>PR_CR_10_Liq_1_inCRDRAFT_1001041_pt1 | contig 16267 bp, 7 predicted proteins | sample PRCRCaboRojoPR_3_FD_10241 | JGI IMG/M metagenome (IMG submission 10241)
CAAACTTGCTACCAATGGGTAAAAGAGCTACGGGAAAGTAACAAATGAGACACAACCTAGAGCGCAGTATTGAGGAAGTTTTACGTCATGAAGGCGGTTGGAGCGATCATCCAGCAGATCCGGGTGGGGCTACGAACATGGGGGTAACCCTAAGAACTTACCGCAAATACAAGCGCAACCCCCATCTGACCCCCGAAGATCTGAAGAACCTCACCCTCGAAGAAGTGCATGACATATACAAAATCGGCTACTGGGATCCAATTAAAGCTGATGAACTGCCCAGTGGGGTGGACTTTGTGGTCTTTGACATGGCGATTAACGCTGGGCCGGGGCGCGCAGTGAAGTTACTACAAGAGGTGGTAGGCACCCGTGCAGACGGGGTAGTTGGGCCGATTACGCTACGTGCGGTTGACGAATACTCGCCAGAAAGGGTGGTTACAGACTATACTAACGCCAGAGAAGACTACTATCGGTTATTACCCCACTTCTCAACGTTTGGTAGGGGTTGGCTGCGAAGAACCCGTGAATCTGAAACCATCGCATTGACCATGTTGGGATAACCCTATGCCGCTCAAGAAACTTATATTTAAGCCGGGAATTAACAGAGAGGCAACGAACTACGCCAATGAAGGCGGGTGGTACTCATGTGACAAAATCCGCTTTCGTTCCGGATTTCCTGAAAAGATTGGTGGTTGGTCTAGAATTACACCCAATGACTCTTATGTTGGTGTATGCCGGGGTTTAATAAACTGGTCTGACTTAGATAATAACAACTTGATCGGTGTTGCTACCCACACGAATTACTATATAGCCTACGGCGGTCTTTATAAAGACGTCACCCCCCTAAACCGCCCACAACAAACGCTTGGTACTGATCCTTTTTCTGTCTCTTCCGGCTCTAATATTGTTACCGTCACGGCAAATGCGAACCTTGCTCAAGTCGGGGATCTCGTTACATTTTCTGGAGCGACTGGGGTTGATGTAGGCGGCATACCTGTTGGTGAGTTAAATGCGTCCTTCAGGATCGTAAATGTTATTGACAGTAATACATTTGAAATTGAAACTGAAACAGCGGCAACATCAACAACAACTGGGGGCGGTGCGGCAGTTCTCGCGGACTACTCTCTAAATATTGGTTTGCCCGTCTATACAATTGGTAACGGTTTTGGTGCGGGTGTATGGAATGGAACAAATAAGTCTGTCAGCACGACACTTGAGTACACATCTGGGTCTGACAACGTTCTTTTAAATGACAGCTCAACAACGATTAATGTTACCTCAACCGCCCAGTTTACAAGCACGGGTTTTATTCAGATTGAAAGTGAGATTATCGAATACACCGGAAAGACAGCAACATCTTTTACAGGGTGCACAAGGGGCGCAACAATTAGTGGGGTATCAACACCTGCAACCGCCCATGCCACCAACCCGGTGACTGGTTCAGCGACTCCAAGAGATATTCCTGTATATCAAGTTCAAAACTTGCTTGGTACGACTGGTTGGGGGGAACCGTCTGATACTACTTTTGATGTAGGGGTCGGTCAGCAGTTGAGATTATGGTCTCATGCCACCTATGGTGAGGATCTTGTAATAGCTCCTCGCGGAGGCCAAATTTATTATTGGCAAAATAATACAGCGACATTTCCAAGGGCGGTTTTACTTTCCAGTTTGGCAGGTAGCTTTACGCCGTCTGAAGTCCCTACGAGGACGAACCATGTATTAGTATCAGATACCTCTCGTTTTTTAGTCGCGTTAGGTTCTCAGCCCTATGACAGCACGACTTTTGATCCAATGGTGGTTCGTTGGTCTGACCAAGAAAACCCATACGAGTGGGTACCACGGGCTACAAATCAATCCGGTGAGCTTCGTTTATCCGTAGGGTCTTTTATTATGACGGGCTTGAACTCTCGTCAAGAGATTCTGATTTGGACTGACACCGCGCTATATTCGATGCAGTATGTTGGCCCACCCTATGTATTTAAGTTTACGCTAATGGGCGATAACACCTCTATTATTTCTCCGAATGCGGCTATTATCGTAAACAACGTGGCGTTTTGGATGGGCACAGAGAAGTTTTATTTCTATAACGGTCGTGTTGATACCCTTGAGTGCGCCGTGCGTAAATATATCTTTGAGGATATGAACTTTGACCAGCGGTTCCAAGTTGTTTGCGGCGCGCGAATGAAGCATATAACGAAGTTTGGTGGTTTTATGTATCAAACACTGAGTTCCAAAACGCTCTAAGCGAAAACAGGGATCCCTTGGTTGATAAGTACGTCGTCTATAACCATCTTGAAAATATCTGGTATTACGGCACTCTCAGACGTACCGCTTGGTTAGATAGTGGTCTACAGGCTGGGCCTATGGCGGCATTTGGCGATGTCCAATCCGGTGTTTTAGTAGAGCATGAAAGAGGGGTAGATGATCTAAGCACTGATAGCCCTCAACCGATTGCAGCATTTATTGAGTCCGCCGACTTTGATATTGATGACGGATTTGATTTTGGTTTTGTTAGGCGCATCCTGCCAGACCTCACATTTATCGGATCGACGCCGGGATCAGTGCCCAGAGCAAACTTTACGCTTTTGCCACGGAAAAACGCTGGTTCCGACTACCAAAAATTAACACTGCTTACGCCAAACCCGCTATCAGAAACTGACGATGTTATTCCTGTGCGTGACACTACCTTGTTCCCAGAAAGTGGGAGTTTATTAATCGACTTAGAAATTATTTTCTACACAGGTAAAACAGCAACCTCATTTACCGGATGTACTCGTGGACAACTAAACACCGCCCCCTCAACGCACACTGCCAATACCCCAGTTTACTTTTTTGATCCGGCTACAACTTCGGTGAGAACTAGCACTTTTCCTGTTGAAGAGTTTACTGGGCAGGTGTTTACCCGGTTCCGTGGACGGCAGATGGCACTGCGTATTAGCTCAGAAAGACTTGGCACATCATGGCAGCTAGGTGCGCCTCGTATTGATATCCGTAAAGACGGAAAGCGTGGTTAATATGGCGACAAATCCGTTTCTTAATACGTTAAACACTTCTGCCCCGGCGCTACCGGTCATTAACGAGAACCCAACGGCTGGGTTTCAGAACAACTACTCCAATATTCTGCGCCTGTACTTTAACCAGATTGATACGTTTACTGCTGGTATGTCCGGGCCGTTGGGGATGCGCTATCTGGACGCACCTCATATTTCTGCAAGTGACTCAACGTCACAATACGCAACAGCTAATGACACCCCTAAGCTTGTAGCGTGGGACACCGCAGTGAGTGTTAAAGGGTTTACCCTAAATCCAGATGGGACAGCGACAGCAGAAGCGCCGGGTGTTTATAAGATCGACTATAGCTTACAGTTAGCTAACAATGCCAATGACATCCACGAAGCGTTTGTTTGGTTGCAGGTAAACGGCACTCAAGTTGCAAATTCATCTAGTCGATTTACCCTCCAAGCTCGGAAAAGTGCGAGTATTTTTAACTATGTCGTCGCATATTCTTCTATTGTTTTTGAAGTGCAAAAAGACGACGCCATCGGACTTTGGTGGGCGACAGACCAAGCATTTATTTCTGGGGCTCAAGATGGCGTGTTCATAGAAGCTATACCTGCCCAAACGACACCCTACGCCCGCCCAGCTAACCCATCGGCAATCGGCTCTATCACATTTCTGGGCCGTTTGTAAAATTATTGCTGTGAATAACCTAAAATGTTAACATCAAGTAACCTCCAACCCCCGAGGCACCTATGAGCGTACAATCACTAGCCCAAAACCTTCAGGCACAAGGCCGCAACGGCGACTCCATGCTTGTACATATGACCCCACGAGAAGTAGGCGGTCTGCAGTCGCTTGCTCAAGCTTACGGCGGTTCATTGACAATTAACCCGACTACGGGTCTACCCGAAGCTAATTTTCTTGAAGCGATTTTGCCAACAGTTTTGGGTGTTGGTTTGAGTTTCATTCCGGGTGTCGGGCCGTTGGCTGCGGCTGGGATTACGGGCGGTGCGACTGCGCTGGCTACAGGGGATGTGGAGAAAGGTCTGATGGCAGGTCTAGGCGCTTATGGTGGCGCTGGGTTGGGCAGTTCTTTACAAACTTTGGGTGCTGCAGCGCCGGGATCGGCAGCTATGGGGGCTCTTGGTGACGAAGCTGTATCTAGCGGTCTTATGGGTTCGGCGGCAGACATCGCCGCAACTGCTCCTGTAACAGCCGCACCAACAGGGTTTGCAGCAAATGCGGCAAACGCAAAAGCAGGCCTACAAGCAGCGGCACAGGCTCCGGGGCAGTTCCTCTCAAACAACTTAATGAATATCGGAGCTGCTTCCGCGCCCATACTAGGTGCAACACCTGAACAAGAAATGCCAGAGACCGAAGAAGGCGATATCCGTCAATACGGCTACACTCAAGAAGTAAATCCCAGCTTTGGGATGCCCGGGCAGCCCTACTTTAATCAAACCTACACACCTATGGGGGTTACGCCGGTAGAGGATTTTCAAGGTTTTTCCGACGGCGGTGATGTAGAAGGCCCTTACAAGCGCTCAACCCGGACGATAGATCCTGCTGTTACCCAATACAATCAACAGCTTATGCAACGTGCACAGGCTGAATACAACCAAACGCCGCCCCCCGCTGCTTTTCGTTCGGCTGTACCCGGTCAGGGCGTCTACGATCCTCAGGCTGGTGCGGCGTTGCAAGCGCAAAGAGCACAAATGGCAGGCCAACCTCAAATACAGCCTCAAGCTACACAATTTGGGTACGCGTTTGATCCAGTAACTAATAGGGTTGTTAAGACAACGCCTTCGGAAGATGCATTTACTAAGCTACAAGAGCAAATTACCGCACTACAAAACAAGTCAGCCCAAGAACGCCCTTATGACCCGGACGATCAACAATTCGGGAACGCCGCAGGCGGTATTATGCGTTTGGCCCCCGGCGGCTATACACTGGGTGACTATTCTGATGGTGGCCGTCTTTTAAAAGGCCCGGGCGATGGGGTGAGTGATGACATCCCCGCTACGATTGAAGGCAAGCAACCCGCCCGTTTGGCTGAAGGTGAGTTTGTTATTCCGGCTCGTATTGTTTCTGAGATTGGCAACGGTAGTACAGAAGCAGGTGCTAAGCGCCTCTACGCCATGATGGACAGAGTGCAGAAAAACCGTGCTAAAACAACGGGCAAAGATAAAGTCGCCAAGAATACTCGCTCATATAAGGAGCTGCCTGCATGAAGTGTTCGCTAGTCCCGCCCCAGCTTGTTGATGAGTATTGGCAAGAGATCAAGGGGTACCTCGAAGGGGCGGCTGAGTATACATATGGGCGCTATACCGTTGAAGATATTTACGATTGCCTGAAAGAGTACGACCATCAGTTGTGGATTGCGTTTAATGATGAAGGTGTTAAAGCCGCTGTTGTTACATATTTTGCGCACTATCCTCGCAAGAAGTATTTGGTGATGGCCTTCTGCGGCGGCGAGCAGTTAAACGAGTGGGTAGGCCCGATGCTTAAAATACTTCAGCACTGGGCGTTTGATAGTGGTTGTGATGGCATTGAAGCTACAGCACGCCCCGGATGGGCGAAGATTTTTAAGAATGACGGCCACAAAGCGTTGTGGCAAACCTTTCAATTACCTGCGGCAGATACAGGTTTAGGGGCATAAAATGGGTAAAAGCGGCGGAAGCGCACCTACTGAACAACGAGTTACTTCGACCAATATCCCTGAATACGCACGCCCGTATGTTGAAGATACACTGGGGCGCGCTCAAGCTTTAACTACGGGGTCTACTTATCAGCCATACGCAGGGCAACGTGTTGCTGGTTTCAGCCCGATGGAAGCACAAGCATTCCAAGATATAGCGGGTCAACAAGTAGCGCCTCAGATTGCTGATGCCTCGAATATGGCGTTGGGAGCCGGGCAAGCAGCAACAGGATATGGACAACAAGCTGCGGGTTTCGGACAACAAGCCGCACAACTAGGTCAACAGGCAGCCGCTGTATCTCAGGCGCAAGCGGGGGAAGATCGCGCAGCAGCGTCAAGGTTTGGCGGGCAGGCCTCTAGTATGGGCCTCGCAGGTATTACGTCTGCACAACAAGCCCAGCAAGCCGCAGAAAGACAAGCCGACGTATATGGTCAGTCAGGTATGACTGCTGGTGCCCGTGGAGAAGATATTGGTGCCCGGGGTGTTTCAGCCGCTGAACAAGGGTTTGGTGCCCAACAAGCATACCAACAAATGGCTACTTCGCCACAGGCCATGCAAGCGTATATGTCACCGTATATGCAAAACGTGGTGGACGTACAGCAACAAGAGGCGATTCGTCAGGCAGATATTGCTAGACAAGCTAGGCAAGCCCAAGCCGTTGGACAAGGTGCGTATGGTGGATCCCGCCAAGCTGTAGCAGAGGCAGAAGCCCAGCGTAATTTAGCTACGCAACTAGGTCGTATCCAAGCCGAAGGCCAACAACGTGCATTTGAGCAGGCGCAACAAGCACAACAGTTTGGTGCTGGGCTAGGTATTCAGGGTCTGCAGGCAGGTCTATCTGGCTTACGGACAGGTATGGAAGGAACTGGACAGGCGATTCAGGGTGCAAATCTCGGGTTGCAGGGAACCGCTCAACGTCTTGCCGCAGGACAACTTGGTTTGCAGGGTGTTCGTACTGGTTTAGAAGGGCAGCAACTTGGGTTGGCTGGTACTCAGGCTTCTACACAGGCGGGTCGATTTGGTTTGCAAGGTTTACAAACAGGTGTTCAGGGCGCACAAGCCGGGATCGCAGGAGCGCAAGCTGGAATCACAGGGGCTCGAACTGCTGCTGGCGCTGCTGGGCAGCTTGGTACTTTGGGTCAAATGCAGTTCGGCCAAGAGACGGGTATTACACAAGCATTGGCTCAGGCTGGCGCTCAACAACGTGCACTACAGCAACAGGGTCTGGACGTCGGATATCAAGACTACCTTACCCAGCAACAGTTCCCGTATCAACAGCTTGCGTTTATGCAGGGCATGTATAGCGGCCTGCCGCTCACCCAAGGTACTCAATCTATTTATGGCGCACAACCTTCGATCGGTCAACAAGCATTGGGTCTTGGTCTTGGGGCATTGGGCGCACAACGCGCATTCGGCTAGGAGCAAACATGGAAGCAATGAAATCCGGCCTTGGGGCTATTTCTTCGGGGATGGGCACGCCAAGCGGCACGCCGCGCAGGCCCGAAAGCAAAATGGGTATGCCCCGCCAAAGCATGGAGCAGATGGTTCAAGCCGCTCGCGAAATGAGCGATGGTCAGCTTGCTGATATTTTGGCGGGTCGTAGCATGGAGGTTCCACAGTTTGTTGCCATGTCTGAGGCGATGGGGCGTAAACAGCTACGCACCGCAATGGAAGGCGCTCAAGCCCGACAGGCACAACAAGCACAACAGCCCAGCCTGCGTGAAAGATTTTTAGCAGAAACACAAGCTCAATCTGCTCCACAACCCCAGCAACCCGCGCCCCGTCCTCAGGCTAGCATGCCTCAAGAAGCAGGCATTGACGCACTACCTGCACCGAATATGGCGCAGATGGACAGTATGGCTAACGGCGGTATTGTTGCGTTTGCTGACGAAGGTTTGGTTCAAAGCCCTTACTCTGACGAGTTAGAGCGTCAAGCTGCCGAAGATAGAGGGATGTTGATGCGGGGGTTGAAGACCGTTGGCGCTGAAGTAGGCGATAGGATGATGTTGCCTTTACAAGCGCTCGGTTCGACCGGTGCGTTATTTAACAGGGGGCTGCGCGCTATAGGTGTTCCGTCTAGCATGGCGCCTACGATCCCCACGGACTACACGTTAGAGGGCGCATCGCTTGGTTTTGGTGGAGGCCCAATGGCTACCGCCTTAGAAGAGCAGCGCGCTGCGCAAGAAGCGCAAGATCAGCGCCAAGCAGCGGACGTAGCCGCAATGGCTGACTTAGGGTTAACCCCAGAAGGCAAGATGGCGCCCCCAGAAACACCTGCGCCAGACATGGATGCGCTTGAAGAGGCAGTTAGTCGAGGTGGAGCCGGTGGAGCCGGTATGGGTGGAGCCGGTGCTGGTGCTGGTGCAGATATGGCGCAGATGCCTGCGCGTAGTCGGTTTGAGCAGTTTGCTGGGCGAGATGAAGAGCTTCAGAGAACACTGGATGAGCAGCAGCGACAGTCACAGGGCGAGTTCCTTATGCAGATTGGCGCTAGCTTGTTGACATCCCCGACGATTGCACAGGGTATTGGTGAAGGCGCTCAGAAGGCACTACCGGGCTTGGCTGCGAACAGACAGGCAGCCGCTAAACTACAAAGAGATGCTCGGGAGTTCCAGTTCAACGTAGCCAAAGCCGAAGAAGCCGCTGAGATGGGGGATAGAGAACTTGCCTTACGTCACGAGCAGTTGGCAATAGATAGGGCGTATAAAACGGGTTTACTTGCCGTTAAAGGCTCTACAAGCGGATTGACCCGGAAAGACATGGCTAAGATGTACATGGACTTCCGTGAAAATAAATTGAAGCCCGCCGGGGCAGCGCTGAGATATGACGGTATGAGCGATGCCAAAAAGCAAGAATGGGAACAAGAGACCCGCGCTGAGTTTGCGCAACTGATGGGTAGCTTAGGTGTAGGCGTAGGTGGCAGTGGTATGATGCAGACTATGCCCGCAAGCGTTCAGGCTGCGATAGATGCGGAGTTTAATAAACGATTTGGGTCAGAGTAATGGATCTTAGCAAACTCTCCGATAACGACCTTCGTGCGCTAAAAGCAAACAACTTCTCGGCGCTTTCAGACGAAGGTCTTATTTTTTTGAAGCAAGCCACCGCCCCTCAGTTAACTCCTGAAGAACGCGCTGAACGCCAAGGTTTTGGTGCAGCGTTTGGTGAGAGCTTTGGGCAGTTTGGCACTGCCGCCATGCGTGGTATCGGCGAGACGTTTGATATTGAGTCGCTAACAGAAGCCGCCAAGGCCAGAGAAGCGCAAGCCCGAGCCGAACCCGGGTTCATCCCCACGACTGAAGAAGATGTTACAAAAGCCTTTGAAGAAGGCATTTTGCCCGGCGTTGGTGCTGGGTTTCGTCAATTTGTTTCAGAGCCTGCGGGTGAGTTAGCTGGGCAGTTTATTGCCCCTGCTGCGGTGGGTCTTGGTACGGCGGCGCTTGCGCCCAAACTTGGTCTTGCTGGTCTTGGGGCTTACGCTTTAACCGGTGCCACTACTGCGTTGTCTGAACTGCCGACTGCTGTTGGCGAAACAATTCAGCGCATGGAGCAAGAAGGCCAAGAGGTCGATGAAAACCGTGCGCTTGCTTTTGCTATCCCGCAAGCTGTTTTGTATGGCTTTGGTTTACCCGGCGTTGGTGCGCTGCCTAAAGCAGCGCAGAGAATTTTTAAGTCCCAAGGTGACAGGGTTGCTGAGCGAGTGCTTGCTGGTGAGATTACTAAAGAGCAGGGCATTCAAGAGCTAAGCGGGTATTTGTCTAGCATTGCCAAACAAACTGCGCTGGCTGGCGCATCTGGCGCCGCCGTTGTCACTGGCGCTGAAGCTCTTAAACGCTCTGCTGCAGGCCAAGGCCTAACTGATGAAGAAGCCGTCGATGCGTATTTAGATCAAGCACTGGCTGCTGGTGCGCTGGCTCCGTTCTTTGGCGGGCCTTTAGGTGTTGGCAGACGGATGGGCGCGGTACGTGATGTTAAACAGGCAGGCGCCACCCGCGAAGCCGAAGTCGCTGCGCAACGTAGAGCCGAGGAAGAAACCGCCGCCGCTCAAGCAGACGGTATGTTGTTTAGGCCTGATGAGTTTGAAACCGCAGGCCCGCCTACAAGACCCGTTGATACTCGGCCAAATGAACTGGCAGCTTTAAGAGAGCAAATAGCGGAAGCTACGGCAGCAGGAGATTTGGCAACGGTAGATGCGCTTACTAAGCGAGCGCAGCGATTGGAAGACGACCTGCAAGTAGCGGGCGGATTCAGTCGTGTTGACTTGACCTACAAAGAGCAGATGCTCAACGGGCGGTTAGATGACATCCGCGAGCGCATTGAAGAAGCCACACAAGCTGGCGATTTTGCCCGAGTACAAGAACTCTCTAACCTGTCTAACACGATTAGACAAGAAATTAAGGGCACGCAAGACCAACTCGAAAAGATGGGCGGCCCGATCCGGTCTGTAGAAGAGATCCAGAAACAGTTCGACAGCCGAACGAAGGCGCTGCAGAAAGCAGCCGCTGAAGGCGACACCGAGAAAGTAGGCAAACTTATCCCTGAAATTCGCCAGCTTGAAGCTGAGCTTGCCCAAACCCGCGAAGCCACGATGCCGGCAGATGATTTGTTTGCGCGTGCAGACAGGGCCGAAGCAGAGCAGGCAGAAAGAGTAGGGCGTTTAGACGATGAGCTTGCACAGCAAACGGAAGCATTTGAGCAGATCGTAGAGCGCTCCCGTCAAGAAAGCGATGACACTTTAGCGCGGCTTCAAGATGAGCTAGAGCGCATACCCGATGTGGGACTCGTCGGGCGCATGGAAGACATTCTTGCTCGCGCCGCGCTAAACAACCAAAACCGTTTTGCTACCACAACGGATGATGTGGCTAGACAGGAGGTTGCGCGCAACCAAGAGCAGCTTGAGGCTTTAAGAAGAGACTTAGCCGCTGCGACATCGGCTGACGATGTAGTTGCTGTCGAAAGGATACGGGGCGAATTAGCACAACTACTTACACAAGCACGACGTAGCCGCCCCACAGTGCTTCGAGAAAATGCAGTAACTGACCAGCGGGCCGCTGTGGAAACAGTGCGCTCTAACTTAGAGGATTTGGTCACACGCCAGTTTGAAGGTTCAGGCGCTAGAGATGCAGAGACTACAGGCGTTACCCGGCAAAGCCTTGCTACTGACATAAAGAACGCTATCGCTAGCTATGCTGACGCTGCAGTGCGTGAAGTAAATGCTACCCGCCGTGACAATAGACAGCAGCCGTTGACCAATACTGAAGCTGCGCGCTTGGCTATGGATGTCCGTGGTCGTCTGGAAGCTGTTGTAGGTCAAGGTAACTTAAAGGCGTTGGAGTTAGCTAAAGATGGGTCGAGCCCGATCGAGCGGCAACTAGCTCAACTGAAGCAGCCCTATTTGCGTGGCGAGCCGACTCGACAGCGTGCGCCATTTCAACTTCAGCAACAGCAAGATGTCCTTGAGGCGATTCGCCAAGAAGAAGCGTTACCTGCGCAGACTAGAAGGCTGACCGCAGACAGACAGCGTGCAGCGCTTGAGCGTCGCTTGAAAAACATCAGTAAAAAAATTACAGAAGAAGTTGGAGGGCAAGTCCCTGCGTTTAATATGGACAGGATCCGCGCTTTGCAGCGTGAGTACTCTAATATTGAGCAGCGTTTGCGCGATGGCACCCGTGCTACAGATGATCGTCTGGCGGCTTTGCGCCGTAATCTCGAAAGAACTCAAAGGGAAGAAGCCGCTAACAGGGCGGCAGAAGAGTTGCCTCTGCTGGAACAGAGGCTTGAAGCAGTTCGTAACCAGCGTAAACCTGAAGATGTAATTCGAGAGCTTGACCAACGAATTGAGCAAGCGCGCCAGTTCCGTTCAAATGACGTTGAAGCAATCAAAAAGAACGACGAGAAGCTAGCTAATCTGCGCGCCCAACGCGCCGAAGCCACTTCGCAAATCGAACCCTATCAAAATACGCTGCGCCAACTTGAACAAGACGTTGCTCGCACTAGGGAGTTGGCCAGAAGCGTCGAAACCCCAACCAATCAAGCACAACGTATAGCGGAGCTAGAAGCCCAGTTAAGCGCGGTACGTGCGCAAGCTAGCCCCGATCCTGCAGTTATTAAGCAGCTTGAAGATGAAATTGCTCGCACGCGCAGAGAAGGGGTGCCCGTAGCTAGGGCGCCAGAGCAATCTCAGCCTCAGTTGTTTAGCACTACAGACCTCGAAAAGCTGACTGAGTTAAACCGTAGAGTTGAAGAAGGGCGCCAACCTTCGTTATTTGGCGCTGATGAACTTGAGCCCACCGCCACGCTGCGCGCCACCCCACAGAACTTTATGCGGTTCTTACGCTCAGGCAACGTACAAAAACTCAGAGCGAAGCTAGACAGAGATGAGCAAGGTTTCATAGATGTAAAGAAGTTTATTCGTCAGGGAACTCAAGAAGCTCTTGAGCAGGCCCAACTCCGTCTAGGAGAAATCCGTAAAGCCATAACTGGGGCTGAGCAAAGCCTACAAAAAGCGTGGGAAAACAGCCCTGCCAAAGCCCAGAAAAAAGTAGAAGCGGCAGAGCGGAATCTGAACACGCTTCAAGCCTCGGTTTTGAACAAATCAAGGCGCGTGGGACAGGAAGGCACAAGGATTATCCAAGAAAAAAGTGACTTGCGCGAAACTATTGCGACTTTAGACAGGGCACTTAAAGCCGGCTCGGTGAGCGATGAGGTAAAACAAAGAGCCTTACGTCGTCAAGACAAAAGAGATGAGCTGCTGGCAACACGGCAAAACCTCAACAGGCAAATAAGAGAACTTCGTAAAGCACCCGCTAGTGAAGCCCGCGATCTTCGCCTTGACCGCTTACAAGAGCGCGCCGAATCTTTGCGCCAGAGGTACTTGAACACACGCCTTAATGAGGAAGACGCCGCGATTGTTGCGCGTGAAAAAGTTAAAGACACTCTTGAAAATGAGTACAGAGCTAAAGTACAAAGAGAGGGGGCGGCAGAACCCCCTACCGATAAAACTATAAACGCTCGTTTGAACGACAAAAAAGCTGAAGCCATGACTGAAATGGCGGAGCTAGACAGCTTGCGTAAGCAGTTAACAGACGAAGTAGTTGCCGATAGGGCTCGGGTTGAACTGGCTGAAAAAGAGCTAGAGGTTGCACGCGCCGTAGCTGAAGAAGTTGCAGAGAACCGCCCTGCGGATCTCAAAGCGCTTGACAAAATGCGCAAGTCTTTGCAAGATCCTATAGCTCGCTTGCGTGAAGAACAGTCACGCCTAGAAAAAGAAATTGCAGACAGATTAGAGACGCTTGAGAAAAAAGCGGTAACTGAAAAACGCCCGCCTGAAGAAATAGAACGTATAGCCCAAGCAGCGGCTACAGCCCGCGCTCAAGCCGGGGCAACGGAGGCATCTCTTAAAAAAGCCAAAACAGAAGCCCGAGACGCAGAAGCTAAAGCTGAGCAAGCCCGTATGGAAGAAGCGGGGCGTCGCGAGCGTAGGGTAACTACAACGGCCAGAGAGCCTGTGGGCGTGAAACGCGTTGAAGCGCAGATCAAAGAAGACCGCGCTGCGATTAGAGAAGAAAAGAAAAAAGACACGCCTGACACGGACAAAATTAAAGCGTTAGAAGCGCGGGTTGAGAAGAATCGCGCTAGGTCTAAGTATCTGCGTGCCAAGGCTACTCTTAGAACAGAACTGGACAAGCCGACTCGTGCTGACATCGAGACAGAGAAAGATGCTGATACTAAAAAACAGCTAAGTAAAATGCCTGTCCGTAATGAAAAGAAAGTAAGGGAGCTTGAGAGCCAAATCGAGCAGTATGAAAAAGAATTTGGCGGCCCGACTGAGCTTGCAGAAAAAATCAAAACGACGACTGTTACTCGTCCTAAAAGCCAGACTGAAATTGATGCTGAACAGCGCGAGCGGCAAGCAGACGTAGCCGATCAACTACGTGGTAGGAAAGAACCCCCCAGCATCGGTGTTGCGGATAGGCAAATCAAGGCCGCGGAAGAAGCCAAAGCCGCGGTGCAGAAAGAATACGACCGCGTGCTTGAAAAAGTAGCCAAAGCTAAAGACGCTGTTGACGCCCGCAAAACACAAAAGGGCAAAGCCACAGCTAGTAGAGAGCTTCAAAAAGTCCGCGCCGAACGGGCGTCTGTAGAGGCCAAACTGCGGGAAGCAAACAAAAAGCTCAATGAAGCCAATAAAAGGTATGCCGCTGCGGTTGCGCAAGCAAAGAAAGATTCACAGGAGGCAGGCAAATTTTCTCCTGATGAACTGCGTAAAAGTTTGACCCGACTGGAAAAAGAAAACCGCAAAATTGTAAGCGACCTAAACAAAGCAAAGAAAGCACTGGCCGATGCAAAGACAGACAAGCAAAAGGCAGAGCTTCAAAAGAAAGTTGGCACTCTACAACAAGAATTGTCTGCTAATAACACTGCTCGTGAGTTTAAGGGGCAAGAGCTAGACCGCGCCGAATCGACACTTGCTCGTTTAGGGGAAAGAGCCGCACGCAGTCAACGAACCGCTCCGTTACGAGTGTCCGCGCAAGAAACAGGGCGTAAGTTGGGAGAGGTGTATGATCCGAATGCTGACTATACTAAATTCCTCGAAGAGAAGGGACTTAATTGGAGGACTATTGATGACGTCGAGAGCCCTGACGGGACGGTGTTGCGTGCGTATGCTAGCGACGGGAAGAAGATCGACTCAGCCGAAGCCGCTGATGTTGGTAGAACGCTTGAGTCGGACATCCCCAGTGGGATTGACTTTCAGTCTGTTGGGTTTTTCTCTGACCTGCCTGCGGATGTAAAGCGCCATTTTCAAGAGACATTTGGGCTTGATGAGTTCTCGCCGACTGTAGAAAACATCCGCGGTTTTGTTATGCCCGATGGGCGTGTCTTTGTTATCCGCAACAATCACACCAGCCGCATCGACCTTGAGACGACATATGCGCACGAATTGATTGGCCACGTAGCTACCGATCGTTTGCTTGGCCGCGAAGGGATGAAAAGGTTATCGGCACGCGTTGAAGCGATGCCGGGCGGTGCGTATGGTCTTGCGCGTGAACTTGGCATTGAGAATGAGTTCCGTGGGTCAATGGCTGACCAAGCGCTGACTATCAAGAAGATGAAAGACTCGGGCGCAACCAAAGCCCAGATTGATAAAGCTCTTGGTGAGATGGAAGTGTCGGCCACTCGGGAACTGCTTGCCTACACTGCTGAGAAACGTGTTTCAGAAAACCTCAAGCAGAAACTTGGGCGGTGGTACAGAGAGATTATCGGTGCGTTCCGCGACTGGATGCGGCGCACGGGCATGGCAGAGCTTGCTAAAGTAACTGACGCTGACATCTACAATATCATTCGCAAAGCCCAGAAAGCCTATAAGCGAGATGAACTTGGCGCTCACCGTAATATCAACGGTGATGTTGCGTTCCGTAAGTCTGCTTCTATGCCAAACCCCGGCATCGACCCTGCTGTTGCAAGCGGTGTAGGTAAAGTGGTGCCCCAAGAAAAAGGATGGCTGGACGGCATTAAGGCGTCTGCTATGGGTATGCAGTTTATGCACCGCTTTGTCGATCGCTTTGCGGGGCTGGAGTATATTGCGCGAACTGCGCCCGCTTTTAAGGGCTCACTTGAAGGCGTCCAGATGCAGTACTACAACCGCATCTACGACCAGCGCAACAACATGACGGCTAACATTGCGTCAAACGGCCCGGTGCGATTGGTCAAAAACCAGAAAGAAGGCACTTTCGAGTACAAGAGCACCAACGCGCCCAGCTTGAAGAGCATCTTTGAAACGCTAAAAAGTGCGCAAAAAGACTTTGGTAATGAGCGATTTACTGTTGACACTTTTGGCACATACCTCGCTGTTGAGCGTGCTGCTAGCGACCCGAAAGGCTTGGCCGAAGGCCTGAAAAAACTTGACTTGTCAGGCAAACTCAGTATGGCTGAAGCCCAAGCGCTGTTAAAGACAGGGCGCGGCAACGAGGCGTTCCAGAAAGCCCGTAGCATGTATCGCGAGTACAACAACGGTTTGATCGGCTTGCTTGAAGACACTGGGCGTATTAGTAAAGAAGAGGCTGCTAGGTTCCGTAAGGGCGACTATGTGCCGTACTACCGCGAGCGTAATGGCGAGATCTGGGACGTTGAGCATAATGTTAGGGTCGGTGATATCAAGAACCAGCCTATGTTGCGCCAGCTTGTGGGCGGTGACAGCGCCATTGTTAACTTTGAAGTCGGTGCGCTGCAGAACACGTATCTGCTAACCGAGATGGCGCTTGGTAACGTCTCAACAAAGAACACTGCCTACACGTTGCAGACACTTGGTATTGCTGATGTGCGAAAAGGCGACGGTGGTGCAGGGCCTAATGTCATTCGGTTCTTTGAGAATGGCGAGAAAAAACATGCTGTGTTAGCCACTAAAGGCGAGGCGCTGCGCTTAGAGAATGAACTTGCTGAGATGCGCCAGAAAGGGCTGGCAGGTACAGAGCGCTACAAAAAGAAAGCCGCCCGCGCTGATCGTGCGCGTGAGTCTGAGACACTGTTTGGCGACATACCGGCTGAGCTTATCGTAAAGGGCATGGAGGGTA
>PR_CR_10_Liq_1_inCRDRAFT_1001042_pt1 | contig 16263 bp, 13 predicted proteins | sample PRCRCaboRojoPR_3_FD_10241 | JGI IMG/M metagenome (IMG submission 10241)
TCACGCTTGGTTGCAGAAAAAAATACAGCACTATTTTGTGAGTGGATGGACCACTTGGAACAACGTCTCAAATCTAGACTTAACTCACCTAAGCATGAACCATCCAATGCAGACGACGCAACCACGACCAATGAGTTCACAGAAATGACCATTTGTGTGGTTGGAGAGGGGCCAACCCAAGAAGCAATGCGTCAGGCATGTCCAAACGCTCGTTTTCTTGGTACCTGTTTGGGAGAAGACCTTGCAGAAGCCTATGCTAACTCAGACCTTTTTGTATTCCCTTCAATCTCTGAAACGTTTGGAAATGTCACGCTGGAAGCAATGGCAAGTGGGGTTGCTGTGGTTGTCGCGGATTCGCCAGGAAGTTCATCTTTGGTAGAAGATCAGGTGAGTGGGAGGGTAATCCCTGTAGACTATCTTCACAATGTTGAGTGGGTGACAACGATGCTAGAAGACCTAGTTATGCACCCCTCAAAGCGAGAGGCTTTGTCAGCAGCAGCTTTAACCAAGGCCAGAACGTTTGATAGTAACTCCATACAGCAGGAGTTTTTGAACGAATTAACAGACATGATTTCAAATGCCTGATAAGCCATCTTTACTCTTTATGTCGCACCTCCATCCACCTCTGGACAATCCGTTAGAGAGTATTGGGGGGATGCAAGAGGTTAGCCAGCAGTTACTGCATCACCTCAAGAAAACAGGCACATTTGAGGTGCATGAGTGGGTGAATCATTCTTCTTGGAAGCATATAGAATGGTCAACTGCGGGGTATCTTGCCAAAAGTTTACGTGAGGTCCCTTTGCTGATCAAGCAACATAATATTCAACTTATTGTGTGTGGCTCTATGGTCACAGCTGCCTTGAGTCCTGTTTTGAGAGCCATGGGGGTGAGTGTGCCAATGATTGCGATCAATCATGGCCAAGATGTCACGTTACCCATTACTCCATATCAATGGTGGGTGCCGAGAGTTTTTAGGGCTCTGACTCGAGTGATTTCAGTATCTGAAGCCACAAGTCAACAAAGTATCGACCGCGGATTAGATTCAAGCAAAGCAACGGTACTTCCAAATGGGGTTAAATTAGATTTTGCACGACGAATGCCAGCGCAACAAGTGGCCAAAGAGACGCTAGCGACCACCCATGACATTGATGCATCAAAACCCCTGCTTCTCACGGTAGGTCGTTTAGTAGAGCGAAAAGGTCATGCTTGGTTTCTTCAAGATGTTTTACCAAATATCAAAACACCTGTTCAATATTTGATTATTGGCGAAGGACCACAGCAGGAATCCATTGAGCAGATGAGTGAATTTATTCACAGTGAGACGTCCCATCGAGTGATTACCATGGGAAGGCAAGAAGAGGATGTTGTACACCATGCGTACGCAGCTGCTGATGCATTTATCATGCCAAATATTCGGGTCGAAGGAGATATGGAAGGCTTTGGAATAGTCTTGCTAGAAGCCAATGCGGTCGGATGTCCAGCAATTGCCTCATACATTGAAGGAATTCGTGATGTGATTGAAGAGGGTGTGAATGGCTATGCGATTCAAGAAGGAGATGCGGTAAGTTTTGCGCAATCGATCGATCAATTACTCTCAGATCCAAATACTCAAGGAACCTTACGTAAGTCATCTAAAAAACGAGCCGAAACGTTTGAATGGCAAGTTCTTGTTAACGAATATGAAGCGATTTTTCGTGGCTCATTAAAAAAGTGAGACTTGGATCTTTGTTCTGTTTGATTTTGGAGCCCTCTTTAGGGGTGCTCAGATGGTCTTACATTGAACAAATGGTCCAAAATCGCTATATTTATAAGTTAAAGTTCCTGTAAGCACACCCACGTAACATGGCCGAAATTAAGCTCGACGTTAAACACGGAGACGTCTTCAACAAGGCGTACGATTTTACGACGGCAGATGACATTAAACGTCTCGGCTTGTTCCCCTATTTCAAGCCACTTCAGGCTACCGATGGCACAACTGTTGTCATCGAAGGCAAAGACGTGGTTATGGCTGGCTCCAATAACTATCTAGGGCTTACAAATGACCCTCGTGTCATCGATGCTGCGCAGTCAGTGATCGCAACATATGGAACGGGTTGTACAGGCTCTCGCTATTTAAACGGAACCTTGGATCTGCATCTTGAGCTTGAGGAAAAATTAGCAGCTTACCTTGGCAAAGAAGCGTGTGTTTTGTTTAGCACAGGGTATCAAACCAATGAAGGTGCGATTCAAACGATTGCTGGGCGTAATGATGTAATCTTTTCAGATAAGGACAATCATGCCTGTATCGTCGTTGGACAACAACTGTCCCACGCAAAAACAGTCCGATACCAGCACAATGATATGGATCATCTACGTCGACTTCTCGATCGAGAGGATCCCTCACTTGGTAAAATCATTGTAAGCGATGGTGTATTTTCAATGTCTGGGAGACTTGCGAGTATCCCTGAACTTGTGGAGATAGCTAAGGAATACAATGCACGTCTCTATCTAGACGATGCCCATGCCGTAGGTGTTGTGGGTGATGGGGGACGCGGTTCAGCTTCTGTATTTGGTCTTACTGACGACATTGATTTAATCAGCGGCACGTTTAGTAAGTCTTTTGCTTCTTTGGGTGGGTTTTTGGTGGGAGATGCACCTGTGATTGACTTCATTCGACACAATGCGCCGTCTCATATTTTTAGCGCGAGTATGCCACCTGCCAATGTTGCTACGGTACTAAAATCATTGGAAATACTCCAAGAAGAGCCATGGAGATTAGAGCGCTTGGAGGAAATCTCCAATACCATGCGTACGGAATTACAAGGGATGGGCTTTAATGTGATGAACAGTCAAACACCCATTATTCCTATTGTTTTAGGTGAAATGATGGAGTGTTTTGTCTTTTGGCGTGATCTCTTTGAACAAGGCGTGTATACCAACGCGGTTGTGCCTCCAGCTGTACCAAAAGGTCAGTCACTAATTCGTACGAGCTACATGGCTACCCATACCGATGAGCACCTTAATCGTGTGCTTGAGGCATTCCGAAAAGTAGGTATTCAAAACGGCGTCATCGACCAAAATGGCCATGCAGCCAACGGGTAATGTGAGCCTCACCTTGGTGGAAACCAAGGAGCAGCGTGAGGCCTTCCTAGAATTTCCCTATACACACTACCAAGATAGTCCATGCTGGGTTCCACCACTTAGGTTAGAGCAAAAAAAGCTTATTGATACGGACAAAAACCCGTTTTTTAACAATGCTGAAATTGCGTTGTTTACTGGAACTGTCAATGGACGTCCAGCAGGTCGTATTGCAGCCATTATTGACCATCGATACAACGAAGTACACGGTGGAAAAACGGGTTTCTTTGGATTTTTTGAGACAATAGATCATCAACCACTTGTCGATCTCATGCTGAAAGCCGTCAAAGATTGGTTAAAGCATCGGGGGATGACACATGTATTGGGACCGGCTAATCCTGGAATGCTTGATGTGATTGGTGTGCTAATGGACGCCTATGAAGAGATACCATCACTGATGATGCCCTACAACAAACCTTATTATGCTGAGGTTTTAGAAAAAGCAGGGCTGTCCAAGGCCATGGATTTGTACTCTTTCCTTGCAACGAATCCTGGAGTAGATATTGAGCGAATGGCTCGAGCAAAATCCATCGTCTCCAAGCGATTGCCGAGTCTAAGACTACGAACGGTGAATCTTAACAATCTGAAAGAGGATGCCGAGATTATTCGCACCATATACAATCAAGCATGGTCTAAAAACTGGGGATTTATTCCCATGACCAAAGAAGAATTCGATGATCTAGCCTCCTCATTAAAATTGGTAGTGGCTAAAGAGGTAGCCATTATTGCAGAGCTTGAAGGAGAACCTGTTGGCTTTTCTATTCCCTTGCTCGATATCAATCGAATACTTCACAAAATGGATGGAAATCTTCTGCCATTTGGGTGGTGGAAGCTTTTACGTGGCCGTAAAAAACTAAGTCATCTCCGAACTGCCTTAATGGGCGTCCTACCCGAGCATCAGGGTAAAGGAATTGATGCAATGTTGCATCAATATGTCGTCGAAAAAGGGTACGAAAACGGTTATATTTCCTCAGAGATTGGATGGGTGTTGGAAACCAATCTTGATATGATTCGAGTCGCGGAACGTATGGGCGCGAAGCCCTTTAAGACATTCCGGATGTTCGAAACGACGCTTTAGTCACTAGTCAAAAAACCCTTTTGTTCTATGTCATTTAGAATCGAAAAGGACTCGATGGGGGAGATTCATGTCCCTGAAGAGGCCTATTATGGAGCTCAAACACAGCGTGCTGCGGATAATTTCCCCATTAGTGCGCTTCGATTTTCATCACCGTTTATTTCAGCACTTGGAGTGATCAAAGCCACGGCAGCAAGCGTAAATGCCGATCTCGGTCTTTTGGATGCCTCCCGTGCAAATGCCATCATAGAGGCTGCGAAGGAAGTGGCTGATGGCAAGCTAGATGACCATTTTGTTCTCGATATATTTCAAACAGGCTCAGGGACATCTAGCAACATGAATGCTAACGAGGTGATTTCTCGACGTGCCAATGAGCTATTGGAAGCTAGCGGAGCTCAAGAACGTGTTCATCCGAATGATCACGTCAATATGGGACAATCGAGTAATGACACAATTCCCACGGCCATTCGTCTTTCGACTGTACTGCAGGGGTATCGACACCTACTTCCAGCCATAGAGCATCTTCGCACTACCTTTTTAAGCAAAGGTAAAGAGTATGCTAACGTAGTGAAGACAGGGCGTACTCACTTAATGGATGCCATGCCTGTAACCATCGAGCAAGAGTTTGGAGGATATGCAAGGCAGCTAGAACTCTCACATCAACGACTTACCGACGCTCTTGCTAGAAACACCGAATTACCCCAAGGTGGTACGGCTGTTGGTACTGGAATCAACACTCATCCCGAATTTGGCGCAAGATTTGCCAAAGGGATTGCTGNNGCAACAGGAATAGAATTTGTAGAGGCGGCTAATCACTTCGAAGCACAAGCAACAGTGGATGCATCTGTTGAANTAAGTGGTCAGTGTAAAACTCTGGCAGTTAGTTTAATCAAGATGGCCAATGATCTTCGCTGGATGAATTCTGGACCCAACGGTGGATTGGCAGAGGTACAGCTTCAGGCACTTCAGCCAGGTTCATCCATCATGCCTGGAAAAGTGAATCCAGTTATCGAAGAATCTGTCATTATGGTTGCGCTTCAGGTGATGGGAAATGACACAACCATTAGTGTGGCTGGACAGACGGGCAACTTTGAGCTAAATGTTGCTTTGCCTGTTGTGGCCCACAACCTCCTCGAATCCATTCATATTTTAGGAACAGCCTGTCAGAACTTTGCAGATCGCTCTGTTCAAGGACTAACCGTTAGGGCAGACAAGATTGCTGAGAATGTGAGCAAAAACCCAATCTTGGTTACTGCGTTAAATGCGATTATTGGCTATGATCTTGCAGCAAAGATTGCAAAGAAGGCTTTTGCTGAAGATCGACCATTGATCGATGTAGCCGAAGAGCTTACCGATTTAAGTCGCTCTGAACTGGAAACTATTTTGAACCCCGCAGATTTGACACGACCTGGAATTGCGTCGTCCTAATTTGTTGAATCACGAACTCTATGCCAGCAAGAAAGACCACTCGCACGAAACCAACCACTTCGAGTAAAACTACGTCCTCGAAACAATCATCGTCTANTTGGAAAAAGTCCGACATCTTGGCTGATTACAAATTGGCAAAGACGAGTCGAGAAGTTTCACTCCTGGGTCGAAAGGAAGTGCTTAATGGGCGTGCGAAGTTTGGGATATTTGGCGACGGGAAAGAGCTACCACAAATTGCTCTATCCAAAGTGTTCCAGAATGGTGATTTCCGATCTGGGTATTATCGAGACCAAACATTATTAATGGCGATTGGGCAACTTACACCCCAGCAATTGTTCGCGCAATTGTATGCCCATGTTGACACTGAGCATGAACCACATTCATCTGGTCGTCAGATGACGGCTCACTTTGGAACACAACTTGTGGATGATGAGGGTGAATGGTTACCACAAACCAGCATGAAAAATAGTGCCTCAGATATCTCATGTACAGCGGGCCAGATGGCTCGTTTGGTGGGATTAGCACAGGCCAGTTCATTATATCGCGCAGAAAAAAAGCTGGCCAAGCATACAACCTTTTCCAAGAAGGGGAATGAGATTGCTTTTGGAACCATTGGTGATGCATCCACGTCTGAGGGTGTTTTTTGGGAAGCTCTAAATGCAGCGGGCGTTCTTCAAATCCCAATGGTCATGTCTGTTTGGGATGATGGATATGGCATTTCAGTAGCAAAGAAATACCAAACGACGAAGGAGAGCATTTCTGAACTACTTAAGGGCTTCCAACGTACAAAAACAAAACCCGGACTCGAGATTTTAAAAGCGAAAGCGTGGGATTATGAAGGTCTAGTTTCGACCTATCAGCAGGCCGCTAGAATTGCTCGAAACGAACATGTACCTGTAGTTGTGCACGTAGAAGAAGTTACCCAGCCCCAAGGACACTCTACATCAGGATCTCATGAGCGTTATAAATCAAAAGAGAGGCTTTCCTGGGAATCGAAATATTGTTGCAATTCACAGTTTCGACACTGGATTCTAAAGAAAAAAATTGCAACGGCTGCTGAATTGGATGCCTTGGATGCTAAGGTCCTAGAAGAAGTCAAAACAGCGCAAAAAGAAGCGTGGAAAGCATTTCAAGATCCTTTAAAAGCGGAAAAAGAAGCTGTGTTGGCTCATTTGGAATCGGTCAAAGCAGACATCCCTGAAAAAGCTTCGTTACTAGAAGAGCTATCCACAACCTTGAAGCGCAAAAACCCTGTGATTCGTAAGGATTCTATTGTGGCGGCTCGTCGGGCACTCATGGCTACCAAAGGGATGCACTCTGAAGCTATCCAAGCACTGTCAGCCTGGCTTGAGGCTCAGTCTGAAACCAATCATGACCGGTACAATAGTCACTGGATTAGCGAAACCAAGTATTCACCACTCCACGTGCAACATACTCCAGCAACATTCAACGACGATGCCCCATCAGTAGATGGACGAGTTGTATTGAGAGATAATTTTCAAACACTTTTTGACCGTCATCCAGAAATGGTTGTCTTTGGTGAAGACTCAGGTCAGCTTGGTGATGTGAACTTGGGTCTTGAGGGGATGCAAGAGCGCTTTGGGATTCATAGAGTCTTTGATACTGGCATTCGGGAAACGACCATACTCGGTCAAGGTATTGGGATGGCAATGAGGGGACTTCGACCTATAGCTGAGATTCAGTACCTCGATTACTTACTGTATGCATTTCAAACCTTAAGTGATGATGTTGCATCTTTGCGTTATCGCACAAAAGGGCGTCAACGTTGTCCTGTCATCGTTCGTACTCGCGGCCACAGGCTTGAAGGGATTTGGCATTCAGGATCACCCATGGGAATGCTTCTTAACGGGATACGAGGCATCCATTTGTGCGTTCCACGAAATCTTACCGAGGCAGCTGGTTTTTACAATACACTTATCCAGGGAGATGACCCTGCCGTAGTTATTGAACCTCTCAATGGGTATCGACTCAAAGAAACCTTGCCATCCAATCTAGGCGATTTTACCACACCCCTAGGCATTCCTGACATCGTTCAAGAGGGCTCAGATATCACGATAGTATCGTATGGATCAACATTTAATATCGTGATGGCCGCTCAACCCCTACTCCAACAAGCTGGAATTTCTGCGGAGTGCATCGACGTGCGCACTCTTCTTCCATTTGATCGTGAGCATAGAATTAGCGCTTCCTTACAAAAGACCAATCGTATTCTTTTTGTGGATGAGGATGTTCCAGGAGGTGCAACTGCATTTATGATGCAACACGTATTAGACGAGCAAGGTGGTTACCGATATCTCGATTCACAAGCAACCTGCCTGACTGCAAAACCGCACAGACCGGCCTATTCAACAGATGGAGATTATTTTAGCAAACCATCGATAGAGGATGTATTCGAAACGGTATACTCGATCATGCATGAAGCGGATCCAACAAGCTACCCTTAAGGTTCTGGCCTGATTAGCCTAGAACGGATTGTAAATAGAGGATGAACCGATCCAATCCTAGCACAAGCCATGTGCCTGGGAGGTAAACAAAAGAAAAGATCATCAGGGTTCTTGCAGAAGACTCATCCCGTCTCCAGGCAAACATAAGACCGGTGACTAAATACCCAATAGCGAGAATTAATCCACCACTTAGAAACACCCAACTCCCAAGATCCAAGACCCACAATTTTACAATATTTGGAAAGAGTGCAAGCAGAGAGAAAACGACCCAAAACGATGCTTTAAAGCCTTCGGAGTCTGATTTTGGCAACATTTGGAAGCCAGCATGGGCATAATCTTTTTGATAAATCCAGGCGATGGCCATCACATGAGGTACCTGCCAAAAAAACATAATCCAAAACAACATCCATGCGCCGTAATCCAATACGGTTCCAGTTGCGGCAGCCCATCCACCAATGGCAGGTAACGCACCTGGAATGGCACCCAAAAAAACGTTCGCATAGGTAACCCTCTTCATGGGTGTATAGGCAAATAGGTAAATCACAGAGGTTGCTACAGAAACCCACCCAGTGATCGTATTTACGCCCAAAAATAGTGTAGTGTAGCCAATCACAAGCAAGGTTCCTGCCAGTAAAGCTCCTTGTGACGGCGCCAGACGGCCAGCTGGAATAGGTCTTGATGCCGTACGACGCATAAGAGCGTCATAATCACGCTCGAACACCATATTCATTGCTGCAGTGCCCGAAGCTACTGCCCAGGTGCCAATCAAAGCAGACACAAAGGTGCCCCACGATAACGTCCACCCACTGACTCCAAGGCTGGATCCAGAGAGACTACCCAGCAAAAATCCGATAGCCATGCTGATGAGGACAAACAGGGTAATTCCTGGTTTGGTACATTCCCAAACATCGGCAAGCCATGTCGATGAGTGTGTCTTTGCTACAGATTCTTGATGCACGTTTCTATGTCCATTCACGTTAGATGAGTATCTTTAAAGGTACGAAAAAACCATTTTTTGTCTATTCAGAACCCATGGCGACTCTCATTGGAAAACGTTGGACTCCCTTTCAAGTGATGGCTGTGGTTACCGTGCTTGCAACCTTGGTTTTGATTGTGGTTGGAGGTCTTGTAAGAGCATCTGGAGCGGGTCTTGGTTGTCCGGATTGGCCAAAATGTTTTGGCGTATGGATTCCACCAACAAATGTCGCAGACCTACCTCCAGGTTGGGATCCAGCGCTATTTAATCCAACACACACCTGGCTGGAGTATATAAATCGTCTTGTTGGGGTACTTATTGGACTCTTTATTACCGTGACAATGATATTGTCATTTTGGTGGGTACGCAGAGACCCAATCGTGACCGCATTTTCTGTCCTTTCCTTTGTCCTGGTCATTTTCCAAGCGTGGCTAGGTGGTCAGGTTGTCAGGAGCCAACTAGAAGGTGGAATGATCACGGCTCACATGTTACTCGCGATGCTGATCGTATCTCTGCTACTGTTTGCTGCGTTCAGGGGACATAGAGAACGATTGCAATTCTCGATGCCAAGATCTCAGCGACAGCAATTACTCTTTGTAGGGATCGTATTATTTACAGTATCGATACTCCAAATGGTTTTGGGTACACAGGTTCGTGAACTCATTGATGCCGCAAAAAATGCAGCTACCAAACCACCTCGTTCCCAATGGCTTGATGTGGAGAATACCCTCTACATTGTCCATAGAAGTTTCTCTTGGATTGTTTTGGCTGCAATGGGCTCTTTGGCCTGGATTCATCGCAGGCATTCATCGTTTACCCCATCATGGATGGGTAAGATTGTACTTTGGATTGGTGTGTTGGTAGTTTCTCAAGTATTCATCGGCATCGGGCTTGAAAGACTTGATATGCCTGGGGTGTTACAGTTATTGCATCTCAGCGGTATTTCCTTTTTGCTCACCTTACAGTTTATGTACATTCTTGTGTTGTGGCAGTCGGTGAACGTTGAATCGACCTAGTCCAATCGTTTTCCATTAGCTGTTAAAATCAGGCGTCATATACGCATTTTGGGGTAATACCTTCCACTATGATGATTTCGGTTCAACTCTACCCGATTAGCGATGCTATAGAGCTAAATGGTGCTTCGATTGCATTCAACTCTCTTGACTCAGCTAAGGAACAGGGTCCTGTTAAATCACTAGAGTCCCTAGGGTCCATTCCGCCACAAACTCCTCAAGGCAAGCGGTTGCTTGAAAAAGGTTCATCAAGAGTATGCCTTTGTAAAGCCGTTCAAAGTCTTTCCAAAGAATTAACCTTTTCGGAGATTTTGCAAAACCTTGAGAAAGACGAAAGAGGCAAACCGTTTTTTCGTGATCTCCCTTTTGATCTCAGCCTAGCCCATTCACGTGGGGTGGTTGTGGCGGCAGTCACTGAAAAGCGCAATGATCACTTTCTTGGGATTGACCTTGAGGTTAGACCCCCTCATGATGTTGATGCACTTAGAAGGGTATGCACACAAAATGAATGGACCGATATACAGTCTATAGAAAATATAGCCGAACGAAAGGCATCATTTTTACGAAGGTGGTGTGCAAAAGAGGCTTATGTAAAAGCCCTAGGGGAGGGTCTAGGGTATGGATTTGCAAATCTAGATGTAGAGCCAACTAGAATACCCACTGACAAGGTTGCTCAAACGACTAGAACACCAGAGCTTTGGCGGTTAATCGATCATACATCTGACCCGCCACCATCGACACCCATTTATACATGGAGTATTGACTCACACGAAACGGGTCCGAGTTGTCTTAGCATAACCTACCCACGAATATCCGAATCAAAGCGCGTGGTAGATGGTTCTGAAGCGCAGGGTTTAGAGTTTCTCGTAAATGACGGAAAGGGTTTCCCTAATTTCTAATAGCTCTCTTTTGAGATCTCCAGAAAGGGGAGGGCTACTTGGGGTATGGGGTTCAGAACTATCAGAATTTTTTTGTTCCAAAACCTTCAGAGCACCTGCAGTACTATATCCTTTGTGGTGTATCAAGTCTTGTAGCTCTAAAATAAGCGCTACATCAGATTCCTTGTATCGTCTAGCACCTGATTTTCCCTTCATTGGACGTAGCTGAGGAAAGACCGTTTCCCAATATCGAAGCACATGTGCCTCAATTCCAGTCATCTTNCAGATCTCTCCAATCGAATAGTACAATTTCTTCATAGAGCGGAAGTTATGTATTTTTAGCAGTTATGAACAATGTGCCTTCATCTGCGCCATCAAAAGATCAGATTTTCTTAAGTCTGGTCATTCCTACGTTTAATGAGGAGGACTCAGTACGCCCTCTCGCTGATGAAATCCAATCGGCATTGGATCCATTGGGCAAAGCCTACGAGGTTATTTTTGTAGATGACGGCTCAAATGATGCGACTTGGTCTCACGTGGACGCACTCGCGAATGAGATCGATCAAATAAAGGGACTTCGATTTCAGCGTAATCATGGTAAAAGTGCAGCCTTGCAAGAAGGCTTTTTCTATGCTGCTGGGCAATATATTGTGACGCTTGATGCGGACCTTCAAGATGATCCTGCTGAAATCCCGCACATGTTGGATCAACTTCAGGAGCAAAAACTAGACGTAGTTAGTGGCTGGAAAAAGAAACGTCACGACCCTGTGTCCAAAACGATACCATCTAAACTTTTTAATGGGGTGACGCGGCTTTTAACAGGGATTCATCTCCATGATTTTAATTGCGGCTTGAAAATCTACCGAAGAGAGGTGATCGATGCCATTATCGTCTATGGCGAAATGCACAGATATGTGCCTGTATTGGCTCATAACGCAGGTTTCAAAAAGATAGGTGAACGGGTGGTGAATCATCGCCCTAGAGTACATGGATCGACGAAGTTTGGAGCATCCAGATTTATCAATGGATTCCTCGACCTTTTGACGCTTTTGTTCATGAGTCGATATACAGCTCGTCCCATGCATTTTTTCGGAGCAATTGGGATTGTATCCATCCTCATTGGCGCTGTGATTAACCTCTATCTAGCATTCATAAAGCTTGCACTAGGTCAGTCGTTACAGGATCGTCCGCTTCTGTTTCTTGGCTTTTTACTGCTCGTTGTAGGAGCGCAATTCTTCTCCATAGGCTTCATAGGAGAGATGATCAACAAAGGATTTGTACGCAAGAATCGTCCCGCTATTCGTGAGAGACGATAAATCTGAATTCAGTTAAAGCAGAGTAAGGCATATTCGTGGGATGGAGAGGGAGCCCAATGGGATTCGAACCCACGACCTTCGCGGCCACAACGCGACGCTCTAACCAACTGAGCTATGGGCTCCATACGATTCCATGGATGGTTCCAAGGAAAGGACCAATGCATTGGGAAGGTGTACCGCGTACGGGATTCGAACCCGTGCTACCGCCGTGAAAGGGCGGCGTCCTAACCACTAGACGAACGCGGCATATTCAAAAGGGCTTCAAGAGGCGACAAGCGGATTCGAACCGCTGTACGAGGTTTTGCAGACCTCTGCCTAACCACTCGGCCATGTCGCCAAAAAACCTCAGCACTCTCGTACGCCCGACAGGACTCGAACCTGTAACCTACTGCTTAGAAGGCAGTTGCTCTATCCAGTTGAGCTACGGGCGCAAGGTTTGTCCCTTTTAATCATTAGATCCTCAATGAGGGTCCCACAATGCCAAAGATCATGTGAAAGTCAAAAAATAGGGTTCACTATCTTCCGTAATTCCAATTCTTTCACAGAAAGGATAAAGATAGCGAGAAAGTTCCATTGTATGCAACGTCAGTTTTTCAATTTCACTCCTGACATGATCGATTCCACGGACTACAATCGTCTTATGAAAACTGCGCTTAAGATGACTGTGGCGCAGCCTCCTGGAGGATCCACTTACGATTGTGATTCAACGCAAACGATCCAATGAATTCCATCCCTTTTTTATTACCCCACTCCCCTGGAGCAATCATCGATAGGAATGGCTTTCCTTTGACACCCCCACGATCGTATAGGTAATACAATTGACCAATGACAGGTTCAAAATTAAACTCAGCAGCATAGACAAGCTCATTCCATCGGTGCTCTTCTACTAGTTTGATGTATTGATCTTCAAGCTCTTTAAACCGACTTTTGAGCTCTTTATTNACCATCAACGTCCCTTGTTCCTTCCAACCTCCAATATTCTCGAGAGTGATTGCAGGGGCACCTACACTGGTACCATAAGGAAGAATGGCAGCGTTATAGCCTTCCTTTTCGTCAAATACGACAGAATCAGGTTTCTTTTTTTTCTTCTGGCTCACAAAGGATGAATCTTTTTGACTTTTGATGCGTAAACCTACCCATGTCACTCAACATGTGAGCGCCACGACCATCATTTCATCTACAAACGAGTGACAGCCATAAATCGTTTGATTCCTTGTCTGTTATCCTGAAACAAGTAACCTACAGCCAACTAGATGTCAATGGCGTGAAACTCGCCNTCCATTCCTTTGATTGATACGCTTACTGNTGGATCTTCTTCGTTACTCCAGTCTATTTCGATGAGTCCATAATTGATGTCAATTACTTTATCAGTCACAGCACGGCTGTTGGTTTCGTCAAATAAACGACTCCAAGTATTGGTAAGCCCACTTGATGTCACATCTACAAGGGGTGCTTCCCATCCGTCAATCTCTTGTACAGAAATTTCTCCAGCGTGGCGATCACCTGAAATCACAAACGTATTTTTTGGCTGCTTTTCAGCAAGTAGATCGTAGAAACGCTGTAACTCATTTGGAAAATTTGCCCATTTCTCAAATCGATGCTCTGCAGCTACCACCTGAATGGAACTTACGATGACAGTGACATCTGCTTCAGGGTCTTCAAGTTGGTGTCCCAGCCATGTCCATTGCTCCTCTCCAAGAAGCGTTCCCTCTTCATTTGGGAGATAGGTTGCATTCTCACCCTCTGTTCGTTGGATTGGATCACGAAACCATCTTGTATCGAGTAGAATTACCTTCACACGGCGATCTTCAGGTCCATAATCGTAGCTTCTATGTGTTCCAGCACGTGAACGAGAAGGGTCCTCTTCGCTAACACCCAAAAACCGATACATCTCAGATTTAGCGAGTTCCTTTGCAGGGTACTCTACTCCACCATCATTGACTCCATAGTCATGATCATCCCAAGTGCCGGTTAAAAAAGGAACCGATTCAACGAAAGTCGCATAGTCCACATTTGCCAATTGTAGGTCATACGTTTCTCGAAATTTGACGGGATCCTCCGTGTCTGCGTATACATTATCCCCAGTCCAAATCCATAAATCAGGAGCGTTTTGCGCGATTACAGGCCATAATGGTTGTTCTTTTCGTTCGGAATTACATGAACCAAACGCAATGACATCAATCACCTCATCTGTGACGCTAAGATCAGATTGAGGAGTGAACGAACGTGACGATGATTCAAGGTTTCGATCTGTATCACCTGTACATGAGCTCAGGTATAGCGTGAGCGCGATCAAGAAAGAGAATGTGGGAAATGTTTTCATAAGGGGAGGATTCTACTTGTGAAGTGTCTTCAGTACGACTATCTGAGGAATTATGATAATGTACAATTCATATTGGATTGATAAGTTAAAAGAATATGAATATCCAACCTTATGCATCACGACTATGAAACATGCGCTTTCATCTCTCAGCTTTGTACTAATCCTTCTATCTGCCTGTTCGAATCCGGATGCTGAATTAGGCGCATTTGACCCCGAAAAGATTCTTCCGGAAGACTTTCATCTCAACCAAGAACCATTATTTAGTATCGCATTTGGCTCCTGTTCAGATGAGAATAAGCCACAGCCAATGCTGGATCGTGCGATTGAGCAAAATCCTGATGTCTTTATGTATCTAGGCGATAATATTTATGGCGACACCTATGATATGGATAAGCTCGCAAGCAAATATGCAAAGCTTCAATCAAAGCCAGAATTTCAACGACTTTGGGAAGCGACCGATGTACATGCAACCTGGGATGACCATGATTATGGCTGGAATGATATGGGTCGCCACTATGCGATGAAAACTGAATCGGAGCAGCTCTTTTTGGATGCTTGGCAAGTGCCAGAGAGCTCGGAGCGTCGACAACGTGACGGGATCTATGGAGATTATTCCTATAAGGTTCAAAAACGCAATGGCGAAGAGTTTACTATTCAGTTGATCATTTTGGACAGTCGATACTTCAGAGATAATCTTACGTCACGAAAGGATCCTGCTGCGTTGTCAACATATTATGGGGTTCAAGTAAAGAATGATTACGCTCCTACACTATCTGCTGATAGTACGCTTCTTGGCCCTACTCAATGGTCGTGGGTTGAAGAGACATTACGCGACCCTGCAGACCTACGTATTGTGTCTTCAAGTATTCAATTTGGTCACACGTATAATGGATGGGAGTCATGGACCAATCTTCCACATGAGAGGGTCAAGATGTTATCTCTAATAGAGCAAACGGGTGCAAATGGTGTTGTCTTTATTTCTGGGGATGTTCACTGGGGTGAAATATCCAAGCTAGATGTGGGTAATGATGAGGTAATGCAATCATTTGGAGCTCCTGCATCCTTGTATCCAATTTATGACATCACCAGTAGTGGGATTACACAGGAATGGTACAATGTCGAACCAAATGCGCACCGAGTGGGTAATGTTGTCAGACAGAATAATGTGGGGCTTCTAGAACTTTACGAAGCTGAAGAAGAGGTAGTCGTTAGGATGTCGTTGCTCGATCTAGAGGGTCGTCCGGTGATTCATGATGTTCTTCTTTCGGACTTGACGATGTAGATTCTGTCCCAGAATTCGACGATTTGAATAAGGGAGAGCTGATAATCATATTTGCCGTGGCTCGATTACAAGCAAGCGGAATGTTGTACAAAATACAAATCCGAAGTAACGCCTTTACATCTACATCGTGTGGTTGTGCAGTTAGTGGGTCCCAAAAAAATACCACCGCGTCAATCTGACCATCCGCAATATCGCTTCCTATCTGCATATCCCCACCATACGGGCCACTTTTGTATCGATGAATCTCTAAATCGGTAGCCTCACTAATCAACTTTCCGGTGGTTCCAGTAGCAAAGAGCTTGAATGTAGACAGAGTGAGCTTGTTGTATTCGGCCCACTCAAGTAAGTCCTGTTTTTTATTGTCGTGAGCAATGAGTGCGACTGCTTTCA
>PR_CR_10_Liq_1_inCRDRAFT_1001043_pt1 | contig 16259 bp, 11 predicted proteins | sample PRCRCaboRojoPR_3_FD_10241 | JGI IMG/M metagenome (IMG submission 10241)
ACCTTGGGGTTGGTGATGTTGGAGGCGATGGCTTGCGGCGTGCCGGTGGCGGCTTATCCGGTGTGCGGTCCCAAGGACGTGGTCGAGAACGGCAAAACAGGGGTCTTGCACCATGACCTGTCAGTGGCCATGCGCGGCGCGTTGGACCTGGGCGGTGCGGCAGCCCGGCAATACGCCGAGCGGTTTTCTTGGTTGGCGTCGTCCCAGCGCTTTTTGGAGCTGTTGCAGCCCCTTGACTCACATGCATTGATGAGCCCCCCCGAACGCCGAGCCGGTGACTCACCGGCGTTTCGTAAAGCTTGTTAGGCGTTTGGCTTGACCGAGCCTACCGTCGGAGGCGCCCATCAATCAATTGCTGCACCACCCCAGGATCGGCCAAGGTGGAGGTGTCGCCCAGCTGGTCGAATTCATTGGCGGCAATTTTTCTTAAGATCCGACGCATGATTTTTCCTGAGCGAGTTTTCGGCAGTCCCGGTGCAAACTGAATGAAGTCTGGCTTGGCAATCGGACCAATGCGTTCTTTGACCCAGTTTGACAGCATCGCGGTATCTTCATCTTTCGGATCCACGCCGGCGGTTAAGGTGACATAGGCATAAATCCCTTCGCCTTTAATGTCGTGCTCAAATCCCACGACCGCAGCCTCCGAGACATCGGGGTGCGCCACCAGCGCACTCTCAATTTCGGCGGTGCCCATTCGGTGGCCCGAGACATTTAAGACGTCATCCATCCGGCCGGTGATCCACCAGTAACCCTCTTCATCGCGTCGGGCCCCATCCCCGGTGAAATAGACCCCCTCGAATGTCGAAAAGTAGGTGTCAATGAAGCGTTGGTGATCGCCATACACCGTCCGCATTTGGCCCGGCCATGAGCCTTTCAGAATCAACGCACCTTGATTGGGGCCATCGAGCTCATGACCATCGGTATCGACCAGCGCCGGCTGCACGCCAAAGAAAGGCCAGCTCGCCGAACCCGGCTTGAGGGGCGTGGCCCCCGGCAACGGAGTGATCAAGACCCCACCGGTTTCTGTTTGCCACCAGGTGTCAACGATGGGGCAACGGCCGTCACCCACCACATGGAAATACCATTCCCAAGCCTGCGGATTAATGGGCTCGCCGACCGATCCAAGGATTCTCAAGCTGCTGCGCTGGGCGGCTTTGACAGGGCCGTCGCCCTCGCGCATCAGCGCCCGAATCGCGGTGGGGGCGGTATAAAAAATATTGACCTGGTGTTTGTCCACCACCTGCCAAAACCTTGAGTGGTCAGGGTAGTTGGGCACGCCTTCAAACATGAGGGTGGTCGCGCGGTTGGCCAATGGGCCGTAGACAATGTAGGAGTGCCCGGTGACCCAGCCGACATCGGCGGTGCACCAATACACCTCGCCGGGCCGATAGTCAAACACATACTGATGGGTCATCGAGGCATACAGCAGATATCCGGCGGTGGTGTGCAACACGCCTTTGGGCTTTCCGGTGGAGCCTGAGGTGTAGAGAATAAACAGCGGATCTTCCGCGTTCATTGGCTCGGGCGGGCAGTCGGTATCGGCGTGTTCGGTCAGGGTGTGATACCAGTGGTCTCGGCCCTCGTCCCAGTGGATTGGTCCGCCGGTGCGCTCAACCACCACCACAGTGTCGACAATATCAGCGCCGGGGACTTCGAGCGCCTGATCGACGTTGTTTTTTAGGGGAATGACTTTGCCGCCGCGGATGCCTTCATCGGCGGTGATGATGGCACTTGAGCCGCAGTCGATGATGCGATTGGCCAAGGCCTCAGGGGAAAAGCCGCCAAACACCACCGAGTGGACGGCGCCAATCCGAGCACAGGCGAGCATAGCGATCGCAGCCTCAGGAATCATGGGCATGTACAGCGTCACCCGATCGCCTTTTTTGACGCCTTGTGATTTCAAAGCGTTGGCCAATCGGCCGACTTTGTCATGGAGCTGGCGATAGGTCAGCGTGGTGCTTTGATCGGGCTCATCACCTTCCCATATGATGGCCACGTCGTCAGCGTGGTCTTTCAGGTGCCGGTCAATGCAGTTGGCCGAGACGTTGAGCTGGCCATCTTCAAACCAGCGAATATGTAAATCGTCTTTAGAGAAAGACACGTCGCGGACTTTGGAAAACGGCGTCATCCAGGTGAGGCGTTGTTGCGCTTGCTCGGCCCAAAAAGTGTCCGGGTCATCAATGGAGGCCCGATACATTGCTTGGTATTGCTCGGTGGTCAGCAATGGATCAGTCATTGCCTCGGGGATGGGGTAAACGGTGGTTTTGCTCATGGCTGCCTCGATGTCAGTTCCCTCGTGATGTCGCCAATCATAGCAAAGCGTGGGCACCGCCCCAACTCCCGCATCCAACCCCTGCTGTGATCTTTGAGATAATGGAAGCCGAACCTTTGAGTGAGCCCCCACATGACTTGTTTTATCCAACCCGATGCCCATGACGCCTCTTCGGCGCCCATTCCGATTCACTGTGTCTTATCAGACCAATACCAAGCCCACATCGACCATGCCGCAGCGCCACACCGTCAGTGGGCCCATCGGCATGACTTTCAGGCACGGGCCGGTGAGGTGCTGATTTTTCCAAGCCAGGGTGGTGAGATTGATCAAGTCTGGGTCGGGGTCGACCCTGAGCACCCGCCCGTGTGGGCGCTGGCCGGGTTGCCCTCGAAGCTGCCAAAGGGCCAATATGTCTTAGCCACCCAAGGCTCAAAGGGCTGGCCCGAGCACTTTCGCTCGCTCGCGACCATCGGGTTTGGGTTGGGCGCTTATCGGTTTGATCGCTACAAGCAACAACCTGCGTCCTCCGTCCAGTTGGTCTTAGAGGATCAGGACCCACAGGAACTGATGGCTTTGGTTGAAGCCAGCCACCTGGCGCGGGACATTGTGAATACCCCCACCAATGACATGGGCCCTGAAGCCTTGGCCAATGCGGCGCGAGCCATCGCCGAGACCCATGGGGCCGATTGTCAGGTGATTGTGGGTGATGAGTTGGAGCGATCGTTTCCCGCGATTCATGCGGTGGGCCGGGCTTCGGCCGAGCCCCCGCGGCTGATCACCTTCAAATGGGGTCGTCAGGATGCCCCCGCGTTGGCCTTGGTGGGCAAGGGGGTGGTGTTTGACAGCGGTGGGTTGAGCATCAAACCCGCCTCGGGCATGGCGGTGATGAAAAAAGACCTGGGCGGCGCGGCACATGTGCTGGCGTTGGCCCAAGTGATCATGACCCTGGGGCTCGACGTGAACCTCCGGGTCTACATCCCGGCCGTTGAAAACGCGATTGCAGGCAATGCCTACCGACCCTCTGACATTATCAACACCCGCAAAGGCAGCACGGTCGAGGTGGGCAACACCGATGCAGAAGGGCGGTTGGTGTTGGCCGACGCGCTCACCTTGGCCTGCGAGGAAGGCGCGACCCGCATCATTGATTTTGCGACGCTGACCGGCGCCGCGCGGGTGGCATTGGGCGAGGACTTGCCGCCGATTTATGGGCGCGATCAAGCGGCCACCCGTGAGATCCAGGCGTTGTCTTTTGAGCTTGACGATCCCCTTTGGCCGATGCCCCTGTTTGAGGGATACCGCTCGCTGATCCAGCCCCCACATGCTGATTTATCCAACACTGGGGGCACACCCATGGCTGGAAGCATCACCGCGGCGCTTTTTTTAGATCACTTTGTGGCGCCCGAAGTGGATTGGTTTCACTTAGACATCTATGCCTGGAACTTAAGCGATCGGCCCGGTCGCCCCATCGGTGGCGAGGCCCAAGGGTTGCGTGCCATGTGGGCGTGGTTAAAGGCTCGCTACGGCGATTAGTCGCCAACGAACCGACCCCGGGCTGGGCATTGGCTCGCTTACAATGGGGGTTTGTCCTTCTCTGGCTTTGCAATGACTGACGTTAGCTCGCCCACCTCATCTGAGACCGGCACCTCGCTCGGGTATGAGATCAAGCGCACGCTTTGGTTGGCCGGCCCGTTGATCGTGGGCCAATTAACCAACTTCGGCATGAACTTCGTCGACACGGTCATGGCCGGACGGTTGGGGACAGTGGACTTGGGTGCGATCGCGGTGGGCTCATCGATATGGGCGGCGGGGTTTTTGTTTGTGCTGGGACTGCTGCTGGCCGTCTCCGCGGCGGTGTCCCGGCTTGACGGCGCTGGGGAACGTGATCGGGTGGGTGCGTTTGTCCGACAAGCCCTTTGGCTTGGTCTGGTGCTCGCACTTGGACTTTGGGGGTTCGCGCGTTCGGGTGAGTGGGTGATGACTCAGATGGACGTCACACCGGCCGTCGCCACCATGGCCATGGACTACCTTCGAGCGATCAGCTGGGGCGCGCCCGCGCTGGTGGGCATGCTGGTGCTTCGGTTCTTCTCGGAGGGCACGGGCAAAACCGGGCCAACCATGTATGTCGGCATGCTGGGGATTGTATGCAACATCCCATTGAACGCGCTGTTGATGTTTGGGCTGATGGGGTTCCCCAAACTCGGTGCGGTCGGTGCGGGTTGGGCCACCGCGATTGTCTTTTGGCTCCAGTTTTTGGCGTTTTTGGGTTGGGTGAGTCACCGTCCTCACTATCGAAAATATCAACTGTGGGCGAGTTTCAGTTGGCCCGATCGCCGCGAAATCTCGGCGCTTGTTAAGTTGGGGCTTCCGATTGGAATCATGGTGTTTTTAGAAGGGGGAATGTTTGTCGGCTCAGCCCTCTTAATCGGGACTTTGGGCGCGTTGCCTGTCGCTGCGCACCAAGTGGCGATGAATTACGCAGGCCTGGTGTTCATGGTTCCGGTGGGCTTGGCCGGCGCAATCACCGTTCGAGTCGGCAATGCCCTGGGCCGCGGTGAGCCACAGGCGGCGCGTCGGGCAGGTCGAATCGGCATCGGTTTGGCGCTGACCTTTGCGATTTTTTCAGCCGGGGTCATCATTGCCATTCCTGAAGCGATCGTCGCCTTATACACTTCTGAGCCGGATGTCGCCGAACTGGCGGTCAGTTTGCTGTTTTTCGCGGCGCTTTTTCAGATTGCCGACGGTCTGCAAGTGGCTGCGGCTGGCTCGCTTCGCGGGTATAAAGACACCCGCCGTCCCATGGTCTACAGCGTCATTGCCTATTGGGCTGTGGGGATGAGTTTGGGCGCGTATCTCACCTTTGGTCAGGCATTGGGTCCCAAGGGCATGTGGATGGGCATCATCGCTGGATTGACAGTGGCGGCGGTGTTGTTGGTGGGGCGCTTTGTGCGTGTGGCCAACGACACCATTCGCCAACAGGCCTGACCAATGGCCTATTGTGGTGCGGCCATCTGCCCCCTAGAATGGCACACAGTCAACCTGTTTTGGACCCAAGCATGACCCAGACTCAATCGAGAAATATTGTTTTTCGCATCGTCTCCGGCTTTTGGCGAGGCCTCACGGCGCTTCGCATGGCGGTGTTCAACCTCATCTTTCTGGCGATTCTTGTGGGCGTTGTCATTGCAATGTTGGGCGACGACGATGAAGATGGCCTCGAGAGCGGCACCACATTGATCCTCAACCCCAAAGGCGTGGTGGTTGAGCAGTCCAATTTGACGCCTGTTGATGAGGTGCTCAATGAGGCGCTCGGCGAGACCGAGACACAGACCGAGCTGCGTGATTTGGTGGCCGCCCTCGAACACGCCAAAGATGACGACAAAATCTCGCAAGTGTTAATCAGCACCGATGGTTTTGTCGGGATGGGCGCGGGGATGATGCTGGAAGTCAGCGAGGCGGTGGCCGCGTTCAAACGCTCAGATAAACGCATCATTGCATATGGCGCGAATATGAGCGCAAGCCAATACTTCTTGGCCTCATTGGCCGATGAGGTGTGGCTGGATCCAGAAGGGGCGGTGCTGTTGCAAGGGTATGGTCGGTACCGGCAGTACTTTGCTGATGCGCTGGACAAATTGGATGTGGACGTCAATCTTTTCCGTGTCGGTGAATATAAGTCCGCCATGGAGCCTTATATCCTCAATGAACAGTCTTCTGAGGATCGAGAAGCGGCGCTGTTTTACCTCAGTGATTTATGGCAGCGCTACATCGAAATGGTTGCCCAAAACCGGGGCATGACCGTGGATGTTCTTGACGACATCGCCATGAACCTTGCTGAGTACGTGGATCAAGCTGAGGGCGATCTGGCTCAGATGGCGCTCGACAGAGGATTGGTCGATCGCCTCATCGCTCGACCCCAGATGCGTTCGGAGATGATCCAGTTGGGCGAGCCCGATGACAATGACAGCTACCTCAACATCGGCATGAACAAATACCTCTCCCGAGTCCGCAACGATCTAATGGACATGCAAGACAGCGAAGACAAAGTGGGCATCATCGTTGCCGAAGGGCCGATCACTGAAGGCGACCAGCCCCTGGGTGTGATTGGCTCTGAATCAACCTCACGATTGATTCGACAAGCGGCCCAAGATGACGACATCAAAGCCGTGGTGCTGCGGATCAACTCCGGCGGCGGCAGCGCGTTTGCCTCGGAAGTGATCCGTAAAGAACTGATGGCCTTAAAAGCGGCGGGCAAGCCCGTGGTGGTCAGCATGAGCAATGTGGCTGCATCGGGTGGGTATTGGATCGCGATGGGCGCTGATGAGGTTTGGGCGTACCCATCGACCATCACCGGATCGATCGGCATTTTTGGGTTCTTCCCGACTTTTCAAGACACGCTGGCCAATGTGGGTGTCTATACCGATGGAGTGGGCACCACGCCTTATGCGGATGCGCTTCGCCCTGACCGTGCGGTGAGTGATGAGGTCTCCAGCATGCTCCAAAACATCATCGAGTTTGGATACGAGGAGTTCATTGGCTTGGTGGGTGAGCACCGCAACATGACCCGAGACGGGGTCGATGCCGTTGCCCAAGGTCGGGTTTGGACGGGTCAGCAAGCCCAAGAGCGAGGTTTGGTGGATCAGCTGGGCACGCTGCAACGTGCCGTGGCCTCCGCGGCACGTCAAGCCGGGCTGGGCGATGAGTTCAGTGTGAGCTATGTTGAGCCCAAACTCAGCCAGTTTGAACAATTCATTGTGCAGTGGTCTGCAAAAGCCATGCGGGCGGCCGGGCTCGACACCGTCATGAGCACGGTGGGTTCAAACCCGTTGACGCAATGGTTGCCCCAGACGTTTCAGTGGCGCTTAATCCAAGAGCTCAATCGCATTCATCAAGCCACCGAGGCCGGTCGGCGTGGGGTGATGGCGCATTGTCTGTGTGAAGCACCGATGTAATCGCCCACCGCCAGTGATTGATCGGGCTGCATGGCGAAAGTGCCGATGAGCCATGAAGCCTTCAAAGATCCAAACGCATCAAAGCGTGGTTTGATCTGAGGGGTGGACGGGTGGCCTGGACTGACTTAACTTTAAAGTGAGTGAACTGCCCCGGTGTTGTCCCAGCGGAGATTCACTGACTTTGAGGCGCGTCGCGCACTTCAGGCGGCAGCTCAGCCGGCGCCATCAGGCCTCTGATTCTTGCCAGCGTTTCCAACTCTGAGACCTCTCGTTCCAGCACCCGAAGCCGCATGCGCCAGGTTTGTCGTTGCTGCGGGGCAGTGTTGTCGACCTCACCACGCGCCAAATTCTCCTCAATGGTCTTTTTTTCGTCTCTCAACGCATGCAAGTTGGCCCCCAACTGATGATTTCTGATGTAGGCGGGCCGCTCGCAGGCCGGCGGTTTCGCCGATCCGGTCATCGCGCGATCAAACGCAGTCTCGGGATCACAGAACGCATCGCGCGCTTGCTCCCAGGCCGCCATGTACTCGCTTTGGCAGGCCTCATCAAACTCGCTTTGTTCAAAATTGGCCAGCTGGCCTCGGCTGCCAAGATCGGTGGCGGTGCTCACCGCCTCAGCGCAGTCTGGCGTTTGCTGACAGGCGGTCAGGCTAAGGGCCAGCACGGTGGAACACAACAAGAGTGGAGCGGAATATTTGGTTGTGGGCATCATTGATCGGATCCAGTCTGTTGGGTTGTGCGATGGGTGTTTTGGCATCACCGGCATCGATGCGAATGATTGATGCCGGACAGGTTACACTACTTTGGAAGTGGTCATCCAGTGTCCCGCATGGGCCACGGCCAACCACGCCCACGTATGCAATCTAAGGAGAGCTCAATGCTGGCGGCGGTGACAGATTTTCTGTGGTCTTATATCTTGGTGGGTGTGTTGGTGGTGATGGGTTTGACCATGACGCTTCGGTCTCGGTTTGTGCAGATTCGTTACTTCGGTGAGATGTTTCGAGTTCTCAAGCAGGCCTTTCATCACCAAGCCGGGCACGTGTCGTCGTTTCAGGCTTAACGCTGAGCGTTGCGGGTCGCGTGGGCGCGGGCAACATTGCGGGCGTCGCGGTGGCCATCACACTGGGGGGTCCGGGGGCGGTCTTTTGGATGTGGATGGTGGGTTTGATCGGCATGGCCACCAGCTTTTTCGAGTGCAGCTTGGCGCAAGCCTATAAGACCCGCGATGTGCGCACGGGGACCTTTCGAGGCGGGCCGATGTACTACATTGAACGCGGCGTGGGCAGCCGCGGCTTGGCCATGGTCTTCACGTTGCTCCTCTTGGCCACGTTTGGTTTGGCGTTTGTGGCGTTACAGTCGTTCACGGCGTCGACATCGTTGCAAGAGGCCTTTGGGGTTCCAACCGTCGTGACTGGGGTGATCATGACGGCGGTGGTTGGCTTTTCTATTTTTGGCGGTGTGCAGCGAATCTCCAGGGTGACTGAGATCATCGTGCCTGTCATGGCCATTCTCTATATCGGCGTGACCGTTGTGGTGGTGGGCATGAACATCGGCCAGGTGCCAGCGGTGCTGGGCTTGATTGTCAAAAGTGCTTTCGGTCTCGAACCTGCCGTGGGGGGCGGGATCGGCGCGGCGATCATGATGGGGGTTCGGCGTGGCCTGTTTTCGAATGAAGCCGGTTTGGGGAGCGCGCCCAATGTGGCCTCAGTGGCTTATGTGCCCCACCCGGTCAATCAAGGCATTGTGCAAAGTTTTAGTGTGTTTATCGACACCGCCATCATTTGTACCGCCACGGCACTGTTGATTATCCTCGCCGGACTTCATGTGGGTGCTGATACGGGCAACGGCGTGGTGTTGACGCAGCTGGCACTGGCTGAATTCGTTGGGCCTTGGGGTGAGACGTTTGTGTCGTTGGTGCTGGTGCTGTTTGCCTTCAGCTCAATTTTGTATAACTTTTATTTGGGTGAAAACGCAACCTATTGGATGAACAAAGACGATCGGATCATGTTCATCGGCTTTCGCGTGTTGATGCTGTTGTTGATCCTGTGGGGTTCTGTTCAAGATCTGACCACCATCTTCAGCTTTGCTGATTTGACAATGGCGTTGCTGGCGTTGGTGAACTTGGCTGCTTTGGCGATCATGATGAAAGTCAGTTTTCGAATCATGCATGATTACGAGGATCAGGTGCGCCGAGGCCAGGTGCCGGTCTTTGATCCCGAAGGGTTTGATGACTTGGCCTTGGATGCCGACGCCTGGCGTGACGCGGATCAGGCGCGCGAGACCGTGTCGCGGTCGTAGCTGACTAGGCGGCTTGTTGGTGGCGTTTGAGATACACCAAAAGCTGTGAGATGGCTGCTGGGGTCATGCCAGGGATTCGACTGGCCTGATCGATCGATTGCGGGCGCACCCGCTCCAGCTTTTCCAGCAGTTCAGCCGACAGGCCTTTGACCCTTTGATAGTCAAAGTCTTCAGGGATGGCCTGTTCGGCGGCTTGACGCTGTCGCTCGATGTCATCTCGCTGTCGGTCGAGGTAGCCGGCGTAGCGGATCTGAATGGCCACCTGTTCGGCCACATCGCGCTGCTCAACACCTGGGCCCACGCCGGGCACGGTCATCAATGACGAGTAGCTGACATCAGGCCTGCGAAGCAGGGCGTGTGCTGAGCTGTCTTTTTTGATGGGCACACCAAGCGTATTTGAAACGGCGTCTGTCAAAGGTTGCCCCACCGGCAAGCGAATGCCAGCCAAACGTTGCAATTCGTGTTCAATGGCGTCGCGGCGTGCACAGAATTGTTCCCACCGAAGATCATCGACCAGCGATAGGTTGCGGCCGGTTTCAGTCAGTCGAAGATCGGCGTTGTCTTCTCTCAAGTGCAGCCGGAATTCAGCGCGGCTGGTGAACATTCGATACGGTTCTGTGGTGCCTTGCGTGATCAAGTCATCGATCAATACCCCTATATAAGCCTCATCTCGACGGGGGGTCCACGCCGCCAGCCCTTGGCTTTGTCGAGCCGCGTTGAGACCGGCGATCAAGCCCTGAGCTGCCGCCTCCTCATAGCCGGTTGTGCCATTAATCTGACCGGCAAAATACAAATGCTCGAGGTGCTTGGTCTCGAGGCTGGGCTTTAAGTCGCGCGGATCAAAAAAGTCGTACTCAATCGCATAGCCGGGGCGAGTGATGTGCGCATCCGCCAAGCCATCAATGCTTCGAACCATCTCAATTTGGGCATCAAATGGCAAACTGGTCGAGATCCCGTTGGGGTACCACTCATTGACATCCAAACCCTCAGGCTCGAGAAAAATCTGATGAGAGTCTTTGTCTTGAAAGCGCACGACCTTGTCTTCAATGGATGGACAGTAGCGCGGCCCCACGCCTTCAATCACGCCCGAATACATGGGCGAGCGATCGAGATTGTCTGAAATGATGGCGTGCGTTTTGGCGTTGGTTCGGGTGATAAAGCACGACCTTTGAGCGGGGTGAACGTTGGCCTCGCCAATCAGTGAAAATGAGGGCAGGGGTTGATCCCCGGGCTGTTCGGTCAGCTTCGAAAAATCAATGCTTCGTCCGTCAAGACGTGGGGGCGTGCCCGTTTTAAGTCGGTCCACGGTCAGCGGCAATTCCCGAAGGCGAGCGGCCAGCGTGTTGGCTGGCGCGTCTCCCGCGCGCCCACCCGCCAACTGGGTTTCACCCATGTGGATTCGGCCTCCTAAGAAAGTGCCCGTGGTCAACACCACGGCCTTGGCTTTGAATACCAATCCCATGGCCGTTTTAACGCCCACCACGCGCCCGTTTTCGACACACAAGTCATCCACGGGTTGCTGGAAGAGTCGCAGCGAGGGGGCTTGCTCGACCGCACTTCGAATCGCTTGACGATACAGCGCTCGATCACACTGAGCACGCGTCGCTCGGACCGCAGGACCTTTGGAAGCGTTTAAGGTTCGCCACTGGATGCCCGCGCGGTCTGCGGCATGCCCCATGACCCCACCCAGAGCCTCGATTTCTTTGACCAGGTGCCCTTTGCCGATGCCCCCAATCGCTGGATTGCAGCTCATTTGACCAATGGTCTCGATGCTGTGGGTGACCAACAGCGTCGCCGCGCCGGTTCGAGCCGCCGCCAACGCCGCCTCGGTGCCGGCATGGCCGCCACCGATTACAATCACATCAAAGGCCGTGGGATAGTTCATCTAATCATTTTACCGCAGAGCGTGTCGACAGCCCAATGCCTGAGTGTCTGGCTTAGCTGGACGAGGGTTGGTTGATCAGGGTCTTGAGTTCATGGATAGACGCCCGGCGCATCGCTTTGCCATCAATGGGGCTGGGTGGGGCTTGTTTGGCATCGGGGCCAACCATGATGGTGCAATCAATCAGCTGGCCGTCTTTGTCCAAGACCAAGACGTCCACATCGAGGGCGGTGTCCCGATGCCAGCGTATGCATCGCCGCTCTTGCTCAAAGGGAATGCCTTCGCTCATTAGAAAATGCACAGGAGCATCGGGGTCATCGGTGAACAGATGCAAACACACCCGGGAAAACTCATCCGCGGTGCCCTCCAAGACAGGGCCCACCAGCCGCGGTTTGAAGGGTTTAAAAAAAGCCATCGCCTCCAAAGCCAACTCGCGCAGCGCTCTTAAGTGGTCAGCCAGTGCTTGGCCACCAAACAACCGTTGCCATTCGCGCAGCGCGGCTTGAACTTCAACGTTGGAGGGCAAGACTTGTCGATTGGTCACGCCCAGGCGCCGCGCGGCTTTTTGTTTGGCCGTGGCGTAGCTTCGTTGGCCCTCGGTGGCGATGATGCGCGCCGCCTCAGCGGCCACCTCATGGCGATTTTGCTCGGTTTGTTTTGGATGTCTCACGCCGCGGCCTTTCACTTAGGTTCGCCCTTAAAAAATTTCGTAAGGGTTATCGTCACCGCGCTCGCTCGCATCGGTTTGCATGGGGGGCAAGGCGTCCGCATGAAACCACTCCTGACGGGCATTGGCGGTGCCTGGGCGAACACGCAAACCTGTGTCAGGATCAATCCAGGCACTGGCAATGCCCACGGGCATGGGGACCTCATGCTCAGGCAGACCATCCAAGGCCTTGTCCATATAATCGACCCAAAACGGAAGGGCCGTTCGTCCGCCTTGTTCCAATCGACCCAATGACTCATAGTCATCCCGGCCGACCCACACCGTGGTGACCAAGCCGCCGCCTGAGCCGACAAACCAGGTGTCACGGAAATCATTGCTGGTGCCGGTTTTGCCTGCCAGATCATCCCGACCAATGGCCAGCGCTCGGCGCCCGGTGCCTTCACGCACCACGTCTTTCATGACCGAGTGAATCAGCCAAGCGGTTTGAGGTGAAATGATCTCNGGNGCGGCATTCGGCACCACTGGACCGACAAACTCAGGGTCGATGTAATCCCCAATGACCCCGGTTTGTTGNGTTTGTGGACACGCTTGGCAGACCCGCGTCACCACCGGTTCAAGAACCACGTCGCCTTGATCGGTCTCGACCGTTTCTAGAATGCGCGGTTTGGGCTTGTGACCGCCATTGATAAACGCCGCATGGGTGGTGTTCACCGTCATAGGGGTCAGCGTGCCCGAACCCAACGCCATGGAGGGGCCATTGGGCAAGTTCTCTCTGGAGATGCCCAAATCAGCGATGTAGTCGCGGGTGGTCTCTAAACCCATGCCCATCAGCAACCGAATGCTGATGAGGTTTCTCGACTCGACCATCGCCTCTCGAAGCGGCGTGGGCCCATAAAAGCGCTCAGAAAAATTTTGGGGGCGCCAGGTTTGTTGAGTGGAGGGATCCTCCACCACCACCGGGGCATCGTTGACCAGCGAGGCGAGGTGATATCCGTTGTCCAGTGCGGCGGCATAAACAAAGGGCTTGAACGCTGAGCCGGGTTGGCGTTGGCTTTGAGTGACCCGATTGTATTGGTTCTGCCCAAAATCGAGTCCGCCCATCAAAGCGCGGATGGCCCCCGTATCGGCGTCCATTGAGACCAGCGCCGCTTGCGCTTGGGGGATTTGTGTCAATTGCCACTGGGCCTCATCGTCCAAGCGAACGCGAACCACGTCGCCGCGCTCGATCACATCATCGACTCGGTCGGGCCGTCGACCCAGCGCATCCAAAGCCAGATGCGCGCGCGCCCAGCGGACATCGGCCAAGCTCAGATCAATCCACTCGCCATCGCGGGTGTAGAGTCTGGCCTCATTGGCGCTGGCCTCAACCACCAAAGCCGGCATCAGATCCCCGATCATCTGGAATTCTTCCAGCGCCGCTAAGGCCGCTGCTTCATCCAAGGTCTCGACATTAAACCCTTCAGCGTCTCGGCCGATCAAAGTCAGCGGTGTCATGTCGAGCTGGTCTTCTGGACCCCGCCAGCCGTGGCGACGGTCGTAGCGACTTAATCCCCGCTCAATCGCGCGTTTGGCGGCGCGTTGCATCCGGGAGTTGACGGTGGTGCGGGCAATGAAGCCACCGGTGTAGGCCCGTTCAGCGCCGATTTGTTCCACAATCTCAAGCCGAGCCATTTCAGCGACCCAAGGCGCAGACAGCTCAATTTCAGGGCCATGGTAGCGGGCGTTGTTGGGTTCGGTTTGCGCGGCTTCGGCCTCGGCTTGAGACACGTAGCCCAGCCGCGCCATGCGACCCAGCACCCAGTTCCGCCGAATCAGCGCGCCTGTGCGGTTGGTGATGGGGTTATCGCGCGAGGGGGCTTTCGGCAACGCAGCGATTTGGGCGATTTCGGCCAAAGTCAGCTCATCCACGGTTTTGCCGTAATACACCTGCGCGGCCGCCCCCACACCATAGGCGCGATGACCGAGGAACTCCTTGTTGAGATACAGCTCCAAAATCTCGTCTTTGGTGAGCACCTGCTCGATCTTCCAGGCCAAAAGAATTTCGCGCAGTTTCCGGGTGATGGAGTACTCCGTGGATAAAAAGAATCGCCGCGCCACCTGTTGGGTGATGGTGCTGCCGCCGGGCACGCGCCCTTGACCCATCGAAATCGCATACAGCCACACGGCCCGGAACGTGCCTCGCCAATCCACCCCAGGATGGCGATAGAACCGGTCATCTTCTGCAGCCAAGAAGGCCAGCTTCAGACGCTCGGGCATGTCGTCGAGCGCAATCGGCAGCCGACGCTGCTCACCCACCTCAGTAATCAGTCGATTGTCAGACGAGTAAATGCGCAGTGGAACCTGCAGCTCGACGTCTTTAAGCGAGTCGACCGACGGCAGGGTCGGATAGATCACCGCCACCGTGATCACCGCCGCTAAGGCGCCCGCGCCCATGGCATACAAGGCCCAGCGAAACAGCAGTGATCGTCGTGGTGATGTCGATGTTCGGGTCATGGTGAATGCCGTGCGCCCATTGTTGGGCATGGGTTGTTGGCTTGGACGTTGGAATCGTCAAAAAGTGCCAACATCAATCCCAGTATACGGACTTGGCTGTCAGCATACCAAGCCGGTCCACAAGAAAAAGGCGACACCCCATGGCTCCATGGTCCCGATTTCGGTTAGGTGCCCGGCGCGCGGCGCCGGTGGTGGCACTGGACTGGACAGATCAACACTGGGTGGCGGCCTGGATTCAACCTGCCAATTTGCAGCGAGTGTATGTCACTCAGCCCATTGATGTTGCAACGCCCGGCTCGCCGTCCGATCGCCCAGATGCGGATGCGGTCAGCGAGGTGCGACATTGGTTACAGGCCCACGTTGGCCGACCCCAAGCGGTGGTCATGGCATTGCCTGCCAGCGCCGTGGACCAGACCTGGGTCTGGGCGCCGCTGACTGTGGACTTAAGCGACATCAACGCTTTGGAGACATCGATGCCGACCGTCTGGGCCGATGCGGGCTGGACCTTTGTGCCTGCTCAGCACCAGACGCGCCACGTTGATGTGGCCCCGGTCCGTGCCGAGACCAGGCCAGGCCAGGTGCATGAGACACCCGTGTCCGATGAGGGTCAGTGGTGGGTCGCGGCGGCACCGGAGGTGGTGGCGCAGTTTGAGGCCTGGTGCGATGAGCTGGGCGCGCCGCTGAAGGCATTGGATGTTCGCGCCGCGGCGCTGGCGCGTGCCGTTCAGGCCCGCCATCGGGGCGAGTGGCCGGTGCTGTTGGTGGATGATCACTGCGGCCAGACCCAGTGGTTGATCGTCGAGCCCAGTGGCGTCCGAGGTGTTCAGTCATTCGACCACCGACGCCTATCGTCAGCAGAGCACCGCGATCACGCGTTGACTCAACTGCAAGCCGCCCTGGCGGAGTTGACTTCGGCGGTGTGTCTCTGCACGGGTGAGGCCGCCTCGTGGATGGCGCCCGTGGCGGCTGCGTTGGGCCTGGAGGTGAGGCCTTCGCTGACCGAAGACCCCGACATTTCGGTGTGCACCGCCATGGTCGATGGACTGTTGGACGGTTGGGCTGAGCGGAGGTGAGGGGTGATGCTGTTTAATCTACTGGATTGGCGAGGACGCGCGAGGCGAATCAAGACACGCCGCTACCTTGTCATGCTGGCGATGTTGGGAATCGGAATCGCCTTCAGCCAAGCTTGGATCGCCTCTCGACACCAAGCGCGTCTTATTGCAGCTGAACAGACCTTGAAGCGCCAAAATGCTGAGTTCGACACCCTCAATCAAACGCTCGATCGGTTGACCGAAGCGGTGGCCGACCAGGAAGCCCGGGCCGCCGATTGGACTCGAGACATTGACACGCTCACGGCCATTGCTTCGATGACTGAACCTGATACGGGGGTCTTGGAGGTGATGATCCGCGCCCGACCCAACTGGGTGTGGCTCGATCGGGCCACGCATTATTTGATTCAGCCGAGCTCACCGGACGCCATGCCCACTCGCGCGCTGCGCGTTGAGGGGCGTGGCCTCACCGCAGCGGAGGTGTTGGCGTATCAAGCGCGCTTGGCCGAACGATTGCCACATCAGCACGTCGAGCTTTTGGATCAACAGCAAAATGCCCAAGGCTTAAGCCGATTTGTGTTGGAGCTTCGGCCATGACCGTCGGCAGGCGGGCCACAGCGTGGGCGCAAACAGAGTGGTCCACCATTGGCGTGGC
>PR_CR_10_Liq_1_inCRDRAFT_1001045_pt1 | contig 16242 bp, 12 predicted proteins | sample PRCRCaboRojoPR_3_FD_10241 | JGI IMG/M metagenome (IMG submission 10241)
TTCCGCCTCGCTTGCGAGGGCGTCAAGCCGGGCTTGGTCCTCGGCAAGTTTTTCTTCGAGTCGCGCCAAGTGTTCACGCGCGGTATCGAGCCGCCGGACGGTTTGCTCGCGACGGTTCGAGAGTTGGGCCACACCGGCGGCTTCCGCGACGTACGAGAGAAGCCTCGGTGGGTCGGCCATGAGGACACCACTGACCTCACCTTGACCGATGATCGCCAAACTCCCCCGCCCAAGACCGCTCCCGGCTAGCGCTTCATCGACATCCACAAAGCGGGCGTTCCGGCCGTTGAGGGTGAGCTTGGTGACGCCATCGCGGTCCAAACTGCGGGTGATTTTGATGCGCCGATCGGGCAGCTGCATCTCGACTTCAACATCGGCGCGGCTCAGGCGTTTCTTGCCACTGGCACCGTGGAAAATCAGTTCGGTCTTGTCTTCCGCCCGAAACTCACGGGCACGCCCACCACCCGTCGCCCAACGCAAGGCGTCAAGCAGGTTGCTTTTCCCGCTTCCGTTCGGACCGACAATGGCCGTCACACCAGGCGAAAACTCGACGGTCACGCGGTCGCCAAAACTTTTGAAGCCGGAGACGGTGACGCGGTTTAGTTGCACTTACCCGCCTTGACCGATGGCACGGAAGAACTCGGCGCTCACGCGAATCCCACGGTGGTAGAGGGCCACATCGAACGTCTCGTTGGGTGAATGAATCCGGTCGCTCTCAAGACCCATATCCAGCAGCACCACATCGCTGCCAAGGAGCCTTTGGAAGTCGGCGACCACCGGAATCGAACCGCCGGTACGGACGTACACGGGATCGACGCCGTCCACCGCCCGGATGGCTTGGGTTGCGGCGGTCATGCCGTCCCCGTCAAGGGGTGATAACGCCCAGCGGCCGTGGGCGTGCTGGAGGACTTCGACGTTGGCGTTGTGCGGGGCCACGCGTTTGAGGTGCGCTTCAAGCGCGTTCGCGATGGCGGCTGGATCCTGGTCGGGGACGAGCCGGCAGGAGATTTTGGCGAAGGCGCTGTTCGGAATGACGGTCTTGGAGCCTTCACCTTGAAAGCCGCCACCAATCCCGTTGACGTCAAGCGTAGGGCGCGCCCACAAGCGCTCGAGGACGCTATAGCCCGGTTCGCCTGGCGTGGCGGTCAGGCCCGCATCGTTTTGAAAGGCATCGGCATCAAATGGGACACGCTCAAGCTGCGTGCGCTCGTCATCTCCGAGTTCGCGCACGTGATCGTAAAAGCCAGGCACGGTGATGCGGCCCTGGTCATCTTTCAGGCCAGCAATCATTTCAGCGAGCGCTTGAATGGGGTTTGGTGCAGCCCCGCCGTACGCACCCGAGTGAAGATCGCGATCCGCCGTGGTGACCCGTACTTCAAGGTAAGCAAGGCCGCGCAGGCCGTACGTCAAGGTGGGCGTCGGACCGGGCAGCATCGCACCGTCGCTGATGAGCACCACGTCGCTTTGAAGATCCTTCCCGTGCGCTTCAACGGTGGCGCCAAGGTTCGGGCTGCCGATCTCCTCTTCCCCTTCGATCAAGAACTTCACGTTGCACGGCAGCGTCCCCGTGGCTTCATGCAGTGCGAGCACCGCTTTGACGTGCGCGTACACCTGCCCTTTATCGTCGCTGGCGCCACGCGCCACAATCCGCCCGTCCACGATCTGGGGGTCGAACGGATCGCTGTCCCACAATTCGAGCGGATCGGCAGGCTGCACGTCGTAATGGCCGTACACGAGTACGGTCGGTTTCGATGCGTCAATCGTGCGTTCCGCGAACAAGGCCGGGTGACCGCCGGTCTCCCAGACGCTCGTCTGAAAGCCTGCCGCTTGCAGGTCACGAGACAGGTAATCCACCGTCTCACGCATGGCGCTCGTGCGGCTAGGATCGGTCGAAACAGACGGGATTCTTAGCAGGTTAAGCAGATCGTTTAAGTCACGATCGGCGTTGCTAGCGATGCGGTCGTGCAGCGCATTGGCGTCAGGCATGCCGCGAAGCGTATCACGCAGCGTTAGTCGTCAGAACCTTCAGAGCCGTCGGCCAACTCGCGTGCAAGTTGTGTGATTTCGGCCGGCAGCGCTCCTTTCGCGCCCCCCATGCGGGATTCAAGCTCCCCTTGAAGCGAACCGATTCGGTCTTCCATGCTCTCCTGCAGCCGGTCGAGCTTCTGGCGGAGCTTGATGATCTCTTCCACGCCTGCCAGGTTGACCCCCAGCTCTTGCGTGAGCCGCCGAATCTCGCGTAGCTCATCGATGTTGCGTTGCGAGTACAGGCGTGTCTTGCCGGCGCTACGGCTCGGTTCGATCAGGCCCTTGCGTTCATAAAGCCGCAAGGTCTGCGGGTGCATATCCACCAGCTCAGCCGCCACACTAATGACGTACAGCGGCTTGTCCTTATCCACGTTGCTTGCGTCATCGGCCATGGTGAATGCGACGCCTCCTTAACGCGTTGTGCTTATTTTGTCACGAGCCCAGCGAAAAAGGCCCGACCAGACCCCGACCTGGACCGTGACCCGCATATCGGCATGGGCAATCCCGCCTTGCGGCACCACGATCACGTCACCGTCTTGGGTGCCGGTCGGGACGGTGACGGGCACCCCATGGACGTGAAGATCGGCGCCTTGACGCGCTTCGCTCGGCAGGAGATGGACCGTGGTACGCAACTCATTGCCGACACGTTCGACGCTATCTGGAAGTTCAATCTGCACCTCGACGTACGCGTCGCCGGGAGGGTTTCCTGGACCCCCGAGGCCTTTCAGTCTCAATTGCGTACCGTTACGTACCCCGGCTGGAATGCGGACCTCAACCCGACTCCCGCGACGCTTGAGTCCACGTCCGCCGCACGTTCGGCACGGTTGTCCGTCGTCCTCAAGGCGCCGTCCGCGGCAGTTTGGGCAAACGCTTGGGCCTGGCACCTGCGCGGTGGTGGTGCCACCCTCACGAGCGGTCTTGAGGTTCACGCTCGCTTGCGAGCGACGGGTTTCACCAGGAAGGGCGCCTTGGGCCCTTAAGACGTTTGTCATGACGCCAAATAGCGCGTCGAACACGGCCGAACCGGTTTTGGGCATGTCGGGCCCTAGGTTGACGTTGACGTCGGCGTCGTTGAAGACCGTCTGCCAGTCGACGGTGCTGAAGTCGGGCTGCGGTCCTGCTTGTGGGGAGCGGCCTCCACCCCGGTCGACCCAGGCACGCTTCTGGGGGTCCTTCAGGGTCGCGTACGCTTCGCTGATCTCTTTAAAGCGTTCTTCAGCGGCCTTGTCACCCGGATTGCGGTCGGGATGGTATTTCAGGGCCAGCTTGCGGTACGCCTTCTTAAGGTCGTCGTCCGAGGCGTCTCTGGGAACGCCCAGCACCTGGTAGGGATCGCGGACGGCGGGCACGGCGGCATGATACCGGTACCACCCCACCCGGCGGTGGTGTTGGCGTTGCACCCTCACACCGGGGCCGCTGAGCGTATGGTGGTGGCATGAAACGCTCTCCTTCCCTCCTTGCGCTCCTGCTAATGGTGGCCCTATCCGGCTGTGCGTTTTCCGTGACCGAAGGGTCACTGTCGATTCGTATTGGCCCTGGCATCATCGAAGAATTCGAGCCCCGGAAAGGTGAAGGGGCGTCTTACTACGTCGGTGAAGAGGTGAGCTTCATCTTCCGCTCCCGTCTGTCGGGGTACGTCACGCTGGCGTCACGTAATCCGGACGGCCGCGTCGAAACCTTTGCTAGGAACCTATTCGTGCCGGCAGGACGCACGGTGGTGCTTGACGGACGATCGGTGGACCGCCGGTTTGTGGCGGATCGCCCGACCGGGCGTCACGAAATATTGGCAACCTTCGGCGAGGAACCTGCGCCGTCATCGCGTCTGTCGCTGCAGGGCGTCTACAGCGAAGAACGCTGGCGGACGGCGGTGCGGTCTGAATACCGTTCGCCCGGCCGGACCGACCGAGCCACCACCGTGCTGTACGTTCGTTGACCGACCGGCCCTGGCCATCCGACGTCTAGGCGGTTCAGGATGCGGTATCCTGTACTGCTCGAGGAGGTCTTGGTTTGGCAGGTCACAACAAGTGGTCGCAGATCAAGCGCAAAAAAGCGGCCAACGACAAGCAACGAGGCAAAATCATCAGTAAGCACATTCGCGCCATCCAAAGCGCGGTGCGTGAAGGCGGTGGCGGCGATCCTGCCAGCAACCCGCTTCTTAAGAATGCGGTGTCAGCCGCCAAAACCGATGATGTGCCCGCCGACAACATTGAACGCGCCATTGAGCGTGCGCTCGGTGGCGGTGAAGGGCAAAGTTTTGACGCGGTGGCCTACGAAGGCTACGGCCCAGCAGGCGTTGCTTTCCTGGTCGAAGCGCTAACCGATAACCGCAACCGTACGGTCGCGGAGGTGCGGCACGTGTTCAGTAAACACGGCGGCAACATGTCCGGTTCAACCGCCTGGCAGTTTGACAGTGTCGGCGTTCTGGTTTTTGAATCCACCGACGATGCCCTGCTTGAGGCCGCCATGGACTTAGGCGTTCGCGATATCGACGCCGACGACGATGCTGTCACGATCTACACCGAGCCAACCGAGTTGTACGCCGTGGTGGACGCCCTTGAGCCCACCTTTGGCGCTCCTGCGGTTGCGCAGCTCACCAAGGTGCCGCAGACACCCGCTGCGCCTGAGGCAGGCGACGCCTCCAAGATCGCCCGCATGATCGATGCGCTTGAAGAGCTTGATGACGTGCAAGATGTGTACACGACCGCCGAACCGGCTTCCCTGCTGGCGGTGGAGCAAGGGGGAAGTTAAGCGATGGCCATTGCAACCCTTCCGCGGAACGACGTTCCGCAAATCACCGCCTCCCAAATGCAGCAAGCGGTCATGCTTGCCACCGGCAAGTTTGGACTCGATAGCCGCGTACTCGTTGAGCACACCGGCCGGAACCTCTACGAAATGGCGCAGGCGTACGCGCCGACCGGCCCCGTGCTTGTTGTGGCTGGCCGCGGGGATAACGGTAGCGGCGGTCTTGCCGCCGCCCGTCTGCTTGGCGTACGCGGCCGTAAGGTCTGGGTCGTTCCTACCCACGAGGAAGGCAACTACAGCGGCATTCCACGTGAGCAGCTTGAAACCCTCAAGCACCTACCCAACGTGCGGGTGAAGACCAGCCTGCCCAAAATGAAGTTCAGTTTGGTCATCGACTCGGCGATCGGCACCAGCCTGGAAGGCCCGCCACGGGGACGCAACCTTGACGTCATCACCGTCATTAACGCCATGGACGAAAGCACCACCGTCATTAGCGTGGATGTCCCGACTGGTGTGGAGTCCGACACCGGCGACGTGCCAGGTGAAGCCGTGAACGCCACCATGACGCTGGCTGTGGCGCTACCCAAGGTCGGCCTTGAACCGGGTGGGCATGTCGGACGGATTTTCGTGGGTGACCTGGGCTTCCCGCCGGGCGTGTACGAAGAACTCGGTCTCAGCCCACTCACGCTCCCCGATTTTGTGACCGAACTCGAAGGCTAAACGCGACGACGTCCAAACACGAAAAGGCCCCGCTTGAGCGGGGCTTCTTCATGTCGTGGTAGGCGCGGGCGGGATTGAACCGCCGACCTCTACCGTGTCAAGGTAGCGCTCTCCCACTGAGCTACGCGCCTTCGCTGCCACGGAAACCGTAGCGTGAAGGGTGGAGGCGCCGACCGGATTCGAACCGGTGAATGGAGGTTTTGCAGACCTCTGCCTTACCACTTGGCTACGGCGCCAAGCCTGCTGAAATTATCACTTCGTCACGCGCGAGTCAACGTGCAACCGCCAGCCACGAACGTCGGTATCGTACGGCCATGGCCGACCGTAAGCAAGCCTTCGCGCATCTCCATCAACACACCGCCTACAGCCTGCTGGACGGCGCGGCCCGCATTAACGACCTGATGCAGTGGGTCACCGAAGTCTCCCCCGAACGGCCCACCCTTGCCATGACCGATCACGGCAACATGCACGGCGCTGTGGAGTTCTACAAGGCCGCCCATAAGCACGGCGTCAAACCGATCCTTGGTTTTGAGGCGTACGTCACCGCCGGCAGCCGCTATGAACGCAAACGCCCAAGCGGCACGCTCGACGGCGGGTACTTCCACCTCACCCTGCTCGCCAAAAACATGGCCGGCTACCAGAACCTCGTCAAACTCAACAGTCGGGCATGGCTCGAAGGCTTCTACATGAAGCCCCGCGTTGACCACGAGCTGCTGGCGGAACACGCCGAAGGTGTGATCGCCCTGAGCGGCTGCCTTGGTGCGCAAATCCCCCGCACCCTGTTAGACGTCGGCCTTGATGCCGGTGAAGAGGTCCTCAAGCAACACATGGATATCTTCGGGGACAATTTTTATGTTGAACTCCAGGATCACGGCCTTGAGGAGCAACGCGTCCTCAACCCCATCCTTAAAGACCTTGCCAACAAGTACGGCCTGGGCATGGTGGCCACGAACGACGGGCATTACGTCCGCAAGGAGGACGCCAAAGCACACGAAGCCCTCCTGGCGATCCAAACGAAAACCACCCTCAGCGACGAAAGTCGCTTTAAGTTCCCGTGCGATGAGTTCTACGTCAAGACGCCCGACGAGATGGCAGAGGTGCTGCCCGACAGCGAGTACCCAGGGGCGCTTGAGAACTCCATGCGCATTGCCGATGAATGCGACGTTCAGCTCCCCATCGGTGACGCTCGCGTCTACCAAATGCCCGAACTGCCGATTCCGGCGGGGCGCACGTTGGCTGAACAGTTGCGTGTACAGACGTACGAAGGCTTAATGCAGCGCTACCCCCAACACTTCAGTGAGGCACTATTCACCACGTACGCCGAAGCCGCCCAGCGCACGCATCACGGTCTCACCCCGCAACCTGGCGATCCGCTGCTGACAATCGCCCGCGCGGGTGAGCTTGGCCGCACGCCGAAAGCGGAAGGCCAAACGTACGACACATACGTCTACCCGCACATCGACGCGCTCGACGGTGAAGTGGACGCCAGCACGCTCGCAATCCTCAAGCGCGCCGAGTACGAGCTTGGCGTCATCACGGCCATGGGCTTTCCTGACTACTTCCTCATCGTCGCCGATTTCATTAACTGGGCCAAAGACCAAAAGATTGCGGTCGGTCCGGGACGTGGCTCAGGGGCCGGCTCGATTGTGGCGTACGCCTTGCGCATCACCGATATTGAACCGCTTGAGTTCAACCTGCTCTTTGAGCGGTTCCTTAACCCTGAACGTGTCAGCATGCCCGATTTCGATATCGACTTTTCCGACACGCGACGTGGCGAAGTCATCGATTACGTCCGCGAAAAGTACGGCGATGACCGCGTGGCGCACATCGCCACGTTCGGCACCATGGCCTCCAAGGCCGCCATCAAGGATGCCGCCCGTGTGATGGAAGCACCGTTCGCTGAGGCCGACAAAGCCAGCAAGCTCGTGCCCGTCGTATTCGGTCGTTCGGTTCCCATCAAGCAAGCGATCGAAGAATCGCCCGAGTTTCGTGAGGTGTACCAAGGGTCCGCCAAGGAGTACGTCGACGTCGCGATGTCGCTAGAGGGGCTGACCCGTCACGCGTCGGTCCATGCCGCCGGCGTCATCATCTCGCGCGACCCTGTGACCGACCTGGCCCCCGTCTTCCGTTCGGGTGACGGACCGATTGTGTGCCAGTACGACATGGGCAGCGTTGAAGACCTTGGGTTTCTCAAGATGGATTTTCTTGGCCTGCGAACCCTGTCGTTCATTGAGGCCGCCATCCGCATTATTGAGGACGCCCGGGGCGTGCGGTTAGACCCAACCGAGTTCCCGCACGACGACCCTGCCACATTTGAACTATTGTCCCGCGGTGATTCAGCAGGCGTGTTCCAGTTCGAGTCTGGCGGCATGGTCGATACCCTCAAGCGGCTGAAGCCACGCCGGATTCAGGACCTGATCGCCGTTTCGGCGCTCTACCGTCCGGGGCCGATGGAGAACATTCCGGCGTACATCCGCCGGCATCACGGCGAAGAAGAGGTTCGCTACGACGATTTTCCTGTCGCGAAAGACCGCCTTGCCCCCATTCTCGAGGAAACGTACGGCATTCCGGTCTACCAAGAACAAATCATGCAGATCGCCCAGGCGGTGGCCGGCTACAGCCTCGGTGAAGCAGACCTCCTGCGACGCGCGATGGGCAAGAAAAAAGTCGAAGAAATGGAAAAGCAGCGCGCCATTTTTGAACGTGGCGCCTCGGAACTCGGGATCCCCAGCGCGGAAGCGAGTGGGATTTTCGATCTGCTTGAAAAGTTCGCCAATTACGGCTTCAACAAAAGCCATTCTGCCGCCTACGGCGAGTTGTCGTTCCAAACGGCGTACCTCAAAGCGCACTACCCGGTGGAGTTCGCCGCTGCCCTACTCACCGTTGAACGAGGCGATTCAGACAAAGTGGCCGAGTACGTCACCGACGCACGCCGGATGGGCATTGAGGTACTCCCGCCTGACATCAACGAAAGCCGTGGTGACTTCACCCCCGTAGGTGATGTGGTTCGCTTCGGTCTACACGGCGTGAAGAACGTCGGTGACGGCGCTGTGGAAGCGATCATTCACGAACGCGAAGCGTCAGGGCCGTTTAAGGACCTGCACGACTTCGCTCGCCGCATCGACTCCCAGTGGATCAACCGGCGGGCGTTTGAACACCTCATCCAAGCTGGCGCCTTCGACCGTTTCGGTGACCGCGCAACCTTGCTCGCGAACGTTGCGAGTGCCCTGCAGTGGGGTTCGGCGCAACGCAACCAAGAAGCTGCCGGCCAAATGGCCCTCTTTGGCGCTGAGGAAGTGCGCCCACCCACCCTTGAGCCGGCTGAACCGTTGGATGACTTGGCACGCCTTAAGCTCGAGAAGGACGCCCTAGGCCTTTACATTAGCGCCCACCCGATGGCGTCCTACCCCGGTCTTGCTGACGCCGCCACCTGCGACCTCAGGTCGGTTGAACGGACCGTCGAACGCACCCTCCAAGCGGCGCCTGGAGGACGAACCCGCATCGTTCTTGCGGGCCTCCTTGAGAACGTCACCAAACGGCCGACGCGTAAAGGCACCATGATGGCCCGGTTTGATTTGGCTGATGAGACCGGCACCGTAGAACTTGTGGCGTTCAGCCGTACCTTCGAACAGATTGCCGATGATCTTGTCGACGATCGCCCCGCCGTGGTCGTGGCTGAAGCGTCCTTCATGGACGGTTCGCTCAGGCTTGTTTGTGAACGGCTTTACCCTTGGGATCAGCGCGAGAACCTGCCACACGTCGCCGTGCTGACGTTTGATGCAGCAGACGTGACCGATGAGCAACTGCTTGACCTCAGGTCACGCATGGATGAGCATGCCGGCCCCACGCCGGTTCGGCTCGATGTCGGCCTCCAAGACGGCCGCGCCAAGGTGCAGGCCGACGGGTTGCGGGTCGACACGTCCAGCCTGGCCATCCTCGAGGCGGAATGTCCGTGGTTAACCACGTCGATGACGATCGATAGTCAGCGATTGGTGGCCCAAGCAGAAGCGGCCGACCAGGAACGTCGTAGCGCCTGGCGTGGCGGGGCACGCGGTGAGGCATCTGCACCTCAGGCGTAACCGGCGAACGGGTACTTTAAGAACCGATGTTCGGCCACCAAGGGCCGCCTGAAAGGATTTCGATCATGTTGCGAATCGTTGCCTTGGCCGTCACTGTCTTCACCCTCGTGCTCCTGGGTGTGTGGCTCACCTTCTTTGGCGACAACGGCACCCCCACGCCGGTGGTTGAGGCTGCCGCAGAGCCCGCCTCAAGCCCGCAAGCGAAGGACTACCCGATCCCACAATCACTCAGGCAGGCCGCCCGTCTTCCCTATCTGGTCGACCAGCCCGTCCGGCGCTTCGATGCTGCCGAAAGTGTCCTAGAAGCCAACACCGATTACCGCGCCGCCGTGCACACCAGCCAAGGGGTCATTGTCATCGACCTGTTCGAGGAGGATGCCCCTGAGACCGTCAACAATTTCGTTTTTCTGGCGCGGCACAAGTTCTACGACGGCGTTGCCTTCCACCGTGTCATCGATGACTTTATGGCCCAAACGGGCGATCCGACCGGTACCGGCCGCGGTGGTCCTGGTTACCGTTTCGATGACGAGGTAGCCAACGGACTCGTGCACGACCGTGCGGGCGTGGTGAGCATGGCCAACAGCGGACCGAACACCAACGGTAGCCAGTTCTTCATGACGCTCAGGGACACCCCATGGTTGGACGGCAAGCACACCGTCTTCGGTCGGGTGATCGACGGCGACGATGTCCTTCAGCGGCTGACCCGAATCAACCCAACCCAACCAGACGGCGTGGTCCTGCTGGACGATCCGATCGATGTGCTGCGGCGTCAGGAACGGTTTGTGGNCCTGCCGACGCAAGGCACGGTACGCGATTGGCTCGAAACGCAAGTGCAAGGCGACTTGGTGTCCGGTAGCGAGTTTGAGGTGCAGAACCAGCGAGGGGTCGTTGGTAAGGTCGAAGCGGGCGATGCCGCGGGGTTCTTTCCGAACCCGGACCGCGTGCAGACCGTCCAAATTTTCGAACTGCCTCTGGAGGACACCACCGCCAATGCCACGCCAAACGATCGAACCGCAACCGACCCGAACGACGAGCTTCCCTAGCGCTGAGCCGGTCTTAGAAAACGGCGTGGCGTACCACGCCACCATCGAAACCACCCAAGGCACACTCGAGATCGCGCTAGAAGCTGAGCGTGCGCCAACCACGGTGAACAACTTTGTGTTCCTCGCACTGCACCGTTACTTCGATGGCATCGTGTTTCACCGCGTGCTTGACGGCTTCATGGCGCAAACGGGCGACCCGACGGGAACCGGCACCGGCGGACCTGGCTACCAGTTTGCCGATGAGTTCCACCCGGACTTAAAGCACGATCAGCCGGGTGTGTTGAGTATGGCGAACGCCGGGCCGAACACCAACGGAAGCCAGTTTTTCATTACCTTCGATGCCACACCGTGGCTTGATGGACGGCATGCCGTGTTTGGTCGGGTCACCGATGGTCTTGACGTCTTAGATCGCCTCACGCGCATCGATCCAACGCGGCCGTCTGGCGCTGAGCCCGACACGATCGTACGCGTCAGCATCAGCCAAGAGCCCCTAGCGGGCTAAGCGGCCCTACGACCCTTGTGAGAGTGGCGTGACCTTCAAGGCCCGCGCGTCACGTGCGGCCTGAAGGTGCGCCACAAATGTGGCCAAGGGTACGTCGCTAGAGTCGGCCTCTTGGCGACTGCGGAATGACACGACCTCAGCATCAGACTCCTGATCGCCCACGACCACGGTGTACGGCACCTTAAGCAGCTCGGCGTCACGAATCTTGGCGTTCATGCGTTCGCTACGTGCGTCCACTTCCGCCCGCAACCCAGCCGCCTGAAGGTCTTGCTGAACACGCTCGGCGTACGCCACATGCCGGTCAGCAATCGGTACGATCCTCACCTGCTCCGGTGCCAGCCAGAGGGGCAGGTCGCCCGCAAAATGCTCAAGCAGGAAACCCACCAAGCGTTCGTGTGTGGAAAGCGGTGCGCGGTGAAGGCACAACGGCGTGTGCTTCTGCCCATCCTCCGCAACGTACGTTAAGTCAAAACGACGCGGTTGGGCGAAATCCACCTGGTTGGTCGCAAGCGTGAACTCCCGACCGATGGCGCTCTTAATCTGCACGTCGATCTTCGGTCCGTAGAACGCCGCCTCATCCTCCGCTTCCACAAACGGGATGTCATGCTCAATGAGCACGTCGCGAACCATCGCCTCGGTTTTCAGCCAGAGCTCAGGCTCGTCAACGTATTTCTTACCCAAGCCCTCCTTGGCGTGCTTCGACAGGCGCATCTCGTAAGACTCGATACCAAAAAGCTCAAAGTACTTCAGGTACAACCGGATCACACCGACGAACTCATCGGCAAACTGCTCTTCGGTGCAGTAAATGTGGGCATCGTTCATTTGCATGCTGCGCACACGCATGAGGCCCATCAGTGCACCTGAGTCCTCATACCGGTAGCAGGTGCCGTACTCTGCCAAACGGAGCGGCAACTCCCGGTACGACCGCGGACGGGCGTCATAAATTTTGTGGTGGAACGGGCAGTTCATGGGCTTGACGAAGTAGCGAACGTGATCCAGTTCCATCGCTGGGAACATGTCCTCTTCGTAGTACGGCAGGTGCCCACTCTTGAGGAACAGCGACTCTTTGCTTAAGTGGGGCGACCGCACACGCTGGTAACCGGCATCCGCCTCCATCTCCTTCGCGAGCGTCTCAATTTCGTCTACCATCACCGCACCCCGCGGCAGCCACAGCGGCAGTCCCGGTCCGATGTCATCGTCGATCGTGAAGATTTCCAGGTCTTGGCCGATCCGACGGTGGTCGCGACGCTTGGCCTCCTCGATGCGCCAGAGGTGGTCTTTGAGTTCCTCCTCGGTGGCAAACGCAACCCCGTAAACGCGCTGCAGCATCGGACGGCGTTCATCGCCGCGCCAGTAGGCTCCCGCCACACTCATGAGCTTGAAGTGTTTCGGGATTTTGCCGGTGGCGGGCAGGTGCGGACCGCGGCACAAGTCGGTGAAGCCGTCGTCTCCTCCCTGTTCGTAGAAGGTGATCGTCTCACCTTCTGGAAGGTCTTCAATCAACTCCACCTTGTACGGGTCACCCAACGTTTCGTAGTGCGCCAGCGCTTCGCTGCGGCTCAACGCGAAGCGCCTGAGCGGCAAGTTGGCTTTCACGATCTTGCGCATGCGCTTCTCAAGGGCCGGCAGGTCGTCTGGCCCAAGCGCCCGAGGTAGGTCCATGTCGTAATAGAAACCGTGCTCGATGACCGGACCGATCGCCAGCTTGACGGCGTTCGCGTCGAAGCCTTCGTCCACCATCATTTCGCGCACCGCTTGCGCCATGACGTGCGCCAGCGTGTGCCGTGCCAGCTGCATCCAAGCGTCATCTTTGCTGGTGACAATCTCGATGTGTGCACCGTCAGGAACGGGGGTCATGCCATCTGCCAGTTCGCCGTTGATGCGCGTGCCCAAAGCGGCCTTGGCAAGCCCCGGGCCGATGGCCTTGGCGACATCGGCGCCAGTCGCGCCGTCGGGCAGTTCAAGGGTCTTGCCGTCGGGAAGGGTTACCTGCATGCTGCCACCTCAAGCGAGATTCTGCGCGACAACGTCCATCGCAGCGAAACGGCCGTAAGGCTATCACGCAGCCGGCGCGGTATCGTTTTCACCATGCAATGGGTGACGCTTCTCGCCGACACGCCGCTTGGAATGGCTTTGGACGGGTACGTCGACCCTGACGGCCGTTTCAGCATGAAACGAAGCACCGCGGGTGCTGCTGAAACGTTCGCGGCACTCGCTCCTTTGGGTGTGGCGGGTGCGATTGTGTCCGGCAATGGGGCGCGCGCAGAAGCGTTCACGCACGCGCAACGCGCATCGGTTGACGCATCGCGGTACCAGTCGGTCGACACGCTGGTNCAAACACGNGGACTGACGGTTGGCGAGCTAACCGGCCCAGAGGCTGTCGTTGACGGCCTTCACGCCGCCGGCTGGGACCCACGTGGCGCTTCGGTGGTGGCGATCGGTGCCAACGCTGACGCCACGGCACTCCTCGGGCGTCTTGCTTCCTCGGGTGTGCGTGAACTTACGGTGGTTGAGGCGTCCGCTGCTGAAGCCGAACAGGCTCTTCCGGACCGGCGAAACGGCGTGACGTTACGGGCACTGCATGAACGCAATCCGGCGATCGATCGTGTGCTTTCAGCGGCCGATGCCGTGCTACTCAGCAAGCCACTCGCGGCCGTCAACGATCTGGTTCTCGGCCCGCACCTCACGCTGGTCGAGTTGATGCCGGACTTGCCCACCACCGTACGACAGCGACTTGACACCCTCGGCGGGGCGGTTGTGCCGTGGCACGACCTGGCCGCGCATCAAACCGCTTGGGCCCTGGGCCGAATCCTTGAACTGGACGTTGACGCCAAACCGTTACTGCAGGCCCTGCATGCCCACCGCTAACCAAACCACGCATCGCGTCATCCACGCCGCGTTGGCGATGCTTGCGCTTGGCGGTACCGCCTTCGGATTCGGGGAGCCGGTTCGCTACGGCGTGGGCAGCCCATGGTTGACGGTCGTCGATGACGTCATCGTCTTTGACGGCGTCGACCCAAGCATCGGTTTTGATCCAGCCCGAGGCTGGTTCAACTTCGCCGGCCCTGCCCCTGAACGGACAGAAGCCGGCGGTGTGACCGTGGAGCGAGCCACCCTCATCGGACTGGATATTGCGCGCACAAACGGTCTGCGTACCACGACGAGATCCAACGGCAGACGCTACGTGCTTGAAGTTGCAGGGCGACTGCCACCCAACTTTCAGCAGGCGCGCGCGATCGCAACGGTCGTGCCTGGCGACCCGTGGCGCTGGCAGCTTCCTGGGGTGGCCGCCCCCCTCTCACCCAACGGGGAGCGTGCCGATGCGTTGACGATCGCGAGCGATCCGCTTGCGGGTGGCTTGAGCGTCCACTACACCGCAGCGGAGGCCGTCAAAATTCATGCATTTACGTTGACGGAACCCGGACGTTTGGTAATCGATGTGAGCGAACTGCCGCGTGACGCACGCATTCCTGAGCAGACGCAGGACACCGTGCAGCGCGCGATCTGGCCTGGCGTCACGGCGGTTGAGCGTGCCGTATCAACCGCAGCGGCGCACAGCCGGGTTCATGAGGTCTTGCTCGCACCGGGCGCGCGCCTGATGACCGACCTTCGTGCCGCAGAAGGTGTGGCATTGCCGGTCGATGGTGCCGTAGCCAACGCGGTTGCGGCGATCAATACCGGCTACTACGACCCGTCCACGTTGGCGCCGATTGGCCTACGCATTGTGGATGGTGAGGTGCGCGCGCTTCCCTCCCGCGGGCGGCCGGTGCTTTACAGCGACGCGGCAGGCCTTGGGATCACCACCCCGTCCGGCCTGATCGAATTGTGGTCGGGCACTGAACTGCTTGAACAAGCGAGGATCGGTCAAACCCGAGGTTTTGACGTGGCTTGGGCCGAAGGGGTGACCTTCGGGACAGCGGCAGGTGGCATCATCCGCGTGGATGCGTCCGGCGTGGTGCTTTCGAACCAAACCGGCTACGACACCGTCCCAGCAGGCGGCATGGCCGTGCGCTACAACCCGTTCATGGCATCCCTGGCGCGGTTGCAGCCTGGCGACCGCCTGCGTACCGAAATCGTGCTGGACGCCCCCCTCAATGAGGCCCGCTGGGCGGTCGAGGCGGGACCTAGCCTGATTCGCGACGGCCGTGACGCGTACGAACCAGCATCTGAACGCTTCCAAGATGGTACGCGCATCGTCTCCGACGTGACCCAGCAAGCCGCAATTGCATTGCACGCCGATGGCCGTGTACGGCTCATTGCGGCCGAACGCATGACCGCCGCCGACCTGGTTCCTTACCTCCTTGAGCTGGGTGTGGAGGACGCCATCCGCCTGGACAGTGGTGGCTCTACGACCCTGGTAGCAGGCGGTCGCCCCCTGAACCGGTCGTCGCGCCGGGATGTTGAAAGCGTCCTCGTTGTCCTCGACCCTTCGTTAGGGGATGCCGCGCGCTAGCCTGCACCCATGCGCCGGCCGCCAGCACACGTCCGCTCCACTTGGCCGATCCTGTTTCGCTACGACCGAGTGAAGATCACCCTCCTGCGCTGGATGGTGCTCGCACCAACCCTTTTGCTTCTCGGTGCCCTCTGGCAAGGTCTGCTTGGGGGTGAAGCTTGGATCGGTGCTGTGGTCACGGCCGTTGTGACCGTGCTGGCTGCGGTCATTCCGGTGCGTCACAGCGAAACGCGCGTGCGGCGCTGGCTGATTGAACGCCATGGCCTACTCGACGAGACGTTGCTGCAGCCGGCCAATGAGGCCGCACTGGACGGACCGATGCGCGACAAGCTCGTCGCGGTTGCGCGTACGCACCCGGTACGACCCCAGCGTTATCTCCCCCATCCTGCCGCGATCGCAGGCGCCACGCTGGCACCGTGGCTGACCGCCACCGCATTATGGGTACTTCCGTTTAGCCCCACCATCGAAAATGGCCCACGAAGTGGCGATGCGGGTCCGGACGCTCCCACGTCAACCACAGCATCACCAGACGATGGTTCAGGGCAACCTGGACCGCCATCGACCGAAGACCGCCTGGACGCTGAATCCGGCGAAGCATCCACACCCGGAACCGACGATATTTCGCAAGACGACGCCCCCATGACCGAGGCCGACCAAGCGGCCGATCAGGCGGAC
>PR_CR_10_Liq_1_inCRDRAFT_1001046_pt1 | contig 16231 bp, 13 predicted proteins | sample PRCRCaboRojoPR_3_FD_10241 | JGI IMG/M metagenome (IMG submission 10241)
GATCCGGCCTATGTCGCCGAAGTGGCCGCCGAGGATGGCAGCCTCGTGGTCGCTGCCGCTTACGATGCCGAGGCGGGCGAACTGTTCGTCGATCGACGTCAAGGCGGGCCGCGTGAGGGCCGAGCGCTTGAGCTATGGTTGATCGCTGGCGAGAACGCGCCGGTGTCCTTGGGCGTTTTGCCGGGCGATGCGCAGGCCGCGCTTGCCGTCCCTCAAGACCTGCGTCCGCAGCTTGCTGGCGGCATCCTGGCGATTTCCGACGAGCCGCCGGGCGGGTCGCCGACGGGGGCGCCCACCGGCGATGTACTGGCTGTCGGGCCGATCACGAACACGTGATCACTTGAGCTGAAACTCTGTCGGGTGGAGTTGCGTGCCTTCGTCAGCTTCGGGCAATCCAGCCCGAGCCGACAGAGGAGATTGAAAGATGTTCAAGACAGGATTTTTCACCGCGACGGCCGTTGCGTTGGGTATTGCCGCCGGAACGGCGAGCGCCGAAAACCCCATGGTGGGTGGCGCGCCGATGTATGCGGACAAGACCATCGTGGAAAACGCCGTGAATTCGGCGGACCATGAGACCTTGGTCGCGGCTGTCAAAGCGGCGGGCCTTGTCGAGGTTCTCAACTCGGAAGGACCGTTCACCGTTTTCGCGCCCACCGACGATGCTTTCGGGATGCTCAAGGATGGCACCGTCGAGGCGCTGTTGGAGCCGGAAGCCAAGGACCAACTGGCCAATATCCTGAAGTGCCACGTCGTGGGCACCGAGGCGATGTCGATGGCCATCAAGGGTATGGTGGATGACGACGGCGGCGTGCACCCTGTGCCGACGCTGGGTTCGTGCACTTTGCAGGCCACCTACAGCGGTGACAAGATCATGCTGGAAGACGAGCGTGGCCGCACGATCAACGTGACGATTGCCGATGTCGACCAGTCGAACGGTGTGATCCACGTGGTTGACCGCGTGATCCTGCCGCCGCAGTCGTAACGCTCACCGGATTGTGTGGAGCCGTGCATTGTGCGGCGGCTCCACACAGCACAGATTTCTAGAAACGTAGCTGTTAGGAGGTCCGTTATGAATCGCCGTCGCTTTTTTGCCCTTGCCCTTGGAACTGGGGGCGCCCTGACACTGGCCGGACGTGGTATCGCGGCGAGTGGTGACTTCGAGGTGACCCGCAGCAAGGCCGAGTGGAAAGCCATGCTGAGCGATCTTGAGTATCGCGTGATGCGTGAAGAGGGGACCGAACCGGCCTTCTCGTCGCCTTTGGACAAACAGTATGATGACGGCATCTATCATTGCCGGGGCTGCGATCTGGCGCTGTATTCCAGTAAACACAAGTACGACAGCGGGACCGGCTGGCCGAGTTTCTGGCAATCCTTGCCGGATGCGATCGGCACCAAGCGGGATTTCAAGCTGATCTATCCGCGCACCGAGTGCCATTGCCGCCGCTGTGGAAGCCACTTGGGCCATATTTTCAACGATGGCCCGCAACCCACCGGTAAGCGGCATTGCCTGAACGGGGTGAGCCTTGTGTTCAAGCCGGCCTGACTGGTGCAACGGCGAAGGCCAATTCGAGAGGCTGAACACGGAACCGCCCCGGCGCAGATGCGCACGGGGCGGTTCTTTGCTTCAAGGTCAGCGCGTTACTTGAAGTAACGGCTGTCCTTGATCTGGTCCCAGGCCCAGACGACCTCTTGCAGTTGTTCTTCCTGGCTGCGGTCACCACCGTTGATGTCAGGGTGCAGCACCTTGATGAGCTTCTTGTAGGCCTTGCGGATTTCCACCTTGGTCCAGGTATCCTCGGCTTCGAGGATCTCGATCGCCTTTCGCTCGGTCGGGGGCAGTTTGCGTCCGCCGCCCTGTTTCTTGCCCGGGTTCTTGGTGGCGTTTTCGCCCAAGACCTGATGCGGGTCTTCGATGCCCAGACGGGCCCAAGCGCGTGCTTCGGGGTCGGAGAAGGACTTTGTCTGTCTTTCCCAGACCTTGTCCTTGGACATTTGCGCGTTCATCTCGGCCTCGGTGGTGCCGTGGAAGAAGTTCCATTTCAGATTGTATTCGCGCACATGGTCCTTGCAGAACCAGTAGAATTCATCCAGCACGTCCGGCGCCTTGGGCGCGCGGTATTTGCCCGGCTCGTTGCAGCCCTCGTGTTCACAGACGCGGGTGGAGGTTTCGGAGGCACCGGACATGCCACGGCGGCCGCGCGGATTTTTCTTCTTCGCGGAAGACACGGACATGTCGAAACCGAAGGGATCTGACTTGGACATGGGGCTACCTTTTCGACTCGGAGCGGTGATTTTAGGTCAAAACGAGATGAATTGAAGGGGCAAAATCCGAAAAATTCACGACTGTGGCGGAGGCTTGCCGGTTTTGGGTCAGGGGCGGCTCGGGGGCGTGTCTTCCGGGTTTTCGCTTTCTGCGGAATCCTCGAAAGGTGTTTGGTCTCCCGAAGTGTCCCTGAGGTCGATATCCGGGGTCTCTACTGTCGCGACAGGGGCGCCTTCGACCGTGGCTGTGGCGGGGGCGGGGCGACGGAAAACAAGGACGCTGCGGTAGACGGTATGCGAGGAGGTCAGGCCCTGGCGTTCCTCGGAGGGTAGAATATCGGAGCGCTGATATTCCCAGCCTTCGGCGGCTGCTTCGTTGATAACCTCCTGTAAACTATGGGCAAATCGCGCGTCCGCCCCTTTGACGCCCGGCGCTTTGCGGCCCTTGGTGGGCGCGGGGATGACCCGGTATTGATAGGCTGTCATGGAAGCGTCCCTTCTAAAATGCGCGCCACATCCTAGACGTTTGGACCGCTAGTGCAAGAGGTGATGGCGCCGCATGACCACAATAGAACCCCCGGAGTTTGGTTGAAACTCCGGGGGTGATCGGTTTGTCGTACGGGTTGTACGAAAATCGCTTATTCGGCGGGGTGCAAAGCCCCGGTGGTTTGTTCGGCGGGGTGCAGGATGCGCTGTGCCACAAGACCACCCGCGATGATCGAGGCCAGCGCGAGGACTGCTGCCAGCGACAGGGTCGGGACACCGGCAAGGCCCGCGCCCACGGTGCAGCCACCGGCGAGAACACCGCCCAAGCCCATGAGCACGGCCCCGGCGAGGTATTGGCCGGTCTGGCGTGGCGTTTCGAAACTTTGCCACTGGAAGCCGCCCGACAGAAGCGCGGCGACCAGGGCACCGACGATGACACCGCCCAGAAGGCCCGCGCCGAAGTTGGCGGAAACGGCTGTGGAGGCCACGGTATAGAAAATCGAATCTGCGGCGGGCGATGTGAAGGAGAGCGACTGCATCGCGATGGGATCGAAGTCATCGTAAAGGACGAAGCCGGTGCCGACCCAAGCCGAGGGAACAAGCGCGCCGATCAGCGCGGCGAGGGCGAGGGTTGTTACGCGGTTGCCGGACCGTAGGGCGAAAATCAGTGCGACGGCGGCGATGAGCGCCGTCCAGATCAGCGGATTGCCGGGCAGGGCGGCAGAGTCCAAAGGCAGGGTGACGCTGCCCAATGTGGTGCGAACGGGGGCCAAAACGCCCTTGAGCGCGGCGTGGGCGGTGATCGCGAAGACGATCAGCACGAGCGCGGCGCGCAGGTTGCCCGCGCCTGTCAGGACCGTCAGCCGCGAGATGCAACCACGGGTGAGCACCATTCCGATGCCGAACATCAGGCCGCCGGCGATGATGGCCAGAACCGGGAGATCCGCCGCCATCAAGCGGTGATCGGCGAAGGAGATCACGCCTTGCGCCACGGCGAATTGGGTGCCCAGAAGGGCCACCGCAAGCGCGGTGAGCCAGACACCGGCGGCCTGTTTGCGATCCTCGCCGACGACTGCGCGGCGCAGGCAGAAGCGGGTGATCTGGGCCAGCCCGCCGAAGACGGCGCCAATGGCCAAGGCGAACCAGACGGCGGCCTGCGGGGCGGAGAGGGTTTCAAACCCCAAGGATTCGAACATGGTTTTGCTCCCGAATGCGGAATTTTGTTCCATGTGGCGGGGAAAATCTTCTGGATCAAGGCTTTGGCGATGAGGTTTTTGGTTACTGCGCGGGAAGCTGTTCCGGTTGGCGGCGTTGGGGAGAACGCTGTTCCGGTTTGCCGCACATGGGCTGCTTATTGATCCGGTTTGGCCCACTTGCGGGGTATGCGGTTTTTATTCGCTTTTCAGAGCGCTCCTCAGCCCTGACGGGCTTCTTCGCGAGGAGCGGTAGCGATGAGCGCGCCGTGGGCTACTGTCTTGGATCATAGCTTTGGCGCAAGGATTCCCCGGCCCATGTGACGATCAGGACGATCAGCGCGAAGAGCGCGCCGGGGGCGAGAGCGCGGGCCGGATCGGTTCCGAGGTAGGGCAGCGCCTCGTGCAGGAGGCTGCCAAGGCTTGGGGTTCCGGGCGGAAACCCGAGGCCGAGGAAGGACAGGGTCGACTCTGCGATCATTGCGCTGGCCATGGCCAGCGTTGCGGAGGTGACAAGCGGGGCCATCGCGTTTGGCAGGATATGGCGTATGGCCACCTGCCAGGGCGGTACGCCCATGGCCTGGGCGGCGCGGGTGAATTCCATTCCCGAGAGGCGCAGCACCTCGGCCCGGATCAGGCGGGCGCATTGCATCCAGCTTGTCAGGCCGATCACGGTGGTGATGAGGACGAAACTGCCGACCGTCTGGCCCAGAGCCGCTGTCAGCGGCCCGTGGAAGAGCATGACCACAAGCAGCATCATGGGCAGCATGGGCAGGGCGAGGCAAAGGTCGGTCAGGCGCATGAGCCACGGGTCAAGGCGGCGGGACATGCCGGCCAGCAAGCCGACGCCTGTGCCGAGGAGCACGGTGAGCGCCATGCCGGCGAGCCCCGTCAGCACCGATATTTGCCCTCCCAGCAGAAGCCGCGCCAGCCGGTCGCGGCCCAGCCTGTCGGTACCAAGCGGATGCGCGAAGGAGGCATCGAGATTGCGCAGCGTGAGGTCGGGTGCCGTGGCTCCGGGGGCCCAGAGTGGCGGCGCGGCGAGCAGGCCGAGGACCATAAGCCCAAGCGCCCAGAGTGCGCGGGAGGGGCGGAGGCTCATCGTGTAAGCCTTGGGTCGAGCCAGCGATAGGCGGCATCGGCCAGCAGATTGGCCAGCACGACAAGGACGGCAACCAGCAGGGTTATGGTTTGCACCACCGGCAGGTCGCCGGCGTGGATCGAGGAGATCAGCAGATGGCCTATGCCGTTGATGGCGAAGATCTGCTCGGTGATGATCGCGCCGCCGACGATCTGTGGCAGGCCGAGGGCCACGATGGTGACCACCGGGATCATGCTGTGGCGCAGGACGTGGCCCATCAGAAGCGCGCGTGGGCCAAGGCCCTTGGCGCGGGCGGTCCGGATATGATCGGCACCCAGAACCTCGATCGCGCTGGCGCGCAGGTGCCGGGTCAGTTGCGCGGTGATTTGCAGGGTGAGGACGGCGACCGGCAGGATAAGTTGCCTGAGTTCGGTGCCGAGGCTTGCGGCATCGGTGATCCGCAGGCTGTTATCATAGCCCGAGGGTAGCCAGCCAAGCGTGATGGAAAAGACCCAGATCAGCAGCAGCCCGGTGACGAAAGGCGGCAGCGCGTAGGCGGTCATGGTGAGGGCCGTGGTGGCTTGGTCAGCGGTGCTGCGATAGCGGTGCGCCTGCCAAAGGCCCAAGGGAAGGGCGCAGGCGAGGCCGAGCGCATAGGACAGCCCCATGAGGCGCAGTGTTTGCGGAAGGCGGTCGGCGATAAGCCCCATGACCGGGCTGCGGCTGTGCCAGCTGATGAGGCGGGGGGCACCTTCGGCCCAAGTGGTGCCAAACAGGGTATCGCAGAGGACCAGCGGCTCGACGATCAGCGCCTGCCAGAGCCAGAGGCCAAGCCGCGTGGGCCATGGGGCGTCGAGGCCCATGGCCTCGCGCATGGCGGCGCGCACCTCGGGCGGCAGGGTCAGGGGCATTTGTGCCAGCGGGTCGCCGGGGGCAAGCGAGAGCAGCCCGAAAATCGCCAGTGCGATGGCCAGCAGTGAGAGGCCAAGCGACAGCCCGCGCCGGGCCAGCCGGATCAGGGGGCGCGGCGCCATTCGGCGATGTTCCAATAGGGACTGCCCCAAGGGTTTAGGCGGGGGCCTTCGAGGTCCTTGGCGGCGGCGGCCACCCGGCCGCGATGTACCAAGGGCACCAGAGCGTGACTGTCGGTGAGACGGCGCGACATTTTCTGCACGAGCTGTGCCCGGGCCTCTGGATCGGCGGTTTCGGCCAGCTGCGCCGAGAGCGCGTCGAAACCCGGGTCGCAGATGCGGGCAATGTTGGCGCCTTGCCAGTCGGTTTCGGGCGAGGGGATGTTCTCGCAGCGCCAACCGGCAAGGAAATTGCCCGGATCGGTCCCGGCAAAGGCCGAGGCGAACATCTGCACATCGGCGTCGAATTTCTGGAAGGTGTCGGGGTTGGCGGGGTCGGAGCCGAAGAAAATGCTGGCGTCGATGGCGCGCAGATTTGTTTCAACGCCGATTTGCCGCCACCAGTCTTGAATCACGACCTGGAAATCCTGCCGAACCGGGTTCACCGAGGTCTGGAAGTCGAGGCGCAGGGGGCGTCCATCCTTGTCGCGCAGGCCGTCGCCATTGGTGTCGCGCCAGCCCGCCTGATCGAGCAGCGCGCGGGCGCGGGCGAGGTCTTGATCGGCGCAATCCTCGGGCTGTGCCGGGGCGAAGCGGGCCGGCGCGGGGATCAGCGCGCAGGTCACGCGGCCCGCTGGACCATAGCCCAGATCGACCAGCGCCTTGCGGTCCAGGGCGAGGCTGAGCGCCGCGCGCACCGAGGGATCGGACAGAATGGGATGCGGATGCGCGCGGGTGGAGCCTGTCGCGCCCGACGCGGGGTCGGGATCGGTCAGGTTGAACACCAGTCGTTCCAGAAGCGGGCCGAAGGCGGTGAGAAGCCTGCCGCCCCCTGCGGTCTGCATGGATGTGAGCACCTCGGGCGGGAGTTGCAGGTTGGCGGCGAAATCCGCCTCGTTGGTTTGCAGCACGGCGCGGGCCGCCCCGGCGGCGTCACCACCGCCTTGCAGGATCACCCGGTCAAAGCCGGGCTTGCCGGGGGTCCGATACGCCGGATTGGCGGTGAACTCTGCCATGTTTCCTGGCTGGAAGTCCTTGACCACGAAGGGGCCGGTGCCGATGGGGGCGCTGTTCTGGGCGCTGCAGGTTTGCGCCTTGGGGCCAAGGCAGTCAGCGAACTGCGCCTGCTGCAGGACCGGCGTTTCCGGGCCGACGAAGGCCTGATAGGGCATCGGGCGGGGCGCGTCGAAGTGCAGGGTGACGGTTTGGGCGTCGGGGATGTCGATGCGCGACACGCCATCGAATTTCATGGCTTGCGCGCAACCCGCGCCCTCGGCCATGCAGTATTCCCAGGTGAACCGCAGATCCGCGGCGGTGACCGGTGTACCGTCAGACCAGGTAAGCCCGTCGCGCAACCGCCATGTGATCGCCGTACCATCGGCGGCGATGCCGCCGTTTTCAAGAGTGGGGATCGAGCGGGCAAGCCAAGGCACCAGTTTTCCGTCGGGATTGGTGCGTGCAAGCGGTTCGAGCACGATACTGGCGGCCTCGACATTTTTGGCACCGGCGGAGAGATAGGGGTTGAGCGTTGCGGGGGCCTGCCAATTGCGCAGGCGCAGGGTGTCGCCGTGACTGCGGGTTTCGGCCAATGGCTGCGTGGGCGTGGCGAGCGCCGAACATAGCGCGATCACGGCGGTGATTGCGTGGGTTTTCGCAGGGCGGCGGGTCCAGTGAAACCGGTTGTGTCTAAGGTCTTTCAATTGCACGAAGTCCATTCATTACTACGCGGATACAGTCTGCGAATTATCCTTGGGTATGCAACCCTTGGTTTTGCCTGCTTCGGGAATTCACCGGCAGTTTTGAAAGTTTGGCGTTGAAATCCGCGCCAAAGCCGTCAGGTTGACGGTGACACCCCGAATTCGAGGATACGCGCGATGCCCGTGAAGAACCGCTTTGCCGAATTGCATGATGAGATCACCGCGTGGCGACGCGATATTCACCGCCACCCCGAAATCCTGTTTGAAACGCAGCGTACCAGCGCGCTTGTGGCCGACAAGCTGCGCGAATTTGGCTGCGACGAGGTGGTGACAGAGATCGGGCGCACCGGGGTTGTCGGTGTCATCAAGGGGCGTGAGACCGGATCGGGCAAGGTGATTGGCCTGCGGGCTGATATGGACGCCTTGCCGATCCACGAGGCGACGGGCGTGGACTATGCCAGCGAAACGCCGGGGGCGATGCATGCCTGCGGCCATGACGGGCATACCGCGATGCTGTTGGGCGCGGCACGATACCTGGCCGAGACCCGTAATTTCGATGGCACCGTCGTGGTGATCTTCCAGCCCGCCGAAGAGGGTGGCGGGGGTGGCCGCGAGATGTGCGAAGACGGCTTGATGGAGCGTTTTGGCGTGCAGGAGGTTTACGGCATGCACAACTGGCCGGGGATGCCGGACGGGACTTTCGCCATCCGCCAAGGCCCGTTTTTTGCCGCCACCGACCTGTTCAAGATCGAGGTCCGGGGCGTTGGCGGCCATGCCGCCAAGCCGCACGAGACCGTGGACCCGGTGGTGATGACCGCGCAACTTGTCAGCGCCTTGCAAAGCATCGCCAGCCGCAATGCCGACCCGACCGAACAATTGGTGGTCTCGGTCACCTCGATGGAGACCACATCGAAGGCCTTTAACGTGATCCCGACAGGTGTGAACCTGATGGGGACCGTGCGCACGCTGAGCCCGGAGATGCGTGATTTGGCCGAGACACGAATGAACGCGATTTGCGAGCATATCGGTATGGCCATGGGCGGGGAGATTTCCCTTGAGTATCAGCGCAATTACCCGGTGATGGTGAACCACGAGGCGCAGACCGCGTTCGCCGCTGAAGTGGCAAGATCGGTGAGTGGGCAATGCGACGAGGCACCCTTGGTCATGGGAGGCGAGGATTTCGCCTTCATGCTGGAAGAGCGGCCGGGGGCCTATATCCTTGTCGGCAATGGCGATACCGCCATGGTGCATCACCCCGAGTATAACTTTAACGATGCGGTCATTCCGGCGGGCTGTAGCTGGTGGGCGGAGGTCGCCGAGCAGCGGATGCCTTTGGGCAGGTGACCGCGCGGGGATTTGGGGGGCTTTGCCCCCATCGCCTTGCGGCGATTCCCCCAGGATATTTTTGAACAGAAGAAGGGCTAAGGGGCGGTCCAGAGGGCCTCGTAGACCTTTGAGATGCCTTGGGCCTCGGCACTGACGCTGAAGATGGTTTCCGCGGCGCGGCGGGCGGACTTGGCCATTTTTTCGTGGTGGTTTTCCGAGAGTAGCCTTGTCAAGGCGGCGGCGGTGGCGGGCGCGTCGTCTTCGGGCACGATCAGGCCGGTGGTGCCGTTTTGCGAGAAATGCCGGTAGTAGCCTGCGTCGGTGGCGACGAAAGGCACGCCGCTGGCCATGCCTTCTAGGGGGGCCATGCCGTAGCCTTCGTAGCGGGGCAGTTGCACGATGGCCGAGAGCGCCCGGGTGAGTGTGGGCAGTTCATCGGGGGCGATTTCGCCGGGGAAAAGGATTCGCTCGGTGAGGCCAGCGTCGGCAATTTTCTGTTTGAGGTCAGCAAGAAAGGCTTGATCGGATTTGGCAGCACGGCCGATGACAAGCGCGGTGGCGTCCGGATCATCGGGCAGATAGGCGAGCATGGCGTCGACAAAGCGGTCGGTGCCTTTTTCGGGGCGGATGCGGCCGATGGTGGCAATGCCACGCGTGCCGGGGTGGCCCGTTGCGGCCCAAGCGGCGGCGCGGTTCTTGGCCGGGGTGAAATAGCTACAGTCAACGCCGTGGGGGACCACCGCGCGGACATTGGGGACGAAGTCGGCCGCGCGCTCGGTGGTGGCGATCACTGCGTCCATTTTCGAGATCAGCCAGCGGGGGAAGGCGGAATGGCGGCGCTGGGCGGCGGAGGTGAAGACGATTTTGACCGGCAGGCGCAGCACGTCGCGCGCCCAGAGGGCGGCGCGCATCTCGGTGTTGCGGCGCACGTGCCAGATGGTGAAGGGACGGTTGGGCGGAGCGGTGCGCGAGAGGCGGCGCGCCTCACTTTTGCTGATCGGGTCGGGGCAGCCGGGTAGGGGGTGGCCGGCAAGCGCAAGGTCATAGTGCTGCATTTGCTGGCGGATCACACCGGCGGCGGTGGCCGAAACCCCGGTAAAATTGCGGTTGAAATTGGTGACGATCAGCTCGGGCACTGGGGTGGGCCTTGGTGTTGTGTGCCCTGTGCTTAGCCGAGCGACAGCGCCTTGGAAAGGGTTTGGGCGGTGTCGTGCAGGGCGTCGGCCTGTGCGGCGGCGAAGGCGTGGCTCTTGTCGCGGGCGGTGTCGAGGCTTTGCGGATCGCTTAGAAGTGTGTGCAAAGCACCGCTTAGCATCTTGGCGTCGGGGACTTCCTTAGAAGCCTCTTGCGCCCCCAGATCGGCGTAAGTATCGGAAAAATTGGCATAAAGCGGGCCGTGCAGGAGGGCGGATCTGGCATGAGCAGGCTCGTAGGGATTATGGCCACCCACCGGCGTGAAGGAGCCGCAGAGGCAGGTCACTGGGCTAAGCGCATACCAAAGGCCCATCTCGCCCAAGGTGTCGGCGAGGTAGGTTTGGGTTTCGGGCGTCAGGGCCATGCCGGTGGAGCGGCGGGCGGTGTTGAGGCCAGCCTCGGCCATTTTCGCCTCGATCGCGGTGGCGCGTTCGGGGTGGCGCGGCACGAGGATCAGGAGCGCCTCGGGGTGGTCTTTCAAAAGCGCCTTGTGGGCCTCGATCATCACCTCGTCTTCGCCCGGATGGGTGGACGCGGCAAGCCAGAGGGGCCTGGGGCCGATGAGGTTTTGCAGGCGGGTGAGTTCGCCCGTGTCATAGGGCAGCGCGCCGGAGAGGGATTTGAGGTTCACGCCCGGCGCGGCCTGTGTGATGCCGATGTCGTGGAAATGGCGGGCTGTGCGGGTGTTTTGGCAGTGGATCAAGGTGAAATGGTCCAGCAGGTGGCGCGCGGTTTTGGCCAACCGCTTCCAGTTTCGGGCGGAATTCTCGGAAATCCGCGCGTTGATCAGAGCGAGGGGCAGGCCGCGCGCCTTTGCCCCGCGCAGCATGTTGGGCCAGAGTTCGCTTTCCACGAAAACACCTGCGTCGGGGCGCCAATGGTCGAGAAACCGGTCGACGGCCCGGCGGGAATCCAGCGGTGCGAATTGGTGTTGCGTGCGGGGCGGCAGGCGGTTGGTGACGATCTGGGCCGAGGTGGCCGTCCCGGAGGTGATCAGGAAGGACAGATCGGGGTGCTGCCTGCCCAGTTCGTCGATCAGGCCGAGTACCGACAGGCTTTCGCCGACGGAGGCCGCGTGAAGCCATAACAGGCGGCCTTCGGGGCGGGCCAGGGTGGCGCGGCCCATACGTTCCTTGACGCGGGAGGGTGCTGTGCCTTGGGCCTCTAGTTTGGCGCGGACGCGGCGATAGGCCAGCGGCGCGATCAGGTTGGCGGCCACGCCGTACAGGCGGACCGGTAGGGGCGCGGCAGGCCCGGACATCAGCCGCCGGTGTGGCTCATGTGCCGCGACATGCGGCCATCCACCGATTGGCGGGAATAATCGAAGTCATGCCCCTTGGGTTTGAGCGCGATGGCGGCGCGAATGGCCTCTTCCAGCGGCGCGTCGCTGTTGGGGTTGTTGCGCAGGGGCGCGCGCAGATCAGCCATGTCTTCCTGACCAAGGCACATGTAGAGTTCCCCGGTGCAGGTAAGGCGCACGCGGTTGCAGGATTCACAGAAATTATGCGAAAGAGGCGTGATGAAACCAATTTTTTGTTCGGTTTCTTCAAGTTTCACGTAGCGGGCCGGGCCGCCTGTGCGCTCGGGGAGGTCTTCCAGCGTGTAATTTTCCGCCAGTCGCGCGCGCAGATCGGTGAGCTTCCAGTATTGATCCAAACGATCCTCGTTGCCGATGTCACCCATCGGCATCACCTCGATGAAAGTGAGGTCCATGTCGCGGCTTTTGCACCATTCGACCAGCGTGAAAAGTTCATCTTCGTTGAAGCCTTTGAGGGCCACAGTGTTGATCTTGACCCGAAGCCCTGCACGTTGCGCCGCATCAATGCCTTTGATCACCTGCGGCAGGCGGCCCCAGCGGGTGATGTCTGCGAACTTCTTTTCATCGAGCGTATCGAGGGAGATGTTCACGCGGCGGACGCCAGCGGCGTAGAGATCATCGGCGAAACGTTCAAGCTGACTGCCGTTGGTGGTGAGGGTCAGTTCCTTGAGGTCGCCCGATTCGAGATGGCGGGTCATGGCATTGAAAAAGGTCATGATGCCCTTGCGGACCAAGGGTTCCCCGCCAGTGATGCGCAGTTTCTCAACGCCTAGCGCGACGAAGGTGGAGCACATGCGATCCAGTTCTTCGAGTGTCAGGAGTTCCTTCTTGGGTAGGAACGTCATGTTCTCGGACATGCAATAGACGCAGCGGAAATCGCAGCGGTCGGTGACGGAAACGCGCAGATAGGAGATCGCGCGTTGGAATGGATCAATCAAGGGTGCGGTCATGGGTAAAACTTAGGATCTCTGCCGATGTGGGGCAAGTACGATCTTGGTCGTTGCAGGGGGCTTGGAGCGGGTTTACTGTGGTTTTTATGAAGGTGAGCTTTGCAATCGTCATTATGGCTATGCCTTTGGCTGCCTGTGCGCCGGGACAAGGACTTTTTGACCCTCAGCCGCGCAGCGCCGACAATAATATTGTTGTTCTGAGCCCGGCCGAGGGGCAAACACGGCCCAAGGTGCGGCCTTCGGACGGCACGGCGTTGCGGCCACCTTCGGGTGCACGCACGGCAGAGGCCTTTGATACGACAACTCAAGAAGAGCGCGCGGCGGCGGTTCAAACAGCGCAAACCGAGACACGGGCCAGCCTTCTGGGCACGACAATCGCCTCGCTCGGGGCGCCGTCCGAGCCGGGAATATGGATGAAAACACCGCTTGCCGACAGCCCCGGCAAGGGGCGGGTGGATGATCCGGCCAGCGGCGGATCGGTCGCGGTGGACCTGATACCACTGGATGCGCCGCGCGGAGCGGGCAGCCAGTTATCGCTTGCCGCAATGCGGCTTTTGGGCGTTGGCTTGACCGAACTGCCTGAAGTTGAGGTGTACCGGCTGCCCTGATCCGGGCGTCACTCGACGGTGACGGATTTCGCCAGATTGCGCGGCTGGTCTGCATCGGTGCCTTTGGCGACAGCAGTGTGATAGGCCAAAAGCTGTGCGGGTAGGGCGTAAAGGATCGGCGTCAGGACAGGGTCGACCTCGGGCATGGTGATAAGCATCCACGCGCCTTCCTCTGCCGCCGTTGCCCCGGCCTGATCGGTGATGAGCATCACCTTGCCACCACGGGCCATCACCTCTTGCATGTTCGACACCGTCTTGCCGAAAAGACCGTCACAGGGGGCCATCACGACCACTGGCATGTGCTTGTCAATCAGGGCGATCGGGCCATGCTTCAGCTCACCCGATGCATAAGCCTCGGCATGTATATAGCTGATTTCCTTTAGTTTTAATGCGCCTTCCAGCGCAAGCGGATACATCAGGCCGCGCCCGAGAAACAGCGCATTGTCGGCTTCGGCCAATTGCCGCGCGGCGTTCTTGAATGCCGGGTCCAGTTCCAGCGTGTGGGTGATGATCGCTGGAAGACCGCGCAGCTTGGACAGGGTGTCGGCGATCTCGTCAGGGGTGCGTGTGCCGCGGTCCTTGGCGGCCTTGAGCGCCAGCAACAAGAGCACGGTCAATTGGCAGGTGAACGCCTTTGTGGAGGCCACGCCGATTTCGGTTCCGGCGAGGATCGGAAGGGCGATATCGCTTTCGCGGGCGATGGAACTTTCCGCCACGTTGACCACCGACAGCACCTTGGCGGCGCGCCCCTCGCAATAGCGCATGGCGGCCAGCGTATCGGCGGTTTCGCCTGATTGGCTGACGAACAGGGTACCGGTGCGGGCCGGGATGGGCGGTTCGCGATAGCGGAACTCGGAGGCTATATCGACCTCGACCGGCATTTCGGCCAGTTGTTCGAACCAGTATTTTGCGGTCAGGCAGGCGTAATAGGCGGTCCCGCAGGCGACCATGGTCATCCGATCCAGATCTGCGAAATTAATCTCTTCGCCGGGCAAGACCACGTCGCGGCCGTCGTCGGAAAGATAATGGCGCAGCGCTTCGCCAATCACCACGGGTTGTTCGGCGATTTCCTTGGCCATGAAGTGCTTGTGCCCACCCTTGTCAACCTGCGTGCTGTCGATCGTAATGGTGCGCATCTCGCGATTGGCCAATTCGCCGTTGGCGTCAGTGATGGTGACGCTTTCGCGGGTCAGAACGGCGATGTCGCCTTCTTCGAGATAGGTGATCCGGTCGGTGAAAGGGCCAAGCGCAATCGCGTCGGACCCGACATAAACCTCGCCGTCGCCGTGACCAATGGCCAGCGGGCTGCCTTTGCGGGCGGCGATCATCAGGTCGGGTTCGCCGTCGAAGAGAAAGGCGAGAGCATAGGCGCCTTCGAGCCGGTCAATTGTGGCCTTGGCCGCATCGACGGGCGCGAGGCCGAGATCCAGATAGAGCTTGGTCAGAAGGGCCACGGTTTCGGTATCGGTATCGGTATCGAACCCGATCCCCTTTTCCCCGAGATCGGCGCGCAATTCGCGGTAATTCTCGATGATGCCATTATGCACCACGGCGACCGGACCTGCCCGATGCGGGTGGGTGTTGCCCAGCGTCGGCGCGCCATGGGTGGCCCAGCGGGTATGCCCGATACCCGCCTTGCCGGGCAGCGGTTCATGCACCAAAAGGTCGGAGAGGTTGACCAGTTTGCCCACCGCGCGGCGGCGGTCCAGATGACCGTCATTCAATGTCGCAATGCCGGCGCTGTCGTAGCCTCGGTATTCAAGCCGTTTGAGGGCCTCAACGAGAATTGGCGAGGCTTCGTGTTTGCCCAAGACGCCTACAATACCGCACATTATCCTGCCCCTTTGTCGCGATTTGACTTTTTACTCTTTAGAATTTCGAACAATTTGCGCGCCATGCCGGGTTTTTCGATTTGATCGGCGCGCGCAAATGCCAAGGCGCCTTCTGCCACGTTCTTCGTGATGACGGACCCCGAGGCCGTCATCGCCTCGTCGCCCACAGTGACGGGGGCGACGAGCATGGTGTTGGAGCCGATGAACACCCGCTTGCCAACCTCGGTATGATGCTTCATTACGCCGTCATAGTTGCAGGTGATGGTGCCAGCCCCGATGTTGGTTTCCTCGCCCAAATGAGCATCGCCGATATAGCTGAGGTGATTGACCTTGGCGCCGGCTTCGATCACCGCGTTCTTTGTTTCCACGAAATTGCCGATGCGGGTGTTTTCGGCCAGTTCCGTGCCGGGCCGCAGGCGGGCATAGGGCCCCACCACCGCGCTGCGCGACACATGGCAGCCTTCGAGATGGGAGAAGGCGCGGATATGCGCGCCGGACTCGACGGTGACGCCGGGGCCGAAGACCACGTTCTGCTCGATCACCGTGTCGCGGCCAATGTGGGTGTCATGGGCGAAATGCACGGTTTCGGGGCAGGTGAGAGTGACGCCGTTCTGCAGCGCCTCGGCCCGCGTGCGGGCCTGAAAGGCAGCCTCGGCCTGGGCCAGTTCGGCACGGGAATTGACGCCCATGGTCTCGGCCTCGTCACAGGCGATGGCGGTGGCCGAAAGCCCCTGCGACCGGGCGAGGCCGACGATGTCGGTCAGGTAATACTCGCCACTCGCGTTGTCGTTGCCCACCTGTGAGATCAGGTCGAACAACAGCGGTGCGGCGGCGCAGATCACCCCGGAATTGCAGAAGGTGATGGCGCGTTCATCATCGTTGGCATCCTTGAATTCAACAATGCCTTCAAGGGTTTCGCCGGACATTTTCAAACGGCCATAGCGGCCCGGATCGGCGGCCTCGAACCCCAAAACCACCACGTCATGGGCCTTGCGGGCCTCAGCCATGCGGGTCAGGGTTTCGGGCTGAATAAAGGGCGTGTCGCCGTACAGAACGAGGGCGTCGCCATCGTAGCCTTCCAGCAGCGGGGCGGCTTGGGCCACGGCATGGGCCGTGCCCTTCTGCTCGGACTGGATGGCGATTTGCGCGGTTACGTCATGGGCTTGTGCTGCTTTGCTGACGGCCTCGGTGCCATGACCGGCCACCACCACCGT
>PR_CR_10_Liq_1_inCRDRAFT_1001047_pt1 | contig 16224 bp, 17 predicted proteins | sample PRCRCaboRojoPR_3_FD_10241 | JGI IMG/M metagenome (IMG submission 10241)
GCAGACAGGGGGTTTTCGTTGTTAACCAAGGGCTTACCCTCGATTCGCGCCGATCTGAGCGTTGCCTTTGATTTTCGGGGAAATCTGGTGCCGGTGATAGGCAATTCCTTACCACTTCACCATGTGTCAGCAAGAAAGAAAATCCTGCCATAATAATGCCTTAACTATTCCATCCTGTCTCACCCTGTAGCAAGCTATCCCAAGTTCAATGGTGGATAGAATGGTGGACGTATGGCAAGGCCCTTGCACAAACTTTCGGCTCTGCAGGTAAAAAACGCGAGCCCCGGAAAGTACAATGATGGCGGCGGCTTGTATCTGCATAAGCGCCCCGATGGCGGCGGGCAATGGTACCTTCGCGTTGTCATACACGGTCGCAGGCGGGAGATGGGTCTTGGATCAATACAGGATGTTTCCCTCAAAGACGCACGGCAAGCTGCCGACCAATGGCGCAGCATAGCGAAGCAGGGCATCGACCCAATCAAGGAACGCGAGAAGCAGCGCCGCGAGGCCGAGCGCAATCTTCATTGCCTGACGGATATTGCGCTTGATGCCTTTCAAAGCCGAAAGGCGGAACTGAAGGGCGACGGTAAGGCGGGGCGGTGGTTATCGCCTCTCGATCTTCATGTGCTTCCAAAGCTGGGCAAAGTCCCCGTCGCAGAGATCGACCAGATCGATATCCGGGATACCTTGCGCCCGATCTGGCATGCAAAAGCGGACACGGCGCGGAAGGCTGCGAACCGCCTCAACATCTGCCTGAAGCACGCCGCTGCCCTTGGCCTTGATGTTGACCTACAGGCCGTCGAGAAAGCAAGGGCGCTCCTCGGGAAGCAGAAGCACAAAGCGAAGCATGTCCCCGCGCTACCTTGGCGTGAGGTTCCTGACTTCTACACCAGCTTGAACGAAGGGTCCGTGACGCATCTGGCGTTGCGGCTACTAATACTGACTGCCGTTAGGTCTGGGCCGTTGCGGCGCATGCGGCACGAACATGTAGATGGCGACATTTGGACGATCCCCGGAGATCTCATGAAAGGCCGTCGCGACAGCACACCCGATTTCCGGGTTCCTCTATCCCGCGCGGCACTTGAGGTAATCGAGCAAGTGAAACCGTTCGAACGCAGCGGCTATGTTTTTCCCAGCGTTCGGAAGGGCGTGATCTCTGACGCCACCATGGCCCGCCTGATGGAACGGAGCGGCATGGACGCCCGGCCTCACGGCTTTCGTTCCAGCTTCCGTGACTGGATCGAGGAGACCGGCGCCGCGCCCTACGAGGTTGCAGAGATGGCGTTAGGGCACGCGGTCGGAAGCAGCGTAGAACGCGCATATCGCCGGACCGACTATCTCGATCAGCGGCGGGAGGTGATGGAAGCTTGGGCGGAATTTGTGACTAACCAATCTGGCGACGAGGTCATCAAAAATGAAAAAATCTGAGGGCCCACTCCTCCATGGCAAAGATCAACTGAGGGCGATCCTCGAACAACTGCGTCAACCGCACGAAAGAGGTAATCCGTTCGCATTGTTCGAAACTATTCACCTTGCTCAGAACTGGCGGCTGCCTCTCCCATCATGGGCTTCCGACGTATCCAAGCAGATACTCGTTGGGTTCTTGACTGGCGGTGCAGCGGGCAAAGTCGGCAAAAGTAACTCACCGTTAAGCCGGTACAGAGAAAGCTTAAAGCCAAGTATTAGAGCTCGGACGTATCAATCAATCATGAGTTGGTCTAGAGAACCGCTTTTCTACAAATCCATGCCCACAAGCGTTATCGAAAAGTGGTATAGAAAAGAGATATTCCCGAATGATGTGAACTCTGAAAATGCAGTGGAGTTCTCAGTGAAAGCTCTAAAGGGCACCTTCGCAGAGTGCGAAGCCGACACACTGATTAAGCAGAAATACTATGACCCAATATCCGAACTTGAGGAGGAATTTGAAAGCTTACGAGATCCTGAAGAGGACAGGAGCAAAATTCCCAAAGAGGTCAAGGACCAGATCCGTGATCAATTCTTGGACCCAACGGGCATCCACGACTGGTCAATTGAAGCAACGGATGAACTGATAAGTATGCTGGATTTCTTTGGGCCACCCCCGGGCGATCCGCCACCTCATGTGGTCGAATTACTAAGGGAACGCCGCCGCAGCGTTAATTGGTCTCCGATTGAATAAGCTGTCTACCCCCGCAAACAAATTATTTTGTGGGGGCAGGAGACAGCTCCAAAATAGGCAATCTTGCTCCAGCACGAGTCAAGGAGCGCCTCATGAAATATCTGTCATTCTCACAACTCCGCCAGAAGCTTGGTGGCAGGAGCAGGAGCAGCATTTACAGGGATGTAAAAGCCGGAAGGCTGCCCGCGCCAATTAAATTCGGTCAGAACCTTTTCTGGGTCGAACATGAGGTCGACGCCTCACTTGAGGAATATCGCGTAATGCGACGCGAAGGTAAGTGAGTGTGCCACCATGTTGATTGATCCAAACTTCAAAAACCCATGCCTTGAGGCAGCGCTGACGTATGCACAACTCGGCTTTTCGGTTTTTCCTGCCAAACCAGGCGAGAAAAAGGGGTTCAAGTCAAAAGCGACGAGCAATGGCAATTCTTGGGGTGCTACAAATGATGCCGACGAAATCAAGAAAGATTGGAAAAAGTTTCCAGACGCTAATGTGGGGATCGCAACCGGTCAGGTATCCGGTATTTTCGTAGTTGATGTAGATACCGTCGAAGGACACGGTGTCGATGGAATCGCCAACTTTGGTGTACTCATCGAGCAACATGGAGACTGGCCAGAAACCGTATGTGCCGAGTCGCCAAGCGGTTCGCTTCATTACTATTTTCGCAATCCGCCTGGCGTTAAGATCAAAAAATCGACAAGCAAACTCGCGGAAGGTGTCGATGTACTCGGTGAAGGCGCTTGCGTAATAGCGCCACCTAGCATCGGACCGTCTGGCGACACGCAATATGAGTGGATCGTATCGCCACACGAGACCGACATCGCCGATCCTCCAGACTGGTTGATTGAAGCAATCGCGAAACCGATCAGCAAGGCATCTCTTCGAAAAGAGGCACCGATAAAGCCGGATCCGATGATTTCAGCTTGGAAAGCTGCGGAAAAAATCAAATCGGCACCAGAGGGGCAACGTAATTGCACTTTGAACGCCGAAGCCTTCAAGATCGGAAAACTCATCGCGAAGGGGCGGCTAGAAAAGGACGCGACTTTGAGCCTCCTCTCAGAAGCTGCAAAAGACGTGGGCCTTGGTGAAGCAGAGGTATTGGCTACGGTTAAGTCAGCCTTCGATAGCGCCAGCAAAGCGATTGAACATGAAGCCCTCGCCGCGGCCTCTCAAGACGACCTGGCCATTGCGCTTGGAAAGGACAGCTTCGACATGAATGCACGCCACGTGGCAGGCGAGGGGAAGTGGTATCTTTGGGATAAGACGCGCTGGGTGCGCGATGAAAAAATGCGGCATATGACCCTCATTCGCGAATTTCTACGAGATTTTGGCGAAGATGAGAATGCCAAGGCTCGCCGACGACTGCTCCAAGCCACAAGCATCGCCGCCATTGAAAAACTCGCTCGTTCCAACGAGGCGAGCGCGGCCGATCCGAAAGATTTCGATGCAAACCTTGAGCTACTGGGCACGCCCGAAGCGACGGTGGACCTGAGAACAGGTCAGCAATACACTCCTTGCCGGGACGATATGATTACACGGCAATCGTCGTTCAGCCCCGAAGCTGGGAAACCGGAGCTATTCCTTGCGTTCCTTGATCAAATCTTCCCGAACGACCCAGAGATGGTGGATTTCATTCAGCGTCTCGCCGGATATGCACTGACTGGGCACGTTAGCGAACACAAACTGGTCTTCTTTCACGGGGCCGGTCGCAACGGGAAGTCGGTGCTGCTAAACGTTCTACTCAAGATTATGGGCGACTATGCCCGCCGGATGCCAGCTTCTGTCCTACTGGGTTCTGCAGTCGAACGTCATCCCACGGACATCGCCGGCCTTTGTCGCGCCCGTCTCGCGGTCGGCAGCGAAATACCGGACGGCGCGCGATGGGATGAAGCCCGTATCAAGGACCTTACAGGTGGTGACAGGATATCCGCGCGGTTCATGCGCCAAGATTTTTTCGATTTTGACCCTCAGTTCACCCTGATCATAGCTGGAAACAATCGTCCCGAAATCCAGAGCGTGGATGAAGCCATTCGAAGACGGATACTGCTGGTTCCATTCAATGTCACGATCCCGGAGAACGAGCAGGATAAACAACTGGAAGAAAAGCTGTTGCAACAGGAAGGCGGCAAAATTCTGTCCTGGATAATTGAAGGCGCCAAGATTTGGTTTCAGCAAGGGCTTAATCCACCAGCCTGCATTTTGAAGGCATCAACGGAGTATCTAGCTGAACAGGACGAGTTTTCCCAGTTCCTCGACGACGAGACAGTTCCGGACCCTGGAGCATTTGTCTCCACGAGCGATCTATCAAAGCGCTTCGAAATGTGGGCGGACAAGTCGGGTAGCAGCAAAATGTCTAGCAAAGCCATAAACGGAGAAATGAAAAAACGGGGGTATCACTACCAAAAAACAAGTGCCGCGAGGGGCTTTTCGGGCATCAAGCTTGCCCCCTTGTATCCGGCCAACCCGCAGGCTGCCCCATGCAACTTGTGACACTTATGTCGGTTTGCCCTTTTTCCACCGTAGATATTAGAGGTCGAGACCTTACGGTCGATAGTCAAATACGTGTCACAAGTGTCATTGCGACTTTTGGATAGGGGTATTCTTGGTAAAATATGGGAAGAAGTTCTATGTCCATCGTCCCGGGTGCAATCAAAGCTCTTCCGATGTTGGTTCAAGAAACTCCAATAGCAAACTGCCCCTCAAAAACTGCAATGGCTGTTGTCAGCGCGTTCAGTGAACCTAAGTTCACGGGAAATTTAATCTCGCCTCACGTAAACGAATGAGTTCAGTGGACTACCGAATACACCTCACAGCACGCAGTTCACCCGGTGAAAGCGGCAGTTGAGGTTAAGGCAAGGTGCTTAATGCCCGTCATGTCAGCTTGCATCGTTGTAAAACGCAACTTGGCACGCAACCCATTGTTTGCTAAACTGTTTTATGAAGCAGCGTCCCAATGTTTGCACCGCCTCACCCCTCTCTCAGGCAGAGGTGCCACCCTTCCGAAACCTTCATGAACTCTCTGATATTTTGGAAGCCCTTGGTCATCATCTACATGCGAAGAACTGGATCGAAATTGGCGAAAGCGGCTACTACTGCCAATTGGCCGAAACCCTTGGGAAATTGGCGCGGCTAACCACACTGCCCCTAGACTTCCCGGCAGTCGATGAAGAATTCGGCCATATCTGTCCGCCCGGAACCCTGGCACATGACGAGCAAACACGGCGTTTCCTCTTACTTGTCGAGTCGCAAGCCAACGATGCCGATTAGGAAAGGCGAAAGAGCGAGGCACACAGACCTCGCCACGGGCCGGTTTGCTTTCACCATATTGAGAAGCCCCAGCAGTAAGGAGGAAAGGGCAGTCCCCTGCTGACGGAAGTTTCTTCTCCGACATATCTCCAGCCACCAAACTTGAAACATGCGCGGGCATGTCCTGACGCCACAACGGCAGCCTGTATGTCAGTAGCCGTTCCCGCGGCGTCTATGATGAAACAGCGCCCAACTCGGCGCCCATGTGTGCGTTCACCTGTGAGATCACATCGGACCGTGTCCGCTTGAGCAATAAGATTGCGAAGAAAGTCCTGTCCTTTGGGATAATCCTTGTGCCCCCTTTCTGGGGCGGCAATACCCTTTAGCCTTATTCTCATCGACCCGTGCGCAACGGTGTCCGCATCAATGACCACCGTGTGCTTGGCAGTAAACTCCACGCTTTCCTGCATCCTTGCTTCAAGCGGCGTGATAGCCACTAACCCAACAACGAGAACCGCGATCAAAATGGTCGTGAGTATGGACGAACTCTTCGGTCGCCTCCGTGACCGGTATTGCCGGAACCGTGGGTTGGTCGGGTCATTGACGAGCTTCGGGTTCTTCTTCATGCGCAAAATGTTTGCAGAACAAAGTGACCATTATTGGGCGGAGCGCCGTGCATTAGATTACCGAACGGAACGGACCACATAGTCGATATCGGACTTAGCCGCTCAGAGCGCGGCACACAGACCCAACGACGGCATACGACAAGGTTCTCCCGCCCAAATGACCAAAACCCTCTCCTGCGCCCGCTGAGACGCTATACGCCGCAAATTTTCTATCATAAAACCCCATTATGATTGAATTCCGCGAACTTCCCGACGACCACGCCGACCTTGAACACCCGCCCTTGCTCCGATCGGCTTTGTTGACCTTGAAATACGTAAAGAACAATGGGCCCATCGGCTTGACCCAGACCAAGGCGTTCAAACGCGTGTTCGTCCACTGGGCGGTAGAGAACTTCGAATGGCCTGGGGTGAACGCCGAAGAACTATTTCGTTACAACAAGGTCCTGAACGAGTATGAATTCCCGTCGCTGGAGGTGCTGCACTTCCTGCTCACCGAGCTAAGACTGGGGCGCCACTACAAAGGCGAGTTCCGCATCACCGCGCGGTAAAGAACTAGCGCAGACGCCGGGACAGCTATTTGCAGAAGTGATCCCCTTCTATTTGCTGAACATCGACCACGCCTCGTATTCAAGGTTCGAGAAACAACCAGTCGGCGGATGGGACGTCTGGCTGAATGTCATCAACGTCGAGGCGGACCATGGCGCCTCCGAAGCCGCGCTATTCAGCGCCTTCTATGGTGAAACCCCTGATAGGGATATCGGGCGCTGGCGCGAGATGGCTGTCTTCTCAAGTTGCGTGCTGCAGCCGCTGGAATGGGCGGGGTTGCTCATTCATACCGAAGACAAGGCTGAGGGGCGCAACAATCGTCACTGGTTCAAAACGCCGCTGTGGCGAACCGCACTTAAGCTGGATACCGACGAGATGCTCGCGCCGATACAAGTGCAATGATGGAGGTCTATGCTAACGAAGTGAACGTAAGTTCACAGAAATTCCCGGCATATCGCGGCAATTCGGGACGTTGTGATCATCCCTTTTTGTCCTGTTGCACTCAAAACCTAAGATACAGTGACCTGCTGGTTTTGTTGAGAAAAGATAAAGGTGCAGCGCAAAAAGTGGTTAAAGAAGAAACTGCAAATGTCAAAGCCGCCTCCCCGCCCCGCTTCAAGAGGCTGGTCGGAGGCTGTTCGGGACAAACTTTTTGGCACCAAGAGAACCGGCAGCTGACCTTGGCGTCGACCGCCTTTAAAGTCGGCTACGCGCGACGCGGAGGACGTCAAAAGGAGGTACATATTTGCTGAGGCGCAAGCGACAAATTCTTGCCGTCAATTGCCTATGCAGTACGCAGACCCACCCACCATAAATGGCGAACTCTCTGAGCAACGGCCAGCGCTATTCCTATTTCTTGAAGGGGTCGGTTGAGCGTTGATGCCGAGTTTCTCAGCGGCGCACGCATTAATCCAAGCTGCGTCTTCGGAATTAACACTACCGTAAGGCAAAATGCGCAAGCGCGTTTGCCCACCGCCCTCGATATAGGTGGCCTCGAATTTCGGCAAACCGCGCTTGCCAATCTCGATCTTGCATTCAATCATCGCGCTGCGCTGTTCTGCTACCGGGATATAACGGTCAAATTCGGGGAATTCCGAGGCTGATACTGAAGTCAATGGCAAGGCACTGGATAAAAAAAACACCGGTAACTTAGAGGCAAAGTTCATTCTGTACACCTTTATTTTCCAAAGAGTTTTTCACGACACAACAAAACGATAATGACACTTCAACACTACTCCACAGGTTGCAACCATGAATTTGGTTAGAACCAAAAAATCTAAGAAACACACAAAACTGAGTTCATGTCGTAGCACAAATGGATGTTAGTAGATATTGGCAAAAGCGGTCTTTCCCCACTCAAAGGCCACTAGACGTCAAGCGCTCGACATTTAGAGACCAATCTATCATTTGAGCAATTCGGCGTTCCCAAAGAACACTATCAATGACTGCTCTAAGCCCAAAGCGTACATGGTTTCAGGGATCGTCGCCCTGCAGCATTTGGAAGGCAGCGGCGGAGACAGGATGTTCACTGCAACCGCCAGCAGATCAAAGCACAAAGTTGAAAGCCAAGATCCGCTGTTCATTTGAAACCGCTACGACAGCTTTCCCGCGGACAGTTGGTTCTCAGCCCAATATTAAAGTGAATAAAGCGTTTAGGCTAAAATTTTAGTCACTCTGTTAAGGCGAAACGCGCGCAATTGACAAGTTGTTTCACAACGTTTCGCTAACTCCTTTAATACGCATTTCTTTTATTTAAAGACGAAAATATCGCAGCCGTGCGTTTCATCCGTCCAAGGTTTCGCTGGGACAACAGCCATACTGTATACGCGGCGATCAAAGAGAAAGCGCGCTCAGGATCATCTCCCGATCCGCATCAGACTTTGGTACGGATGTCTTGATCTCGCCGCGCTGCATGATGTGGAAATGATCGGCATTGGCGAACGCAAACTCAAAGTTCTGTTCGACCAGAATTATGGCCATCTCGCCCCGGTTTCGCAAAACCTCGATGGTGCGCCCGATCATCTGGATGATATTGGGCTGAATGCCTTCGGTTGGCTCGTCAAGTAAAAGCACCCTGGGTTGTGTGATCAGGGCGCGAGCGATGGCAAGCTGCTGTTGCTGGCCGCCCGACAGGTCACCGCCCCGCCGGGCCTTCATGTCTGCCAGAACCGGGAACAGATCAAAGATGTCATCGGGGATCCTGCGTTCCCCTTTGGGCAGGCAGGCAAAGCCGGTTTCAAGGTTTTCTTCGACGGTCATGGTCGGGAAAATTTCACGCCCCTGTGGGACATAGCCAACCCCGGACTTGGCGGCCAAGGCCGCGCGGCCCGGGGGCAGCTCTGTGCCATCCAGCGTGATCGTGCCCCCAGAGAACGGATGCCGCCCGGCGATTGCCTTGAGCAGGCTTGTCTTGCCGACCCCGTTGGTGCCGGTCACGCAGGTCACTTGCCCGACCGGCGCGGTGAGCGAGATATCGTTCAAAATTTGCGACTGGCCGTACTTGAGGTCGAGGTTCTTAATGTCCAGCATCGGAGCGCCCCAGATAAACGTCAATGACAGTCGGATCCTTGGTCACATGATCCAAGGACCCCTCGGCTAGTACCGTCCCTTCGTGCAGCACCGTTACCCGGCACTCCAACCGTCGAACAAATTCCATGTCGTGCTCAACCACGATCACCGCGCGGGTTTTCGCGGCGCGTTTGAGGATATCGGTGGTGTGTTCGCGTTCATGGGCCGTCATGCCTGCGGCGGGTTCATCGACCAGCAACAAGCGCGGGTCTTGGGCCAGCAACATGCCGATCTCCAGCCATTGTTTTTGACCATGGCTCAGCTCACCGGCCGGACGGGCCAGGTGCTCGGTCAGGTTGATATCTTCGGCAATCGTTTCCAGCCGCGCGGCCCCCTCACGGCTTTTGCGGTAGAACAGGACCGCGAAGGGCCCGCGCGGATTTTTCAACGCCATGGCAAGGTTTTCGCGCACGTTTTGCGCCTCGAATACCGTTGGCTTTTGAAATTTGCGTCCGATACCCAGCATCGCAATCTGGCTTTCGGACATGCCTACAAGGGACCGGCTCAACTCACCAAACCGGATGCTGCCTTCGTCCGGTTTGGTCTTGCCGGTGATGATATCCATGAAGGTGGTTTTGCCTGCACCATTGGGGCCAATCACTGCCCGGAGTTCGGGCTCACCGATTTGCAACGACAGGTTGTCGATGGCCTTAAAGCCGTCGAAGGATTTGGAAATCCCGGACATTTCAAGAAGTGAAGTCATGATTTGCGCACCAGTTTGTCAAACAGCCCACCAATGCCCTGCGGCGCAAAAAGCGTGACCAGAACAAAGGTGAATCCAAGCAGGACAAGCCACCAATCCACCCATTGGATCGTGTAGAACCCAAGGTTGATGTTCGGCGCACCGCCCCCGGTGAACCAGCTTGAGAGAAGCGAAACCAAGGCCGCACCGATGACCGCGCCGTAAAGCCTTCCGCGCCCGCCGATGGCGACCCAGACGGCGAGGTAAATTGACGCGATAGGGGCTATTTCGGCGGGGTTGATGATCCCTGCTTGTGGGTAGTAGAGCGCCCCCGCCAAGCCAGCGATCACCGCCGTGATGGTGAACACGAAAAGTTTGTAGCTTTCGACGTGGTAGCCAAGAAACCGCACGCGCGCCTCATCATCGCGAATGGCGCGGATGATGTTGCCCATTTTGCTGTCGGTGATCCATGCAAAGAGCAAATAACCCAAACCCAACGCAGCAGAAGACGCCAGAAAGAAGACAAGTGAGATGATATCCTGCCCGCTGTCTTGAAAGCCCGGAATATTCTGTAAGCCTGACAGGCCGTTGTTGCCGCGCAACCCGCTGTCGTTTTGAAACAGGTAGAGCGACAGGGCCAGTGTCATGGCTTGTGTCAGGATGGAAAGGTAAACGCCGGTCACACGGCTGCGGAAGGCCAGCCAGCCAAAGACCAGCGCCAAGAGGCCGGGAACGAGCACCACAAAGGCCAGTTGCATCGCCAGCGAATCCGCAAAGGTCCAGATCGCCGGAAATTCCGACGACCCAACCACGCCGAAAATCTGATTGCCGATGGCATCGGATATCTCTTGCGGGGTGGCCGGGATAGTTTGATTGGCAAGGCTTTCGGTCACGATCATTTCGGTCCGCGCATACATCAGCCACATCCCGATGGCGTAGCCGCCGATCCCGAAAAAGGCGAAGTGCCCAAGCGACAGGATACCGCAATAGCCCCAGACCACATCCATCGCGATGGCAACAAGGCAGAGGCAAAGTGTCTTGCCCAGCGTCTTGACGAAAGAGGTTGAGATCAGCCCCGCGCCGGTGGCCTCGGACATCACGGCCACCAAGGCGGTGAAGAGGCCAATGGCCGCCATGAACCACAGCACCGATGGATTGCGCTGAACGAAGGAGCGACGGGTCTGTGTCATGGGTCAGTCTCCTGCTGCGCGGCCTTTGGGGGCGACGATGCCCTTTGGCCTGAACTGGATGAATAGGATGATGAACAGGATCATGTAGGTCTGGGCCGCCAATGTGTTGGAGGGGTTCAGCCATTCGATCCCTTTTTGCAGGAAGCCGATCAAACCAGCCCCTGCGAGCGTGCCGAAAACCGATCCGACACCGCCCACGACCACGGTCATGAAGCTTTGCACGATGTAATTTGCGCCCATTTCTGAGGTCACCTGCGCATAAAGGCCGATACCCACCCCGGCGACACCGGCAATCCCCGAGCCAAGCCCGAAGGTCATCATGTTGATTCGATCCGGGTTGATGCCCATGGAGGCCGCCATGCCGGGGTTTTGAGTCACCGCGCGCACCTCCAGCCCCAGACGGGTGCGCTTGAGGATATAGAGAAGCAGGCAAAGGAAAATCATCGCCAGAACAAAGATGGCGATCCGGATATAACTGATCTGGATCACGTCCGAGATGACAAGCGCCCCACCCAGCCAATCGGGCGAGGTCAGCGGCCGGGCCTGCGTGCCAAAAATGTTCTTGGCGATCTGTTGCAGGGCAATGGAAATCCCGAAAGTGGCCAGCAAGGTTTCAAGCGGGCGGTGATAAAGATGGCGGATGACCAGCCGTTCCATCGCAACACCGGCTCCAAAGGTGATGGCAAATGCCAAGGGCAACGCCATCACCAAAGACAAGGTGTAATCCGGCACAATCAGTTGCACGACATAGCCGGTATACGCGCCCATCATGATGAACTCGCCATGGGCCATGTTTATCACCCCCATTTGCCCAAAGGTGATGGCAAGGCCGATAGCCGCAAGAAAATAGATCGAAGCCAACGATAATCCATCCAGCGTCAGATCCACCGACTGTGCCCATCCCACACGGGTTTCGACCGCGTCGAGGGTTTCGCGCGCCGCATCGGTGATTGCCGGGTTGCCCTCGTCATAGACTTCGTAAAAGACATGAGATGACAGGGCCTCGAGCTTGTCGTCCTCGGTCACAAGCGGCGGGACGATCCCGGCCTCGGCCAAGGCGCTATAGGCCTTTTGGCGCGCGGCCTTGGTGTCCAATTGGGCCACCGGCACGCCCCCCACGCGGCCCTCCACGATGTTGGCCTCAAGCTCGGCACGCAACTCTGACGCGGTAACCGCAGGCGGGGCAAGACCGGCCTCCACCAGCTCGGCATAGGCGGCATCGGGGGTGTTCGTTGGGTCGATAATGCGGGCAATATTGCCCTCGGGGCGGGTTGGCGCGACGCCTGTTGAACTGGCAAGGATCTGGCTTAGTGCGGCGCGCACCTCAACCGAGGTGTCCGATGACAGACTCTTGATGGCTGCCACCCGTTTTTCGGGATCATCCCCGAAGCGCGCCGTCAGAAAGGTGATCAATTGCTCTTTGCGGGCGCGGATATCAGGGTCGGTCTCGGTGTCCAGCGACGCGATCAGCGGCTCAAGTTGCGTGGCGTTGCCGCGGCGGGCAATGCTTTCCAAGGCCGCCTTGCGGCGCTCTGCATCCGGGTCAGACAGTTGGAATTGAACCAAAACAGTACTAATGACCCGGCGCACACCGCCATTGGGTTTGATCTGGGTAAACCCATCAGCCGGGGCCGTGGTTTCCGCACCGCTGTCAATATCTGTCAGGGCAAGGGTTTCGCCGTCCTCGGAGGCAAAGAAGAACCGCCCGCTGGCATCATCGCGCCAGACATTCTTTTCCGCCCATTGCTCCAAAAACAGCGCGGCCCGTGGTGAGCCGGATGTTGCCAAGTCTTCCACAACATCCCCGACCGAGCCGCGCGATGGTTTGGCGACCTCGTCTGCGTGGGTCTGCAATATGTGTTGAAGATCTTGGGCCGCGGCTGCGCTGACAAAGACAGACAGCCAGACTAGGCAAAGCAGGGCACGAATCATGAGGACACGAGCTTTCAATAAAAGGGGTGCTGGGTTCGTCCGGGCGCAGGTGGCCTGCGCCCGGAAACAGGCTTAGTAGTTCGAAGTCATCTGCACACAGGTCTCGGTTTCGGTGTTGTACATACCGCACCCGAGGTCTTTCCAATCCGAGACCAGAACCGCGCTTTCAGGCAGGTAATCCGTCCATGCATCGCCCGGAACCTCTTCGGTTTGTGAGACGATGTCGAACTGACCATCCGCGGTGATTTCACCGATCAACACCGGTTTGGTCAGGTGGTGATTGGGCAGCATGACCGCCGTCCCGCCAGTCAGGTTCGGGAACTCTTGCCCGTACATGGCTTCACGCACGGCGTCCACATCGGTGGTGCCCGCTTCGGTGACTGCGTTCACCCACATGTTGAAGCCGATATAATGCGCCTCCATCGGGTCATTGGTCACGCGGTCTTCGCCCATGCGCGCTTTCCATGCGGCGATCCATTCTTCATTGGCCGGGGTATCGGCCGACTGGAAGTAATTCCACGCCGCCAAGTGGCCGACAAGGTTCGAGGTATCAAAGCCTGAAAGCTCTTCCTCACCAACCGAAAAGGCGACCACGGGAATATCCGCGCTGTCGATGCCCGATGCGGCCAGTTCCTTGTAAAAGCCCACGTTCGCGTCACCGTTGATGGTGGAAACCACGCCCACGAAGGACCCATCCTCGCCCAGTTCCACAACATCCGACACGATGGTCGACCAGTCCGAGTGCCCGAAGGGCGTATAGTTGACGAAGATGTCGTCTTCGGGGATGCCCTTATCCATCAGGTATTGCTTCAGGATATTATTTGTGGTGCGCGGATAGACATAGTCGGTGCCCAAAAGCGCGAATTTCTCGACCCCCAGTTCTTCGAGGTAATAGTCCACCGCCGGGATCGCCTGCTGGTTGGGCGCGGCCCCGGTGTAGAAGACGTTTTTCGAGCTTTCCTCGCCTTCGTATTGCACCGGGTAGAACATCAAACCATTGAGTTCTTCCAGAACCGGCAGCGCCGATTTGCGGCTCACACTCGTCCAGGAGCCAAAGATCACGTCAACCTCGTTGACGGTTAGCAACTCACGCGCCTTTTCGGCGAAGAGCGGCCAGTCCGAGGCCGGATCAACGACCACCGGCTCAATCTCACAGCCCAGAACGCCGCCTTTCTCGTTCTGCTGGTCGATCAGCATTAGCATGGTGTCTTTCAGGGTCGTTTCTGAAATCGCCATGGTGCCGGACAGCGAATGCAAGACGCCGACTTTCACCGGGCAGTCCTGCGCCATGGCGGGCAGCGCCGTCAGGCCAAGTGCCGTGGCGCCGATAATGTTCCAAGGATTAATCTTCATAGGTCTTTCTCCACGCGGGGTCGCCCGCCGCATTGCGCTGTTGCGCGCAAGGGCATAGGTTTAACCCCGCAACCAATGTTGCAATCAGTGTGGCGGCCGTTTCGAGGTCCAAGTCAAATGGTCGTCACACGCCCCCAAGCCTTCTGTCGGATCGCCGACATGGGCACAGGCTCCTGAAACATTCTGCAACGCGGCACTGCGATCAATCTGCGGGGCCTCTTTTCCAAGGCCGCCTCGATTTTAGCTTAATTTTTGCGCGATATTGATGGGCGTTGCCGCAAATTTAGGCGTTATTTCGGATCATTCGCTTCGCAGGTGCAGCATCATTGGCCTTGGCGCGGCCTGCGTGGTCAAACCCAAGGCATCCAATGCGCCAGAGGCCCGCCATCACCAAGATGCAAACGCATATCGCCCACACCACCCCCCCGCGTGCGCGGGGCCAGGTTGCGCTGTCGTCCAAACTGGTCAATGGCCAAAGCGTGCTGGCCGATCTACACCAATCCGGCGCGTTCAAAGTTCTGTTCCCGCGTGGCAATGATGCACTGCGGCCCATCCTGCTGAATACGGCCGGCGGGCTGACGGGCGGCGATCGGTTTGCGCTTGATGTCCATGTCGCGGCAGGTACTCACATCAGCCTGACAACCCAAGCTGCCGAACGCGCCTATCGCGCGCAACCGGGTGAGGTCGGGGATGTTCAGACCACCGCCAAGGTGCAGGATGGTGGCTGCCTGCATTGGCTGCCTCAGGAACTTATCCTTTACAACGGATGCGCATTGGAGCGGCAGCTGCGGATCGATCTGTCCGCCACGGCCCGGCTTTTGATGGTCGAACCCGTCGTCTTTGGCCGCGCCGCCATGGGCGAAACCGTGACCGCGGGCCATTTCAAAGATCGTATCGAAGTGACACGCGCCGGGTGCCCGCTTTACCGCGACGCGCTGCGGCTCAAAGGTGACATAGCCGCCAAACTGGCGGGCCCCGGAACCGCTCAAGGCGCGGCGGCGATGGCCAGTGGTCTTTACGTCGCGCCCAATGCCGAAGCGATGCTTGACGCTGTTCGCCAGCACCTTGGCGATTTGGGCGGGGCCAGTCTTCTGCAAGCGGATGCCCTCGCCCTGCGCCTCATTGCCCCTGACAGCCATATCCTGCGCCAGCATCTTTTGCCGGTGCTTGATCTGCTTAGCCAATCCACTTTACCCGTCTCCTGGAGATTGTAACCCATGAACCTTAGCCCGCGAGAGAAAGACAAGCTTCTTGTCGCCATGGCCGCCGAGGTCGCCCGCAAGCGCCTGTCGCGCGGTGTGCGCCTGAACCATCCCGAAGCGATCGCGCTGATCACCGATGTGGTGGTTGAAGGTGCACGCGATGGCCGCTCTGTTGCCGACATGATGCAGACCGGGGCTCAGGTCATCACGCGTGACCAATGCATGGAGGGCGTGCCCGAGATGATCGACGAAGTGCAGGTCGAGGCCACCTTTCCCGATGGCACCAAGCTTGTCACCGTCCATAACCCGATCCGATAGGAGACAGAAATGAGATATACCCTTCCACTTGTCCTGCTTGCCAGCCCGGCCTTGGCACATGATGGTATTCACGCCCACCCCCACGGGCTTGAGGCCTGGATTGTCGGCCTTGGGCTTCTGGTCATTGCCGCCGTTGGCGTGGTTGCCCTCAAGGTGCGCAAATGATCCCCGGTCAGGTCTTCGCGGCAGAGGGCGAGTTGACCCTCAACGCCGGGGCCGAGGCGATCACCCTTATGGTCGCCAACACTGGTGACCGCCCCGTTCAGGTCGGCAGTCACTACCATTTCGCCGAGGCCAACCCGGCCCTGGAGTTCGACCGTAGCAAGGCACGCGGCCGCCGCCTCGACATCGCGGCGGGAACCGCCGTGCGGTTCGAGCCGGGACAACGCCGCGAGGTGCAGTT
>PR_CR_10_Liq_1_inCRDRAFT_1001048_pt1 | contig 16223 bp, 20 predicted proteins | sample PRCRCaboRojoPR_3_FD_10241 | JGI IMG/M metagenome (IMG submission 10241)
ACCGCCGCCCCGCCCCTTCCCTGAACACCCACAGGACCGGAGGAGTCCCCCATGAACGCCACCGACATGGCGCGCACGGCCTATGGCGGCCCGGCCGCGCCCGTGCGCAGCGCGCGCAGCACCGAGTACGAGATCTTCGCCCGTGTCACCCGCCGCCTGAAAGATGCCGCCGACGCGGCCGAACCGCGGCTGGGCCCGATGGCCGAGGCGCTGCACCAGAACCGCCGGCTCTGGGCGATCCTGGCCGCCGATCTCGCCGGCGACGACAACGCCCTGCCCGAGGCGCTGCGCGCCCAACTCGTCTCGCTCGCCGAGTTCACACGCCAGCACACGCAGCGCATTCTTCGCGGCGAGGCGCAGCCGGACGTTCTCGTCGAGATCAACACCGCCGTGATGCGCGGACTGAGGCCGGAAGGAGTCCCGGAATGACCGGTCTCGTCCTGAAACTCGGGCCCCAGGAACGCGTGCTCGTCAACGGTGCCGTGATCGAGAACGGCGCCCGGCGCGGCCGCTTCAGCGTGCTCACGCCCGGCGCCAAGATCCTGCGGCTGCGCGACGCGATCCATCCCGAGGCCGCGAACACGCCCGTGCGGCGGGTCTGCTACATCGCCCAGCTGGTCCTGTCGGGCGACGCGGAGCCGGACGCCGCGCGCATCCAGCTGGTGCGGGGGATCGAGCAACTCAGCCAGGTCTTCACCGATTCCGACAGCCGCCAGTACCTGGACCGCGCCACCGAGGATATCCTGCAGGGCCGGTTCTACCCGGCCCTCAAGGCCCTGCGGGCGCTGCTGCCCCGGGAGGAGCGGCTGATGGCCGCGAGCAAGAGATGAGCTTCCAACCCGTCCTTCCCCTGGGCGGGTTGGCCGGGTTGCGCTTTCTCGACCGCACCCTGGACCGGCAGAGCGCGGCGTTCGTCCAGGCCCCCGAGATCCAGCGAAACACCGATCATTTCCGCGCCCGGATCGGCCAGATCGATACCGCCGCCGCGCTGGTCTCGGATCGCAGGGTTCTCGAGGTGGCGCTCGGTGCCTTCGGGTTGCAGGACGATCTCGGCAACCGCTTCTTTATCCGCAAGGTGCTGGAAGAGGGCACCCTTTCCGCGGACGCGCTGGCCAACAGGCTGGCCGATCCCCGGTATGCCGAGTTCGCGCGCGCCTTTGGCTTCGGGGATTTCGCAACGCCGCGCACGCAGCTGAGCGACTTCGCCGACGACATCGTCGCGCGCTACGAAACCCGCAGCTTCGAGGTCGCGGTCGGCCGGCAGGACGAGTCGCTGCGGCTCGCGCTCGAGGCCCGGCGCGCGCTGGGCGAGATCGCCGGAAGCGACGCGACCGAGCGCACCAAGTGGTTCCAGGTCCTCGGGGCACCGCCGCTTCGCAAGGTGTTCGAGACCGCGTTCGGGCTGCCGGCAGCTTTCGCGACGCTGGATATCGACCGCCAGGCCGACGAGATGCAGGCGCGCGCCGCGCGCGCCTTCGGCGGGGACAGCATCGGCCAGTTCTCCGACCCGGACCGGGTCGAGGCGCTGGTCCGGCGATTCCTCGCGCAGGCACAGCTTGCGGCCGGCCCGCCGGCATCGGCGCCCGGCATGGCGGCGCTGTCTCTCCTGCAGTCGACCGGCAGCGCGCGGTCGATCCTCGAAGCGCTTTACTGATCCGCACCGCCCGCCGGGTCCGGCGGCGCAAGCAGCGTCTCCAGCCGGGCGAAACTCGCTGCGACGCCGTCCGGTGCGGGCTCGGCCAGGAAGGCGTCGAGCCCGGGCCAGAGCGCCACGGCCTCGTCGATCTGCGGATCGCTGCCCGTGGTGTAGAGCCCGGCTTGGATCATCATCTCGGACCGGTCATAGGTGCCGAGCACGCGCCGCGCCCGCGAGATTAATGCGTTCTCGGCGGTCGTCGCGGCGGCCGGCAGGCTGCGCGACACCGATCGCAGGAGATCGATGGCGGGGAAGCGACCCCGCTCGGCGATCGCGCGGTCGAGCACGACATGGCCGTCAAGCACCCCGCGCAGGATGTCGGCCACCGGTTCTTCCATATCCGAGCCCGGCACGAGCACGGTGAAGACCGCCGTGATATCGCCCTGCGCGCCCGTGCCGGGCCCCGCCCGTTCGCAGAGCGACATGATCATGTGCGCGGTCGATGGCGGATAGCCCCGCAGTGACCCCGACTCGCCCCCGGCGAGCGCGACCTCGCGATGGGCGTCGGCGAACCGGGTGATCGAATCGGCCAGCAGCAGCACGTGCCGCCCCTGGTCGCGGAAATGCTCGGCCACCGTCATCGCCGCCAGCGCGCAGCGCCGGCGCGTCAGGGCCGACTTGTCCGAGGTCGCGGTGACGATGACCGCCCGTGCCATGCCCGCGGGGCCGAGCACCGTTTCGACGAAATCCCGCAGCTCGCGCCCGCGTTCGCCGATGAGACCGATCACCACGACATCGGCGGCCAGGCCACGCGCGAGCGCGCCGAGCAACGAGGACTTGCCCACGCCCGATCCCGCGAAGAGACCCAGCCGCTGACCGCGCACGACGGGCAGCAGGGTGTCGAAGACCGCGAGCCCGGTCTCGAGCCGCGCGCCCAGTCCGCGGCGTTGGCCGGCATCCGGCGGCGCCGCGCGGTAGCGCCGCGCCTGCGATCCACGAAACAGGGGCCGCCCGTCGAGCGGCCGGCCATAAGGATCGACGATGCGCCCGATCCAGCCGTCATCCGGCGCCAGCGCCGGGTGTCCCAGGAGCCGTACCCGGTCGCCCACGGATAGCCCGTCCACCGCGCCGCCGGGCAGCAGCGTCACCGTATCGCCGGACAGGACGACGACCTCCCCCTCGACGGGGGCGCCGGCCACGGGTTCCACCCGCAGCATGTCCCCGAGCGCGACCGAGGTACCAAGGCCGCCCACCTCGACGGCGCCGCGGGCGATGGCGGTGACCCGCCCCAGGGCATGCGCGGGTCTTATGGCCGCGATTTCCGCGGCGAGCGGCGCGTAATCGGTGAAGGTCATGCAGGTCTCCATCCCTGTTTTCTCGCCAACCGTTTCTAAAGGAATCGCGCTTAAGCCTTGGTTGAAACCGATCGAGGGAGAAGCCCCGATGCCCGAGCAGCTCGAGATCATCCAGATGGCGCAGTCGATGGCGCGGCACGCCGCCGCGCGCAGCGCCGCCATCGCCCGCAACATCGCCCATGCGGACACGCCCGGTTACCGCGCCGTCGACCTGCCGCCCTTCAGCGAGGTCTACCAGCCCGTCCAGCCGGCCCGGCTGCGCGCCACGCGCCCGGGCCATATTTCGCAGGCCAGCGCGGAGCTGCCGCGGGCGGACCACGCCGCCCGCCCGGTCGAGTCGCCCGACGGCAATACCGTCGCGCTCGAGATCGAGATGATGAAGGCGATCGAGTCCCGCCGCGCCCATGACCGCGCGGTCGCGGTCTACGGCAAGTCGCTCGACATTCTCCGCGCCAGCCTCGGCCGCATCCGATAGGTCCCGAAATGAATGCTCTGAACACTTCGATGGCGCTGGCCGCCAGCGGCATGCAGGCCCAGGCCACCCGCCTGCGCCTGACATCCGAGAACATTGCCAATGCCGACACGCCCGGCTTTCACCGCAAGACCGTGATGTTCCGCGACGCGGTCGAGGGCGACCGGGTCACGCTCGGCCCGGTCCGGCTCGACCCGACCGCGCCCGACCGCATCTACGACCCCGCCCACCCGCTGGCCGACGCGACCGGGCATTACCGCGGCTCGAACGTCGATCTCCTGGTCGAGATCGCCGACGCCCGCGAGGCCCAGCGCAGCTACGAAGCCAATCTCAAGATGTTCGACCAGGCCCGGCAGATGTCGAGCGGCCTGATGGAACTGCTCCGCCGTTGATCTAGGAGGATCCAGAATGACCCCGGCAAGCACCATCGCCCCGAATCTCTACTCCGCCGCGCGATCCGCGACGGCCCCGACCCCCCAGGCCGACGCCGCGTCGCGCCTCGGCGATGCCGCCAGGGGTTTCGCGGAGACGCTGCACCATGGCGAGACCACCGCCAAGGCAGCCATGGTCGGTGACGCCGACGCCCACGCGCTGGTGGAGGCCCTCGCCGCGACCGAGCTCGCGGTCGAGACGGCGGTCACGGTCCGCGACAAGGTCGTCGAGGCCTACCAGGAAATCCTGCGGATGCCGGTCTGACGATGACCGAAGCCCTGTTTTACGACACGCTCCGCCAGGGGCTCTGGGTCGCGGTGCTGATCTCGGCGCCGATCCTCGGCGTCGCGCTGATCGCGGGTGTCGCGGTCGGGCTGTTCCAGGCCCTGACCTCGATCCAGGAACTGACGCTCACCTTCGTGCCGAAACTGCTGGCGATCGTCGCGGTCTTCTGGGTGAGCATGGGCTTCATGAGTGCCTTGCTGACGAATTTCTTCAGCCGGCAGCTTCTGCCCCTGATCGCCGGGAGCTGACCCATGGACACCACCGGCTACACCACCCTGACGCGCCAGTCCGGCCTGATGCACGAGATGCGGGCGCTGGCCAACAACATCGCCAATCTGGGCACCACGGGCTTCCGCGCCGAGAGCGTCATCTTCACCGAACATGTGCGCGCCCTGGGCGAGAGCGCGGGCTCGCTGTCCATGGCGACCGCCGCGGCCCACGCGACCGCCGCCGGGCAGGGCGCGCTGACCCGAACCGGCGGNGCCTTCGATCTCGCGATCGAGGGGCCGGGGTTCTTCCAGCTCGAGACACCCGCCGGCCCGCGCCTGACCCGCGCCGGGGCCTTCCTGCCAAACGCCGCCGGGGAGCTGTCCACGCCCGATGGCTACCGGCTGCTCGACGCCGGCGGCGCACCGATCTTCGTGCCCCCGGATGCGGCGGCGGTCACGGTCGCGGCCGACGGCACGCTCAGCGCCGATGGCCGGCCGCTGGCCCAGATCGGCCTGGTCCAGCCGGAGAGTCCCGTCGACCTCCGCCGCGAGGATGGCGTGCGGTTTCGTGCCGACGGGCCGCTGGCGCCGGTCGCAAGCCCGGTGATCCAGCAGGGCTTCCTGGAACAATCTAACGTCGACCCCGTGATCGAGACGGCCCGGATGATCGAGGTCCAGCGCGGCTACGAGCTTGGCCAGGCCTTCCTCGAGCGCGAGGACGAGCGCATTCGCAACGTGCTCCGGACGCTCGGCAAGTAACCGAAAGGACATTCCATGCGCGCCCTCAAGATCGCCGCCACGGGCATGAGCGCCCAGCAGACCCGGGTCGAGGTCATCTCGAACAACCTGGCCAACATGAACACCACCGCCTACAACGCGCGCCGCGCCGAATTCGCCGACCTGCACTACCAGCAGGTGGCGCGGGCCGGCGCGATCAACGCATCCGACGGCACGGTGCTGCCGGCGGGCGTCCAGCTCGGCCTCGGCGTCCGGCCCTCGGCCGTGACGGTCAACGTCGCCCAGGGCTCGCTGTCACAAACCGACGGGGATCTCGACCTCGCCATCGACGGGCCAGGCTACCTGGAAGTGACGCTGCCCTCGGGCCTGCCGGCCTACACGCGCGACGGGGCGCTCAAACGCTCGGCCGACGGGCTGATCGTCACCGCCGACGGCCACGCGGTAGCCCCCGACCTCACCATTCCCGACGACGCGCGCAGCCTGTCGATCAATGCCGATGGCGAGGTCTACGCCTATTTCGCCGACCAGGTGGAACCGGAATTGCTCGGCCAGTTCTCTCTGGTGGGGTTCTCCAATGAAAAGGGCCTCGAAGCGATCGGCTCCAACCTCTTCCTGGAGACCCCGGCCTCCGGGGCTGCCCTGGTCGGCACGGCCGGGGAAAACGGTCTCGGCACCTTCCGCCAGGGCTATCTCGAGGACTCCTCGGTCGACGCGGTGCGCGAGGTGACGGAACTGATCGAGGCGCAGCGCGGCTACGAACTCAACGCCAAGGTCATCACGGCGGCCGACCAGATGCTGGGGGCGACGACGCAGATCCGATGATCCAGGCCACCGCTCTCCTCCTCGCCACGCTCGCCCTTGCATCGCCCGCCGGGGCCGAAACCGTGATCGCCGCCCGCACGATCCCGAGCCATGCGGTGATCGGGCCGGCCGACCTCTCGCTGCATCCGGGCCGTGTACCCGGCGCGCTCGACGACCCGGCAGAGGCCATCGGCCGCGAAGCCAGGGTCATTCTCTATGCGGGGCGGCCAATCCGCCCGGGCGATATCGGCCCGCCCGCCCTGATCGAACGCAACCAGCTGGTCACCATCGTCTACCGCCGGGGCGATCTCGAGATCCTGGCCGAAGGCCGCGCGCTCGGCCGGGCGGCCGAAGGTGAGCGGCTCCAGGTGATGAACCTCGCCTCGCGCGCCACCGTCACCGGCAAGGTCACCGGCACCGGGGCGGTCCGCGTCGCCTCCAGTCCACAGAAATGAGGCCCGCCATGCACCGCATCCTTCCCGTCCTGGTCCTGGGCATGATCGCCGGCTGCGCGCGGCTGGACCATGTCGGCAAAGCCCCGGATTTCTCGCCCGTCTCCGCAAGCCGCGAATACGCCGCCATGGCCCATGGCGGCCCGGCCTATGGCGCACGGAGCGGCATCCGCGGCGAACCGGCCTCGCTCTGGCGCGGCGGGCGGGATTCGCTGCTGGGCGATCGGCGCGCACAGCAGCGCGGCGATATCCTGACCGTGGTGATCGAAATCGACGAAAGCGCGCAGATCGCCAACAGCACCGCGCGGTCGCGCTCCGGCTCCGAGAGCATGTCGGTGCCAGAATTCCTGGGGCTGCCGCAGCGCCTGGCCGAAGAGCTGCCCGATGGCGCCGGGATGGATCCCGCGGTGAGCGCCAATTCCTCCAGCAGTTCCAGCGGGGACGGCTCTGTCAGCCGCAACGAGAAGCTGACCCTGCGCGTCGCCGCAACCGTGGTGGAGGTGCTGGACAACGGTCACTTGAAAATCCGCGGCACGCAGGAGGTGCGCGTCAATTTCGAGCTGCGCGAATTGCTGGTGACCGGGTTCGTGCGGCCCGCCGACATCTCGCGCCGCAACGAGATCACCTATGACAAGATCGCCTCGGCGCGGATTTCCTATGGTGGTCGCGGTCACATCTCGGATGTCCAGCAGCCGCGAATCGGTCAGCAACTGGCCGACATCTTCCTGCCGTTCTGAGGTCCCGGATGGCCAAGATCCTTCCCATCCTGTTGGCGTTGCTCGGTCTGGGCGCCGGTGTGGGGGCCGGGTATTTCCTGCGTGACCCAGCGCCGTCCCCGGACCAGGACGCCCCCGCCGACTGTCCGGCGCCGGCGGCTGCGGCCGAGCCGGGCATGGAGCCTCAGCCGGACTCGTCCCCGAAGAACTACGTCAAGCTGACGAACCAGTTCGTGGTGCCGCTCGTGTCGGACGGGGCGGTCACGGCGCTCATGGTTCTCTCGCTCAGCCTCGAGGTTGCACCGGCCGCCGCCGAACGGGTCTATGAACAGGAGCCACGGCTGCGCGACGCGTTCCTGCAAGTCATGTTCGAGCATGCCAATGCGGGCGGATTCACCGGCAACTTCACCCGTATCGAGAGCCTCGGCCCGCTGCGCCGCGCGCTGCTGGAAGCCGCGCAGAACACGCTCGGCCCCGAGGTGAGCGACGTTCTCGTGACAGATATCCTGCGTCAGGACAGCTGAGAGCCGTCGGCCGCGCGCCGCCGTGCGCGGTTGCGGATAAAGGCGGCGGTCTCGGCCTCGGCCAGCCGCTCGGATACCCTTTGCCGCCCGAGATCCCGCGCCGCCCGCGCCCGCGCGCCCGCCTCGTGCGCAAGCGCTGCGGCTAGCGCGGTGTTGAGCTCCGCGCGCCGCGCGGCATGACGTGCCCGCCATGCCCGATCGATCGTGGCGCGCACGGCCGGATCGCCGGCCCAGCCCAGCGCTTGCGCGGTTTCGGCATCGAGCGCGTCGATCTCGGACTCCAGCCGCCGGCGCTCGGCCACGGCCTGGCGCAGCGCGGCGAGCGCGGCATCGGACGCCGCCGCGGTCAGCCGGCCCAGCGCCGCCATGTCCCGCCGCCCCGTCATGCCTGTCGCGCCCGGGCCCGGCGCCGCATCGCCTCGGCGAAGCGGATCGCGGCGGCGACGGCCTCGTAGTGCTCGGGACGGATCTCCTGGCCGATGTCCACGCTCGCATGGAGCGCCCGGGCACAGGGCGGATCGCGGTGGATCGGGACCCCCGCGGCCTGCGCCGTCTCGCGGATGCGCGCCGCGATCTCGTCGACCCCCTTGGCCACGCAGACCGGGGCGCGACCGGACCGCCTGTTCCAGCGCAGCGCGACCGCGAAATGCGACGGGTTCACCACGACCACGTCCGCCCCCGGCACGTCGTTGAGCATCCGGTTGGTGGCGATGTCCTGCCCGCGCTGCCGGCGTTCGCGTTTCATGTGCGGATCGCCCTCGGTCTGGCGCGACTCCTCGGTCAGCTCGCGGTGGGTCATCATGTTCTTGCGGCGGTGCTCGGCGACCTGCCAGAGGTAATCCACCGCCGCGATGGCGATCGTCAGCGCCAGAACGGCACCCAGGAACCCGAGGAGAAGTTCGCCCATCAACAGGCTCACCTGTCCCGGATCGCCGCGCAGGCTGCCGACGAGCGGGTCGCGGCGCGCCAGCAGGAACATGCCCACCGCGGCGGAGGTGACGAAGAGCTTGACCGCGCTCTTGGCGAACTCGAAGAGCCCGGCGCGGCCGAAGCGGTTCTTGGCCACCGAAACCGGCGAGATGCGCGAGAGCTTCGGCGTCAGTTTCTCCGGCGCGAAGACGAAGCCGCGCTGCGCGGCGACCGCGGCGACCACGAAAAGCAACGGCAGCCCCAGCACCGGGGCAAGTGCCACGCCGATCTCGCGCAGGAACGCGCCCGCCGGGGGCGCACCGCCGGACGCCGCCCGCTCGAGCCAGGCGGCCATCGCGGCGCCGGCCCGATCCGCGGTGAAGGCCCCGCCCGCGGCAAAGGCGAGGATCAGCCCGGCCAGCCCCGCGGCCGCGTTCAGGTCGGTGGACCGCGCCAGCTCTCCGCGGCGCCGCGCGTCGTCGAGTTTCTTCTGGGTCGGCTCGAAACTCTTCTCGGCGCCGTCCTCGGGCATCTGGCTCATGGGCGGGCCTCGAAGGGATTGGCCAGCAGGCCGTCGGCCCAGGCAAGCCAGACCGGCAGCATCAGCGGCAGCGTGACCGCCAGCAGGACGAGCCCGCCGAAGGTGATCGCCGGCGCCCCCACGAAGGCCACCATGAGCTGCGGCATGGCGCGGTTAATGACGCCCAGCGCCACGTTGTAGATGAGCGAGGCGATCAGGAACGGGCCGGCCAGCGAGAAGCCGAGCGCCAGCGCCTCGGCGATGCGGCCTATGCCCCACTCGGCCGCGCCCCCGGCCAGCGGCATCTGCCCGGCCGGAAGCGTGTCGTAGGACAGGATCAGCGCCGCGGCGATCTTGACGTGCAGCCCGTGCATCGCCGCCAGCGCCAGCGCGGAGACGACCATGAGATTGCCCATCGCGGGCAGCGGTTCCGCCGCCGCGCCCCCGAAAAGCTGTGCCAGAGAGGTCGCCTGCGCGGCCAGCGCACCCGCGAACTGCAGCGCGACGATGATGAGCCGCATCACGATGCCGAGCGACAGCCCCGCCAGGGTTTCGGTCAGGACGAACCGCCAGGGCATCGCCCCGGTCATGTCGGCCGGCAGGGTCGGCGCCACCGCCGGGAAGACCACCGCCGTGAAGGCCAGCGCCAGCACCAGGCGCACGCGCTGCGGCACACCCTGCTGGCCGAAGCCGGGCATCAGGGCCATGACCGCGCCCACCCGCAGAAAGACCACGAATGCGAGCGCGAGGCCCTCGCGCGTCCAGGCCGCGAGATCCGCCAGCGCCCCGGTCATGCCGCCACCATTCCCATCAGCGCGGGCTTGGCGTGGGTGCCAACCTCCTCGAAGGAGAGCACCGGGTTCGCGATCCCCTTGGCCGACAGAACGCTGCGCAGGAAACGCCGGCGATGGGCGCTGGTGACGATGGCCGGGTAGGCCCCGCCCTCGCCGGCGCGGGCGATCTTCTCGGCCACGGCCGCGGCCAGGCGGTTGAAGGTCTCGGGCGGCAGGGCCACGTCCGGCGCGCCGCGCTCCGCGCCGGTCTGGTAGGTCTCGAAGACCTGCTCCCAGTCAGAGGCGAGCTGGATCAGCGGCAGCGTGCCGTCCTCGCGCCGCAGCCCGGCCACCATCTGGAAGCCGAGCCGGCGGCGCACATACTCGCAGATGGAGTCGGGACCGGCGGCGCCGGGGCGGGCCTCGGCGATCGTCTCGAGGATCAAGGGCAGGTTGCGGATCGAAACCTGTTCTTCCAGCAGCAAACGCAGCACCGCCAGCAGCACGTCGACGGGCACCTTGTCGGGGATCAGTTCGTCCAGAAGCCGCCTGTTGGCCGCGGCCCGCGCCGGATCGGAGAGGTTGCAGAACTCGTCCAGCAGCCGGCGCAGGGCCTTCAGCGTCATCAACCGCGAGAAGTTGCGTTTTATGACCTCGAGAAGATGCGTCGCCAGCACCTCGGTCGCGGTCACGACCGTATCGCCGGCCAGCGCGGCCTCTTCCTTGGCCTCCGGCGGGATCCAGCGCGCGGGCGCCCCGAAAACAGGTTCCCGGACACGGTCATCGGCCCCGGGATCCGCGGCACCCTGCTCGAGCACCAGGACCCGGTCGGGTTCGAGCCGGTCACGGGCCTGCTCGACCCCGTGGATCCGCACGACATAGGTTCCGCGCGGAAGACTCGCGTTATCGGTCAGGCGGATCTCGGGCAGGATCATCCCGAAGGACTCGGCGATGTGATTGCGCATGCTGAATATGCGCGCGTCCAGCCCGGTCGCCGGATCCATCGCCATGGGCACGAGGTCGGTCGCGAATTCCACGTGGATCTCGTCGAGATCGAGCACGTCGCCGATCTCGCTACCGGCGGGCTTGGGCTCCGGCGCCGGGGTGACCTCGGCCGCCGCGGCCTGCGCGGCGATCCGGCGTCCGACCCACCAGGTCGCCGCGCCCAGCACCGCCGCGCCCCCGATGAACGGCAAAAAGGGCAGCCCCGGCACCAGCGCGAAAAGCGCCATCAGCAGCCCGACCGTGCCCAGCGCGGCCGGGTGGCGGCCGAGCTGGCTGAAAATCGCGAAATCGGTCGCACCCGTCGCACCACCGCGGGCGAGCAGCAGGGCCGAGGCGATGGAGATGATGACGGCCGGGATCTGGGTCACCAGCCCGTCGCCGACGGTCAGGATCGCATAGGTTTCGAAGGCCTGCGAGAGCGGCATTTCATGGATCAGCGTGCCCATGGCCAGCCCCATCACGATGTTCAGAAGCGTGATCAGCAGGCCCGCCACCGCGTCGCCCTTGACGAATTTCGACGCACCGTCGAGCGACCCGAAGAACGTCGTCTCGGCCTGTTCGGTCTCGCGGCGGCGCTTGGCCTCGGTATGGTCGATCGCGCCGGCCGACATGTCGCTGTCGATGGCCAGCTGCTTGCCCGGCATCCCGTCGAGCGCGAAGCGCGCCCCGACCTCGGCCATGCGGGCGGCCCCCTTGGTGATGACGATGAAGTTCACGATCATCAGGACGCCGAAGACCACCAGCCCGAGAAACAGGCTGCCGCCCATCACGAACATGGCGAAGCCCTCGATCACCCCGCCGGCCGCGGCGGTGCCGCTGTGGCCCTCGCCTATGATGAGCTTGGTCGACGAGACGTTGAGCGACAGCCGGAGCATCAGCGAGGCCAGCAGAACCGTCGGAAAGGCCGAGAAATCCAGCGGCCGTTCGACGAAGAGCGTGACCGTGAAGATCAGGATCGCCAGTCCGAAGGACGCGGCAAGGCCGGTATCGAGCACCCAGGCCGGCATCGGCAGGATCATCATCACGATCACCGCCATCAGCGCCAGCGCCAGCAGCACCGTCGGGCGGAACAGGGCGGCGGGGTCGAAGGCGGGCATCAGCGCGCCCCCGCCCCGACGAAGGGGCCGAACAGCGCGGCCTCGCGCAGCGGTACGAGCGAGCCGCGGGTGGCGGTTTCCGTCCGGCCGGGCTGCAGCAGCGGATAGCGGTTGGCCCCGGCACGCGACACGGGGGCGGACGGCGCTTCGGGCGCGCGCTCCGCCGGCGGCGCCGCCGCGACACGGGCGAGGTGGCGCTCGAAGCGGGCGCGGTAACGACTGGCCAGTGCGGGGGTGCGCGAGTGGTAGGCCCCCGCCGCGGCGGGCCATGTGCCCGTCTCGGCATAAAGCTCCTGCAGGAAATGCGCGGCATAGAGCGCACCGGCCTCGGGCTCGAACATCTGCGCGGCCGAGTCGAACGCGGCCCCGTGCCAGCGGAAATTGATCTGGAAACAGCCGATGTCGAAACTGCGGGCGCCGCGCGCCTGGTGGCGCCGGACATAGGCCTCGGCCTCTGCGCGGCTATCGAACCAGTGGCCGGCCCCTTCCATGTTGACGGTCCATGGCCAGGGGCTGATCCGGCCGTCACGCGTGCGGCCGGTCTCGGTCAGGGCGATGGCGCGCAGGACCGCGACCGGAACCCCGGTCCGGCTGGCGGCCATCCGGGCGGCGCGGTCGCAGAGCTGCGCGGGATCGCCTGCCGCCCGGGCGGGCAGCACGGCGAGTACCATCAGCGCCGCGACCCCCAAGAGGCAGCGGATTCCGGTCAGGGGTGTGGGGCGCGGGTGCGGTGTCTGGGGCATGGACCGTCAGTTCTTGCCGATCTCTCTCTGGACCGGGCTACCGGCCCGGCGTTGAGATTCGGTAAGCGACGTCACTCCGGCGGGGCGGGTGCCTCGTCTTCGGGCACGCTGTCCAGCAGCGCCCGCAGCGCGCGGCGGGTCTCGGCGCTCTCGTCGAGGAGCGCCCGCGAGGTTGCGAGACCGGGGCCGGCCGGGGCCGGGGCCGCGTCCAGAACCAGCGATACCGCCTCGCGTTGTTCGGCCGTTCCGATCTCGGCCACCTGGTCCCAGCGGCCGGCCCGCCAGGCGAAGGCGGACAGATCGGCCGCGTCGGCGGCCTGCTCGGCCGCGGCGAGGGCGGTGTCATGGCGCCCGAGGCGCGCCAGGGCGCGACTGCGGACCGCCTCGGTCCGGGCGCCTGCAAGGCGGTTGAGCGCGGACAGGGCGGCCTCGGGGTTGTCGAGCGCGAGATGGATCTCGGCCCGGAGCAGCCGGTCCTCCGGATCGGGCGGATCCGGGCTGTCCTTCAGCAGCGCAAGGGCGGTCTCGGCAAGCCCGGCTTGCATCAGCCGGCGGGCCAGATCGCGCCTCTGCGCCGGGGGCACGATCTCAGCCGTCAACAGGTCGCGATGGGCGAAGACCCCCCGGGCCAGGTCCGCCGGATGCGCGTCCGAGATCATGCGAGAAAGGATCTCCGGCAGGGCCGCCATCGCCGCCGGGGCGTCACCGGGCCCCGCGGTCACGCGGGCAAGCTCGTCCAGCGCCGCGTTATGCGCCCCGTTCTGCGCCAGCGCCAGAAGCTCCACCCGCTTGAGCTCGGCACCCTCCCCGGTGCCACGCCGCTCGAAGGCATAGGCGGCGGCGGTTTCCACGAGCCGCGCGGGAACCGCGCGATCCTGCGCGACCAGCAACTCGACCAGGTCGATCAGGGCCCGGGGCGAGAGCGCATCATCGGCCGCGACGACCGTGTCAAGCCGTGCCGCCGCGCTGTCGGCATCGCCTCTTTCCCGGTCGAAACGGGCCTGCATGACGGCAAGTCCGCTGGTCTCGGCACCGCCGGCGCGCTCGATCGCGGCGCGCACGGACGCCGCCAGCCCGTCATGCCCGGCATCGAGCAACCGCTCGGCGAGGACCGGCCCGAGATGGCGACGGATCGCGAGCGGCAGGGCCGAGAAATGGCGGCGGATCTCGGGCGCGTTGACGGGGGCAAGCGGCGCCAGTTCGGGCCGGGCCAGCACCGCCCAGAGCGCCGCCGGTCCGGGACAGGCGAGCTGCCCCTGCAGGGGGTTGCCGGCAGGCGCCCTGCCCGCGTCCATGATCGCGGCGAGGGCATCGAGAAGCGGCGCTTCGGGATCATCCTCCGCGAATTCCGCGAGGACCGCGCGCGCCTCGGCCCCGAAGCCGTAATGGATGTAGACCCGCGCAAGGGTTCGCACCGCGACGGGGTCCGGGCGATCGAACTCCCCCATCACGGCCCGGCGCGCAGTGGCGATGTCGGCGGCGGCCTCGCCCGTGCCGCCCCAGCCGGCGAGGTCCAGCTCCGCTTCCGCGGTGCAGGGGGCGGGCGCAGGCGTGTCGGGCAGCGGCTTGGCCCGGTCGCGGTCGACCGCGGTTTCGGCGGCGACGTTGTCGACTTCGCGGTCGGGGTCCGGCGGCAGGGCCCCGGCATCGGGATCGGCCGGGTCGAGCGGGGCCTCCGGGGCGGGATCGACGAGGCCCTGGGACAAGGCCCGCTGCATCTGTTCCAGCACCATCTGCCGGGCCGCATCGACCCGGGCGGAGTCGGTCACCGGTTCCAGCACCGGCACGGGCGGCCGGGCCGGCGGCGCCGGCCGAGGCGCCAGCGACCCGTCGAGCCCGGCCTCGCCGCGCAGTTCCGGGCGGAGGGTGATGGGCAGCACGGGATCGGGGACGGCGGCATCGGCCGCGGCGGTGGGTCGGGGCCAGGCGCTGTCCGCCGGACCCTCGATATCGACGACGACCCAGGACGGCCCGAAGCGAAAGCCGCGCGCCGTGCAGTCACAGTCGAGATCGATGAAGAGGCGCCCCGGCCCCGGCTGGCGCAGCCCGCCGATGCGATCGCGCCCGATCCGTTCGAAAACGGCCGCGCTGTCGAACCGGTGGGATCCACCCGTGGTCAGCTCGTAGCCGCGCGCCCCGCGCGCCAGCTGCCAGCCGGCCGGATAGCTCTCGAAGGCCAGCACGAGCCGCGTGAACGCCCCGTGCTCGCCGGAACGCACCGGCACCGCGTCGCCCAGGGCGGGCCCGGCGGCCAGTGCCAGGATCAGTGCGGCGATCGATCCCCTCATGCGGCGGCCTTCTTCAGGTCTTTCAGCGCCTCTTCCAGCGCGTTGAAGCTGGGACGGTAGGGCTCGGGCGTGTTCTGGCGGCCGACCTCGATGCAGATATTGGTCGGGTGGTTGTAGAGATTGGCGACCAGAACCTCGCGGATCAGCTGGTAGAAGTGCTGTTCTTCCTCGGTCACCGTCTTGAGCTTGCCGGCCGCGGGACCGACGAAGCCATAGGACAGGAAAACCCCGAGGAAGGTACCGACCAGCGCGCCCCCGATCATCTTGCCGAGGATCTCCGGCGGCTGGTCGATCGAGCCCATCGTCTTGATGACCCCGAGCACCGCGGCCACGATGCCGAGGGCGGGCAGGCCGTCGGCCATGGTCTGCAGCGCGTGGCTGGAATGCAGCGCGTGCTTGAAATGCGTCTCGATCCGCTTCTCGAGAACCTCCTCGACCTGGTGCGGATCGTCGTAGTTCATGGAGGCCGCGCGCAGCGTGTCGCAGATCAGTTCGACCGCCTCCCGGTCGGCCAGGATCTTCGGATAGCGGCCGAAGATCTCGCTGGTCTCCGGCGTTTCGATATGTTCCTCCAGCGCGACGGCGTTCTGCCGGCCGAGCCGGATCAGTTCGAAGAGCAGGCAGAGCAGGTCGTTGTAGTCCTGCGGCTTCCATTTCGCGCCCTTGAAGACCTTGGCGACGTCCTTGAGGGTGTGCTTGATCCCGGCCATGTCGTTGGACAGCACGAAGGCGCCGGTCGCCGCGCCGCCGATCATCATCATCTCGAAGGGCAGGGATTTCAGGATGATTCCCAGCTTGCCGCCGGCCGCGAGATACCCGCCGAAAACCATGGCGAAGGTCACGACGATGCCGATGATGCCGATCATGTACCTCTCTCCCTGCGGGTCCCGTGGCGCAGCGGCATCCTCTCAGCCACGGGTTAAGAAACCCTCATCCGGGGTGCGTCATTCGGTCGGCGCGGCGGCATTCCGGCCGGCCAGGATCACGCTGATCGCATAGGCCACGCCGGGTTCCAGGCCGGACAGGATTTCCGCCGCGGCCTCGGGACGCATACGGCCAAGGAAGCCGGCCGCGAAATCCGGGGCCATGCTGGCGAAGACCTGCGACGCGACGGCCGGCTTCATGTTCTCGTAGACCGCGGTCAGCCGCGCGAGATCCTTCTCGGCCGCCTCGTCGGCGATGGCCAGCGTCCGGGCGAGTTCCTCTTCCGCGGCGACGAGTTCGGCCATCTTGCGCTCCACCGCCTCCTCGGCGAGGCGCAACGCCTG
>PR_CR_10_Liq_1_inCRDRAFT_1001050_pt1 | contig 16218 bp, 14 predicted proteins | sample PRCRCaboRojoPR_3_FD_10241 | JGI IMG/M metagenome (IMG submission 10241)
GCCAACGCGCTTGCGCCGTCTTTACGCAAAGAGCTTGCATCCCGCCTGACAGCGGCCTTTGCCGACCCCGCCGTAAGAGCCATCGTCCTCAAGGGCGCTGGGCAGGGGTTTTCCTCCGGCGTCGATATCACCGAATACGAGCGACCTTTGGAGGCGCCTAGGGTCGGTGACCTTTGCAAAATGATAGAAGACGCGCCCAAGCCAGTGGTGGCCGCTTTGCACGGATCTGCTTTGGGTGCCGGGTTCGAATTGGCATTGGCCGCACATGCGCGCGTCGCCGACCGTTCAGCTCGTGTTGCTTTGCCCGAAGTCACTCTGGGCTTGATCCCGGGGGCAGGGGGCACGCAACGCTTACCTCGGTTGACAGGCGCGCAAGTGGCTTTGGAGTTTTTGCTCGCGGGGCGCGCCACGGAGGCAAAAGACGCGCGTTTGCGCCGAGTTTTCGAGCGACTGGTTGATGGGGACCCTCTCGATGAGGCCAAGGCGCTTGCCAAAGACATGGCCACATCCGGGACGTGGAAACGGACACGAGACCGCGACCCGGGCTTGACCGACCCCGAAGGCTACCAGCAGGCCGTGCAAGCGGTAGCGGCGCGGATCGCTGCTTTGGACAGCGCTGAACGCGATATCGTGAAATGTGTCGAGGCTGCACTTCTTTTGCCCTTTGACCAAGGGATCATTTTTGAACGTGCCTTGTTCGATGATCGCATCAAGTCCCAGGCCGCTCGCGCTTCACGCCATGCCTTTGCGTCAGAGCGTCGGGCTGGTGTGATGCCTGAAATCGCCCAAGGGCAGGCGCGGCCCGTCCATCACATAGCGTTGTTGGGTCAAGGCGCATTGATGGTCGAGTTGGCCATCCTAGGCTTGGACGCAGGCCATGAGGTCGCCCTCGTCACCGGGGCCGATGCACAGGCCAAGGCGATCATGGACCGGGTCGCCGCGATCTATGACGCAGCGGTGAAGCGTCAACGCCTTCAAGCAACTGTAAAAGAACAGCGCTTGTCACGCTTGAAGAGTGCTGATCTTGCAAGTGCATTAATGCAGGCCGACCTTGTTCTGGATGATGGCGCGATTCCGTTGCCGGATGACGCTCTGGCGCTGCGGCCCGGTGCCGTTTGGGCCAGCTTGCAAGGAGAAACGCCTGATCCCAAGCGTATCAGCACTGTTCAGGCAGCCGAGATGCATGTGGTTCTCAAGCACAGCCGTCCGGCGCATAGCACCCACCTGGTTGAGCTCGCCGTGCCAGGAAGCAACCAGACCAGATGCCATTGCAACGGTTACCCGAAGTATGTCTGCGGCGGGGCGCACCACGGTCCGCAGCGGGCTTGTCCCAGGCTTGTTAAGCGGTAACCTGTTTTTTGCTTTGTTCGGCGCGGCCTTGGCGCTTTGTCGTGCGGGCTATGAACCGGACAGAGTTGACAAGGCGGCACACGACCTTGGATTTCGTAATGGGCCTTTTGAAACCGCTGACATTCTAGGGTTGCCGCAAGTGCTGAGCCGCCATGAAAGCCTTTCCAAGGCGCGTGGGCAAAGAGCACCCAAGGAGTTGGCAATACTTTCTGCCCGTATTGCGGCAGGCGCAAAGGGGCGCGCTGTCGGCAAAGGTATATACCTTTACGAAAATGGATCGCCGCAGTCAGACCCCACCCTGTCAGAGTGGCTGGCGGCTTGGCGACAAGACGGGCAGGGGCCCTTGCCCGATGGAGCTGATGTTGAGCGGGCTTTGCACGCTGCATTCGTCAATGAGGCGGTGCGGTTGATCGAAAACAAAACTGTTTTGAGAGCGGCTGACCTTGATGTTGTCGCGGTCAAGGGCATGGGCTTCGATCGGCGCTTGGGTGGCCCATTGCTTCAAGCGGATTTTCGCGGGGTGTTCTCGCTTTTTCAGGCCATGCAAAACCTTGAAGCGCTCGACCCGATGCTTTGGACTCCCCACGCGAAAATCCTGGAAATGGTGAAGAATGGCGAAGGGTTTTTCGGGCGTGTCGGTGAACACACGTCCTAACCCAACATGATGCCGACAATCACCATCATCAGGCCAAGAACGGATATGAATAGCGCGCCGGTGTTGAGGGGAACCACCTTTCTGACGGCCTCTCGCAGCGCATCTTCACTCAAACCCGACGTCCGGGCTTTCCAGACCTTGAAGATGCACCAGATCAGGCCGACAAGGCCAAGCAAGGACACCAGGGCACCAGCCCAAACAAGAATTTCCATACACGCCCCTCCAAGTCCTGCCTGCGCAAAATCGACTAGCTCATGAAACGAGCGACCGCAAGCCATCGGGCGAAGTTGCAGCTTGCAGCACCCGGGCAGGACAGGTAGGCAGAAGACCCACCGCAAATCATGAGGCGTGCCATGAATGACCTGAACCCCGATGCCAGTTATCGCGTGACTGCCGATGAACTTCGCCAGTTCATTGAGCGTTTCGAGCGCCTTGAAGCGGAAAAGAAAGACATCGCCGACCAACAAAAAGAAATCATGGCCGAAGCAAAGTCGCGCGGCTACGATACGAAGGTAATGCGCAAGGTGATCGCACTGCGCAAACGGGACAAGGACGATATCGCCGAAGAAGAAGCCGTTCTGGAGATGTACAAGGAAGCCTTGGGCATGAGTTAAGGTGAGAAGCCTACGGTGAGATCATGTTGATCCCGGGGATTCTCTCGATCTCGTACAGGTCCTCGTCGTAGCCTTCGGTCAAACGGTCGATGAGGTCTTCGGTCCACCCGGAGACGTCAAGCTCCTCTTCAATTGCCGTTTCCTCTGCAAACTTGTCCAGAAACGCGACGATGACGCGGCGTTTCTGTGCTTCGGTCATGCCGGGGTGCGCGTTCATGTAGCTACGGAAACGCGACACCCCCGGTTTGCTCATGATCTCGTACAAGAGCGAAAACTCGCCTTTGAATTCCGTGTTGGGATCGAGCCATGCGATCTCTCGGATGATTTGCCCCCAAATAAGCGGTGTATCCTCATTGCACCAGACCGTGATCGGAAGTTCTGGAAAAGCATGCCGTAATCGTCCAATCAACTCTGACCAGCGAACTGTCGTTGGTGCGGCTCCGTTCAGGTAATCATCCATGGTGCCCTGTGGCGCACTTTTGAACATTGCCGGTAGAAATGCTGCCGGATTGCGAATTGCGAGAAACAACTCGATCTGATCTCCCGCGAAGATTTGATGGAAGGCAGCCATGCGGGCATCTGCCGCTGAATAGAGCACCCCCCCAGACGCCGCCATGCGCGGCGTTCCGAAGAAACCGTGGTTCGACAATATGATACGGTCAGCAGTCTCGTCTTCAACGATGGCGTCATGGGCAACCTCGCGCGCTTCCGAAGACAAACCAGTGTCAGCCGCAGCATGCAGCATGTCGCGCAAGAGCTTGCGATACCTCGTGGGGCTTGGCACATGCGTGCCGCGTTCGGCCAGCAGTTCCCGGTTTGAGGCCAGACATTTTACCAGCCTGTCCTCGTCGGTCATATGCGCACCCGCATGAATAACGACCTGCATTCGTAATCCGTTCTGTATCTACTGAGAAACAGCGCCAATATAATGGCTTTCTCAGGCAGTTAAACCGCTTTTAAGAATGCGCGATTCCGTCTTGCATACCGTGCGCGTTCTGCGTATCCACGACGCCGTGCCCCTATAGCTCAGCTGGTAGAGCAACTGATTTGTAATCAGTAGGTCGGGAGTTCGAGTCTCTCTGGGGGCACCACGTTCAAAGCAGCTACTTTTCGGTAAGCGGTTCCGCCAACAGTGCCAAAGTGCGGCTGATGTCCTCGCGCGTCGTAAGCGGGTTGATCGTGCAAAGCCGCAGCGCACTACGGCCTTGAAGCGTCGTCGTGGACACCGTGGCAAAGCCGCTTTGCGATAACCGGTCGGCGCGTTTGCTGTGTTCGGCGGCATCGGCACCTTTCAGGGCAAAGCAAATGATCCCAAGTTGCGCAGGTGTCATCACNTTCCATGTGTCCGGATCGGCCCTTAACTGTCGTTCGGCCTCTTCGGCCAGGTCCATGCCGTTCTGCACCGCTTCGATGAAGGCGGGGGCGCCATACGTCCGCAAGGACATCCAAAGTTTGAGGGCGCGCGACCGGCGCGTCAATTCCAACGATCTGTTGCCGTAGTTCACGGCGTTTTCTGATTGCACATCTTTCAGGTATTCGGGGTTCATGGAAAAACACCGATCCAGTGCTCCGGGGCGGGTGACGAAGCACATGCCCAAATCATAGGGCTGGAAGAACCATTTGTGCGGATCCAATACGATCGAATCGGCGCGCTCCAATCCTTTCAGAACATTGCGACCAGCATCGGTAATGGCTGCAGGTGCGCCATAGGCTCCATCGACATGCAACCACATACCGTGCCTGTCACAGATGTCTGCAATGGCTTGCATTGGGTCGGCCGCCCCGGTGTTTGTCGTTCCTGCGGTTGCCACGGTCATCATGGGGCGACGACCTTGAGTGATGTCGGCCTTGATGGCCATGCTCAGGGTTTCGGGGCACATTCGCAGGTCACCGTCTGACGGCAGAATGCGGATGTCCTCATCGCTCAAGCCCATTTGCCGGAGATTGCGAGGCAGTGAGGCATGCGTCTGGTCCGTCAAATACGCCACACCGCGCCCGATTTCCGAGCGCGCAACGCTGAAGCCCGTGAAGTTGGCCAGCGACCCCCCGGACAGCAGGACACCTTCGGTATGGCCGGGCAGGCCCAACATTTCCGCCACCCAGGAAATGACGGTGTTTTCAATGATGGCTGGGCCAGACCCGCCGCCCCAACTGGCGCAAATCGTATTGAAACCCGTTCCCATCCAATCGCCTAGGATCGCAGCGAAGGATGCCGGCCCCGGCACGCGGGCAAAATAGCGTGGATGGTCACCATGCTGCATGTGGGTGAGGGCGACCTCGGCCATCAGGTCGAGCGAGGCGTCAGGGCTCATTGGCTCTTTCGGGAGCGCGCCGCCAAGTTTTTGCGCGAGTGTATCGGCATCCCCGGTGGTTATCACCGGCTCGGCATTGCGCCGTTCGAACCGATCCACCACCATATCCACCACCTTATGCCCAAGGCGCCGCATTTCATCCGCCGACAGGCCAAGAGTATCTGCGGGTATTGCAAAGGGGTCGTCACTGTAGGGCGGCTTGCGTTGCATGGGGGCTCCGGAGCTTTGGAATGTCCAAGGCTTCACCCGGATCGCATGGATTTGCAAGCCGTCACANCCAAACGGCCTGTCTTGCTTTAAGGCGGCGCACCCGATCCTTGACATCCTCTGAAACAGGCCCGTGCCGTGGCATATCGAGAAGGGTCGTTGTCCAATGGCGCGGCCGGGGGCCAAGTGATTTTCGATGCCACTCCAACCCCTCAAGGAGCCTGCGGGCATTGCCCGGCAAGGTCGGCGGAATCTCAAACCCGTTCAAAACCGCCCAAAGCCCGGACCATAGGCGGGCAACCGACCACGGGTTATAGCCACCGCCCCCCAGCATCAGGAAACGCGGGGTCATCGGCCGTAGCATGCGAAGGGCGTCCAGGTGAGCGTTGTTCGATAACGCCAGCCGTGAAAGCGGGTCTTCCAAAACGGCGTCTGCACCGCATTGAAAGACAATCGCCTCGGGTCGATGCTGCGCAACTGCTGGCAAGATGACCTCATGCAAAGCAAGCGAGAAATCATCGTCATGCGCCCCCCGTGGAAGGGGCAAATTAATTGCCGTTCCCTTTGCCGTGTCGTCGATACCACCGGTGAACGGCCAGCGTTTTTCCTCATGCGTCGAGATCATCAACAGGCCGGGCGTTCCCGCCATGGCGATTTCCACACCGTCCGAGTGATGCGCGTCGATGTCGACATAGGCGACCCGCGAAAGACCATTCGCAAATAGGGCCTTGAGGGCCAAAACCGGGTCGTTGAGATAGCAAAACCCACTGGCGCGATCGGCCAGCCCGTGATGTGTGCCGCCGCCCGGATTATAAACGGCTCCGCCAGATATGATCATCTCGGCCCCCAAAAGCGATCCGCCTGCTGCTGTCGCGGGGCGCCTGAACATCTCCGGGAAAACAGGGTTTGACAGAGTTCCAAGTCCATGACGATGCTGGATGGTTTCTGTCACGGCTTGGCTGTCTTCTGCCAACTGTAAGGCGTCGATATAACGATCGGTGTGAAAGGCTTTCAGGGCCTTGGGACGTGCGCGCGGACTGGTGCGATACTGCGCGCTCGGGAGCCAGCCCATAGCCTGTGACAGGTCAATCGTGGTCGGAACCCTCGGGATTGATAGGGGATGACGCGGGCCATAACTCGAGCCACGATATACATTCGAGCCTATGAAAATGGGTCGCGTCATACCTGCTAAGGTAGCGAGATATCTTGCGAATGGTAGCTATTGTCGCCCCACAGTGGCATCCAATGCCTCGACTTCATCGCCTGTCGTCGGACAGCCAAGCGCGTGCTGCTCAAACAACAGGTGGATTTATGCAAGACGTCNAATAGGCCGCCCGCAAATTCCGGGGATAGGGTTTGAAGAGTGGCAGAAGACTTCGGCCACAAGCCAACAAGTTGACCACCGGGATATTCTTGGGTGGTGGAAACTACATCCCGATGGACCTCCCCACGCCCTCAGGGCGGGGCAGGTGCGCTTGCGCCGCGGCCATCGCCGAGACCTTTGACATGATGTCTTTCGGCATTGGTGCCACGCGTGGACCCGAAAGATCCACGTGCAGGGTCATGCCTTCGCCTGTGGCCGCCAGCCAGCCATCCTCGTGATACATTTCCTGATAACTATGAAAACGCTTTTCATCGAAAGCGATCAGCCAAAAGGAACAGCGCACCTTGTCACCCAGCTTCACTTCGCGAAGGTAGCGCACATGAAATTCGGCCGAGAATGTCGTGTGATTGGCCGATTTCACATAATCGGGCCCAAATCCAAAGGTCTCGAAGGCTTCGTCGGCCGCCCGATCGAACAAGACAGTGTAATACCCCATGTTGAGGTGATTGTTGTAGTCGATCCATCCGGTCTCGATCTCAAGGAAACTGGACATGAAAGGTTGGTCTTGGGTCATGTCATATCCTTTTCTGCCGGCTCACTGAGGAATTGCCTGTCAATTCAGGCTAGAGGCCCAGCTTGGCTTGCACGATTTCATTCACCGATTTCGGGTTGGCCTTGCCGCCGGTCGCTTTCATAACCTGCCCAACGAACCAGCCCGCGAGTTTCGGGTTGCTTTGCGCCTTTTCGACCTGTGCGGGGTTGTCGGCGATAATCTGGTCAACCGCCGCCTCGATCGCGCCGGTGTCGCTGACCTGCTTCATGCCGCGGTCTGCCACAATTTTCTCGGGTGCCTCGCCGGTCTCAATATGGATTTCCAAAACTTGCTTGGCAATCTTTGTCGAAATTTCGTCCTTCGCCACCATCGAAAGGATCGCGGCGTTCACCTCGGGCGAGACGATCTCGCGCGGGCCCACCTCGGCCTTGTTGGCACGGCCCAGAACCTCGTTGATGACCCAGTTCGCCGTTTTCTTGCCATCACCGGCCCCCACCGACTCCTCGAAATATGTGGCCAGATCGACGTCGGCGGTCAGAACGCTGGCGTCATATTCCGTCACCCCATAATCAGTGACAAAGCGCGCCTTTTTCTCATCGGGCAGCTCGGGCAAACTGGCCGCGATACCATCGACCCACTCTTGTTCGATCTCCAAAGGCAGAAGGTCGGGGTCGGGGAAATAGCGGTAATCATGCGCTTCTTCCTTGGAGCGCATGGAGCGGGTCTCGTTCTTGTCCGGGTCGTAAAGCCGGGTTTCCTGCACCACCTCACCGCCCGCTTCGACGATGCCGATCTGCCGGCGGGCCTCGAATTCGATGGCGGCCTGAATGAAGCGCATGGAGTTCATGTTCTTGATCTCGCAGCGCGTGCCAAGGTGGCTGAAATCCTGCGTTTCCATGTATTTCTCATAGGCACCGGGCTGACAGATCGACACGTTCACATCGGCCCGCAGGTTGCCGTTTTGCATGTTGCCGTCACAGGTGCCCAAGTAGCGTAGGATCTGGCGCAATTTGGTGATATAAGCCGCGGCCTCCTCGGGGCCTCGAATATCGGGGCGGCTGACGATCTCCATCAAGGCCACGCCGGTCCGGTTGAGGTCGACGAAGGACATCGCGGGGTCCATGTCATGCACGGATTTGCCTGCATCCTGTTCGACGTGAATACGCTCGATGCGCACCTTGCGGGCGATGCCTGGCTCCATATCCACAAGAATTTCACCCTCGCCGACAAGCGGGTGGTACAGCTGCGAAATCTGATAGCCCTGCGGAAGGTCGGGGTAGAAATAGTTCTTCCGGTCGAAAGCCGACCAAAGGTTGATCTCGGCCTTCAGGCCAAGGCCTGTGCGCACGGCTTGTTCGATGCAGAATTCGTTGATCGTGGGCAGCATGCCCGGCATCGCCGCGTCCACGAAAGACACATTCGAATTGGGTTCCGCCCCGAATTGCGTGGAGGCGCCGGAAAACAGCTTGGCTTTTGACGCGACCTGCGCATGAACCTCCATCCCGATCACAAGTTCCCAATCGTGCTTCGCGCCTGCGATCACCTTGGGTTTCGGGGCTTCATAGGTAAGATCCAACATGCCGATCGTCTCCATCGCTTTTGACTTGGGCGTTCTAGGCCAGAGGCGCGCGACGGGCAAGGGCGCCTTGCGCGAATTACAGGGCGGGCAGTCGGTACATCCCGGCGTTGGAAAATGCGATGGAGCTTCCTTCGGCGAGTTCATCTGCAAATCGCGTGGCGATGATCCGCAAGGCGGTTTGCCGCCCCTTGTTGATCAAGGCCCGGCGCGAGGGCAGGGCCGGGGTCTGGCCCGGGGACAACAGGGCCTGAGACCAGATCAGGGGATGCAGTTCTTGAAGGTAGTCGCCCAGTATCCAGTCAAGGCAATCGTGCAAACGTTTCCGCGTCGCCTCAGCACGGCTTGAAAGCCGTATCTCCGGGTTGGGGGCCATGGATACGGCACAAAATGCGGCCCACAGGTTGGTAACGTGCTGGTCTTTCTTTGCCTCTAGAATATTGCGAATGCCATCGGCAAAGAAATCAGCATCCAAAAGCTCAAGCGCTCCACGGTCCAACGCCAAGGCGTCGAAATACACCCAAGCATATCCGCCGTCCCCCCAGACATCACTGGTGCGAGACGCGGTTCGCCGTGCCTCAAGTTCCAGCGTATCGTAGCTGCCGAAATGCGCCGGCAGCAAATACTGCCCGAGGGCGCGCATGTGCCGGTGCCCATCGGGGTCAAGATCAATCAATTTTTGATAATCATCGGCAACGCGATGTTCTTTTTGCCGGAACGCAGCCGTCAAAGCGCATTGCGCCGCGGCCAGAGAGGGCGCGTCCAGATCGATACCGTCATGCGGTGCAAGGATGTCTCTTGCCCGGTTGAAATGGTGCAACCAATGGCGCTGACAGTCTTCTTTCTTGTGAATGTTGGCGCTTCCGGCTGTTCGCCATGCCCAGCCAATATCAATATGCGCCATGGCCACGACGAGCGCACAGCAATGATCGCCAAAATACTCTGCCTGAACCTCTTCAAGGGCGTTGATGCCGGATGGGTCCGGTACGGCGCCATCGGTGATTGCATCCTCTGCGGCTGCGACAACATCCGAACGTGCGCCAAAGGCCAATAACATCGAAGCGATCTCGCCACCCGGCGTCGCGAGGCGGCAGTCATCGGCATACTGAATTTGCTCCGACAATTCTTCCCACATCTCCTGACGCGCCAGTTTCTGCCCTCTGTCCTGATGTGTGGCCCGCGCCATTTCTTCGTCCGACACCGGCAACGAGGGCAGCAGGATACGCTTGCTTAACGCGTCGAGGTCATGCTCTGACCGAGTGTTGCGGCGAAAAAGACTCAATGGTCCACGCCCAGATCCTTGGCCGCGCGCCCGGAAATTTACCACATTGCGGTCACTGCCATTGGCCTGATTGGACGGAAAAGGCATGTGATGTCCCCGGATAGCTTGTTGAATCGCTCAATGATCAAGATCGTCGTTCAATCCGGCCAAAACTTGGCAAGGCTAAGGAGATGAATGGGAATTTCATTGGCGCAGAGTCAGTTGATTTGTCGGCAAAATCCCTTCAAAGTCTCGTCATGAAGTGGGTAAGTATCTGTTTGATCACACTATTTGTTTGCTTTGGCGGGGTGACTCTTGCCGAGTCACAGCCCCAAGTGCGCCCTCCGGATGGTCGGGATGGCAATATTCCGCGCACGCGTTGGAGCAATCTGCCAGACGGACATCTTTGGACTCGCGCGGCAGTCTCGGCCCTGCGTGGCCACGGCGCCCCCCTGACACAGATCGTGCCGCGCGATATCGCCGATTGGTGCCCGGCCTATCCCGAGGCAGGCGCCGGGGGCCGCGAGGCTTTCTGGATTGGTCTTTTGTCCGCGCTCGCGAAACACGAAAGCACATACCGACCCTACGCCGTTGGCGGCGGTGGGCGGTGGTTCGGCCTTTTGCAAATCTTGCCGGCGACGGCGCGCGGCTACGGCTGCCGTGCCCGGAGTGGGCCGGCCCTCAAGCATGGGCCTGATAACCTGAGCTGCGCGATCCGCATCATGGCGGTGACCGTCCCGCGCGACGGCGTGGTGTCGCGCGGCATGCGCGGAGTCGCGGCCGATTGGGGGCCGTTTCACAGCTCCGGCAAGCGCCGTGATATGATGGCCTGGATGAAACGCCAAAGCTATTGCAAGCCGATGTCATCCGTACGCCCAAGATTGCGCCCGGACCGCGTCTCGCGCCTGAAGAGCGACGGCTAGTGACCTGTATCATGCATTGCGGATACGGCTGACCATCTCCGTCGTGTCGCGGCTCAAGTCCGGCGTGGCAAGGATACGATCAAGCTGCGCGGCAATCTTGGCCTGACGCGCCGCATCGTACCGTTTCCACGTCTCGAAGGCCGAACACATGCGTGCCGTGGTTTGCGGGTTGAGAGGATCAAGCGCAATCAACCAATCTGCCAGAACGCGATACCCCCCGCCATCCGCTCGATGGAACCCGGCAGGGTTCATCGTCAGCGCGCCCAGAACCGAACGGAANCGGTTGGGATTCCNGATCGTGAAATCGGCGTGTTGTGTCAGCGTCTCGGTGGTCGACGCGGCGTTTTCGGGGGCGGCGTTCACGATTTGCAGCATGAACCACTTGTCGATAACCAAGCGATCCTCGCGCCATTGCTCATAGAAGCGCGCAACAGCATCATCGCCCTTGCCCGCTTGCAGCAGGCAAGAAAAGGCTGCGAGTTGTTGGGTCATATTGTCGGCGTCATCGTATTGCCGTTGTGCCTGTGCCCCACCATCCAACCGGGTGATCATGCCAAGCGCCGTATTTGCCAAGGACCGCGCGCCGGATTGTTCCGCATCGGGCCGATATGGGCCAGGTACCTGATATTGCGCATAAAGTTTGGGCGCTAGGTCTTGGAAATGCTCCGCGCGCGCATGGCGCAGGGTTTCAAGCGCGTCCCATATGGCCTGAGGGTCAGGGGTATGGCCTTTCTCGTGCAGGGTCTGGGCCAGTTCGTCCTGACTGGGCAGGCCAAGGGCCAAGGCGCGGAAGGCCGGGTCGAGGCTGTCGTCGCGCGCCATGGTCAGGGCCGCCTCCAAATAGGCGCTATCCGGTGCGCCGTTATGCTGGATCATCTTGATCAAACCATCACGCGCAAGGGCGCGGCCAGCTTCCCACTTGTTGAATGGGTCTGTATCATGCGCCAGAAGGAAGGCCCGTTCGGCATTGTCCGACGGCCGCTCAAGGATCACGGGTGCGGAGAAATCACGCAGGATCGACGGAACAGGGCGCGCGCTCAGCCCGTCGAATGTGAAGCTTTGCCGCGCTTCGGTCATTTCCAGAACCCGCGTTCCGGCAATCTCATCGCCGTTTGGCCCAAGCAACCCAACCGCGATGGGGATGACTTGCGGCTCTTTCGTATCCTGCCCAGGCGTTGGTGGGGTGTCTTGTTCAAAGTGAAGGGTATAGGTGCCGTCGTTGAAGTCCTCCGTGACGCGCAGCCGCGGCGTGCCCGCTTGCGTGTACCACCGTTTGAACTGGCTCAGGTCCCGCCCTGTGGAGTCTTCGAACACCTTTAGCCAATCCTCGATTGTGCAGGCTTGGCCGTCGTGGCGCTCGAAATACAGCTCGACGGCTTTCGAATAGGCACCATCTCCGACAAGCCGTTTCAGCATTCCGATAACCTCGGCACCCTTTTCATATACCGTCGCGGTGTAGAAATTATTGATCTCGACAAAACTGCTGGGGCGCACCGGATGCGCCAAGGGGCCGTTGTCCTCACGGAATTGACGTGCCCGAAGCATCATCACGTCCGAGATCCGCTTGACCGGCGCGCTGCGCATATCCGAGGTGAATTCAGCATCGCGAAACACCGTGAGCCCTTCTTTCAGGCAAAGCTGGAACCAATCCCGGCAGGTGATGCGATTCCCCGTCCAGTTATGGAAATATTCATGGGCAATGATTGCCTCGATTCTTTCAAAATTCGCATCTGTACTTGTTTCTGGGCTGGCAAGAACGCAGGATGAGTTGAAAATATTCAACCCTTTGTTCTCCATCGCGCCCATGTTGAAATCATCCACGGCGACCACGTTGAACACATCCAGATCGTATTCGCGCCCATAGGTGTCTTCATCCCATTTCATGGATTTCTTGAGGGCTTCCATGCCGAAAGCGCATTTGCCCTCGTCACCAGGGCGCACCCAGATATTCAATTCGACATCCCGGCCGGACCGGGTGGTAAAGCGGTCGGGGTGATTGATCAAATCNCCTGCAACGAGTGCAAAAAGATACGAGGGCTTGGGCCAAGGGTCATGCCACTCGGCAAAGCCGTCACCCTTGTCCAAAAGGTTGCCGTTGGACAGCATCACCTTTTCCTCACCCTCGATCCGCACAGTGAAAACACTCATCACATCCGGTCGGTCCGGGTAATAGGTGATTTTCCGAAACCCCTCGGCCTCGCACTGGGTGCAGTACATGCCGTTCGACATNTAGAGACCCTCCAGGGCGGTGTTGTCCACTGGGTCGATCTCGACCTCCGCCTCCCAGACGAACGGTGCATCCGGAACCTCGCAGGTCAGACCATCCTTGCCTACTGTCGGCGTCACGGTCTCGCCATCCACCCGCGCGGCGACAAGGCGCAGGCCCTCGCCATGCAAAAAGAACTCACGGTTTTGTGACGATGGATTGGGCCTGAAGGATATCTTGCTGATTACGCATGTTTTTTTCGGACTCAGGCGAAACGTCAGATGAACGTCGTCCACCAGGAAGGCTGGCGGCGTGTAGTCGGACAAATAGATCGTCTGGGGCGAGGCGTCTTTCATCGCGGGCGTCTCCATCGGTGAAACTGTTCACCGAGACGTTAGGGCGATGAGGGCAGGTCTGCAACGTGATCCCTGCCTGAAGTGAAATCCGAATTGGAGGCCTAGAATGTCAGCACCCGACACCAATGTCGAAAAGCAAAAGGAAAAGCACAAAACCGCCCTCATGGGCATTCGCGGTGTCATGGTCTTTGCGGCGGTTCTTCTGCTCGGTCTGGTCCTCTGGCTTTCCTATCAAGGTCAGGAGCCACGCGATGTCGACACCAAGATCGACGGTCGGACCGGTGAAGAAGTCAGCGTGGAATAAGCCTTCCCCGCCCGGCTCTCTGCGCTAGATAGATCGCGCATGAGCGATCTTGCAATTTGTTGGTTCAAGCGCGATCTGCGCATCACCGATCACGCCGCGCTGCAGCTTGCCGCGCGGCATGGTCGCGTCTTGCCGCTCTACATCCTCGAACCGAGCCTTTGGCAAGGAAACGATGCATCCGGGCGTCAATACGGGTTCTTGCTCGAATGCTTGAAGGACCTTCGTCAAGACCTTGCCGGTGTGGGCGCCGAGTTGACAATACGGGTGGGCGATGCCGTGGAAATCCTCGAAGACTTGCGCCGAAAACATCGTGTGACGCATCTGTTAAGCCATGAGGAAACCGGCAACCAATGGACCTTCGCGCGCGACCTGCGCGTGGCAGACTGGGCGAAAGGCCAAGGGGTCCAGTGGACGGAACTGCCGCAATCCGCTGTGGTGCGGCGATTGAAAACCCGCGACACTTGGCAATCACGCCGAGACAAGTTCGTTAGACAGATGACCATCGCGGCTCCGACGGCACTGGCAGGCCCAAACGAGCCCAGTGATGAAGTACCACAGGCAGCGGCCCTGGGATTGCGCGATCATTGCCCCGAAAGGCAGTCGGGTGGGCGCCAAGCGGCGCTGAAAACGATCCATAGCTTTCTTATGGAAAGAGGGCGTAACTATCGCACGGCCATGTCATCCCCGCTGGAAGGGGCGCAGGCTTGCTCACGGATCAGCCCTCATTTGGCNTTTGGCACGCTCTCGGTTCGTGAAGCCACGCAAGCTGGCCTTCGACGGTCCAGCGAGGTGAAGGGCGCTCGGGACGGCTGGTCTGGTTCCATGAAGTCTTTTCAATCCCGTCTGGCGTGGCGCGACCATTTCATCCAGAAACTCGAAGACCAGCCAGACCTTGAAAACCGCTGCCTACATCCCGCCTACGAAGCGCTGCGCCCGACCGAGCCGGACAAGGCGCGGCTTGAGGCTTGGTCAACAGGCACTACAGGCCTTCCGTTTTTCGATGCCTGTATGCGGTCCCTCAGCGCCACCGGCTGGCTTAACTTTCGGATGCGGTCCATGGTCATGGCGGTCGCCTCATATCACCTTTGGCTCGACTGGCGGGCCACCGGCCCGGTGCTGGCGCGGCTTTTTACCGACTACGAGCCGGGCATTCATTGGAGCCAAGTCCAGATGCAGTCAGGCACCACCGGGATGAATGCTATCCGTATCTATAACCCCGTGAAACAGGGATATGATCAAGACCCGACAGGGGCGTTCACGCGTCATTGGCTGCCCGAGTTGCGCGATCTGCCTGATGCGCACCTACAGGAGCCATGGACATGGGGCAGGGCGGATGAGATCCTTGACAAGATTTATCCCGCTCCGATCGTAGACGTTGCCAAAGCCGCAAGAAAAGCGCGAGAACGCGTTTGGGCCGTGCGAAAAGAGGCCGGTTTTCGAGACGAGGCCGCTCGTCTTGTCACAAAGCATGGCAGCAGAAAACGTCGTCGCCCCGGTATCCCGAAACCGGATCGGCAAATGAGCTTCGATCTGTAATGGCCCGACAGAACCCCAAAACCAAACTGCCGACAAAATCCTGCGTGACCTGCGGCCGTCCGTTCACTTGGCGGCGCAAATGGGCGCGCGACTGGGACAACGTGCGCCACTGTTCCGAGCGTTGCCGCCGAAATCGCGCCTCAAAACGGCAATAGGCCCTGCGCAGGCGCGCGATGACTTGTGCGATCATTCGCGTTTTCTTATCCATTATAAGTCTTTAATTAGTTGTGAAGTGCAATTCGAAGGGCCCACATGACACGTCCGGTTATCGGCATTATTGGCAATCACTACCTGATTGATGACAGCTATCCGGTGCATGCCGGCGGCACGATGAATTCCGAGGCGATCGCGCAGGTGGCGGACTGCATGCCAATGCTTGTCCCCAGTGACCCGCGGTTCGTTTCTGTTCCTGAATTGCTTGAAACCTGCGATGGCTTTCTGCTCACCGGCGGGCGGCCGAATGTTCATCCCGAGGAATACGGCGAAAGCCCGACCGACGCGCATGGCGCATTCGACCGCAATCGTGATGCGATCACTCTGCCGCTTGTGCGCGCCTGTGTGGAACGGGGCCAGCCCTTGCTCGGTATTTGCCGCGGTTTTCAGGAAGTGAACGTTGCCATGGGCGGCACACTTCACCCCGAAATCCGCGAACTGCCGGGCCGTGACAACCACCGCATGCCCCCCGATGGCACCTTGGAGGAAAAATTCGCACTACGACATACGGTTCGTTTCACCAAAGACGGTGTATTCCACCGCCTCATGGGGGCCGAAGAGGTGATGACCAACACCTTGCACGGTCAAGGTGTGGTGAAACCGGGGCAGCGCGTGGTGATCGACGGCCATGCACCCGATGGCACCCCCGAGGCGATCTATATTGACGGTGCGCCCGGTTTTGCCCTGTCGGTTCAATGGCACCCCGAGTACAATGCCGCGAATGATCCGGTCAGCAGGCCATTGTTCAGCGCTTTCGGCGAAGCCGCGCAACTATGGGCGAAGGGGCAGGCTGCACAGGCGCTCAAAACCGCTTGAACGCACTCCGCC
>PR_CR_10_Liq_1_inCRDRAFT_1001051_pt1 | contig 16175 bp, 20 predicted proteins | sample PRCRCaboRojoPR_3_FD_10241 | JGI IMG/M metagenome (IMG submission 10241)
CCCCTTGGACAGTTCGTCATGCGGCAGGTGATCGTTGAACACCACATAGTCCACCCCATGACGCACCGCCAAAGCCTCGAAAGACTCGTAAGCGTCCAGCATGCAAATCTCGAACCGCAACTGCACCCGCAGATCGGTCATCAGGCTGTCGCGCACCTCGTCCAGCCCGGCCAGAACCCGGCCCGCAAATTCCGGCCCGCGCATGCCGCCTTCCCAGCTAAAGAACTGCGCCAGAACCGAGGTGCTGATCCCATTGCTGGCAATCTCGGCCTCCGCCGCGATCAAACCCTGGTCCAAATCCTTCATCGCCCCTCGGCGCGGGGCCAGATGCTTTTCAAAGGCGTCACCGTGAATATCCACGATCCCCGGCAGGATCATGTAACCGCGCAAATCCACCTCGCGCCCCACGGGCGCATCGGCAATCTGCCCGCCCGACAGGGCCAAGGGAACCTGCGCCAAACCCTCGGGCAAAAGCACCTCGGCCCCCTGCAAGGTCAGGTCAATCGCTGTCATTCTGACCTCCCCAAATCAGGTCGCCGAGGTCCATGTCATGGTCAAACTTGCCAGTTCTCAGAAACTCGATCACCTCCCCGATGACCACCGGGTTNTTCATCAAGAAGGTATGCGTCACCGGCAGGGTNATATGGTCGGCCATCCCCTCAATCCGTGTTGAGGCGACCGAGACCTTGCCATCATCCGGCCCGTCTATCAGAGAAGAAAAATAGGGGTTAAGAGACCGGTTCCCGGCAATTACACCCAATTCGAAATCCACCGGTGGCAATTGCTCGGGCAATCCCGCTTGCCCTGTTTCCAATTGCATTCCAGCGGGGCCGTTCAGCCATTCAAACAGCTCCAGACCACCCAATTCATCCACCAGTTCCGAGCCATGGTTCGGCGGCGCCAGCATGACCACCCGACCCATATCCTCAGGCCTGTTATCGCGCAGCCAATGGCGCAACAGGATTCCGCCCATCGAATGGGTCACGAAATGTACCCGGCTTTCACCACAGACACGCACCGCAAAGGGCAGCGTATCATTCGCCAACCGGTCGATATCCAACTCGGTTGAGGGGTATTCAGGCCGGAACGTGGTATATCCTTCGGCCTGCAAGGCCTCCTCCATCAGGATGAACGAGGCATCGGTGCGCGCCAAGCCATGAAGCAACACCACGCAATCGGCCAAGGCCGGGGCGGGCAGGATCAGGGCAAGACATGTCAGCAAGGCTTTCATGCGCCTTGAGATAGGCCCATTCCGCCCGCTACAACAGGGGGAAATCGCAATGGATCACAGCTTATGCCCATCCGCCTTGCCGCCCGCGCGGTCATCCTGCACGAAAACCGCCTGCTACTGGTCAATGCCTTCCCCGGCGATACCAGCGATCTGTGGTGCGCGCCGGGCGGCGGGGTGGACCTCGGCCAATCCCTGCCCGACACCCTTCGCCGTGAGGTGCACGAGGAATGCGGGTTGACGATTGCCGTGCAAAACCCCTGTCTGGTCAACGAGTTCCACAACCCAGATGATGCCTTCCATCAGGTTGAGGTCTTCTTTCGCTGCACCGTGACCGACGGCAGGCTTTGCGACACATGGCAAGACCCCGAGGCCATCGTCACCCGCCGCCGCTTTGTTTCCCGCGATGAAATGGCAGGCCTGCGCTTCAAACCCGACAGCCTGCCGGATGTGGCCTTTGGCACGGCGGGCGAAATCGGCTACGATCCCTTGGAACGACTGGTAGAATAAGATGAACAAGGCCTTTACCAAGGAAGAAGACGGCAGCAGCCCACAGCGCCTGCCCGATCTGCCGATCAGTTCCCACCCCAACCACGTCACACCGCGTGGCCTGCGCTTGCTGCAAGAGCGGAAAGCGGCGCTTGAGGCCGAGGTCACGCGCCTGCGCGAAAACCGTGACTTTCTGCCCGACCCCTACCCGCTTTCCGTGGCCGAACGCGACCTGCGCTATGTCGAGGCGCGGCTCGCCTCTGCCATTCTGGTAGAGCCACCCCAAGGACCACCCGAGCACATCAGCTTCGGCGCCACTGTCGAGGTCGAGGATGAAGAGGGCCGCAAAGCCCGCTATACCATCGTGGGCGAGGATGAGGCGGAGCCGGAAAAGGGCCTGATCACCCATATCTCGCCGCTGGCCCGCGCGCTGCTTGAGGCCAAACAAGGCGACATCGTCGAATGGCGCAAACCCACCGGGATCGTGGAACTCGAAGTGCTCTCGATCAGCTTTGACGCCGCCTGACGCGCGGCAAAACCGCAATCGCCACGCCCCCAAGCACCAGCACCGAGGCCAGCGTAAACCGCCACGTCAACGCCTCGCCCAACAGCGCCATGCCACCTGCCATGGCAATCACCGGCACGGTCAATTGCGCCACCGCAGCACTTGAAGCCATCAGCCGCGGCAACACGGTGTACCACAGGGCATACCCCATCCCCGAGGTCACCGCCCCGGCAACAATCGCCAAGACAACGCCCCGCGTGTCCACCATCAACTCGCCTTGGCTGCCGGGCAGGATCAGGGCGAAAGCCCCCACCGGCGCGGCCCAAACGAAATTCGCCGCCGTGGATTGAAGGGCATCCCCCGCCCCGCGCCCCGACAGGGAATAAACACCCCACGCGATACCGGCCACGGCCATCAAGCCGCCATGGAGCAGGCTCACCTGCGCCTCGCCCACAGGCCACAACAGCCACGCCAGCCCCGCCATAGCCAAGGCTGCCCCGATCCAGCGGCGCGCGCTCACGCGCTCTTTGGCGCGCACGGCCCAAGCGAACATAGTGATCTGCACCATAGCAAACAGGATCAGCGCCCCAAGCCCGGAATCCAGTGAATTATACGCCCCGGTAAACCCGTACATATAAACCAATAGGGCCAGCACCCCGGTCACACGCCCCGGCCCACCAAGCCGCAAATGCCCCCGCGTGATCAGGCACAATGCCGCCAAGGCCACCGCCCCGGAAACCAACCGGATCACCCCGAAACTCGCAGCATCCATCCCACCACCCACAAGCCCTGCCCGCGTCAGAACGGAGTTCGCCGCGAAGGCCAGCATGGTCAGGGCAGTCAGCAAGAAAACCGGCATTATTGATCCCAAAAGTCTCAATTCACATAGTCTTTTGGCACATTCCCCATGCCGCGGCTACGAAAAAGGGCGCCACCCGGGCGCCCTTCTCATCACGTTATCCTGAAACGCTTACAGCGCGAGGTTCGGGATAATCTGCTTCTTGCGGCTCATGATACCGGGCAGAACAACCGTGTCTCCCTCAACCGATGCGCCAAAGCTTTTCTCGGCCACGGTTTTCACAACATCGTTCGGTACCAAAAGCGTGGCTTCTTCGTTCAGGATATCGACCACGAACAGCAGAACCTCGTCCACACCATCCTCGGCAGCCACGTCTTTCATCGAGGCCATCAGGCTGTCTTTGCGGTCCAGAACCATACCCGGCGCGGTGGTTTCCAGAACGCTGACCCGGAACTTGGTGCCGCTCACTTCGTATTCCTTGCTGTCCATGCGGATCAGCTCGGCATCGGAAAAGGCGCTGACATCGGATTTCGCGGCGAACATCTCGGCGGCATAATCACCCACGTTCACACCCAGATCGGCGGCCAGCTTGTTGGCAACCTCGCGGTCATGGTCGGTGGTGGTGGGGCTACGGAATTCCAGAGTGTCCGACAGGATGCAGGTCAGCGCTGCGCCCTTCATCGCCTCGGGCATCTTGGCGGCGTCGTCCCCCATCAGGTCCACCATGATCGTCGCGGTGCAGGCCAAGGGGCGCACGGTGATGTCGATCGGGCCTTTGGTCTCCAACCCGCCAACCAGTTTGTGGTGATCAATGATTGCCTGAACGTCGGCGTTGTTGATGTTTTCCGGCAATTCGGCCGGGTTGTTGGTGTCCACGATGACACAGGCCTGCCCTTCGTCCACATCCGAAATGATGCGCGGCTTGGGCAGGTTCCATTTTTCCAGCATAAAGGCCGCTTCAGTATTGGGCTCACCCAGCAAAACCGCCTCGGCATCGCCGCCCTTCACCTCGTTCATGTACCACGCCCAAAGGATGGGCGAGCCGGTGGAATCGGTGTCGGGGGATTTATGGCCGAAAACAAGGGTGCTCATATCGCTGTCCTGTTACTTGAATAAGGTTGATTTGCGCGCCTTATAGGCGGCACGGCACGGCTTGTCACCCGTCGTGGATGCGGCCATTTTGCCCAGATGGGAAAACTCGCCGAAACTGATTTATATGCGCCCGTCAAAGCATGGCTGGAAGGGCTTGGCTACGAGGTGAAATCCGAGGTCGGCCCTGCCGATGTGGTCGCCTGCCAAGAGGGATGCGAGCCGGTGATCGTCGAGCTGAAAACCGGGTTTTCCCTGACCCTGCTGCAACAGGCCGTCGCGCGACAGGCCCTCTCGGAACATATTTACGTCGCAGTGCCCCGCTGGAAAGGCCGCGCCGGATGGCGCGCCTTCAAGGGCAACATGGGCCTCTGCCGCCGGTTGGGCCTTGGGGTACTCAGCGTGTCACTGGAGTCAGGCGCCGTCGAAGTGCACTGCGATCCCGCCCCCTTTCAGCCCCGCAAATCCGCCCCGCGCAAGGCCGCGCTGCTCAAGGAATTTGCCGCGCGCGTGGGCGACCCTAACAACGGTGGCACCCGTGGCAAGGTGATGACCGCTTATAAGCAAGATGCCATGCGCTGCGCCGCCTATCTGTCAGAAAACGGCCCCTCTAAAGGCTCCGATATCGCCAAGGCCACGGGCATTTCCCGCGCCACCCGCATCATGGCCGACAATCACCACGGCTATTTTTTCCGTGCCGCGCGCGGGATCTATGCGGTTACCGACGCAGGCAAAGCGGCCATCACTGGAAAAGCTCAAGCCGGCTAACCTCGAACCCTTCGTTCTCCAAAAGCCGCAAAACGCCGATTTCACCGGGCAAATGCGCGGCCCCCACGGCGGCAAACACCTTTTGGCCCTGCGCTTCATCCAACAGGCGTTCCACCCAAGACACATTGCGATCTGTCAGCATCTTTTGCTCAAAGAGCTTGAAATCCTCCATAGCGTCCTCGCCCCCAAGGTCCAGCGTCATCTTCTGCGAAAACGCCCAAATCAGGGCCACCTCCTGCGCCATATAACGCTGCCGCAGGGTATAAGCCATGTCGTCGGGGCTACCGGACCATGCAAAGAACATCCGGATCATGTCCAGTTGATCCTGCATCGGGAAGGAATCCAGCATGGTGATGAGGTCACGGTAATCCTCCAGTGACCGCGAGGGATTGCCGATCTCGGCGGCATAATCTCCGACCAGCGTATCAATACCCTTCCCCTCAAGCGCCCCACTACGCGCTTCGCATGGGCCGATTCCCAGCATCATCGCAGCCCATGTCGGCTTGAACTTGGCGGCAAAAAACGGCGGGATACCCCGGGCGCGCATTTCGCTGGAAAACAGTGTCCAATCCTCATCACCCAGAAGCTCCGGCAAGGTTGGCCCCTCGGTGATGAACATCAGCGAAGGGTCTTGCGCCATCTCGCGTTCCATCTTGGCGCTATCCGCGTTGGACACCTCAAGATAAACACTGTCCGCCGCCTCGATATAGGGTGTCACCGCCTTCAGATGCGCGCGTGTCTGCTCGTGCGGGAAGTGGTAGGTTCCGAAAAAAGTTATCTGCGTATCGTCCCGTTTTGCCCGCCACAAAAGACCCTTGGGGAAAGCCTGCTTTTCAGCTGCCGACAGCAAAGCTGCGCGTTCGGACTTGGGCAAGGCGGCGATCATGTCGGTGCCGCTGCAATTGGCAAAGCCCGCAGCGGGAAACGCACACAACACCAAAACCGTAAGAAACCGCAACATTTTCACCACCTCTGCCTGCCTGATTTGCCGGCCACGCTAAACCGCGCCGCGACATCGCGCAATCTCGCATCATTTTTTTGACAGAGATATGTTGACTCATGCCATACCGCTCCTTAGCTATGCGCCGTTAGCACTCGCATCGACTGAGTGCTAATGACCCCGCCCGGGGTCATTAGGGAGAAACTTTGAGCCAAGGAGCCAAAGACAATGGCATTTAAACCGCTGCATGACCGCGTACTGGTCCGCCGCGTCGAAAGCGAAGAGAAAACCGCTGGCGGCCTCATCATCCCCGACAGCGCCAAGGAAAAGCCGCAAGAAGGCGAAATCGTCGCCGTCGGCGCAGGTAGCCGCAAAGACAGCGGCGAGCTGATCGAGATGGCCGTGAATGAAGGTGACAAGGTTCTGTTCGGCAAATGGTCGGGTACCGAGATCACCCTCGACGGCGAAGAGCTGCTGATCATGAAAGAAAGCGACATTCTCGGCGTCATCGCCTGATCGCTTCGCCAATCGAACAACGCAACAACAGATAGTCAGGAGAGACAGATATGTCTGCCAAGGACGTCAAGTTTGACACCGATGCCCGCAACCAAATGATGCGCGGCGTCAACACTCTGGCCAACGCCGTCAAAGTGACGCTCGGCCCCAAAGGTCGGAACGTCGTTCTCGACAAATCTTTCGGGTCCCCCCGCATTACCAAAGACGGTGTGTCGGTCGCCAAGGAAATCGAACTGGAAGACAAGTTCGAGAACATGGGCGCGCAGATGGTCAAAGAAGTGGCCAACCGCACCAACGACGAAGCCGGTGACGGCACCACCACCGCCACCGTGCTGGCACAGGCGATTGCCAAAGAAGGCATGAAAGCCGTTGCCGCAGGCATGAACCCGATGGACCTCAAGCGCGGTATCGACCTTGCAACCACCAAGGTTGTCGAAGCCATCAAGAACGCCGCTCGGCCCGTCGAGAACTCCGACGAAGTTGCCCAGGTCGGCACCATTTCGGCCAACGGCGAAGCGGAAATCGGTCAGCAAATCGCTGACGCGATGCAGAAGGTCGGCAACGACGGCGTTATCACCGTCGAGGAAAACAAGGGCACCGACACCGAAACCGATGTCGTTGAAGGCATGCAGTTCGATCGCGGTTACCTGTCGCCGTATTTTGTCACCAACTCCGACAAGATGATCGCCGAGCTCGACGACTGCCTGATCCTGCTGCACGAGAAGAAACTCTCGTCGCTGCAGCCGATGGTTCCACTGCTCGAGCAAGTGATCCAAAGCCAGAAACCGCTTCTGATCATCGCCGAGGATGTCGAAGGCGAAGCGCTGGCCACGCTCGTGGTCAACAAACTGCGTGGCGGTCTGAAAATCGCGGCCGTAAAGGCACCGGGCTTCGGCGACCGCCGCAAGGCCATGCTGCAAGACATCGCCATTCTGACCGGCGGTCAGGTCATCAGCGAAGATCTGGGCATGAAGCTCGAGTCGGTCACCATGGACATGCTGGGTTCGGCCAAGAAAGTTTCGATCAGCAAGGATGAAACCACCATCGTCGAAGGCGCCGGTGAAAAATCCGAGATCGAAGCGCGCGTCAACCAGATCCGCAACCAGATCGAGGAAACCACTTCGGACTACGACCGCGAGAAACTGCAAGAGCGTGTTGCGAAACTCGCCGGTGGTGTTGCTGTCATCCGCGTTGGCGGCATGACCGAAACCGAGGTGAAAGAGCGTAAAGACCGTGTTGACGACGCCCTGAACGCGACCCGCGCGGCCGTACAGGAAGGTATCGTTGTCGGTGGCGGCGTTGCCCTGATCCAAGGTGCCAAGTCACTTGACGGTCTGCAAGGCGTCAACAGCGACCAGAACAACGGCATCAACATCGTGCGCAAGGCTCTGGAAGCACCGCTGCGCCAGATCGCCGAAAACGCCGGTGTTGACGGGTCGGTCGTGGCTGGCAAGATCCGCGAAAGCGACGATCTGAAGTTTGGCTACAACGCGCAAACCGAAGAATATGGCGACATGTTCAAATTCGGTGTCATCGACCCCGCCAAAGTGGTTCGCACCGCGCTGGAAGACGCAGCCTCGATCGCTGGCCTGCTGATCACCACCGAAGCGATGGTGGCCGACAAGCCGCAAAAAGAAGGCGCAGCCCCGGGCGGTGGCATGCCCGACATGGGCGGCATGGGCGGCATGATGTAAGGTTTTTCGCCCTCGCGAAAAACCGTAAGGCGACAGGCGTTTGGCCAAGGCCAAACGCCGAGAGCCTCAAAATCAGCCACCAGACACAAAGAAGGGGCGCCAATCCGGCGCCCCTTTTCTTTTCTTCGATAGGTTGGATTAAACCGCCTGCTTGGGTCGCACCACGTGGAATGATCCGTGCATATACGCCAAAGGCGCCTCTCCAGCGTTGGAAATACCGGTGACGCTACCGATGCAAATTTCATGCGTCCCATGGCCCACCGTCCGGTCCAAAGAACAGGTAAAAGCCGTCGCCCGCGGCAAGATCGGGCCAAATTCCGTATCCGACACCGTGATACCTGCAAAACGGTCGGGCTGTTTTTCGTCGTAGGCCCCGGCAAAGCTCTGGGCCACTTTGACAGCATCCTCGGGCAAGACATTGACGCAGAACACGCCATTGTCTCGCACCGCCTTTGCGATCCGGCTATCATCTTTAAGGCACACCAGAAGCGAGGGCGGGTCTGCCGACAACGACGTAAAGGCGCTCACCGTGGCCCCGGCCCGGCCCGCCGGGCCGTCGGTTGTTACCACCGTCACGGTCGAAGCCACCTGTCGCATGGCGTTGATAAAGGCATCCCTTGCCGCACTCATTCCGCACCGTCCAAGATCATCATTCGTCCACCGTTCCATTCTGACCCGACAAGAACGGGCCAGCGCGTCAATTTTTCTTGTCACTCAGTATGATAGTGGAGCAAAGGAAAAAGGCCAATCTAGGGCGCAAATTCACAACTGGAAATCCGCGCCGCCCCCTGACATACCATGACAACAGATACCACAACCGGACGCGCCCCGACATGACACAAGTGATTTCCGCCCTTTCCGAGATTTCCGACCGTTACGAGGCCCTGTTCGTTGACCTTTGGGGCTGTGTGCACAACGGGGTCAAAGCGCTGCCCGAGGCCGTGACCGCCCTGTTGCAATACCGTGAACAGGGGGGCGTGGTAATACTTGTCACTAATTCACCGCGCGCCCGTAACGGGGTCGAAAAGCAGCTTAAGACCTTCGGCGTCCCAGTTGAGGCATGGGATTCCATTGCCACCTCCGGCGACAGCGCCCGCGCCGCGATGTTCCGTGGCGTGGTCGGTGAAAAGGTCTTCTTCATCGGCGAGGACCGCGACAGCAAGTTTTTCGAACCGATGCAACTGATCGAAAACCCCGCCAACATTCAGTGTGTGCCGCTGGACGAGGCCGAAGGCATTGTCTGCACTGGTCCCTTCGACCCCACTGCCGATCCTGCCGAAATGCGCCCGCAGTTCCTCTACGCCAAGCAAAAGGGAATGAAGTTCCTCTGCGCCAACCCAGATATCGTGGTCGATCGTGGCGACCACCGGGAATACTGCGCCGGGGCCTTGGCACGGCTTTATACCGAGATGGGCGGCGAGAGCCTCTATTTCGGCAAACCCCATCCACCAATCTATGATCTTGCGCGCCGCCGCCTCGCCGCACTTGGCCATGACGTGCCGAATGATGCGATTCTGGCGATTGGTGATGGCATCCACACCGATATCGCTGGCGCTATGGGGGAGAGTATCGATTCTCTTTTCATTTCCGGTGGCCTCGCCGCCAAGGAAACCAAAACGTCGCACCAACCCGACGACGACGCATTAAGGTCTTATATCGAAAACGAAAAATCCAACCCAACCTATACCATCGGCCACCTGCGCTAATAAAAAAGCCCTTGCCTTTCTGCGCTTGCAAAGTAATAAAGTTCCAACATTGGGCGCCAAGGCGTCGTAAAATTACCCAGACGACCAATTCAGGAGGGTCGAATGTTGGACAACATGCCGCGCGGAACCATCACCATCGAAGAGATCGAGATGGGCATGACGCGCCACCTGCGCAAAGTCGTGACCGATGAAGATATCGAAATGTTCGCGCAGGTCTCGACCGACCGGAACCCGGTGCACCTTGATGACGATTACGCCCAAGACACGATCTTCGAGGGCCGCATCGCCCACGGCATGCTCACCGCAGGCCTGATCTCGGCGGTAATCGGCGAACAACTCCCCGGTCACGGCACTGTCTACATGGGCCAAACCCTCAAGTTCCTCGGCCCCGTCCGTCCCGGCGACACCGTCCTCGCCGAGGTTGAGGTGATCGGCATTGACCACGGCAAACGCCGCGTGCAACTCGATTGCCGCTGCCTCGTGAACGGCAAGAAAGTCCTGATCGGCGAAGCCACCGTCCTCGCCCCATCGGGCAAGTTCGACTAACGCAAACGGCCAAGGCCTTTCGAAAGGCCTTGGAACGCTTTGCCCAAAGTTTCAGTTCACGCTCTTCGCCGGCTTCGTTTGCGGCAGATGCCTTCCCCATTTCGCGTGCAGCGCGTTCGCCGGATCAATCCCCGCCTGCGCCGCAAAAACCAGCAGGAAACCCAAAACATCGGCCAATTCATTGGCCACATCCTGCTTTGTCGCCTCACCTCGGCCCTGCCCTTCGGCTTGCAACCACGCGCCGGTCAACTCGCCCATTTCTTCATTGAGCTTTAACAGAGTCCACTGCGCCCTGTCCGGCGCACCGAAACGGTCCCTGTAAATCTCCGCCACCTGCATCGCCATGGCCTGTAAGTCATCCAGCCGATCATCACTCATTTCCCGAACATATCTCCCTGTTTCGGATGGCTCGGCGGGGCCATGCCCAAATGCCGCCAGCCCCCTTGAGCCAGCATTCGGCCCCGTGGCGTGCGCTGGATAAGCCCTTGTTGCAACAGGAAGGGCTCAATTACCTCTTCCAAAGCATCACGGCTTTCCGACAGCGCGGCACTGATCGTTTCAATCCCCACCGGTCCGCCTTGATAGGCCTCGGCAATCAGGCGCAGATACCGCCGGTCTGCCCCGTCCAGCCCAAGGTTATCCACCCCCAGCCGCGTCAGCGCCCCATCGGCCAGCGCCTTGGTGATCGTGCCATCGCCCTCGACCACGGCAAAATCCACCACCCGGCGCAACAGCCGCCCGGCAATCCGGGGCGTCCCGCGCGACCGCCGGGCAATCTCCCGCGCGCCGTTGCTGTCAGCAGGCGCGCCCATGCGCACCGCATTACGCGTCACGATCTCGTGCAACTCATCCTCGGTGTAAAACTGCAACCGCGTCGGAATCCCGAACCGATCCCGCAAAGGCGTGGTCAACAGCCCCAGCCGCGTCGTCGCCCCTACCAGCGTAAAGGGCTGCAATTCAATCCGCACCGTCCGCGCCGCCGGCCCCTCGCCAATCACCAAGTCCAGCTCAAAATCCTCCATCGCGGGGTAAAGCACCTCCTCGACCACCGGATTCAACCGGTGAATCTCGTCGATGAACAGCACATCATTGCGCTCCAGATTTGTCAGGATCGCCGCCAAATCCCCCGCCTTGGCCAGAACCGGGCCAGAGGTCATGCGAAACCCAACCCCCAACTCCTTAGACATGATCTGCGCCAGCGTCGTCTTGCCCAATCCGGGTGGGCCGTGAAACAGCGTGTGGTCCATCGCCTCGCCCCGCTGCCGGGCCGATTGAATGAAAACCTTTAGGTTGGCACGCGCCTCGGCCTGCCCAATAAACTCATCCAAGGCCTGCGGGCGCAGGCTCCGGTCAGCATCTTCAGGCAAAGGATCAGGGCGCAGGGTGGGGTCGGGCTGATCCATCGCTTACCCCTTCGGTGCCAAAAGCTTGAGCGCGGCACGGATCAATTCCGCCGTGCTGGCCTCGGGCGCATCGCCTGCCGCTTGCGCAACAGCCCCCGCCGCCTCACCCGGTGCATAGCCCAGATTGGCCAGTGCCGAAAGCGCCTCGGCCTGCGCTTGGCCCTTGGGTGCCGCCGGTGCGGGGGCCGCCGGGGCCTCCACCGGCTCAATCACATCATCCTCGGCTACCGGGGCCTGCGCCGGGGCCGATCCCGCCGCGCCCATGGCCATCACCTCCGGCGCCTTGTCCTTCAGTTCATTGACGACGCGCTGTGCGGTCTTTGGGCCGATGCCCTTGGCCGCCTTCACCGCGTTCCAATCGCCCAGCGCAATCGCCCGGCCTACGCCATCCGGCCCCAGCGTGCCCAGAATGGCAAGCGAGGCCTTGGCCCCAATCCCCTGCACGCTCATCAACAACCTGTGCCACTCCTTCTCGGCCAGCGTCGTAAAGCCGTAAAGCTGCAACAAATCCTCACGCACCAGAAGGTCGGTATATAGCGCCACATGTTCACCCGTCCCCGGCAAGGCCTGCAAGGTCCGGTCCGAGCAATACACGAGGTAGCCAACGCCCTTGACGTCGATCAAAACATGATCCGCCGCGCGGTAATCAATCCGGCCTGCCAAACGCCCGATCATGCCCGCACCTCCTGGAAAGCCCGCGACCGCGCGTGATGCGCATGACAAATGGCAATCGCCAGGGCATCCGCCGCGTCCGGCCCGGCCAAATCGACACCGGGCAATTGCACCTTCACCATGTGGCCGATCTGATCCTTGCTGGCATGGCCTACGCCCACAACGGTCTTCTTGACCGTGTTGGGCGCGTACTCCCCAACCGCAAGCCCTCGTTGCGCAGGCACCAACAGCGCAATGCCCCGCGCTTGGCCCAGCTTCAGGGTTGCCGCGCCGTCCTTGTTGACGAATGTCTGCTCCACCGCTGCTGCCTGCGGCTCATAAGTGGTGCAAATCTCGCTCAGTTGCACGTAAAGCGACAGCAAGCGCTCCGATAATTCGGCCCCGGACGAGCAACACACACCATTGGCCACATGGATCAATCGGCTACCCTCGACGTCGATCACGCCCCAGCCGAGGTTCCGCAATCCGGGGTCGATGCCCAAAACCCGCATATCACTGCCCTGCCCTTTGGTTTTCCCAAGGGTTAGCACGAAACAAGAACAAAACCCAAGACAAAAGCGGGGCTCGCATGAAATCGCCCAATAAACAAGCTATGCACAAACTGCATAAGGATTATGCAAAAAGACTAACTTGTGGGCAAAGGGCCGCCCCCCTAAGTGCCATATCAATGACGGAGTGACCTCCGCCCCCCGGAAAACACGCCTACAAGAAGGAGCCTGTCCCATGGCCGATCTCAGCATTGCACGCCCGAACACCGCCACCGCCGGCTTTGGTAGCCGCTTCATCGCCCTCTTTGCCGCCATCTCCGCATGGAAAGACGCCCGCGCCACGCGCAAGGCGCTTTCGGCTCTGACCGACCGCGAACTCGAAGACATCGGTCTGAACCGCGCCGATATCGACCGCGTGGCCCAAGCGCAATAAGCGCACTCGGCACCTGACAAAAGAAAAAGCCCTGCGCCGGGACCACCGCGCAGGGCTTTTTGCGTTGAGAGAAGCAAAAAACTCGAAGACTCGTTACCTCTTACCCATACCCGAAAACCTTAACGCTTGAGGATGGGCCGCAACTGCGTTGCAATCGCCTGAGTGACCCGATCGGGCTGCATCACGAACCCGCCCGCTTGCTCAATGAACGTCCCTTCCTGAAGAGCCGCAACGCGCTCGGCGTAAATCGTGCTTCCCAAGTGGGCCATGATCATGCCCTTGAACAGGAAGAACCCGAAAATGAGGTAAAAGAGCCCCCGAAACGAGATACGCGGCGAAATGGCGCGTTTTTGTGGGCGAAAGATGATCAAACCATCTTTTGAGACTTGGCTTTTGTATCCACGCTCAAGACGCGTCTTACGCTTCGCGATCCCTTTAAGGCGCGCATCGAATGCCTTGTATGACTTGGCAGCGTCATTCATTTCTCTAGCGTCCTGTTTGAACCGGCCCCCACCGCGTTCAAGTTCAAAATAGGTTTGAAATGTGGCAGGAATTGGGCGCGCGCCACGAAAAGGCGCATTTTTACCTTGATTTTACTCGTTTTTTCTAAGCGTTAGCGTCGTCCAGTCACCAATCTCTTCGCGATGCGTTACACTGTTTCCATTCTGGGAATAAACCGCTACGACTTCGTCCGCTTGCTCATTCAAGAGTCCCGATAGAATCAAGACCCCCCCGGGCACCAGATTCGCGGTCAATCCCGGGGCAAGCTCGATGAGTGGGCCTTTCAGGATATTGGCAAAGATAAGATCGAAGGGTGCCGCCGCCTGAATCTCGGCATTATCCAACCCAGCCGCCTCAAGGCATTTGACCCGGCCTTCAAGACCGTTGGCCACCACATTGGCCCGCGCCACATCCACGGCCACCTCGTCAATGTCGCTGGCCAGCACCTCACCGGGCCAAATCCGCGCCGCGCCCATCGCCAAAACGGCAGTGCCACAGCCTACGTCGATCACCGATTTGCCGGTGAACCCCTCATTCGCCAACCGGTCCAGCGCCCGCAGGCACCCCTGTGTCGTGCCGTGGTGCCCGGTGCCAAAGGCCATCGCCGCCTCGATCAAAAGCGGCTCACAGCCTTCCGGAACCTTGTCGGCGTCATGGCTACCGTAAACAAAGAAACGTCCCGCCTCGACCGGCACCAACTCGCGCCGCACCTTGGCCACCCAATCCTGCTCGGGCACCTCGGACACGGCAAAATCCTTGGCCCCATGCATCGCCGCCAAAAGGGCCAGCCCGGCCTCGTCCGGCGCCTCATCGAAATAGCCGCCCACTTCCCACAGGCCCGAGCCATCCTCGATCTCGAAAACCCCCACGCCGGTGGGTTCAGGGATCAAGCCCTCCATATCCGTACCAAGCGCCTCGGCGGCCTCTTTCCCTTGCAGGGTGGTCAGGGCGGTGAATGTGGGCATCTCTGCTCCTTCTCGTTCAAACTTATTCGGCAGGGGCCGGGGCGGACGGGCTAAGGATGGTCTCATGCCCCGGTTCCGGGTGGCGCGGGATCAACAGCGCCAGCATCAGTGAAACAGTGGCCATCCCCGCCGCCAACAAAAATACCGACGCAGGCGACACCAACCACAGGTACCCAAGCAGCGCCGGCAAGAACACCGCCGCAATATGGTTGATGGTAAAGGCCACCGCCGCCGTGGGGGCAATATCACCAGGGTCCGCGATCTTCTGGAAATAGGTCTTCAGCGCCAGCGCCAGTGCGAACAACAGGTGGTCCACCACATAAAGTACCGCCGCCAAGACAACACCCCAGCCGAACCAGTAAATCCCGCCGTAGGCCAAGAATACCAAGGCCAGCCCGGCATATTCGAAAATCAGCGTCCGCCGCTCGCCATAGCGATACACCGCCTGACCCATCAAAGGTGCGCACACCATGTTGGCCACCAGGTTGATCAGGAACAGCGCCGTGACCTCATGCACCTCAAAGCCGAATTTCTCGACCATCATGAAGCCGGCGAAGACCACGAAAATCTGCCGCCGCGCCCCCGCCATGAACTGCAGCGCATAATACAGCCAATAGCGCCGCCGCAGCACCATCCGCTTGACCTGCGGATTGGGTGCCTCGAACTGCGGATAGGCAAAAAGGCAAAACAAAGCGACCAAGGCGGTAAACCCACCGGCCAGCATGTAAACGGTGTTATAGGTCAGGCCCAAGGCTTCCCACGTCATCACAATCAGGACATAGGCCACCAAGGTCGCCCCCGATCCGGCCGCCACCAGCCAGCCCAGAACCTTCGGCGCGCGTAACTTGTCAATCCACTGCAACTGAAGTGACTGGTTGACCGTTTCATAATAATGAAACCCGATCGAACTCAGCAGCGTGATGGTCAAAATCCCGCCCAAAGACGGGAACTGCGCCGTCAGGGCCGTCGCCACCCCCAGCATCGCCAATGAGACCAACCCAAGCACCTGTTCGCGGATAAAGATGATCAGAGCAATCACCCCAATGGCGAAAAAACCCGGAATCTCGCGCACCGTGTGCAGCCACCCGATATCCGAGCCGTCAAAATTCGCCGCCTCGATCACGAAGTTATTCAAAAGCGCCGACCACGTCGCAAAGGCCACCGGCATCGCCGCCGCCATCAGGAAAAGCAACGTCACAGGCCGCCGCCACAGGGGCAGCATGCGGGCGTCTTCAAGGGGCGTGGTCTTGCTCATGCCTTCCCTTTACTCTCATCCGCTGCGCTTGGCGAGGGGCAAGCCTGGGACAATCTGATCTGGATCAATGACATTCAAATACCAGCATGCAAAACCCCGCCCATTGATCGAAAGGCATGTATGATGGACCTCCTGACCCTCGTGGAACGCATCGGCGAAGCCCCCGCCGCCGCCCTTC
>PR_CR_10_Liq_1_inCRDRAFT_1001052_pt1 | contig 16164 bp, 15 predicted proteins | sample PRCRCaboRojoPR_3_FD_10241 | JGI IMG/M metagenome (IMG submission 10241)
TGACTCAGCAAGGGTGAGTTGTTTGTAGTTTTGGCTAGTGGGGGGTGCTTCTTTCGAATTCAAATCTGAATTTTTTGAATCCATTATGGGAAGTTTGCTATTCAAAAGAACATATAATTAGCAATGGTTCGGAAATTGCAAAAGTTGCTCACACCCCGCAGTTCAGAAACTAGACGGGCCGAAGGAGACTCCGTGATGGCCATACCTACTCAAACTACTTTGGAAAGTGCTTTAAATTCAGTTTCTAACTGGTGGACCAAGATATGGCGCGTAATATTCCCCCCTGCTCCTATAGGCTACGAGTCAAGGTCACCTCAACTTCAAGAAGTAAAACCTATATCTTCATTTACTAAAGGCTTTTTGCCGGCACCCAAACCTTTATTTCTAGAGACTGCGACCTCAGCACCCACTCCAGGAAGATTCGAAGTCCTTAAAAGGCCTTCGCCTTCTAAGTCTTTTGAAGAACCCCAACCTAAAGTTTTCAAGCACCGAGAAAACTGGAAAAAACTCCCTATTTGGAAGAAAATTAGAGTAAAAGAACCTAAAATCCCAGAACCACCTAAAAATATTTATCCAACTAACCAAGAAGCCCAGACCGAAACCAAAGTTGAGCAGCCAGTTAAACCTTTGAAGGAGTCTATACAGTCACCAATATCTATAAAACCCAACTTCAAAAGCTCTTCAGCTGAAAAAGCTGTACAAAAAGAACTCTCTTCACAAGAAGACGAACAAGAACAACCAGAACCCCCAAAAACCGAGCCTTCTTCGCCCAAAGAGTCTATTAAGGAAGAGTCCCCTGAAAAGCCGAAATTTGAAGAAAACCAAGAAACCATTGAAGAAGAACCTGAAAAGCCTAGTTTTTCAGAAAAGCTTCAAGACACTCCTCAGTTCAAAAAGAGCCCCCAAGAACCCATGCTGTATCAAAATCCACCAAGTCCACCAAATCCTTTCCTTAGCTCTACTAGTGAACAGCCTAAACCATTTTTTAAGTTTGGTGAGCAGTCAAACATCCCAATCAGTAATACTTTTGGTCAAAACTCTGCAATAGAGCCTTTTACCAACCCTAAACCCAACCCTTTTGGACAAGACAACTCATTCCTTCAACACCCTAATTCATTCTCTCAACAAGAATCTAATTCATTTCTCCAGCAGGAAACTAATTCATTCTCTCGGCCATCCAACCCGTTTGCGCAGCCTAGTTCTTTCCAAGGCTTTGGTCACCAAGACTCAAGCATGCACCAATCAAACTTAATTCCTACACAAGCTCCTTTCCAGGCTAACTTCACTTCTCAGCCTCAAGAAGTTAACTACCAACCAGTTATTCAGTCTTCCAACAATCCTTTCCCTTTTAATTCAAGCAATACAACTGGACAGTTAAACCCATTTAACACAGAGGGTTCCGGAGCATTCAACATCGGAATAACTGAACGCAAATTCCACAAAGCCAGAAGACCTATTAATAAATAATTTTGTACTAATAATGATTTTAAGCAAAAACAAAGGCCAGCATATTTTAAAGTCACAAACAATACTAAACCAGATCTTAAAACTAGTTCCTGACTCTAACTTGCCCTACCTGGAAATAGGGCCAGGCACAGGCAACCTCACTGAAAAGTTGCTAACCAAAAACTCTGTAAACGCAATAGAACTAGACCCCAGAATGGTTCAGCATCTCAATCACAGGTTTCAGAACTCCAAGCTGAACTTAGTTTGTGGAGACTTCTTAAAAACCGAACTTCCGCCTTTTGAAGTTTGTGTGTCAAATGTTCCTTACAACATATCTTCTCCGCTTTTGTTTAAGTTGCTTCACTCAAAAGCCCGGGAGTGCATCCTCATGTTCCAAAAAGAGTTTGCAGACAGACTCCTTGCCCGGCCTGGAGACTCTAACTACTCAAAGTTAACTGTTGCTTCAGAGCTGTACTGTGAATCTGAGTTTTTGTTGAGCGTGGGTCGTCAACACTTTTTGCCTGAGCCAGAGGTTGACAGCTCTGTTGTTAGACTGAAAATCAGTCCTAAGTACAAAGTTGACTCTTACCAGTTCGAAGAGCTTTTAAAAGTGTGTTTTTTGAGGAAAAACAGAGTTTTGTCTTCTTTGTTTAAAGAAAAGTCTGTACTCAGCAAACTTAACTGCAAAGAACCCCATTTGAAAGACTTTGTGTTGGAAATCTTAAAAAGTCTAGACTTAACTGAAGCCCGTGCTAACAAAACTAGACTCAGTGAGTTCTATTCACTACACAAATGTTTAAAGGAGAAACAAGTTTATTTTAAGTAAGTATTTTAGTTAGCATTCTTGGCGTTGAGTTAACTAACTCATTAGAAAGAACTCACAGACTTGTCTAACTTCTTCTAGTCTTTGGATTGGCTTTTCCTGGAAACTAGCTTTCATAGCTTCTATGTCTTCTTCAGTACAGTTGCCTTTCTCAACTAGTTCTTTCGAAAGCATAGTTTCTAAAAAGTTTTGGCTAAACTCTGGGTGGCCATGCACACACATAGTGTCTTTTGAAACGTAAACTGAACTAACTCCATCTGGTGTCCTAGCAATGACTTGCGAGTCTTCAGGAACTTTAACAAGGTTCTTGGTTTTCAAAAGGTACATTTCACCTTCTTCAGGTGCAGGAGTGGACCTAGAAGTGTTGTTCCTCACAAAAGGAATGCTTGCATAGTTCTCGTCAAACTTAACAGTGCTTAACTCGGGAACAGGAGATTCTTCTATGCTTTCAGTTTGACCTCCAAGTAAGTCACAAAGAATGTCTGCAGCTGACCCCAGTGCCAGGATCTTTTTTCTCTGGATGTTTTTTTGCAAGAACTCACTAATAGCTTCGTTTTTGTTGTCTTTCCAGCCAAAAGCTACTATGCAGGTGATCTTTTCAAGTTCCTGGCTTGAAGGGAGTTCTGACTCGTAGTATATCCATCTGACTTCTTTTGTTCTGTAGATCTCGTGTAAGCAGTTAGACAGAACCAAACTTTCTAAGTGGTACTGCCACTTTGCGTCCTGTTCTAAGTTTATCAAAGCTATGTAGTGAGTCACTATTTCAGGAGTTTGCTCTGAAACAGTCAAGCACTGTCTCAGCAAGTTAGTGTTTATCTGGCTCAGCACTGCTAAGTCAAACGCTGTAAAAAACCTTTGGTACTCCTCCACTGAAAACAAAACTGACAAACGAATCCAGTGCAAACTGTAAGCTGAAATGTTGGTGTTCAGAATCTCAGGGTCGATGTAAGGCACCGGGAACATGTACCCGAAGTGGTTACTTACGTTCCTAATGCACATTTGAAGTGGCAAAGTAACTAGTTTGGCCAGAACTTCTCTAACTATGTACTCGTTGCTAGTTTCTAAAACCTGGGTCTTCTTGAGAAGGCGCTCTATATTAGAAGGAGCAATTAATCCGTGTGAGTGGTGCAGTAAACTGTGTGCAGCCGCGTGAATAGGCGAAGAGTAGTTATGAGTGTGGCCTCCCATACCTTTGTAAAAGTCTTCTTCCCTCCTTACAAGTATAACTACTTCTCCCGAAGTGTTTATGCTAAAAGGAAATACACTCACGTACTCCATTTTGAAACAGCAAAGAACTTACTTAACTTTTAGCAATGATTTCTTCAACTTTAGTTATTTTTTCATTGATCCTTTGCAGATTAATGCTCATGTTTAAGTGGGCGTGGTACATTTTCTTCATGGCTGCTACGTACTCTTTAACTAAGTCTTCGCGTTTCTCTGTGAGTTCTGGTTCCTCTGATCTGCTGATTTCTTTTAGCTTCTTAGCTAAGTTAATCACGTAAATAACAGAGCTTCTGTCACGCACAGCAGTGTGTTTGCCTGCGTTGCTGCAGATCTGTTCCCATTCGTCAATTGCAGAAGCGGAGTAGACTCCTCTGTCCTTCCACACTTGAAGCACCTTTTTTAGCCCCTCAATAGAACCGGGATTGCTGGCTGCTAGGGTAAAGCCTCTAGTAAGTACAAGTTCAAACATAGGCTTGACGCTTTCGTTACGGGTGTTTTGTATGACTTCGTTCGCAAGGTAAATCAGTGCTAGTTTGTGATGGTGGTTTTCAATGACTTTGGACCAACAGTCCACAAACTGCTGGGCATTGTTGGGTTGCTGGTTAATGAACTCGTGGGCAGCTCTGAAAGCTTGTGTGATTTTTTCCTGAGTTAAGTCTATGTGGTCTAGTATCGATTTGATTTCGGACAGCATTTATATTACTTACTTTTCTTACTAAATATGTTTTCTTCGCGTTTGTTCCACTGCCAGAGTATTTGGGGTCTGCCTTTAATTTTGGCTTCGAACTTAGTGACGTTTTTGTCTTGTTTCCTCAAGTCTTCGATCATTGGCCAGATTATGTCTGAGTAGTTCTTGTTAAAGTGGCTTTGAATGCTGGCAAGCAGTGTTTCTTCAGTAACTCCGTGTTCAGGAGTGTCGTCTACATTGTCTTTGAGTTCTTTTACAATGACTTCATACATCTCTTTGGCCTTGCGTCTGTAGAACTTTCCTTGGTTGAACTTGTAAACCTTTTGAGCTAGCACAAGAATCAAGATACTGCACAGCAAGACGTGGTACTTGTTGTCTTGCCAGAACAAAATACTTAAGTCGCTCAAACTTAAGTAGGGTTCTTTAGGGTGGATTTGTCCGTTCCTGAATTCTACTCCTGGAACCTTGTTGCTAAGCACTAATTCCTGAACTGTTTTTTCAAGTATTGTATCAGGCACAAATTCTTTGATTTGACTGAAAGGCAAAGGAGTGTATGTTCTTTCAAGTAAGTACTCGTTTGCAGCTCTTTCTCTAAGCAACTCACTTACTCTTTGGGCTTCTTTGTGGGCTGTTTGTAAAAACGTTTTGTCTTCTACACAGCCCCAACCTTCCTTTTTAAAAGGAGGTTCACACTTCATAGTGCCTTCGCTACATACAGCGTGTTCGGGACATTTCATGCAGTTTTCAACTAAGTTGCCTCCACAGAACTTAGGCTCAGTTGCCAAGCTTTTAGTCACTAGCACTAAAAACACACTTGCAAGGATCCCCCCCACGACAAGTCCAATTTGAAAAAGAGTTTGAATCAAGTTGGAAGAGTTGGAAGGGGGCTTTTCTTCAGCTATTTGTTGCATGCGTGCTTTGAAGACATCTGTTTTGTCAGTGAACGAAGAAGGCCTGTAAGATATGTTTGCCACTGGTGGTCTGTTCTTCGCAGCTTCCATTTATTAAGTGTCTGTTATGACTGAGCGGCTTCAAAAACTCAAAAGTTTGACAGAACCTACAACTAAGAAAAAGCTGCTCAGGCACACTGTTAAAGTCCCCAAAATGCACCCACCTTCTGTTTCTCCTAAGTCTTACTGCATTTTAGACCCTAAAACCAAAGCAACTTATGGGCATAACCATCTTATAGCACGCGAAATTGCAAGTCTTACCAAAATCACTACTTGTGTAGTGTCTTTGAACCTCAGAAAAAAATTCAGTGTAGACTGGAACACAAAAGTAGAGGTTTCCAAAGCTTCAAGTAGTAAAAAAGGAACTTCAGCTCAGCTCAAAGAAGGAGACGTACTTAAACTGCACGACTTGTTTTTCGGCTTGATGCTTCCTTCAGGGAACGACGCCGCCTGGGCTTTAGCAGAGTTCTTTGGGTCTTTAGTGTCCCCACTGGACCCAGTGAAGGCTTTTATCAAAGAAATGAACCAGTTTGCAAAAGACCACAAACTCCTCCTAACTTCTTTCGGCAACCCTCACGGACTGTGCCAGAAAAGGAACCTTTCTACAGCCAGTGATGTTTGCAAAATAACCCAAGTTGCTTTAGAAGACCCTGACTTTTTAAACATAGTTAAAACGCAGTCCTACAAAGCCACCGTTACAAACGGAGGAGTGTGCAGAGAACAAACTTGGACTAACTCAAACAAGCTAATTGACAAAGGTTTCTTTGGGAAAACAGGCATAACTCCAAAAGCAGGTCCTTGCTTGTGCGTAACTAACGATAAGTTCATCATTACTTTGCTGTCGTCCAGGTCACGTGAAGCCCGCTGGAGAGAAGTTAAGGTCCTTGCGAACTGGGCAAGCAAAATTAAGTAATAAAATGGGAGACTGGTGCACAATAGAGTCTGACCCTGGAGTCTTCACAGAACTCATCCAGAAAATAGGCGTCGAAGGAGTTGAAGTCGAAGAAGTGTTTAGTTTGGATTCTTTAGACGAAATCAAGCCTGTCTACGGACTTATTTTCTTGTTCAAATGGGTGCAAGCACAGCCCCGCGAGTACCTAGAGTACTACGACCCCGACTTGTTTTTTGCTAATCAAGTAATTACTAACGCCTGTGCCACCCAAGCTATTCTGTCAATACTGTTAAACTGTCCACAGCTAGAAATAGGTCAAGAACTCGCTAACTTAAGAGAGTTTGCTATGCCTTTGGACTCTCAAACCCGGGGGCTGACTATCAGCAACTCTGAACTCATCAGAAACACCCACAACAGTTTTTCAAGGCAAGAAGCGTTTGACTTTGGAAAGGCGAAAGCTACTGAGAAAGAGGATGTGTACCACTTTGTGTCATATGTTCCTTTTAAAGGCAAACTCTACGAACTCGACGGACTCCAACCAGGCCCAATCATGCTAGACGAGTGTTCTGAAGAAGACTGGCTGGAAAAAGTGAAGCCTGCGATTCTGGACAGGATCCAAAAGTACTCTGAAAACGAAATTAGGTTTAACTTACTAGCCTTAGTCAAAGACAAAAAGTCCTCTGCTGAAGAAGAAACCAAAAAACTCAACTCCGAAATAGCAGCAATACAAAGCAAACTAGCTTCTTTGGGNGAAGAAGTCCAAGGAATGGAAGTAGAGGTTGACGAAGAGTACTTCTCAGCTCTTCCAAACGACTTAGAAGCCTTGCAAGGAGAACTAGCAGCCAAAAAGCACCAGTTAGAGCAGTACTCAGACATTATCAAAGCTGAAGAAAACAAACATCTCAGGTGGAAACAAGAAAATGCCAGACGGAGGCACAACTACATTCCTTTCATTGTAACTTTGCTCGAAAAACTTGCTGAACAAGACAGACTACTTCCTCTTTTAGAGGAGGCTAAAAAACGCAAGACTGAAAGAACTAGTGGTAACTAATTAGTTAACTTATAATGGGACAAAATCCTTCAATTCAAAGCACACCGACTGTCAGAATAAAACCTACTCCTGGTTCTTCAGGCAACAGAATATTCCACAGAAACACTCTTTATGTCTACTCAGAGTCCAAAACTCAGATCCATAAACTAGTGACAAATGCAGAAACAACAATTTCGGATGTCAAAAGAATGACCGCTGGAGAAAACTCAAAGTTGTTTTTAAAAGAGCACGAGCTAAGAAACTCCCAGAAACTAAGTGAGCTCAAACTAGGCCCAGGTGCTTTGCTAAGGGTAGCTCGCAATGAAACCTCCACAGACAAGTCTTCCAGCACTGCTGAGTCTTTTTGTGACTACGATAAACACATCGGGCCTAAAACTAACTTAAACCAGCAGCCTTCCAGACCTCGTTCTCACTCTTCAGAGACCGAAAGTTTTGAACTTGATTTGGAAGCTTTAGCTGTGCCTGACTTGTCTCTTAGAGCCAAGCCCCATCACAGACCCAAGAAATCCTTGTACTAACGACTTATGTAAATATATTAAGCTTTAATCCACTCTATTCTTTGGTCGTCCTCCCAACGGCTCATTTTGGTTTGAGGAGTTCCTTTTTTTATAAAGGTGAACTTGGCCTTGCCGTGCTTTTTGCCGTCTACCCAAGTGCCATCGTACACTCTTCCGTCCTTCCACTTCATAACTCCTTGTCCGTTCTTCATGTCTTCTTTATACTCTCCTTCGTAAACTCCTCCGTCTGGCCAGCTAAACACTCCTTTGCCGTGCATCTTTCCGTTCCTCCATTCACCTACATACTTTTTGCCGTCTCCCCACACATAAGTTCCTTTGCCTTCTAGCTTGTTGTTGGCAAACTCTCCTTCGTAGTAGTTTTGTTCACTCCAAACCATTTTGCCTTTTCCGTGCTTTTCATTCTGGTGGTACTCGCCTTCGTAGTAAGACCCGTCAGGCCAGATTTCTTTGCCTTGGCCTTCTTGCATGTCTTCTGAAAACTCGCCTTTGTACTTGGACCCGTCTGGCTTTTTGAGTTCGCCGAAGCCGTTGGCTTTTCCATCTTTAAATTCTCCTTGGTAAACTAACCCGTCTGGTTCCACAAGCAGTCCTTTTCCGTTTAGCTTGTCTTTAAAAAAATACCCTACGAACATTGTGCCGTCTGAGAAGATCTGGCGACCTTGTCCGTGTTTGTGCTTTCTTTTGAGCCACTGCCCATGGTAAATGTAGTTCTCCTTAACGTTGATCATCGGAGGCAGTTCTTCAACGGAGTCTCCTATTTCTTCTTCAAAGTTAAACTCCCAGTTCTTATTTAGAACCTTAGCTACTTTTTTGGGTAAGTAGCTTTCAATGTCTTTTTCGTAGGCAGCGAACCCACTAGGCAGCCTGTTTTGGGAAAGCTCAGAGTACTTCTTGCTTTCGATGTAGCCTTTGGCAGCTTTTTTGGTGTTGATGCAGTGGTCTTGTGGCAGTGAAGTTATAACGTCTAAGTTGCCTTCTTCTTGCTTAGGTTCTTCTTGCTCCTGGGCCTGAACACCTTGTTCAGGAGCTGCCGCTAGCATTTCAGTAGTTCTCATTCCTGAGGGCTCTCTGAGGCACGAACAATCTTGTCCCATTTTTTAATAAATATCGTTATTTAATTCACTCGAATATTAGATTTCAGAGGGAGGTGCCAGCACTCTAAACCTTTTAGCCGGGCATTGTGTAGGTTGGGGTTCCTCTTCTGAGGAGGACTCTTCAGAGGTTTCTTCGTCGTTGTTGTTGGAGGCGTCAGTGCCTTTTTTACTGGACAAACTAGCCATTATTCTTGAATTTGAGGGATAGTATACAGTTTGGCCACACTGCAGAACTGAGTAAGCTACTATGCTGTAGTGGGGCTGGAACACATTTCCTATCACGTCGTCTATTTTGCCTACTACGAGTCCGTCTTCTCTGCAGACTTTAGTTTCAAAGTCCAAAAGAGGAGCTGAAGGCGAAGGCTTGACTACTAAGTAGCCTTCTGTGAAGTGAAGCACTGTTCCCAAAGGCAATGTTGGCCCTTGCAGGTACTCTGCTTCTGATTCCAGCGTTAAACTACTTAAGTCAGGAAGCACTTCGTTTCTAGTGCGGATTCTCTGCATCTCTTCCCAGTACTTAACTTTTTTCTCTACTCTGTGTAAAAGTCCCTCAATGATTTGTGTTATTTCTTCCATTTATTAGCCAACTACTTAAATACCTAGTTACTTAAGCTTGAGGTTTCATAGCTGGGAACAATAGTACCTCTTTGATGTTGTTTTGGTCAGTCAGCAGCATTGTGAGTCTATCAATTCCCATTCCCCAACCTCCAGTAGGAGGCAGTCCGTACTCCAGAGCTTTGCAGAAGTTTTCGTCAATTATTTGGGCTTCGTCGTCACCTTGCTCTTTTTGCTTTGCTTGGTCTTCAAACAGTTCCCTTTGCTTCAGCGGGTCGTTCAACTCAGTGTAAGCATTGCAAACTTCGTTATAGTTCACAAAAAGCTCAAATCTTTCACTAAGTCCTGAAACCGACCTGTGGTACTTAGCTAAAGGACTCATTATTTGTGGGTGGTCAATAATGAACACTGGGTTTTTGCACTGAGTCTCCACAAAGTGCCCTGCAAGCTTGTCAAGAAGTCTAGCAGTGGTTCGAGGAGCAGGACAGTCCACCTTGTGTTGCACGCATAAGTTGTCGAGGAAGGCTTGGGCTTCTTCAGAGTAAAGGTCATCAGGAATCTTGACTCCTGCAGCTTGTTCTATGCCTTCAATAAAGCCTATGCGCCTAAAAGGAGGGGTGAAGTCGAACTCTATCTCTGGACCTTCAGGACCTTCAGGGTGGTACTTAAAAGTGTAAGAACCTTTGATGCTGTACACTAGTTGACTAAGCATCTCTTCAGTGATCCTCATAAGGTCGTTGTAGTCAGCGTAAGCCCAATAGAACTCGCAAGTAGTAAATTCAGGGTTGTGAGTCATGTCAATTCCTTCATTTCTGAACTGTTTCCCGATTTCGTACACTCTGTCGAGACCACCTACAATCAGCATTTTCAGGTATAGTTCAGGAGCAATCCTCATAAAAAGTCTCATGTCAAGTTCTTTGTGGTGGGTTACGAAAGGAGTTGCAGTAGCTCCCCCAGGAATCATGTTCATCATAGGAGTTTCTACTTCAACAAACTCTCTATCGTCCAAGAACTTCCTAACGAACTTAATGATTTTGTCTCTGATTACAAAAGTTTCTCTGGAGGACTTGTTAATGATCAAGTCTAAGTACCTTTGCCTGTAACGAGTTTCTTTTTCTTTAAGACCTGTATGAGCAGGGGGCAGCATATGCAAGCAATGCGACAGAATCTGCATGTGGTGAGGAACTATACTTAACTCGCCAGGGCCGTTTTTAGGACTGGATCTAGCAGGGGACCCTGAGATGCCTAAGATGTCTCCTCTGTGGAGTTTCCTGTGGACAGAGTCAAAGTCCTCGCCTTTGTAGCTCCCAGCGTCTGCCATGACTTGGATAGTTACTCCATCAGCCTGGAGGTCGTAAAACCTTAGTTTGCCATGCTCGCGGATCCTTAGAATCCTTCCCGCCACAGAGACTGTTTCTTCGCTGTGCTGTCCTTTTTCGAGTCCAGAAAACGAAGAAATAAACTGGGGCAAACTATGAGAAACGTGGAACTTGTGGGGGTAAGGAGTTTCGTTAGCAGCTTTGAGTTGTTTAATATACTCGCATCTATTGAGGTAATATTGCGTAGGGTCCAGTTCCTCTTCTTTGGGTTTTTGTGTTTGCTCAGCTTTTTTGGCTTCTTTTTCGGCCTTTTGACGAGCAAGGCGTTCAGCTTTTTGCTGTCTTTTAAGTTCGCTGAGTGTAAGTTACTTTTTGCTGATTTTTTGCTCTTCTTGCGGCTCCATTTTATTATAGGGTCTGAGTTGCCTGAAAGTTAAGTTTGGTCTAAACTGCAAAAGAGCCCGTCTTATCATTTATTAATTATTTTCGTAGTAAATAAACTGGTAAGTGTAAAGTTGCAGTGAGTCTTGGGCAACTAGAACTACTCCGTTGGTTTCTGAGTTCACAAAAGTAGAAGGAACTCTTTCAAGCCACCCTTGCTTTAAGGAATAGGGGTCCTGGCCGTACACTCTTAAGTCACAAATGTAGTTCATTATGTCGTAAACAGTTTCTTTTTCTCCAAGCAGTTCTTCTTTGGAAATCGGGGACTTGTGCTTTACCTTTGAAAAGTACTCTTCTAGAAGTCCTTGCAAATGCTCTAAAAAGTTCTCAGGGCTTTCTAGTTGGTGAATTGAAACGTACCAAATTAAGTCAACTAGTTCGTAACTTTCTCTTCTGTGGAGTTTTGCCGAAAAACCTGTGCCTGAAACTTCTTGTTCAAATGCTTCAAAAGGAGGACAGTTCTGTTGCAGGTGGAATTCAAGTTCTAGTTGAGAGTTTTTGGGCAAGTTGCTTACTTTGACTGGAAAAGGATTATAAGTTGGAGGGATTTCAGGAATCTGGGTGGTGTAGTACGCGTAGCATACACTAGCTGCTTCTAACTTAAAGTCGTTTGACTCTGCTATTGCTTGGCAGTTCTTAAGTATTTGGGGAAAAGCTTCCTGTGAAAGCTGCATAGTTTCAGGAATAAGTGGAATGCTTCCTGCTAAGTGGAGGTTGTTGAGAACTTTATAAGCTTGTGAGTAGGGTCCAATGTTTGCAGGGGCCCAAGAAGAGATACTTTGTACATGAGTGCATTTTTTGGTGCTTGTAGTTCCTTTTACAGAGACTTTGACTCTGTTTGTTTGATTGTTAACTTCGCAACACACTCTAGACGGAGGGTTTGGGAAGTCAAAGAACTTTACGTAGACTGAGTTGAATTCTTGGTAAAGAGACATGTCTTGAATGTAGGCTGTTAAGTAGTAAATTTCATTCATGCTGAATCCTTTTGCTTGAATAGCTGTTTTAATAGAGTCCAGCACAGTAAAGGTTTCATCTTGGATGTTTCTGCCTTCGAGACCTAAAGAACTCACTGTCACTTCAGAAGTGTAAAAGTCGCCTGATTGAAGGTACACACTTGGCAGAGTCTGAGAAGTGGCAGAGACTTCTTGGAGTTCTTCAGTTTGCTTGTCTTGGAGTTTTACTTTGTTAACTACTAAGTACCCGTAAGGAGAATACACTGAGTTTCCTGTAGAAACAACTTCTGTTTCTTCTAGAATTAGCCTTTTCTTCATAATAGGAGCATCGACAACTAAAGTTTCGTACTCACCGCCTTCTCCGGCTACATGGAAGCCGTACTTGCTTTTGAGTTCAGCAAACTGGGAAATGTAGTTAAACACGTTTTGGCCTAAATGCTTCTCAAGCAGTCCCATAGCACTGATTTTGCAAATCACAGCTTTATAGCCCTTTTCAGTCATTTCGTTCAGCATCTGCATTTGGTCGTACTTCCACAGAGGAGAAATGCTTACTAGTCCTAGTCTGCCGCACACGTTCTCTACTCTGTTTCTTTGGTAGGAACTTAGCACAGCTCCACTCACTACAGCTTCAGCTTGAGGGAACTTAAGTTTAGCTGCGTAAAGTAAGTTATAAAGGTCTTCTACTTCATCTTGCTGCGTAAAAGTGTAATTCAACTCAGTGTTGACTGATGCAAGAGTTAAAGCTCGGGAGACCAAAGGAGCATCTAAAGCTTGCGCAAGTGCAGCTAAACAGTTAGTTCCGGCTGTTTGAAACATAAAAGAATCAGCTTCTGCTTTGGCATACAAGTTAGCAACACACACAAGTTCGTGACCTTGTTCTAAAGCTTTGCCCACTGCAAAAAGTGAGTCTTTTCCTCCACTCAAAAGTCCTATGATGCGCATTATTATTTAGTTTTTAGAATAATTCCAGACGCCTAACTTAAGAGGACTCCGAACCTTTTCTTCGTGGCCTTTAGTTTCTCCTTTCCAGGTCAAAACGCCAAAAGCTTTTCCGTGTCTGGGGTCCTTGAAACTTATTCTAGTTATGGTATAGTAAGAGTTCTCAGGCCAAGTCTTCCTCCAGAACTTAAATCCCACTCCTTGTTCAGGGTACTGCGCAGCTAACTCAAACAAGTTTTTGTAGTACCTTCCCGTAAGAGGTTTAACTATTTCTTCTTTGGTGTAAGTCCTAAATGCCCTTCTCACCCACATTTATAATATGGTCAAGCGCAAGTTCGCCCAAGTCAAAAAGATCATTTCTTTGAAAGACCAAAGACGCAAAGCTGCCCAAAAAGAACCTAAGGAAAAACAAGAAGTTGCTCGGGCAACTCCTCAGCCCTCCCACTTGTTTTTCTTGTCAAACCCTGCTTTAGGTCCTCCTTACCACTTGTTGCTAGACACCAACTTCATAAACTTTTCTATACAAAACAAACTGGATATATTCAAAAACTCTATGGACTGCTTACTCGGAAAAATAATTCCCTGCATCTCAGAGTGCGTAATTGGCGAGTTAGAAAAGTTCGGGAAGAAGTACAGACTAGCACTTAGGATTGCTAAGGATCCACGGTTCCAAAGACTTAAGTGCTCGCACAAAGGCACTTACGCAGATGACTGCATTGTAGACAGAGTGACTCAACACAGGTGCTACATCGTTGCTACTTGTGACAAAGACCTTAAAAGAAGACTTAGGAAAATACCTGGAGTCCCTATCATGTACATCTCTTCTCATAAGTACACAATCGAAAGAATGCCTGACGCTTTAGGAGCTCCTAAGTAACCTTTTAAGTGTTATAAAAAATAATAGTAAAGTTGGACATCTTCCTGATGAAGTTTGCGTAGTCGTTCATCACTAAGTTGATCGAAACCAAGTACAGCAATATTGAAGCAACTATATAAAGCACTGAAGTCACTATAAAGAANGTTTTGAAACTGTTGAGCCTGTCCATAGAGTACTTTTCGTAAGTTTCAATCCAGCGGTAGCAAGCCTCTGCCACTTCTTCAAGTCTGATTTCTAAGTTGACGATTTCGTCCCAGTTTTCCCAGTCTGTTTTTTGGATGTACATTTCTGCAATGTTTATGTAGTCGTTGATTCCTGGGAGTATTCCTGACCACAAAGAAGACTTGCAGCCTTGGGTTACTTCACAAGCAGACTTGTAGTACAAGTCATAAAGCTCATCAGTTATAGACTCGTCATAAATTCCATAGTCTTCTGAACCGTCTTCAAGTACCTGTAAAGAAACCCTAAGTGCTTCAATCTCTTTTTGAAAGTACTCAGAGGGACTAACTACGTACTGCCCTTCTTGGACAATGTACTTGTAGCCTACGGAGTCTAGCGTAGTTAAGTAGTGCTCCCTTAGCCAGTAGTAAGATGTTATCAGAGAGGAGTGCTGCATTCCTACCCAGTTTAAGTAGTTGGGAATGGTATTCACGAACATCTGGAGTCTTTCAATGTAGAAGATGTACACAAAATAAGTAAACAAAATAGTGATAACTGGGAAAATGGAGAGCTTAAGCAACAACAAAGGCCACTTCTTAGGAATCTTAGGTTTGGTTTTGGATTTTGTGACTATGTCAGAAACAGCTTGGGAACTATGGACATTTTCAAGTCTAGTTCTAACCTTGTCACATATTTGAAACAACAAAGCATTGGGCATTTCCAAGAACTGTTCCCAAAGGAACCGGTTGCATTTGTCAAGTTTAAAAACTCTAGGCAGCACAAGCACACTCACCAATAAAGCAAGTATTCCTAAGCAAAGAAGGTTCAGTATGTAAATCTGCGAGAATTGAGTTTGTCTGAGTTCGTACTCGTAGTCAATGAGCGAAAAAAAGGTTCCATTGTAGTACTTGTAGACTTCACTGAAAGTATTTCGGTATATGTAAAACATCTGACTGTTACTGGTGTCCCAGTTCAAGTGTTCCAAGATCTGTTTTGCAGAAAGCAGTATTTTAAACGAAATGTCTACTAAGTTGGACCTTAGCTCGAAGTACTGGTTGTTGGAGAACTCCCAAACTGGCACTACAGACTCTACGTAAGGAAACTTGTTTTCAGAGTCCCACTCCTCCATAGCGTCATTTATGGTATTAATGGATTCTTCAAACCCATTCAAAAGCCTATTAACTGCCTCAATAACGTGATCTTGCCTTTCAATCGGGTAGAGTTCTAAGTAAATCAAATTCAAAGTTACTATGTGCTGTCCTAAGTCGATAGCAAAAGACCTTCTGTTTACGAGCTGTTTGAAGATAGAGTTTTCTTGGACTCTGTCAATAAGTCTCACAGCTAGAATCAGCGAAATAGCCACTCCTATTATTTGAGTGACTATTAAAATGAAGTAAACTATTTTCAGAATCCTAGTGCCCTTAGTTAACTTTTGTTCGTTTTTACTGAACTCTGCCAACATTGACCTTTCTTTAGTCATAGTGTTGAGTCTGTTTTTCTTGGTGGCCCATTCAGCTTCAGTGCAATTCAAAGAGTTAGTTTCAAACACATCGAAAGAACTGTTGCTTTTTTCGTACTTGTTTTCAGTTTCAGGAGGCGGTTCAGGGATTCCAAATCCAAACCCACCCATAAACAAAGAACAGGTCATTTTCATTGCATCTATGCACAGTATACTAATGGTTTCTGAGTCCCTTTTGATCTGGAACACGTGCATTTTCATCTCCTCAAAAGTGTTTTCGTTAAAGTACTTGAAATGAAAAGCCCCTCCGTTTATGTTTTTCATCTCAGACCTTTTTTTAACTCTCGAGAATTCTGAGTCAGTGCTTTGATTAATTTCTCCTTGAAGTGCAGTTTCATACTGGGAGTTAAACCCTGGCAAGAACTCTTCCATGTAACGGCCAATCTTTTTGCCAAAGGACTCACAACGCATTTCTTCGATTTCTTTAAACAAGTCAGGAGAGTGGTTCATCACAAGCAAGTCTTTGCTGAGAAGGATCTTGTCTTTTTCTAGTTTCCGAATGCAAAGCATGATTAAAGGCCTGCAACCTGAGCTCAGTAGTATAGGTTTTACTTTTACACTGTGGATGTTTTTTTGNTGGTCTTCTATTAAAGACAANGAATTNGAAAACTTCTTAATNGACACTCCTACTCTTAAGCAGTGCTCTATTGACTTTTTGAGTTCAAAGTTAAAAGGATAAACTAGCATAGAGAAAAAGTTAGTCCCTGCTAGTTCTC
>PR_CR_10_Liq_1_inCRDRAFT_1001053_pt1 | contig 16162 bp, 20 predicted proteins | sample PRCRCaboRojoPR_3_FD_10241 | JGI IMG/M metagenome (IMG submission 10241)
CCAGGCGGTGAGGGTGCGCCGCAGGGCCTCGCCGATGGCCTCGGGCGCCAGGGGCGGCGGGCTGCCGGCGGTGAGCGGGCCGTGCTGCAGCGCGACGCGCAGCCGCTCGCCCGCCCGCAGCCGCACCCGGGCTGTTGCGGCGCAATCCGTCAGCGACCACTCCAGCGTGCCCGAGAGGCGCAGAATGCCGGCACCACCCCGGGTGACGAGTCCGCCCGGGGCCGGCTCCAGCAGTGGGCGGATCAGGCCGTATTCCGGCCGCGGCCGATAGTCCAGGTCCACCACCACCTCGCCGTTGGTACAGCGCAGCTCGCGCAGGAGCATGTGCGGTGCACCACGGCCCAGCGCTTCGGACTGCGGTGGCTGGTCTTCGGCAGCGTCGTTGCCGGTGGCCAGCGCGTCCCGCAGCACGGCGTCACCGCCGCTGCAGTGAAAATGCGTCTCCAGCACCAGGGATTGCGGGAGGTATTTGCGCTGGCTGGCGGCGATGTCCAGCGGGGTGACGGCGAAGTGGCCGCCGTCCGGGTCCAGCACCCGCGCCAGCTGGGCCGGTGCATCGAAGCGCGGCAGGCAGAGCCAGTCCACGCTGCCGTGCCTGTGCACCAGCGCGGCGCCGTGGCGGTCGGAGAGCAGTGCATAGTCGGCGATGGCGTGCTCGCTCATGTGCGGCTCCCCGGGGCTGTTGCGGTGGGTTTCTCGGCGGCAGCGATCTGCCCGCTGCGGCGGCATGGGTTGGGCGTGGGTGTCTGCATTGGTGAATGCCTACAGTAGGGGTGTGAGCAGGCGGGACGCGTGAATCTTGGCCCAGTCCACCCGGCCGTCCGGTTTCAGGTCCGCATGGGTGAGCTCGCGCGCGTGTTTGAGGTCATCGGCGAATTGGGCATCGAGGCATTGCGCGATGCTCTCGTCGCGGATGACCAGCGCCACCTCGTCGTTGAGCTTCATGGAGCGGTTGTCGAGATTAAAGGTGCCGACGGTGGCCCAGCAGCCGTCGGCGACGAAGGTCTTGGCATGCATCATCGCCGGCTGGTAGGCGTAGATATGCACCCCGGCGTCGATGAGCCGGCCATACAGGGCGCGGCCCGCGTGCCAGACCAGCGGCTGGTCGGTGTTGGCGCCGGGGATCAGGATGTGTACCTCCACACCGCGGTCTGCGGCGTTCATGAGCAGCCAGCGCATGTCCCGTGTAGGCGCGAAATAGGCGCTCGCGATGTGGATGCGCTCCCGGGCCGAGGTGATGGCCAGAAAGAAGAAGCGCTCGGCATTGGTGGTGCCGAGCGACGGCGAGCAGGTCATGATGCCCGCCGCCTGGGGCGTCTTCGGCGGCGGTGATTCCGAGTAGGGGGTGATGGCATCACCCACCAGCAGATCGCCGGTGGCTTCGGCCCAGTTGGTGGAGAAAGCCACCTGGAGCTGCATCGCGGCGACGCCCTCCACGCGCACATTGGTGTCGCGCCACTGCCCGGGGCTGTGACCGTCACCCTGCCATTCGTCGGCGATGCCGAAGCCGCCGGTGAAGCCGATGCGCCCGTCCACCACCACGGCACGCATGTGCATGCGCTGTTGGTACTTGTAGAGCTCCTTGAAGCGCAGGGGCCGATAGGTGGCCACATTGGCGCCGGCGGCGGTGAGCCGCTCGCGGTAATCGCGGGAGATGCGACTGCCGCCAACGGCGTCCAGCAGCAGCAGGACTTTGACACCCGCCTGGGCGCGCTCGCTCAGCACGCGCAGCAGCGCGTCCGCCACGGCGCCGGGGTGGAACTCGTAGACATGCACGCAGATGACGTGCTCGGCGCTCGCGAGTGCTCCCCAGAGCCGCGGGAAGGTCGCCTCGCCGTTGAACAGCACCTCGATGCGGTTGCCGCCGACGATCTGCGTGGTGGTCAGCAGCCCGAGGTAGATGTTGAAGCGCTCCCCACGGGCGTCCAGAGTGTGCTCCTCGATGCCAAGGGGGCGCACCCGCCGAATGGCGGTGGTGCGGGTCAGATAGGCGCCGAGCATGCCGAGCAAGGCCGCGAGCAGGGCGTAGCCAAGAAAATCGAGCATCAGATCTCCCCTGCGCTGTACGGGTTTGTGCTGAGGTCCGGATTCGGTGTAACTTCCACCCTCCGGCTGCCGGTTGCCGCGCGCATCGACCGGGCAATCCGCAGCCCGGCAATCTGCTGCCCAGCGATCTGCTGCCCAGCGATCTGCTGCCCAGCGATCCGCAGCCAGCGATCCGCAGCCAGCGATCCGCAGCCAGCGATCCGCAGCCAGCGATCCGCAGCCAGCGATCCGCAGCACACGCCACTTCCCCGACCACCGCTGACGCACGACCGCCCCGCCAGCATCATGCGACGCGCCGCCCTGTGCCTTGTTCCGGCCCTTTTTGCGGGCTTCTCCTCGTCGCCGCTGCGGCGTCCATTCCGATGCCGGCCCCGGTTGCGGCTGCGGCCCAGGCGGCTGTCGGCTCCCCTGGTGGCATGTCTGCTGTGCTGGCAAGTCGCCGCCGCGGCCGACACTGGTCTCGAAGACTTCGGGTTTCGTATCGCCATGCAGGAGAAGTCCGCCGCGACCTTCTACGTCAGCGGTGACATCCACGGCTACGGGCCGGTGGAGCTGATGGTGGACACCGGGTCCGGCTACATGACCATCAACGAGCACACCCTTGCGGCGCTGCGCCAGCGCGACGCTGCCCGGTATGTGAAACAACTGCGCGGGGTGCTTGCCGATGGGTCCGAGATCGAGGTTCCGGTCTACGCCATCGCCCGCCTGCGCATCGGCGCCCGCTGCTGGCTCACGGACGTGGAAGCGGCGGTGTTTCCGGGTGATTCCCGCCAGATTCTGGGCTTGAGTGCGCTCCGCCGTGCCGCGCCTTTCATCTTCTCGGTGGACCCGCCTGCGCTGATTTTGAGCCGCTGCGCGGACACGGACGAGGTGGCGGGGGACGGCCCCGCCGGCGACCTGCTGCACAGCGGGGACCAGCCGGGGTGATGGAGCCGATGCTCCCGGGGCCCACCGGCGGCGACTCGGCATCGCGAGCAAGCTCAGCGCCCCGCCCCGCTTCCCGTGGTATCACTGGATGTGGTGGCCCGCTCGCGCTGTCGCTCGGGGTCCTGCTGCTCCCCCGGTAGCCGGTCCGCCACCTCCGCGCCCCGCTCGCCCCGTGGTCGGGGCGCACCCACGGTGCTGTCGCGGGCGGTCTGGCGCTCGGTCTCGGCGTTGACCACCGCGCCGATGATCACCGCCGCCGCGGACAGGTAGAGCCAGAGCAACAGCACGATGACAGCGCCGAGAGAGCCGTAGGTGGCGTTATAGGCGCCGAAGTTGGCCACGTACACCGAGAACAGGGCGGAGGCGCCGAGCCACAGGATCCCCGCCAACAGGGACCCGACGGGCAGCCAGCGCCAGCGGGCGGCGCGCCGCGAGGGTCCGTAGCGATACAGCACCGCCAGCGCCGTCAGGCCCACCAGGGCCAGCAGGGGCCAGCGCAGCCAGGCCGCCAGCACCTCCGGCACGGTGCCGAGGCTCACCAGGTTGATGATGATGGGCACGGCGACGGTGGCGACGATGGCCGCTGCCACCACCAGCACCAGAAACAGCGTGAGCCCGAAGGCCATCAGATTCAGGCCGAAGAAGCTTCGGTCCTCCGGCTCGTCGTAGGCGATGTTGAGCGCGATGATCAGCGCCCGGGTGCCGCGGGTCGCCCCCCAAAGCGACAGGAGCACCGCACCTGCAAGGCCGAAGCCGAGGGCCTCCGAGCCCGTATCCGACGCAGCCTCGATCCGCGTGGCGATGAGCTGGTGCACCGGAGCCGGCAGCACGCCCTGCAGCGCATCGAACTGCGCCTGGATCTGCGTAGGATCGAAGATCAGGTCATAGGTCGTCACCAGGGCGGCGATGGCCGGGAACAGCCCGAGCAGGCTGTAGAAGCCGACTCCGGCCGCCACCAGGCCCAGGTTCTCCTGCATGAAGCGGCGCAGCACACGCCGCAGGATCTGCCACCAGCCCCGGCCCGGCATGACCATGGGCGAGATGGCATCCCGGCCGGGCGCGAAGCCGCCGGCGGTGTCGCCAGTGTGGGCGGGAGTGCCTGCTTGCATGGGATCTCCTCCTCGCGGACGTTGTGGGCTTACGGCGCCATGACGCCGAGGGCCTGGCGGACGGCGAGCCGCCGTGCCGCCTTCAGCAGCGATTGGAGCGCCCGGTTGTGGGTGACGGGCCGGCGTGCTGCCGGCGCCGCGTCGCGGCGGCTCTGGGGAGCGAGCATGCCGAGGGTGAGGCCGGCGTCGAAGGTCAGGATGAGCGTCTCCTGGCTGGTCAGGCGATCATGGATCAGTGCCGCGGTGTGGCGGCGCTGGCGGACCGCATCGCGGCGACAGGCGGCGAGCCTCAGGACAGCGCGGCGCACGTCGCGGCGATGCGCGGCCAGGGAGGGGCGGAGTGCGCGCAGCAGCATGTTCGGACTCTCCTCCGGCGGGATGCTGGGATGGACGGCCGGGGCTCGCGTGGCGCGGCCTCAGGGGGCATCAGCACCCACTGACCTGCGTGGCGCCAAGGCCATGCGCAGCGCCGGGAAGGTCAGATGGCGGGTGAGCATGCCCGTCAATGCGATGCAGATGCCGGCGGCGAGCAGGTTGGCGGCGGCGAGAAGGCCCAAGGCCAGCGGCCAGCCCAGGGCGTTCGCCAGCAGCACGCCGGCGGCGAGCATCGCGAGCAGCCAGGCGCTGCCGACGGCAATCGCCGCCAGCGCCCCGAGCAAGGCGATGCGCAGCGCCGCGGCCAGCGCGAGGCGGGCCTCAGCGCTGGCGAGATCGGCGACGGCGGCGGTGGTGGCGCGCCAGCTGGCGGCGAGGTCCGTGATGGCGTCGCCGAGCCGGGCTGCGCGCACGGACTCATCGTCGCCGGTGGGCGGCGCTGCCTGTGCGGCATCATCGGCAGCATGATTGGCAGTCACCGACATGGCGTCAGCGCCGCAGCATCGAGGAAAGGATGATCCCTGCCCCGAAGGCGAGTCCCACCGCAGCCCAGGGGTGGTCGTCTACGTAGTCTTCCACCACGTTCGCGGCCTCATTGCCCTTGGCACGCACTTGCCGGCCGGTGCTGCGCACCCGCTCCTGCATGCCGGCGGCGCTTTCTCGCATGTTCTGCTCGGCACCGCCGGCCTGCTCGGCAACGCGGTCGAGTGCCTCGTGGAGGGCCTTGACCACACGCTCGGTCTCGGTGGTCTCGGTGTGATTGCTCTTGTCTGCCATGGCTGTGTCTCCTGCATCTTTGGCCGTTCTGCTGGCGCGGCGATGGCCGACGGCGGCATGGACCGGGGCTCGCCGACGCGCGTGACTCCATCCCTTGTGAAGCAAGAAGCGGTCCTGCCGGTACTGCCGCGGCTGCGGCGCGCTGCCGGCGCCTCAGCCGCGGCGCCCCCGGGCCGGGCACTGGTCGAAATGCGCCGCTCGGGGGGATTTGCCCCGCTGCACGCCGTCACTGCACCTGGAACGGCTTGCCACGGGCCACGTTCTCCGCCGCGAAGCGCCAGTTCACGAGCTTCCAGAAGGCGTCGACATAGGCCTGCTTGCGGTTGCGGTAGTCCACGTAATAGGCGTGCTCCCACATGTCGCAGGTGAGGATGGGCAGCAGGCCGTCGCGCAACGGGTTGCCGGCGTTGCTGCGGCTCTCGATGACGAGCTTGCCGCTCGGGTCCAACGCGAGCCACACCCAGCCGGACCCGAACAAGGTGGTCAGGGCCTTGGAGAACTGCTCGCGCAGCGCATCGGTGGTGCCGAAATCCCGGCCGATCCGGGTGGCCAGCTCGCCCTCCGGGTTGCCGCCGCCGTCGGGGCTCAGGCAGTGCCAGTAGAACGCGTGATTCCAGGCCTGGGCACCGTTGTTGAAGATGCCGCCGTCGGCTTCGACGATGATGTTGGTGAGGGGCTTGTCGGCGAAGTCGGTGCCCTCGATGAGGTTGTTCAGCTTGTCCACATAGGTGGCGTGGTGCTTGCCGTGATGGAGCCCGAGGGTCTCCGCGGAGATGTGCGGCGCGAGCGCGTCTTCCGCGTACGGGAGATCGGGTAGGCGGTGCTGGGACATGGGTCCTCCTGTCGATGGCGTGTGGTGGCGGTTGGTGGTGTGGTGCACCGGCACGGGCGGCATAGGACGTACCGGCGCGGCACCAGGGTGGTCTGGGGAGGCCGGGTCAGCGGGTCAGCGCTCATACACCAGCTGGTCCGGATCTATGCCGAGGCTCAGCAGCCCATCGTTGATGCTTTGGACGAACGGGTCCGGCCCGCAGACGTAGCAATGGCCCTCGCGGTCGGCGATGTTGGCGTCGAGGAAGGCGGTGTCGATGCGTCGGCCCTGCCGCCCGGCGTCGTCCTCGCGGGTGAAGGTGAGCACCAAGTCGTCGCCGAGATAGTGGGAAAGCTCCTTGGCGCAGATCACGTCCCGCTCGCCCTTGTTGGACAGCAACAACCGGTGGCCCGCCAGGGCCTCGTCCTTCGCCAGTCGCCGCAGCATGGCGAGGAAGGGGGTCAGGCCGGTGCCGGCGGCGATGAAGGTGCCCGGACCCTGATAGGTGATGGTGCCGAAGGGGTCGCTCAGCAGCAGCGCCGCGCCGGGCTCCAGCGCGTGCAGGGCCTCGGTGACGCCGTCCTCCTCCGGGTAGCGCTTGACGGTCAGCTCCAGGATGCGGTCCTCCAGCAGGGAGGTGGGCGTGAAGGGTCTCCCCTGGTCGCGCCATGCGTCCTGGTCGATGGCGAGCTCCAGGCCCTGTCCCGGCTGCCAGCTGAGACCGTCCGGACGCGTCAGCAGCAGGCGCTGCACGTCGTGGGTAACGAACTGGCGCATGAGCAGTGTGGCTTGGTGGGCCATGGGAACCTCCGGGGCGCTGCGGTGACGCGGGGCGGTGTATCCCCGCCCGGCGTTGCCGTCTGTTGTTGCTGCGTACCCCGCTGCGAGCAATGCGGGTGCCAGGTGCCGGTGGCTTGCGCAGACCGCGTCGCAGTCGGTGGTCCGGCGCAGGACAGGGTGAAGGGGGCGACGGTCGCGGCGGTGGAGTGCGCCGGCGCACCTGCTTCCCAAACAGCCTGCTTGCTGCAACGGCAAGGGGTCCTATGCCCCGAGCGCGGTGGAGATGCCCCGCAGCCGTCGGGTGGTCCGCTGCTGTGCTGTGCTGTGCTGTGCTGTGCTTGGCTTGGCTTGGCTTGGCTTGGCTTGGCTTGGCTGGGCGATGGGCCTTGCCTTCGGGTGGCAGCGCGCCGCGGTCAGATGGCGGTGTCGGTGGGCCGGTGGCGAGCTACTGGCGGGCCAGTGACGGGCCGCTGGTGTGACGGTTGCATGACGCAGTGCAAAGCCCTGTAGAGCCGACGGGGAGCAACGTCAATTGGAGTCACGCCATGATCCAGCGAGATGAAAAACGCCCGAACGCCCTGGACAGCAAGGGGTTCCTCACCGACCCGGCGCTCTGGGACGCACACCTCGCCCAGCGTACGGCCCGCAGCCTGGGCATCGGCGAGCTGGCCGTTGCGCACTGGCGGATTATCGAGCGCCTGCGCACGAACTGGCTGGAGGCGGGGGATCTGCCGTTGCAGCGACACCTGTGTCGGGAGCTCGACCTGACCGCGGGCTGCATCGACAAGCTCTTCGGCGGTCTCATCGAGGCCTGGAAGGTCGCGGGGCTGCCGGACCCCGGCGAGGAGGCGCGCGTTTACATGGAGAACATGGAAACCGACGACACGACGACGGAGTGAGCAATGACGGAACCCGACTATGCCCGCCGCCTGCGGCCCATTCCCGGCTGGCGGACACTGCCATGGTGGCGCAAGGCCCGCCTCTGCTGCGCCCAGCCCACCTTCGCTTACAGCCTGCTGTTCGGCCTGGTCGGGGCCGGCTTCCTGCTGGCGGCGCCGGTGCTCGATCCGGATCTCGCCGTGGTGGGAGGGATTCTCCTCGCCGTGGCCGTGCTCATGTTCGCCACCTTCTGGCTTCTCGCCTATCGTGCCTTTGGTCGCCATCGGCGGTCAGGCGGCGATGCAGGAGACGGGTCTCGATGATGTCTGCGGGTGGCTGTGGCCGGGAGATCGGCCGGCGCTGATGTGGACCTCTGGTGTGGACCTATGGGGCAGTCGCGCCGGCCGGCGGGAAGCGCTCCCGCGACAGCGCAGCGGGCTCAAGCGTCGCGCCGCGCTTCCCTGCGCGGCTGTTGGGGCTTGGCGGTGTCCGTACCCCGGGTGCGGGGCATTTTCAGCGGGATTGCGGTTCTGACGGCGGCAGGGTCGGTCCCTTGGCCTCGAAAGCGGAGAACTCGGCCCGATCGATGACGTTGTTGCGGTTCTGATCCGCTTGCCAGAACTCATCCAACAGCCCCTTGCGGCCGCCGGCCTCGCCCTTGGACAGGACGCCATCGCGGTTGATGTCCAGCTCATCGAAATCCGGTGCCCCGATCTCGGGTCCCAACGGCGGTGCCGTCGGGCCCGGCTCCGTCTGCGGCATCGCTGGGAGCACCTCGGGGGTCGCGCCCTCATAGACCTGGAATTCGTCGAACTCCTCGNGATCGATGCGGCCGTCGCCGTTCNTGTCGAAGCGATCCCACTGACCGGCCAGCGGCGAGCGGCCCTGCACCTCGCCNGGGGTCAGCGTGCCGCTGTTGTCGATATCCATATCCGGAAAGTCGGCGGGCTCGTAGTAGACGGCNTCGCCTCGCTCGGCGTTCGCGGCCAGGGGCATNGCCAGCGCGGTCGCCACGGCGGCGGCCAGGGCTGCGCGGCGCATGGGGGTTTGCTTGGTGCGCGTTTGCATCGTCGGTTCCTCCGGTTGGAGGACCGGATCATCAGCCCCGCCTTCAAGGAACGGGCCTGAGTCCGGTCCGGTGGTCGGCTCGGTGGCTGGCCCGCCTGCGCACGGCGCCGGCCTGCCGGGGCTTTGCATCAGCGCTGCGTGGCCCGGCTGCCGGTGGTCCCGCGCACGCACCCGGCCACCGCTCTCTTACGACCTGAAGCAAGGCCCACGCCAGCCTCAGCGAAGCTTCGCCGTCCGCGCCGACGCTCGACAAGCATCACCTTCCCCTGTAGCGTTACCGCCACGACCTTCAAGCCGAGGGTGTCTGCACGCGCGCCGATGCCGAGCGGCTTCCGGCACTGGCCGCGCAAGCGCGTCCCGAGCCTCGCTGCCTGCCGCGCCGACGCCCGGGGCGCGCTCGGCAGACTTGGGTAGACTGCTCGCGAAGCCCCATCACCCATTGCTCCACAGCCCTTTCTGCCTGCGATCCAGCGTCGATGATCAGAGCCCACTCCCAGCGCATCCTGCAGCCGTACTCCGCGCAGGTACAGATCGCGGAATCCGAGCAGGCGCGCGCGTTGTCCATCGATGGTGACCTGTGGGAGTTCCAGTTCATCTATGCCAACGCGCGCAGCGCACGGGGCAACAGCGGTCCGCAGCAGGGCCGCTTCACCAGGGCGGCGCACATCAGGCACCGCGATCTCGCGCGCGTCATCGACAACCCGGTGACGGATGAAGGCCAGGTCGATCAGCGCATCCTCGACCTCGCGCGCTTCCTGCTTGGGGCGCGGCTCCCGTTCGAGGCCGCCGATCGCTACGAATACTGGCTGCTCGATCCCGCCGACGATTCGCCGCTGGCCCTGATTTTCTCCTGCGTCGATGCCTCAGAGATGGCGTCGTTCCCGAAGCTCACCGACTGGGCCGCGCTCCCCGCCGCCGTCATGCCCATCGACACGACGGAGGCCGAGCGCAGCAGAGCCTATGGCCCCGTGAACTATCGCCTGGAGCGCTGTGTCGCCGAGCGTGCCGGCGGCAAGCCGAGGGCGCAGTGGTTTACGCGGCGGTACCATGAGGCGGAGGAATTCCCGCCGTTCCTGGTGCGCGAGGACTGGGACAACGATGAGCACCGGGAGCTTTGTCAGCGCTATCTGCATCGCCAGGCCCCGCGTCTGCTGATGCTGCACGGCGTGGGTCTCGAAGACCGGCGGCGCATGGAGCTGGCGGCAAAGGCGAATGCGCTCGATGTCGCACGCTTTTATCCGCTGTACCCGGAGATCGCCGATCACGAGGTGGTGGACAAGATCCGGGTCGAGGCCCGGCTGCGCATGGCGGCTGGGGAGAGGGCGTATTCAATGGGTCGCCGGGATGGCGTTCTGTACCAGTGATGCAAGCCGCGCATGACCGTTCCGTCCAACGCCCGACGACCTGTCTGCAACCGCTGTCAAGCTTAACCCACAGTCGCAACGCCGTGATATGAGCGAGCCGGATCACAGCTTCGATCCGCCGAGCATCCAGGAATCCCTCGCGATGCTTGAGCGATACCTGCCACCCGAGGATATCCTTCCGGTGACAAGTGTGCTGCGGGAGTTATCGGAGCGGCCGGACGACGATGCCTTGCTGGCACGGCTGGCAGAGGCTGTGGACAGCCGCGGCATTCTACAGGGCGCAGTATTGACCTATGCGCCGGTGATTGCCGGCTTGCTGTCAGATGACCCCTTCGCCGACGACGCTTAGACCAAGCCGCACAGCCCAGCTGCCACACGCCTTGCTCGCGACGAGTTGAGAGTGGTGGGACGCGCAGTTTCCGCCCGCGCGCAGCAGGTTTGAGCTGGGCGCGCTTCAGAGCCCCGGGCGCTGGTCGCGCATCTGCGAAGCGTCTGGTCTGAGGGCGCGTCTCGCCGGACCCCATCCCGCTGGGCCGCTGCCGACCGTCGGCCACTTACCACCTCAAAGCACCTGAGTCAAGTCGGTTGCCCGGCGCATGCTGCCCCGTGGGAGGCCGCCGGGGACTCGCGCGGCCCCGGGGAAAACCCTTAGTCCGGCAACCGGTTATGCGGCGTCGGCAGGGTGGGGACGCCATTAGCAACGGTTATGATCCCCGAAAAATGTATAAGTCGCCGAATATCAGCTTCGGTGCATATACTGTGGGGCCGTTGTCGCCGGGAGGCGCCAAAGCACCGCCGATTTCTCAGTCGAACGGTTGGACACCCGTTCCATCGGCCCGGCCGATCGGCCCGACGCGAGGGCGGATCGGAACTCGTTTCCTTGAGATAGTCGAGGACAACATCGCAAAGTGGAGTCGTTAGCCAATGATCACAACTAACCCTTTCGAGGTTCTGTCCGCGAACCTTCCGCTTGAGCCGGGGGTCATGCAGGCGTACGTCGTCCTGATGGTCCTTCTGGTCATCGGCGGCACCCTGCTCGACGTCGTTCACAAGAAGAGCGCGAAGTACTTCTTCGAAAAGGGACAGTCGCTCAAGAAGCTCGCCAGGCGCGAAGTCGGCGGCGGCGAGAAGGTCGGCATCGCCGTGAGCACCCTGACGAACGAGGTGCTGACCTCGAGCGAGTTCGAGAACCGCGATCGTCGCATCTCGCACCTCTTCACGATGTACGGCTTCATCTTCTTCGTGGTCACCACGGCCATCCTGATCTTCGGTCTGCCGGCCGCTGAAGGCGGCAGCGGCGGCCTGTCGGCGCTGCTCTGGCACGCCGGCGCCCTGTCCATGTGCTTTGGGGGTTACTGGTTCTGGTTCAAGATCCGTGCCGATGTCCGCTCCGAGGGCAACGAGTGGTACAACGTCCATCAGTCCGACCTGTTCGTCGTGTCCCTGCTGCTGATGGCGACCTTCGCGCTGATCTGGTCGATCCTGCAGGCGGTCACGGGTGCCACCTCCATGCTGAGCATCCTCGCCTTCGTGGTGTTCATCGCCGCGGCCACTACGCTCTTCAGCACCATCCTGTGGTCGAAGTTCGCGCACATGTTCTTCAAGCCGGCGGCCGCCTTCCAGAAGAAGATCGCCGTGGCGGACGGCTCGCGCGACAAGCTGCCGGAGATTCCGGACCTCGCCAGTGCTGAGTGCAAGGAGCGTTACCCGGACATTCCGGAGTACATGGGCGACAATCCCCCTTACATGGGCCTGGGTATCAAGCGCGAAGCGCCGAATCACTATTGAGCCTGAGTCGTTGACGCAGGTCGGAAAGAGGAAACCAATATGCCAACATTCGTCTATATGACTCGCTGTGACGGTTGCGGCCAGTGTGTCGATATCTGCCCGTCGGATATCATGCACATCGACCCGAAGGTCCGCCGCGCGTACAACATCGAGCCGAACATGTGCTGGGAGTGCTACTCCTGCGTGAAGGCCTGTCCGCACAATGCCATCGACGTGCGCGGCTATGCCGATTTCGCTCCGCTGGGACATTCCGTGCGGGTGCGTCGCGACGAAGAGAAGGGTGTGGTCGCCTGGCGCATCATCTTCCGCAACGGCGAGAAGGACATGAACCTGCTGGCGCCCATCACGACCAAGCCGTGGGGCAAGCACATTCCGCAGCTCGCAGACGCGCCGCCGCCAAGCCAGGAAATGCGCGAGAGTCAGTACTTGTACAACGAGCCGAAATACATTCGCTTCGATGACGGCGGCCTGCACACGCTCGATGCGGCCGGGCTCACACTGAAAACAGGGGTGTACGAATAATGGGCTACAAGACAATCGTTGAGGACGGTATCGACATCCTGGTGTGCGGTGCAGGCCTGGGTGGAACAGGTGCGGCGTTCGAGGCCCGCTACTGGGGCAAGGACAAGAAAATCGTGGTCGCTGAGAAGGCGAACATCGACCGCTCGGGTGCTGTTGCCCAGGGTCTCTACGCCATCAACTGCTACATGGGCACCCGGTTCGGCGAAAACAACCCGGAGGACCATGTGCGTTATGCGCGCATCGATCTGATGGGAATGGTCCGCGAGGACCTGCTGTTCGATATGGCCCGGCATGTGGACTCCACCGTGCACCAGTTCGAGGAGTGGGGCCTGCCGTTGATGCGCAACCCGAAGACCGGCGCGTACCAGCGCGAGGGGCGCTGGCAGATCATGATTCACGGCGAGTCCTACAAGCCCATCGTGGCGGAGGCCGCCAAGAAGTCTGCCGACAAGGTCTTCAACCGTGTCTGCGTGACCCACCTGCTGATGGACGAATCCAAAGACAACCGCGTCGCCGGTGCCGTCGGGTTCAATGTCCGCACCGGCAACTATCACGTCTTCAAGTCGAAGGCGGTGGTCGTCGCCGCCGGTGGCGCGTCCAACATCTTCAAGCCCCGCTCCGTTGGTGAGGGTGCAGGGCGTGTGTGGTACGCCCCCTGGTCGTCCGGCTCCGCTTACGGCCTGCTGATCGGTGCCGGTGCCAAGATGACCCAGATGGAGAACCGCATCGTCCTCGCCCGATTCAAGGACGGCTATGGTCCCGTCGGTGCCTACTTCCTCCACCTGAAGACCTACACCCAGAACGGCCTGGGTGAAGAGTACGAGTCCAAGTGGTTCCCCGACCTGGAGAAGATGGTCGGCAAGCGCTATCTGGATGTGGAGGCGTCGCACCGCACGCATCGCCCGATCCCCACCTGCCTGCGTAACCATGCCTTTATCAATGAGGTGAACGCCGGTCGCGGCCCGATCCATATGGTGACCATGGAGGCGTTCCAGGATCCGCATCTCGAAGAGATCGGCTGGCACAACTTCCTGGGCATGACCGTGGGCCAGGCCGTGCTGTGGGCGGCGACCGACGTGAACCCCAAGTACGAGAACCCGGAGCTGACCACGTCCGAGCCCTATGTGATGGGCTCCCACGCCACCGGCTGCGGCGCCTGGTGCTCGGGGCCGGAAGACGTGTCTCCGCCCGACTACTTCTGGGGCTACAACCGTATGACCACGGTGGAAGGCCTGTTCGGTGCCGGCGACGCGGTGGGCGGCACGCCGCACGCGTTCTCGTCCGGCTCCTTCACCGAAGGCCGTCTCGCGGCCAAGGCCGCCTGCCAGTACATCGACGACGGTAAGGCCGAGGGGATTCGGGTCTCCGACGAGCAGATCAACCGCCGCAAGGAAGAGATCTACAAGCCGATGGAGCATTACAAGATCTATCGGAACGAGATCACCGCTGGCTCGGTCAACCCGAACTACATCAATCCGCGCCAGGGCCTGGACCGTCTGCAGAAGCTGATGGACGAGTATTGCGGCGGTGTGACGGTCAATTACATGACCAACGAGAAGCTCCTGCACATCGGCCTGAAGAAGCTCAAGCTGCTGGAGGAGGACCTCGAGAAGGTCGCGGCCGAGAACATCCACGAGCTGCTGCGGGCCTGGGAGCTGAAGCATCGTCACCTCACGTCCGAGGCGGTCATGCATCACACCCTGTTCCGCAAGGAGACGCGCTGGCCCGGTTACTACTACCGGGGTGATGCGATGAAGGTGGACGACGAGAACTGGCACGTGCTGACGGTGTCCCGCCGCGACCCCGAGACCGGCGAGTACACGATGGAGAAGGCGCCCTGCTACCATCTGGTGGAGGACAAGCCGGAGGCGGCCGCCGCCTAAGCGCTGCCTGAGGAAGGGGCCCCGAGCCGGGGCCCCAACAACCCTTCGCGGTAACTACGATGACGCAAGCGGGATGCGGCCCTGTGGAAATTTCGCTGGGCTGTCTGCAAGCCATGGGAAGACGTCTGTTGCGCGGATCTCGCGGCGCACCCCTGAGCGCTGCCGGGTGGGTCCGTGCGGACATGAGCTGAAGACGCTTGAAGATGGCGATGTAAAATGAATATCAATGACCTCTCAGACGAAGAAATACTCGAAATCGCACATCAGCTCTGGGACGAGCTGATCCAGTACTCCAATAAGGGCCAGTACGGTAAGTTTATTCGCAAATTCTCGTATGAGCTGCTGCTTGGCCTGAACGAAGTCGAGCTTGGTAAGCAGTTTGCGCACAGCGAACTGTCGCGGAACCTGGTGGAAGAGCGGGATTTCCTCGGACTCATTCGGCGCGGCGAGCACGTGACGGCGCTCTACCGCGTGCGCAGCAAGGCCAAAGAGGGGGAGTGGCTGGGGCGAATGGTGCTCGGCTACGAGAAGGGAGAAGTTCGTATCTTCGCGGCATCCATCTTCTAGCATCATGACAGACACGATCACGCACAATAAGTACGTCGAGCTCAAGTACAGAGTGGTCGATACGAAGTCCGGACAGGTCCTGACCGCCGTGGACTTCCCGTTGGGCTATGTCCACGGCGTCAACGACGTTCTCTCTTCCCAGGTCATGATGGAGCTGGAGGGTAAAGCGGCGGGCGAGACGATGTCCGTCGAGCTCGACTGCAACAAGCTGTTCGGACCCCGGGACGAATCCCTCGTGATTACGGACTATATCGAGAATGTTCCGGAGGAGTATCGCGAGGTCGGCACGACCATCGTGATGGAGAACGAGCAGGGCAAGACGCGAACCTTTCTGGTCACGCGCATGGACGAGAAGACGCTGACCATCGATGGTAACAATCCGTTGTGCGGTCGGCAGGTCGTATTCGAGCTGGAGGTGCTGACCGTCCGCGACGCAACAGAAGCGGAGATCGCGGCCGGTGGGCCGGTGGAGAAACGGCCCGATCTGAAGGGCGTCAAGCCGGTGCCGCTTTAACAGCTCACGAGTAGTGACGCGGGCACAGCTTCCAGCAAGGGTAGAGACTGATGCGGCTGAACCTGGATACCACGGTGTTCGAAGAGCAGCAGGCGCTGCTGGTGCGTGAGCTGGTACAGAGCATCAGAGTCAAGCTTCAGGAGGTTGGCTTGGCCGGCAGCCAGCTTGAAGACACGACGGCGGGCATCGCTTTCAGTGTTGCCAGCATGCTGGATGACACCGCCGCGATCGAAGTCGATGGCACGGAGGTGCACCCATACCTGACGTTCCGCACCGCGGACGATGCCTTGACGCACTGCGGCGAGAACTCGTACATGCATGAGTTCGTCTACGAGGTTCTCCGGCAGTTGGATCAGGAATCAAAGGAATGATGAGCCTCGCACCCTGCGCGGTTGCATCAGTGAGCCGGATGCGCCGTCTTGACATCGCGGAGCGGACATTCGGCATCCGCTGATTACATGGGGCGCATGTGTGAGTTGATGACCCTAGCGGAGCCGCCGGCCCTGACGGGCGTGCTCCATTCACCCGAGAATGGCTTGTGCAGAGAAGGTGACTTATGAGCCAGCAACCCAAGAGCAGACCGAAGGTGCCTGAAGGCAAGGCGCGGTTCTACAAGACCAAGCAGATGGAGCCCAACGAGAAGGGTTTCGTTGGATATCAAACCATTTGGGATACGCTCCAGAAAGAGGTCGAGTACAAAACGCCGAAGCGTCCGTGACACGCCTGGTGGCCCCGGGCTCGCGCCCCGGGCC
>PR_CR_10_Liq_1_inCRDRAFT_1001054_pt1 | contig 16158 bp, 14 predicted proteins | sample PRCRCaboRojoPR_3_FD_10241 | JGI IMG/M metagenome (IMG submission 10241)
CTGTGATGGTCAGGGGAGGCAATAAGATGATTATTGACGAAGCCAAGCGCTGCATCCATGACGCCATTTGTGTAGTGAGGAACATGATCAGAGACTCTAAGGTAGTTTACGGCGGAGGGTGTGCAGAACTCCTTGCAGCTATTGCCATCAACAAAGAAGTTGAAAAAGAACCCACAATTGAACAGTACGCCATGAGGGCCTTTGCCGACGCACTTGAAGACATTCCTTCTGCCTTATCTGAGAACTCAGGCTACTCACCCATTGACGTAGTCACTAAACTCAAGGCTGAAATGATCAACGACTCTTCCAAGCGCTTAGGAGTGGACGCTTTGTGGAAAGGCACAGAAGACATGAAGCAACTAAGGGTCTTTGAGTCACTCAGCAGCAAAGTGCAGCAGTTGCTGTTAGCTACGCAGGTCGTTAAGATGATCCTTAAAATAGACGATGTGTTTGCTCCAGCGGAGTATGAATAACCTAATTTTATTCAGTCATAATGAAAAAAGTGTTTTCGGGAATCCAGCCTACTGGAATGATACACCTAGGTAACTACTTGGGAGCCATCAAGAACTGGGTGCACTTGCAAGGTAGTTACGAGTGCTTGTTTTGCATAGTTGATATGCATGCAATCACTTCTTCTTACTTCCAAGTTGCGTCTGGACACAAACTAGCCCAGCAACTCTACGAGTCTTCTAAGATGACTGCTGCGACGTTGGCAGCTACAGGAGTGAGTCCTTTGTTTTTGCAGTCCCAAGTGAAGCACCACACTCAGCTTATGTGGATTCTAGGTTGCATTTCTCCTATGTCTTGGTTCCAGCGAATGACTCAGTTCAAAGAAAAGAAAAAAGCCCTTGATGGAGCGAGTTTGGGGCTTTTCTCTTACCCAGCACTTATGGCTGCAGACATTTTGCTCTACAAAGCTGACTTAGTTCCAGTTGGTGAAGACCAAACCCAACACTTAGAACTTGCTCGGGACATTGCTGTGAGATTCAACAGTTTGTTTGAGACAGTTTTTCCTGTGCCTGAGCCACTCCACACAAACGCCACACGCGTAATGGACCTTAGAAACCCCTTCAACAAGATGAGTAAGTCTGCCAAGTCAGACAACTCACGAGTTAACTTGTTAGACGAACCTGACTTGATTCTGTCCAAGATTCGGAAAGCCAAAACAGACTCAGAAGCAGTTATTAAGTTTGACGAAGACCGCAAAGAGCTGGCCAACCTCTTCAGAATCTTTGAAGGAGTGACTTGTGAAAGCATCCAGCAACTAGAAGAAAGGAACTGGGAGAACACACTTGTTTTCAAAGAAGCTTTGGCAGAAGCAGTTATTGAGCACCTAAAACCCATCAGGGAAAAAACTCTGGAGCTTTACAATGACTCAGAGAAGCTAAAAGACATCTTACAAAAAGGTTCCCGAAAAGCTGAAGTCTTAGCTGAGAAAAACTTAAGTGAGATTTCACATTTTTTGGGATTTTATAATAATTAAATAATGCTTGCGGTTCCAGAAAACTCCAAAAACAACAGAACTGCTCACAGAAACACTGGTGCCCCTAGGAGCTTTGACGATTTCTTTGCTGACTTTGGGCCTCCTGGGGTCTTTGGAAGGGAATTTTCACAGAACTTTGACCGAATGTTTGAAGAAATGGAACAACACATGCAACGAGCAATGCAGTCTTTTAAACCTCCCCGCAGAGTGCGCCAAAGTTCTCCTAGAAGTGTTGAAAGGCTGCAAACTGACTATCATCAACCCAGAAGACCTATCAGAAGAGTAGTTGATGACAATAGAAGGGGAGACTTTATACCTAGTAACTGGAGAGCTGAAAACCAACCTGTCAGGCGCTTCAACGACATCCAACCAACTGTTCCCACTGGAAGGGTAGAACCCCCGCCTGCTAGGAGACCTACAAACAATCAGCAACCCCAAAGGACTCAACCTCAAAGACCCCAAGTCCAGAGACCTCGGCCCCAACCTCAAAGACCTCAACCCCAGAGAGCCCAACCTCAAAGACCTCAGCCCGAAAAAGCCCCACCTAGTCCTGGAATTCTAACGTAAACTTTAACTAATTGAAACTCTTCAGAAAGAAAATGGTAACAAACAGTCCTCCTGACCTCGACGTTGATGGTATAATAGATAAGCTCTTAGAGGTAAGAGGATCGCGGCCTGGAAGGCAAGTCAACCTCACTGAGCAAGAAATACGCGGGCTCTGTATAAAATCGCGCGAAATATTGATGAGCCAGCCCATACTGTTGGAGCTGGAGGCCCCTCTTAAAATATGTGGGGACATCCACGGCCAGTACTACGACTTGTTGAGGTTATTTGAGTACGGAGGGTTCCCCCCTGAGGCGAACTACCTCTTCCTGGGGGACTATGTTGATCGCGGCAAGCAGAGCCTTGAAACTGTTTGCCTTCTTTTAGCCTTTAAAATTAAGTACCCAGAAAACTTCTTTTTGCTAAGAGGTAACCACGAGTGCGCTTCTATAAACAGGATATACGGCTTCTACGACGAGTGCAAAAGAAGATACAACATAAAGCTTTGGAAAACCTTTACAGACTGTTTCAATTGCCTCCCGGTAGCAGCAATCATTGACGACAAGATACTTTGCATGCACGGAGGACTCAGCCCTGAACTGTCCAACATGGAGCAGATCAGACGACTCATGAGACCCACTGACGTTCCAGACACAGGTTTGCTGTGCGACCTTTTGTGGTCAGACCCTGACAGGGAAGTCCAGGGCTGGGGCGAGAACGACCGAGGTGTATCCTTTACATTTGGTTCCGATATTGTGGCTAACTTCCTTAGGAGGCACGATTTGGACCTGATTTGCCGGGCACACCAAGTAGTCGAAGACGGGTACGAGTTTTTCGCAAAAAGGCAATTAGTCACACTGTTTTCAGCGCCCAACTACTGTGGGGAGTTTGACAACGCAGGTTCGATGATGAGCGTGGACGAGACTCTGATGTGCTCCTTCCAGATTCTGAAACCCAGTGAAAAGAAGCAAAAAAACAACTACGGCGGAATGAACGTAGGCCGACCTGTGACCCCTCCTAGAACAAAAACCCCTAAAAAGTCGTTCAATTAGATAATAATAATTAATGGTCTTTTTGGTGGAATTTTCTAGCATATTTGAAGCTAAATTCTATTTGCGATCTAACATGTAATAATAAATATGTTGAACCTAAAAAGCATCAGACCACTCATTAGAAAGTACCACGAAAAGGTAATTGACTATTACGAAAACCCGCGCAACGTAGGCAGCTTCGACCGCAAGGCCGAAAACATCGGAACCGGGGTGGTGGGTGCTCCAGCGTGCGGTGACGTCATGAAGTTGCAAATCAAAGTTGAGGACAACAAAATCCAAGAAGCAGTCTTTAAAACTTTTGGGTGCGGTTCCGCAATTGCAAGCAGTTCCTACGCAACTGAGTACATCAAAGGCCTGGACCTAGAAGAAGCGTCTAAGCTCAAGAACACCGACATTGCCAGTTACCTGCACCTACCTCCTATCAAGCTTCACTGCAGCATGCTTGCTGAAGACGCAGTCAAGGCAGCTATCAGGGACTTTAAACAGAAAAGTGCTAAATAATTATTTCTAGAATATTACCCGTACACGTCCTTGAAGGAAGCATCTTCTGTCTGGATTACGACTTTGGGTTCCCTTTTGGGTTTTTTAGTGAGTTTTTCTTGGTACCTACTGACCCTTGGTTCTTTCTCTGGTTTTTTGTAAGCTCCGTTTTTGTATAGAGTTGGGCCGCTAAGGGCTTTTTCGAAGATCTTAATGGGCGTCAAGACGAACCTTGGCCCGATTTCAACCATGCTGGCTTGGTCTTGCTCCACAACTTCAAAGTTCCTGAAGAAAATGTGGTTGTTGGAGTGTGTGATGCTGAAGACATGGTCGAAGAAAGGCATGGACTTGGGGTGGTAAAGAGGAACCGACAGAGTTTGTGTAAACATGTGTTTCAGCAGGGCTAAGTGAGGCGAGCTCTGGAATGAAGAGTCAAATGAAAGCAGTGGACGCGAACCTTTGAGACAGTTCCCAGAAAGCTTGAGCTCCTGACTTGTGTGGACTGAGTGTAATAAAAACTTAGCTGAAGGACCTTCAGGCAAGTGGCCTATCCACAAAAAAGCAATTTTGCGTCTGGACTCCAAGTAAATGAAGTTATTGCAGTTGTGCATTTCGGCTAAGTCGTGGATGGCTTCTACTTGGTTGATTTTGTCGACTTTGGCTTCTTTTTTGCTATGAGGCAGTAGTTTGACTAAGTCGTTGATTAGGTGTCTTTGGTTCTGAGTTACTCCGCGCGAGCACACTATAAGGGTTCTTTGGTGGTTTTTCCACTTAGATTCTGCCATTTACTAAGTTAAAGTTACGCTGGGGTCTTTAGCTGTATAATACAAGTAAATTCTTTTTGAAAGGGTTTTTTCGGTTTTGTTGCCTAAGTTAGCTAGCAGCATTTCTTTTTGTGTAGTGGTCAAGCAGGGGTCGTTGTAGGTCTCTAGCAAAGCAGATGCGGAAGGGTACTTGTTGACGATCTGGGCAGCTTTTGTCTCGGAGACTCCTGGAATGCATATTAACTGCTTAGCGAAGCTTTGGCTTTCTAAAGGGATTGTTGTGGCTGCTGAGAGTTTTTTGGTGGTTGTTTGGAAAGAAGTGTGCTGGGTTTTGTAGGGCCCCCCGTTTAAAAAACTCACAATTCTTCTTAAGTAGGCCTGAGTTTCTTTAAAAGAGTCAGTTTCAATGCAGTAAATGTTTTTAAGCATTAGTTGGCATATCCACTCTTCGTAGAACTCTTTGTTGAAAGTGGTGTCTTGGGAAAACTGGGCACTTTCAAGCACATCTCTGACTTCTTGGAGGACTAGTATTACTCTAAAGCCTTTTTCTTGGTACAGGTTTAAGTGGGTTTGGAGGTTTTCTAGGTCTGTGCAGTTAAAGTTAACTAGCATTATGGTTTTTTTCCAGTCTTCAAGGAAACTGGGGGCAGTTACCTGGCCTGAAGTAGTTCTGCGGTAAAACAATATCGAGTTGGGGTGGTACTTTTCTGATTTCAGTGGTTTTACAGGGATGTTTCTGTGCTGTGCAAATGAGTACACTGGGGAGTTAAGTATGTTTTTGGCCATGTAAAGAGTAACTTCGCTGATGCTTCGAGCAGTTTCCATTTAAATTACATTAGCCCTTTCTTCGGGTTAAACGCCAAGCATTAGGTTCTTCGTATTTGTTGAAAAGGGGTTCTATTTTCTGGGAGCGTTTTTTGTTGTTGAGTGAGTGTGGATCTACTGTGTTGAAGAAGTTAGGTGCCACGTCAACTAGCCACTTAGGTTCTATAGTGCAGACTTCCCTCATATACTCTTTAGTTGTAAGGACTAGCTCGTGGTAAACTACCCACTCAGGTGCTTTGTTAAACAACGAACTTGAAGGGTGGATGTAAATTTGGTGCCCGTCTATAAGGGTTCTGTACCCNTCTTTGGGGTCTTTTCGGGCTGCATGTGCGAAAAACCCCGCACATATTGCTTTCCGGACTTTGGAGTACTTGCCTCTTGACTTGTGGAGTTCCAAGCTGTACTTCTCCATAATCTGGATTAGTTGTTTGCGGACGTCATAAGCCCGCTTCATACTTTTGGCTTGGATGAAGTTTTCGTAACACCAAGAAGCCGAGAAAGAGTGGGATCTCCAAGAGTCGTACACACACAACAGAGTTAAGTGGTCCCCTTCAGGCTGATGGAACTTAGCACGTTTTTGGTCAGCCTGGGCTTGTTTGTCTCTGGGTCGGTAAAACACACTTGGCACTGAAAGCATTGCTACAATAGTTATGACTTCGTCACTGCAGCCCAAGTCCACTGCAGTCAGCAACATCTTAGCAAGTTGGGGTTCTAAAGGAAACTCGGCCATGCGTCTTCCTAGGCGAGTAAGGAGTCCTTCTTCGTCCAAAGCACCTAAAGCAAACAGAGTTTCCATAGCTGCCATAAGGGTCTGGGTAGGTGGTGGGTCCATAAAGTCAAAGTTAACTAGGTCGTTGATTCCCAAAGCTTTAAGAGTTAGCACTGTGTTGGCTAAGTTGGTTCTTTGGAGTTCAGGTATGGTGGTGGGAAGCATTTCATTTGTGTAAGCAGACTCTGTGTAAAGCCTAAAGCACTTTCCAGGTCCTGTCCTTCCAGCCCGACCAGCCCTCTGTTTGGCAGAAGCCTGAGAAATAGGACTCACTACTAAGGTGTCCATTCCCAAGTTAGGGTTGAACACCTTGATCTTGGCAAACCCAGGGTCCACCACAAAGTAAATTCCGTCTATAGTTAGAGAGGCCTCTGCAATGTTGGTAGCAACGACGCACTTGCGAGAGCCTTCAGGAGTAGGGTCGAATATTCTAGACTGGACCTCAGTGGGCTGGGCAGAGTAAACAGGTAGCACTATAAGAGGAGGAGCTAAGTCGCCTAAAGCCTGCATTCTTTCTGAAAGTATTTGGCAAGCAGTGTCTATTTCTTCTTGGCCAGTGAGAAACACCAAAACGTCCCCTGGAGGCTCAGTAAGGTGGATCTGCATCACTGTGTCAAGTGAAGCTTCTAAGTAGTCTGGTTCAGGTTCATTGGTATAAAAGACTTCGACAGGGTAGTTTCTGCCCGGAATAGTGAAAATAGGGCAGTCATTGAAGTAAGAAGAAAACTTTTCAGCTTCCAAAGTAGCACTCGTCACTATAAGCCTAAGATCTTTTCGTCTTTCAAGGGCACTTTTTAGTATCCCAAACAAAACGTCTGTATGGATGTTTCTTTCGTGGGCTTCGTCGAGTATAATAACTGAGTAGGCGTTTAAGTCAAGGTCTAAAAGGGCTTCTCTAAGGAGCATTCCGTCCGTCATGTACTTAATAACTGTTTCGGGCGAAGTGCAGTCTTCGAACCTTATGGAGTAACCTACTTTCTTCCCTAAGCGAGTTCCTTGTTCTTCAGCAACTCTTTTGGCAACACTCACAGCTGCCACTCTGCGGGGCTGAGTGCAGCCTATTTTGCCTTTGCGAGAAAATCCCTGTTCAACTAAGTACTGTGTGATCTGTGTAGTTTTGCCACTTCCAGTTTCTCCTATCACTACTAAAACTCTGTGGGACACTACAGCTTCCATCAACTGAGTCCTGAACTTAAAGATAGGAAGTGACTCTTTCTGGGACTTAGTTACGCTGTGTGGGTCTCTGCGCCTAGACTGAGGTTTTTCGCCCTGCGGGTTGGTTTTTGAGACACTTACTAAGTTTCGGTTTTGTGCCATTGGGTCGTCCCAGGCTCTAGACACTTCTTTAGAGGGCTTGGACTTGTTTTGCTGTTCCCTGAGTTCACGGCGTTCCTTAGCTAGGATGTTTTGGTTTGAAGCACTCTTAGCTAGTGTTCCGTCAGGGTTCCTCATGACTTTGATGGGAGCAGGCGGTTCAGAGGGACTTTGTCCTTTTAAAAAAGCAGGTTTTTCCTGAGTAAGTTCTATTTCAATGTCGCTCTCGTTACTTTCAATGTCGTCTACGCGGGGGTGCAAACTGGGGTCGTAAACATTGGCAGCTTTGAGCTTAGCAGCTTCCCAGCGTTCAGGCGAAGTTACTCTTTTGGAGCTTTTGGTGTTGCCAGTTTCTAGCCTCACTCCGGTGATCTTCCCGAATTCGTTTTCTTCTTCTGACTTGAAAGTTTCTGTTTCCAGAAGCTCCAAAATAACCTGGGGCGAAGTGTTGATGACTTTAACTAAAACTTTCTGGTCCCTGTCTAGATCTGAGCAGCCACAGATAAGTCCTTCAAAGTTAGGAGTTTTAACTTTGGTTGCGTAAGTCATTACTTGAACTACCTTTCCCCAAGCTTTTTGGCCTGCTTCAAGGCGTCTCGGACTTCGGCTGCGGTTCCTTCTTGCTATTTTCCAAAGCTTGTTTACGAGTTCCAGAGGAAACTCGCCACCTACTTCTTTTAGTTTCTGTTCGAAGTCCTGGACGCTGTGTGACTGCTTGGCAAGGTGCAGAACGAACTCTCCCAGAGTTTTGTCTTCGCAGTCCAAGTGGGACTTAAGCTCTTTGAGCACCAGCGACAGCGTAGAGAGTTGAGTTAGTTTGGCAAGTTCTTCCATTTAATTACGGGCATCACTTAGTTAAAAGCCCAGTCTTCTAAGCCAGAGCTTTACAACCTGAGAGTGGAGTCCTTTGATTTCTAGTCTGCCAACTTTTTCCGAAATAGGCGAGTTACTGACTACTTTGGCAAGCTCTTGTTTGAGTTCTTCAGTGTCCCCAATGACTTTTCTCAGAACTGTGACCTTTTTTGAGCGGTTGTTCCTAAACTCTGTGTAGACAGGCAGGTTTCCTAAGTGGGTTCTGAAGACTTGGAAAGGCAGGTGCTGGGTGTTTCCTAGAGGCTTTACAAAAGTAGTGTCTGGAGAAGGGAGGTCTTGGAGTTTATACTTAAGGGGTTCTAGTGGTTTTGTGAGTTCGTTGTGCAGGGCTAGTAGTTTAGGGTGTGCTTTGATTTTATCAGTGACTTTTGGAGGAGTGAAGCCTAGAAAGTCTTCAGCCGCTTTTCTAGTTACCCTGAAACCTTTAGTTCTTCCCATATTTATTGATATTTCGTTAAAAAATGAATTTTGCCTTAACTCTTAAAACTGAATCAGATCCTAAAAAGTTAAGCGAACTCTACAAGTACTGGAAAGAAGTTGGTCTGGGCCACTACTACGTGGACTTCAGCATTGCTTACTCTAACTTTGAAGCAATAAAAGTACTTATTGAAGTCGAAGGCGAAAAAGCCCTTACCAAACCTTACTCAGAGTAACTTTTACTTAGTGCAGACAACTTCTCGCCTTTGCAACTTGCACATTTCTTATCTAAAGGGAGTCCTGACTTCAGTAAACTTTATGAGTTCCTTTTACAACAAATAGAAGCAAAGAAGCCTTGGAACAGAAGAAAAGGCTTTTTGTGGTTACTTAAGTCACGAAAACTTAAGTACAACTTGCCTAAAAACATTCACAGACACATGGTGGAAGAGTTCTTGTAAATTTAAATTGAGTTTTCAGTGTTGTTGATATTGTGAAAGAAACTAGGACTCAATGCTCTTATCCAAGTGCAGATCAGCACTTTAGCTATCTAGTTAATAATTAAGTCTAGACATTTAAAAACCAATCTGATTAAGAAGTTACTGCGTAAGGGGCATAAATGGAATACTCAAGTCTTTTAGAGCAAATCCTAAACAGAGGCAAAACCCGCATAAGCCCAGAAGAACTAATCCTAACCCCAGTCGAAGGGTCAGGTAACCCAGAACGTCTTTCAAGCGAGGAACAAATGGCGATATTCATGGAAATCTTAGAAGAGGAACAAAAGTCCGAAGTCTGGCCTAGCGGAATCACTACCTTCCGAATCAACTCTTTCCGGGAGTTTTCGTACCAGTCCACTCCTTTTGAACTAGAAACTGTTACTCCCAGCAACATAGTACTCAAAAAAGTACTTTGTTCAGTGTGCAAGTCTGAAATCTGCTCTAATCAAAGCTTGAGGGAACTACCTTGTGGGCATTACTTCCACAGAAAGTGCATTGACAAGTGGCTCCAAATGAAAGCTAACTGTCCACTTGATAGGAAAGACATGAAAAAATAATTATAATTAACAATGTAACTCAGCTATAAAGTATGTCAAAAAAAGAAATAACTTTGCTTGACAGACGCAAACAAGCAATTGAAAAGGAACTAAAAGAAATATCGGACTTCTTAAACGCAGAAGGTATGCCGGGGCTCCGAGGAGACCTAGTTGACAGGGAAGGATTTCCTCTTCCAGGAATTGATGTGTACTCAATCAGGGAGGCACGTCAAAGGTTTCACAAACTCAACAAGGACCACTGTTCCCTTATGAAAACTATTGAAACAGAACTCCACAACTACTTTTTCAAAACCAAATCCCGAGAAAGCCGCTCTGAACAGGCTTCTGGGGTGCCTGTTTCGGTCGAGACGTCTTTGTCGGCCAGAATTCCTCCTTTTGCAGAAATTACAGAAGTGAGTGACGCCTCTCCAGCCAGTCAAGGAGGGCTGAAACCAAGCGATAAGATACTGCGCTTTGGAAGAGTGGACTACACCAACCAAGAAAACCTACAAGGACTTGCTTTATATGTGCGGACTAACCAAGGAAGGGACATTAAAGTTCACGTGCTGAGGAAGAACTCTTTGAACCAGTACACCGAAATGACTCTTACAGTAAGACCAGATACTTGGAACGGGGATGGTTTATTGGGCTGTAGATTCAAACCAATTTAATATATTAACCTAATTGGTATAATATGAACAAAGTAGACAAACTCTTAGTGAAAAAACTCACCGAAAACGCAATGCTTCCAACCAGAGGTTCAGCTAACTCAGCAGGCCTTGACCTTTATTCAGCTGAGTCGTTAGTTATTGGACCTAAACAAAGAGGAGTGGTTTCTACTGGACTGGCGGTAGCGGTTGAATCCGGGCATTATGGGCGGGTAGCTCCGAGAAGTGGACTAGCTTTGAACCACGGCATAGACACTTTGGCAGGTGTGGTGGACTCTGACTACAGAGGAGAACTCAAGGTAATTTTGTACAACACCTCCGAAGAAGAATTTGCAATAAGAATAGGGTCTAGGGTGGCCCAATTCATAATAGAGAAAATTAGTATGCCCGAGGTCCAAGAAGTTCAAGACTTAAATTTGACGGAAAGAGGAAACAACGGGTTCGGCAGCACAGGGTTTTAATTAATCAACCGGCAATATACAATAATTTAAAGATGAATGACATAGGGTTATTGCGCATCCCCGGAGCAAGGCCTATCCGCAGGCAGACCAAAAACCCCCGTCAAGAAAGGGAGTCTAGTTGGGACAACCGTTTCCACCTAGGCAGAATACCTGACTACAACCCCCAATCAGACAAGCACCTGCGCCAGTTTCTAGCTTTAAAAAAGAAGAAGAAACTCTTACTGCCTCCTTCTAGAAAAGAGCAGTCTCCCAAAAGCATCCATAAGTCAACTTCTAACCACCGAATACGCTCAGCCAAACCCCCTGTTGTGAAAACTCAGGTCTTCAAGAAGTTAATGGAAGACTTGAAAGCAGCTTACTCCGCCGCAGGTATTCCTGAAGAGTTCCAAAGTGCCTTTGTAGAGAGACTCCAGTCTTTACAGCCAAGAACCAGAGCCAACCTGCTAGTGAAGGAACTTCAGGAAATCAAACAGGAAAAAAGTTTAGTAACTTACTTAGTGAACGCTATTTCTACCAGGGAGTCTTCTTTACACGAAATACAAGAGTTCTCCACCCACATTCGCCAACTGAGTTCCCAAGTCAAAACCCACGCAATAGAACTTCTCAGCAACCTAAGAGTACTTACTGTTCAAGTAGTTGAGGCTGCCAAAGCTTGGAAAGAAAAGCTCATCAACCTAGACCCCAAGTCCCCTTCGAAACCTACAGTCATTACTTGGCAGAATCAAAACTACTTAGAAAAAATCAAAACTGACCAGAACTTTTTGAAAGACTCCAACTTGGGTAAATTTTTTGAGTTCTCTGACAAAGAAGACCCCTTTTTGATTCACCCAAGTACTTTCAACAGCAACGCCAGAGCTCCTGGAAAGTTCGAACTGCCCATTGCTTCTTCACTCCTAAAAAGAATACGCAAGTGCGAAGCCCTTTTAAATCATGAACAGTCTAACTTGTCAAGACAAACACCTTTTGAACTCCGCAACTTAAAAAAGGCTTCGAAAACCGCCGAGTCTCAAAGTGCTAACAACACAGAGCGCGCAAAAACTCCTTGTGAGGACACCCTTTACTGGGAAAGCATTGACTCGGACATAGAAAACCAAATTGCTAAGTTCTCAGAAAAGGTTCCGGAGCAAATCCAAGCCAGTTTGGGCAAGCCTACTGATGCCTACACCAATGCACTGTCTCTAAGGTACCCAGGGTTTTTGTTTGTGAAAAGAGACTCTAAAAGAGTAGGACTCATAATACTTAACTTAGAAGTTCAAAAGTCTCTGCAAAAGCGACTTCACATTTCCCACTTCTCTGCAGTGTCCTTAGAAGAACTGGGGGAAGTGCTTAAGTTCGCAGTTGAGTTCATCTGGGAGAACTACCCTTGCGTAGAAGTCCGAATCAATATGATTTCCCAGGTTACTTCTGAAGGCAAGTACGAGTCTGACAAAGACATCAAAGGCAAACTTGATGCTCTCGGATTCAGGTGGAAGCAAATGACACAGTCTGGAGACAACCGACCAGCCCAAATACTAGGTTTGAGGAGGCCTCAAGAAATAGAGTGCACTAACTCCTCCACAAGTGATTTGTTTGGAGATAGTTTGGAGTTAGCTTACGGTTGCACAGTCCAAGTCGATTCAGTTTCAAAACAAACAGAAAGTGAAGACTGCTCAAGCATGATAGGAGTGGCTTGTGCTCTTAAAGCACTGGGTTCTTTTTCCGAAGGCAGTTTAGGGGAACTCATCAAGAAAATGCCTGACAACTGGGTTCCTCCAGCTTTTAGGTTCAGAAAAGAGGAGTCCTTAGAAGGAGCTATGAAAGACTTAGTAGGACTTGGACTGCAGCCTGAAGGACTTGACCAAGAAGCTTCAGTTACCTCTGTATCTTGTTCTGCTTTAGGGATTTCTTGGGGCACTTTTTATCCAACAGTTTACCAAGACTTAAGTTACACCAGAGTTTTTAACTCCGAAATCAACGTTATGCGCTGTGGAAGTAACTTAGTGTACATGGTCCCTACTGAGGACCCTAACTTCAATGTGCTGATAGTTGAAAACGAAAACAAACCAAAGGAACTCTTTAAGTTCACTCAAGAAATAATGAGCGGAGTTGAAAAGGTCGAAGAAGTCATTGGTGAAATCTGGATTCCAAGTTTTCAAGTGGAATTCCAAAAAGCTGTTTCGGAGGCTGTAGGCAAAGTTATCGAAGACCAGCAAGTCTCTGCTTGCTACGAGTCACTTAAACTCCAGGTCAAAGCTCCCATGCACCCTGTTGGTTCTTACACTCCTCAGCCTCAAAAGGACTCCCGTGTTATTAAGAAGAGTTTTGTGTTTGGAATTATGCACAACAAGGTTTATGAACAGTTGGAAGTTCCTTTCTTAGCTGCTTATGTGAATACTTCAAACTTCATAAATGCTAATTAATACATAATCTAGTAGAGTTGATAATGGCTTTTCTAGGACTTCTTTTGGCACTAGGTGTTGCAGGTCAAGACTGGAGTCAAGAAATTTTGAAACACGCAAGTTTGTACTGGAAGGTTTCAAGTAACTCAGTGGTGTTTAATCTGACAATTGAACCCCAGGTATGGAAGGTCTATGATTGGTACGGAGTTGGCTTAAAAGACTCTGCAGAAGGCTCAATGATCGACGGAGACTTTGCTATAATCCAAAGTCTTTCTTGGGACTTTTCTTACCCGAACTTGGCCCACATGAACACTTTTGGCTACAAAAAAAATAAATCTCCTCAAAAAAGCACTAACTACGACTTCAGTGAAGTAACTTTTGGGCTTACTTACTCTTCTGAGGTGTCTGTGAGTTGGGTTAGAGAGCTGAACAAAGGTGTCAAGAATGAAAGTCTTAATTTAGCTGAGGGGAGCCACTACACTTTGCTTTGGGCTTATGGGAAGACCCAAAAAGGTGTGATTCAGAAACATAACAGCACCGACAGGGGTTATGCAAGAATTCAACTGTCTAATGGCTTTTACGGAAATGCTACTGATGAAGGCGCTTCTGGTCTTTGTGTTCTGGCTTTGTTAGCTATTCAAGTATTTTTTTAACAGTTTATATTTCGGAAGCTTTGAGTCATCGAATTTTGTTGGTTAATAAATGGATAAAGCTTGCTTAAGTATTTTTGTAGTGGCCCTGTTAGGTATTGCAGGGGCACAAAGTAATAAATACGGCTCAATCAGAGGTTATGGAGTCCAGGACGTTTATGACTATCAAACTACAGGCTGGGGTCAGGAGAAACTAGACCATGCAACTTTGGAATGGAAAGTTTCAAGCAGCAAAGTTACTTTCAATCTCACTATTCAGCCAGAAATACACGAACTTTACGACTGGTTTGGAGTTGGCTTGAAGCATCCCTCCAGTACAGTTTCAATGGCTGATGCGGACTTTGCCGTGGTGAGGAATATTGATGTTTCGAGCACCATCATCAGTGACCCAGTAGTATCCCATATGAACACTTTTAATTCAACAGGAAACGGCCGTCCTCAAAACAACACTGCCAAAGTATTCGACTCTGTAAGTTCAGGACATTCAAAAAGCACTTTTGAAATCTGGGTGAGCTGGACCAGGGACTTGAACACTAGCATCAAAGAACAAACCCTTAACTTAACTCAAGGAGGCAACTATACTCTACTTTACGCGTACGGAACAATTAAAGACTACCAAATACAGCATCACTACACCACCAACAGGGGTTATGGAAGCATCACCCTCTTCAATAACTTCACTGGTGAAGCTACTGTTCCTGCTAAGAAGATGGGCAAAGAAACACTTAAGGGAGGAGACTTGCAGTGGCAGGTTTTGAACGACAGAGTGATCTTCAACCTGACTATTGACTTAGAAGCAACTAAAGGTTATGACTGGTACGGAGTTGCCCTCAAAGAGCCCTCTGATTTTGTTTCGATGATCGATGCAGAGTACTTTGTAGTCAAAAACTTTTCTTCTAGTCAAATGCGGCTATTCCACATGAATACCTTTGGCTACTACCTAAATGGACGTCCTACAAACAACTCTATCGATGAGCTCAAATATGAATGGGCTTCTCAAAACGAAGGAAAAGTTTCAGTAACCTGGGCTAGACAGCTGAACACCTCTACTCAAGGCCAAACACTGAACTTAACCAGAGGAAGCCAATACACCTTACTGTTTGCCTACGGAAAAATGACTAAAGGGGTAATTCAGAAGCATGAAGGCACCAACAGAGGCTATGGAAACATCACTTTGTCCAATACCTTCTCTGGAAAAGCTACTGTTCCCGATCAAATGGGACAAGAGAACCTGAAAAACGGCAACTTGAAGTGGACGGTTTCAGATGACAATGTTAAATTCCAACTTACTATCAACTCAACCGTAGTTAGTAACTATGATTGGTACGGAATAGGCCTGAAAGAACGATCTGATGGAATCTCAATGATCAACGCAACCTATGCTGTAGTAAAAGACTTTTCTAACCCAACTCTACAAGCCATGAACACTATGGGCTATACTGAAAGCGGGCGTCCTCGTAACGACACTGGAAACCTTTTTAGTGGAGTCTCCTACAAATACTACTCGAACGGAGACATGCAAATGAGTTGGACTTTGTCTCTCAATGAATTTTCCAATAGCACTCTTGACCTAAAGGAAGGGAACAACTACACTTTACTGTTCGCTTATGGGAAGATGAGTGGTGGCCAAATTCAGAAGCACGGAGTTTCTAACAGAGGCTATGGAGACATTACTCTTTCCAACAACTTTTACGGAAATGCTACTATTCCACCTCAGTTAGGACAAGAAATTCTGAAAAATGGAAACTTAAAATGGAATGTTTCGCAAACTGTAGTTGATTTTCTGCTCACTGTTGACTCAAGTGTGGTTAGTGAGTATGACTGGTATGGAATAGGCTTGAAAGAAGCCCATGGTGATAACTCAATGGCTAATGCAGAGTACGCTGTGGTAAAGAACCTTTCTAACCCAACCTTACAAGACATGAATACTGTTGGGTATGCTGCAAACGGACTTCCTCAAAACGACACTAAAACAACCTTTAGGTATGTTTCAAGCTCTATTGAAAACGGGAACTTACTAGTGAACTGGACTCTGGGCTTGGACACTTTCTCTAACTCTACACTTAACTTGACTGAAGGAGGCAACTACACTCTACTCTTTGCTTACGGGAAAATGAGCAACGGCACAATTCAGAGGCACGAAAGCACCAACAGAGGCTATGGAAACATCACTCTGTCTAACACCTTCTATGGAAAGGCTACTGTTCCTGCTAAGAAGATGGGTAAAGAAGTGCTTAAGGGAGGAGACTTACATTGGCTTGTCTCTCAAAAAGCTGTTGAATTCTACCTTTTTATTGACTCTAGTGTGGTCAATGACTACGACTGGTACGGAGTTGCTCTAAAGGAACCTTCAAGCACTGTTTCAATGGCCAACGCAGAGTATGCTGTAGTGAAGGACCTTTCCAACCCAACTCTCCAAGCCATGAACACTGTAGGCTATACTGCAAATGG
>PR_CR_10_Liq_1_inCRDRAFT_1001055_pt1 | contig 16158 bp, 19 predicted proteins | sample PRCRCaboRojoPR_3_FD_10241 | JGI IMG/M metagenome (IMG submission 10241)
CTAACCTATTGAGAGCCATTAAGGTTTTTGAAAACAAGGAAAAAACCTACGAAGTAAATCTTGAAAACCCTGACTTGGAAAATCCACTTACAGGAGTTTGTCTTACAAACATAGGCGAGTTCCTTAGTGACAACTCACGCGAGGAAGTATGGAATAGTTAGGAAGGCCTTAGCTGGCTGAAGTGCTCACTGAAGTTTTACGAAAAAGTAAACAAAGACAACATGGGCAGAACACTCACACTCATTGGGAAGTACTTAGCTAAGAAGGGCCAGCCTATGCATGCTGAAGGACTGTTTAGAAGTGCCAGCAACACCTTGAAAGGAGTAATTGTTACTTAGAAAAACAACTTCAACGAAGCCTTTTTATACCAAGAATACGGAAACTTGCTTAACACTATGGAAAAAAGACAAGAGGAAGGCCAAAAGATGCTAGAAGACTCCAAAACACTCTTAGACACTCTTCCTTACTGGGCTAGTCGAGCTGTACACTTGCAAGTTCCAGAGTGGAAGTATCTTTAAACTTTATTAACGAAACAAGTCAAAAGGGTTGGTTTTTGGTTCTAAGTCTTTGAAAGGGTCGTTTTGAATGGGTTGCTGAGGAAGTGCTTGTTGGGGCAGTGGAGGGATAACTATGGACAGCCACTGCTGGAAATTGTAAGGGTAAGGCATTCCGTAAGCACTTTGGTAAACTTGAGAAAGCATCATGAAGTGTTGGGAGTAAATGTTTTGTACACCGGAGGGCAAGTAAGACGTGCTTTGCGAAAAACTTGGGTAGTTAAAAGTTTGTTGGGAATTCAATCCTGGGGAGTATTGAGGACTTCCATATGGCGAAAGTGAGTTGTTAGGGTAAGTCGTTTGGGGCTGCTGAGGCATTGATTGAAATTGTTGAGTTTGTTGGGGTTGCTGGGGTTGCTGGAGTTGTTGGAGTTGTTGGGGTTGTTGGAGTTGCTGGGGTTGCTGGGGTTTGGACTCAAAAACTTGAGACACAGGGGGGAATTCTAGTTGGTCAATAACTGGTTTCTGGACTTGGCTAGCAGGAATCTGAACAGGGTCTGGCTTTTTTGGTCCGGAGTTATACGGAAAAGGATTCCACCCGTTTTGTTCGCCCAAAAGGTCAACAGGAGTTTCTTTCGGAGCTGGAGCTTTGAACTCAGCCCAGTTTGAGGACTGAGGTTTTTCTTCTTCTTTGTAAAACTTTTTTTGGATGTATTTGTTGCGAATGAATTCTTTGAGTCTAGAAGTGTCTTTGATATTAGGAACAGGGTTAGTTTTGGGGTTGTGTAGAGCCATCCACACAGTTGCTGCTTTTTGGTTGCCTCCTGCCCTTAGGTTGTCTACTTCAGTTTGTGTAAAGTTTGAAGTTGAAAGGCCTTTGACTCTGTGGCCGAACTCTCTGTGCAAGCCTCCACAAACAGAGCATATAAAGACTCCCAAGTCAGGGATTGCGTAGGTAGTTGCTGCTTGCTGGCAGTCAAAACACCTTTTGTTTGCTGGGACTTTTCTGAGTTCAGCTAGTTCAGCGGAGGGATCTGAAGACTTTTTCATAATTAAATATTAGATTACCTGGGTAGTAGACTGTGTAGTAGTTATCTTGTTAAGACTGTCGAGAAGAATAGGTCCCGCGGGCTGGATTAATTCATTATACATTACTTAGGTCGTTCATAGCATGTGAGGTCCTAATCAAGACCCCTGAGTGTTCTAGTATTTCCCCATCTTTGGATATGTATTTTCCAGGATACTCTGTTAAGTCATAAAACTCATCTGGACCTACTTCTCCCTCCTCTGTGCTTTCAGCTGTAGTAGTCAGCTCTTCAGGAGGGTTTTCTTTGAGTTTAGGGTGTTTGGTGAGTTCGGATTCCGAACTAGCTCTTTTGCGTTTGACAGAGCGTTCCCCGTGAACTACGAACCTGGTGTGTTCTCCCGGGTTTTTGAAAATCGAAGAAAGAGGGTGCATGTGGATTTCTGCGTTTATTTTGAGTTTGTGGAAGTTCTTCAGCAAGGCGTAGGCGTCCTCTATTGACCTGAGAACTATCAAACAACACCGCACTGAGTTTATGTATACAGGCTCTGTTACTTTGGTAGCCATTTCTCTGAGTTTGTTCTGGAAAAACTCTTTTGTGATGTTTTTGGGAATTCCTTTGACTATGATCCCGTTCCAGTCCTGGGTTTTTTCTAAGCACCTATTTACCAACCACTTCACCTGCAACTTACTCTGGACTCCTGATATTCTGTACAGCGAACTGGCTAGCTTTCCCTTTTCAGTCTCCTCAACTAGGTGTTTGTAAGCCTCTTTGGCTTGGTCAAGAGACTCAAAAAACAAGCCTAGGGACTTCTGGCCTTGGTAGTTGAATTTAACAGTGCGAACAAGGCCTTTGTTAAGGAGTCCGTAAATGTTCCAGGTTTTGAATTTGGAGTCTAAAGGAGTTATTGCAAGGGCTGGTCTGTGTTGGCAGTTAGGGTCTGGGAAGTCAGCTAAGGAAACTAGGTCTTCGTCGATTATTTGCTGTGCAATGTTGGGAACTGAAGGTTGCGCTTCTTCTTCAGACTCTTCTTCACTGTCGGGAGCAGGAACAGGGTAGGGGAAGTGGGTTCCAAAAGATCTTAAAGAACGAATTGTGCATTTGAGCGCGGAACTCACTTCGCTAGATGGCAGCAGCATGAGTGACGCTCTGTAGGGAAACCGAGAAATAGCACTGTGGAGAGTTTGGGGGTTAACTTGGGCCAGAATCGAGTGGGAGTCTTTCAGGTGATTGTCTAGCGTTTCTTGCGACATAATTATTATAAAATATGTTGAACTGCAAAATATTGGTTTATTTATCTACAGTATTTACAGCTTGCTAAGGGCTTTTTTGAGCTCTTTGAGGTCAGAGGCTATGCCAGCTTGGAGGCTTTTAGCAAAAATTCCAGGAGCGTGTCCTTTAGGGTCTACTTGGACTATTAGTTTTATTTGGGTCTGGCCGTCTCCTAAAGACTTGACTTGGATTGCATAGAGGTGCATAAACGCCCTTGTGTGTTTTTTTTCAACAGGAATGTTGGTGTCTAGACTTTTGCCCACGAGGTAATGGGCTATGTCGTCTTGCTTGGGACCCTCTACGTACAGTATTTCTCTGTTTTCCATGGGCCACTTGACTTTGAACTGGAGGTACTGGAGTCTGATGTCTGAGCCTTCCTCAAGGACTTTGAACTCTTTGCACTTAGGCCCGAACCTTTCTGTGTGCTGGGGGTTGTTGGTGTACTGGAAAATTTGTTCAGGGGACTTTTCTAGAAAGCACTCTGCCTTGGACACTGGCATGTTGTTGGGTCCGGGCATTCGGAAAATGTGCACCCCTTCTAGTTCCTTCACGAACTCCCACTCCCAGTTGGGAGCATTTAGGTAAGACTTGCACTCGTTAAATGTTTCTTCTAGAACAGCTTTTCCTCTAGTTTCCCAGCCTTCTTCCATTTATCAGAAAGCTTAAAAATGGGTATTTAAAGTGAGTTTACTAATACTAATTATCTACTAACTCTTTTAAACTGTCTAGTCAAAATCATATAAGTTAGATAAATACTGTTTACTTCGTAAGTAGTAAGTAGTGGCCTTTACTGCACTGAGTTTGTCCGTAAACTAAAATACCCTTTTGTTGAAACCCTTTTATATAGGTGAATGGCTAAAGAAGGCGAGCAAAGCCAAAGGGGGTGTGACACATCCACAGACTACAGCGAAGACCAAATAGACTTACTGACTCCTTTGAGCACTCCTTCTAGCAAAGCCAACAAAAGCATACTCAGGAGTCCGCGGTTCCCTGAGAGGAGATGGCATAGATGCTGCACAGGGCCAGTCCGTTTTAGTGAAACTCTGGAAGACAAAATGGGTGGGACAAGTGACGTCGGGGAATTTATGAAGGACTTCGACAGAAAGTTCTCAGAAGCCCTGAACTCACACAAGCAACTCATGTTAGGAATGCTTCAAGCCAAGATCTAACTTCCAAGGCACTCTTAGTCTGTGCCTGAGTCTATTATAAATTGTTACGTAGTTCGAAACTTAGCGGTAAAAATGAGACAAACAGAAGAAACTGCGAATTCTTTGATCAAAAGTGTCCTGGAAGGGTTTAGTTCCAGCATTTACTCAATGCTCAACAACTACGAAAAAGCAATGCTTGAAGCTGGGCTGTCTGCTTCCCAAGTCACAAACGTAGTCAACAACCTAAAAGCCAACTTCGAAAACAGCATGCTAGAAACTTCTCCTAACTTTTCCAAACACGTAAAAGAAGTCTTCAAAGAAACCCCTGAACTCCAAGAAGAGTCCCAACAAGAAGCCCAACTCAACCAGGACCTCCTCAGTGCTTGCCAAACACTCCACCAAAACCTTTCACAAGAAAGACTCCGCAAAGCTGCTTTGCTTCAAGAGATCTCTAGTGCCCAAGCCCATTTAGACCAACTCAAAAGTGCCACTGCACCCCCTGCTGTTCAAAGCAAACTCCAAAAACTATCCCAATTACTAAATAATTAAATGGCAGAAACTGTAAGTTTTAATTTTGGCAAAAAAGACAAAGCCACCAAACTGCACCAAGACCTTCAAATCAAAATTACAGGCGGAGAAGCAAAGGCCTTTTCTTGGTTTTTAGAAGTTTTCTTTTTTTCGAAGTTGGGACTCCAAGTAGTGAGTTTCATTGTTGATCACAAGTTCGAGTGGCAAGAAGCAGTTGCTTTAGTTGTGGGTTCCTTGGTTTCTGCGTACGGAGTATATGTGGGCTACTTGGTCTTAAGGGGAATTAAGCACATGAGGAAAAAAGAACTATTTCAAGACTCCAACCATGTCAGAAACTTAACTTTGGCTTACTTAGTGTACTGTTTAGTTGAGTTTTCTTTTAGAATAGAAAACTACAAATTGGCTTGGAACATGGGAATTTTTGGAGTTCTTTGTGTGCTTAGTGCTGTATTTTGCAGCATTGGCTTTGTGGGCTTTTACTTTAAGAACCAGTTAGACGCCCTTGCTGAAAACATTTCACAAGGACTTTCTAGGCAAACAGATGCTTTATACAGAGCCCCTATGAGTATGCTCGACAAGTAGTAATTAACTAATATGAACAAGTCTGCGTTGAGGAAACTCATGAAACTCAAAAGACTCCAACTGCACGCTGAGTACAGAAAACTCTCCGAAGAGCTACTTAAAGCAACTATTCCTGCCCTCCAGTCAGTAATTCCTAAAGAAGCCAGAGTTTTCGGAGGGTACTTTCCTTTGGAGGGAGAGTTTGACCCAGTGCCTTTACTGCAGCACTTGGGGAAGCAAGGGCACACTATATGTTTGCCAGTGGTACTCCAAAAAGGACAGGCTTTAGTGTTCCGTAGGTGGGACGGACAAGTTGCTTCTTTAGAAAAAGGTCAGTACGGAATCATGTGTCCAAAGGAGTGCCAAGACCAAGAAGCCCCTGAAGTGTTCATAACTCCTTTACTTGCCTTTGACAAAAAAGGGTTCAGACTGGGTTACGGAGGCGGCTTTTACGACAGAACCTTTTCTAAACATAAAAATGCTTTAAGAGTTGGAGTGGCCTATTCGGGCCAAGAAGTAGACGAAGTTCCAGTGGGGGCTTACGACTTGCCTCTGCACTACATAGTTACAGAGCGCGGAGTTTTAATTGGACAGACTTAATAATAAATGTCTGAAGAAACTGAACTAGTCAACAAAGGCAAGAAACTTGTAGAGGACTACATTTCTAACTGGGCTCCTAACTACTACAAAATAGTTAAGTTCGGTGGAGAGGACTCTGAAAAACTTAAGTTCACTGCTGAGTTCAGCAAACCTAGTTCGAATAAACCAGTTCCTGAAGTCTCAGTTAAAGTGCACTTTGTAGTGGAAGTGGGCTCTCAAGGCCTAGAGTTCCAGTTCGAAAATGAAAGTCTTGTGCACAAACCCGGGAGAAGCATCCGGCCAGGCCAAATTGAAGTTTGGATAGACAGAATATATAACGGAAAACTTAAACTACTTAACTTCATGAACTTAGTTACTAACTTCGAGCACACAAGACTGCTGCCGCCTGAAGAAGTGGATGAAGATGCTTTTTACCAAGGATGTGAGTTGCTCGAGTCTACTTTGGGCGAGATTTCTTACCACGACGAAGTTGACGAAGAAACCAAGTCCATTTACGAACTAATGTGTCGGTATGACGAAGAAACTCACTTGCCCAACGGAGCTTCACAAACCAAACAAAAACTGCCTAAGATTTCTACATTCGAAGCCATTGCCTCAGTGCTAGGAGTCCAAGAAGACTCGCCTTCCAAAAAGGTAGGCGAAAAAACCTCTGAACAAAAACTCACCGAGTTCCTTAAGTTGTACCCCCACTTAAGTCAAATTGACGCAAAACTAGGCAAACTAGACATCAAACCTGAACAAAACTACTACTACGAAGCTGGCGAAAATGGCCAAGTAGAAAAACAAGAAATCGACCAAAGCATTAAAAGACACAAAAAAGAAGCCCAGGTACTCAGCCAAACAGACCCTAACGGAGGCACTATGGAGTACATCTACAAAGGAGAGTGGAATAGAAAAAACGGCTGCAAAGATGGAAGAGGCAACATTTACTGGCCACAAGGCCAAATGTACTCAGGCATGCTGCACGATGATGAAATGAACGGAGTAGGGCGTCTGATCCACTGCTTAGAAGACGTTTACGAAGGAGATTGGCACAAAAGCATGGCTCACGGACCAGGGAAGTACGTGCATAGCAACGGAGTTGTCTATACAGGGGAATTTCTTAACGACCAACCCCACGGACACGGAGTTGAGAACTGGCCAGATGGTTCAGTTTACGAAGGACAGTGGTCTAAGGGCAAAAAGCAAGGCCAAGGAACCTTTACTTGGAACAACGGAAGTGTTTACAAAGGAGGGTTCAAAAACAACCTAATGCACGGAGTGGGGACTTACACTTGGGCAGACGGAAGGAGTTACGAAGGAGAGTGGAACCAAGGAAAGATGCACGGAAAAGGAGTGTTTAAGTGGGAAGACGGAAGGAGGTACGAAGGTAACTACAACAACGACGAAAAAGAAGGCTACGGAGAGTACTACTGGCCTGACGGAAGAGTGCTTAAGTGCAACTGGGAAAGAGGACTGCAGAACGGAGAAGGTTACTACACATCTCCAGAAGAAGTGACTCGCAGAGGTCTCTGGAAGAACGGAGAGCGCAAAAAGTGGTTTAAAGAAAAGAAGTAATGCAATTATAAATGGGATGCGCAATTAAAAAGACTCAGACCCCTGAGTTCGTGCCTACTCCAGACATCCAGCAACTAATGAAGAAGTTCTGCATGAAGCACCAAGAGATGCACAAAATGTGGGTGATTTTCAACAAAATAGACTCAAACAATAACTCTGGAACTGTCAGTGTGATTGAAATCTTTAAGCTAATCAAAGAAAAACCCAACTCAGTGATAGCTCCCTACTTAATCCAGTACATAGACGACCTTGAAAAAGAGTCAGGGGAACGACTGTCTTTTGTAGAGTTTGTGCGCAGTATTGCTAAGTACTGCTTACTCACTCCTACTCAAATTCTTAAGTGTAAACTTTAAGCAGTTGTGTTTAAGTGCATAGGCGAAAACTCCGAAGGTTTCATCACCAAAGAAGAAATCATGACCTTTTTGAGTGCAGAAGCCGAAGGCAAAATGATCTTTCCAAACAACTACTTGAAAGCTGTTGAACTTTTTGAAACTCCGCGCTCAGACGCCATCAGTTGGGGTAATGCTTAGACAGACGAGTTCCTCCGTTTGGTGAAAGAAGTGCCCTACCTGAGTTTTCCAGCTTTTAGACTACAAACCTCTTTGAGACTCTACACCTTAGGCCAGTGGAAGTGGAGGAAAATCCAGAAACGCTTAGTGAACAAGAAACTCGACGAGACCCAAAAACTCCAAGAAATAGAAAGACTTGAACACATGCGCCAAGAAAAGATTTGGAAACTCCAAGTCGCTGCTTCACAAGCTGAGGAAGAACAACCTAAAAGCCACCACAGGTCTTTTGATTCCAGTTACCTAAATAAGACTGTATAACAAGTTAGATAAACTCATCCGGGGGGTTCTCTTCGTTTTGAGGGTTTTCGGGTTGCTCGAAGGAAATGTCTTCTTTGCCACTGTCAGGTTTTTCTTGGACTTTAAGTGAACTGATTACTTTCCTCACTAGCATGTTCCAAGTTTCCTTTTGGTAAACCTTCAAGTTAATAGCTAGTTTTTCAACCCACGTAATCACTTCCTGGACTCTTCCGTCTACATAAGCCTTTTCGGGGTCCACGTAGCCCCTGAACTTAATTTTGTTTTGGTCGTCTTGTTTGGGCTGGTCTTCTTCGAAAATGGGGTCTTCGGGTTCAACGTACCTGTTGTCCATTAAGTTTTTGTTCCACAAGTAAGGAGGCCGTGCTTCTTCCAACTTAACGTCTCTTCGAGGAATGTACCGAGCTATTATGTAGTCGCAGATGTCTTCTTGCACCATTAAGTTCACTTGGGAAACCACTTGGGCTGCTTCCAGCCACAGCACTTTGTCTGGGTCCCTGATGTAGCCTTCCCAAACCCACACCCGAGGAATTCCTTCGTAGCGAGTTTCTTTATCGTTGCTCCAAACAGAAGCTTCACTAGTGCGTTCGTTTTCAGGGACTTCCAGTCCTGCTTCTCTGAGTTCTTCTTGGCGTTTGTTAATGTCTTCTTGGGCTTGGTACATTTGCTGCAGGGCTTTGAAAACAGCCAGTTCAGCCACTATGCAATTAATGTCTTCGAAGTCCCTGCTCATTTCGTCTTCGGGGTTTGCGTTGAACATTTTGTCTTTGAGTGGAGAAAGCGAGATCTGGTACACTACGTCAAAAACAAGTTTCAGTTGCTCTAGTTTGAGTTCATCCCCCAACAACTGTTCAGCGTACCACTCGGCGTCAAGTACTTCTTTGAGGTAAGCCACTACATTTTTGTTGCGTTGCACAGGTTGTTTGTATACTATGATTCCGTACTTATGGAGCGACTTGAACTCACTGCGTAGTTTTCTCCAGCCTGACTTAACTGGGTTCACAAAGAACTTAAGTGCTTCGTGTTCTGAAGTGTCCACTTCAAAGCGACTTAAACTTGTAAGTACGTCTGGACAGTAATTAAGAGGTCCATGTTCCCTTAGCCGCTTAATTAAGGCTTCCATTGCCTCTGCAAACTTTTGCTTCACAGCTTTGAGCCTGAACTCAGGTGCAGGGTCTTTGAACCACTTGCGTTTTTCATGGGCTCTGTTTTCTAGGTAGTAGAGGTTCATGCTGGTGTCGATGGCGTCAGTGAGTGGTTGCAGTATAACGGCCAAAACTTCTTTCATCAAGTAGTCGTGTGCTTTTTTGACGTGGTTCATGTACTGCTTTTCGAAAGTTGTCAGTTTCTTAACAAAGTCCTTTTTGACTTGTATGAAGTTCGTTTCTTCCACAGTCCTGATGGTGTCTAGGTTGTTCAGCACGTCCACAAAAGCACCCCTGGTGTCTCTAGCAATATCTACACAGTCTTTGTGCAATTCGAATTCGAGTCCATCTGCAGAAAACATGTAGTCAATGCCTACTTGTGGGTAAAAAGCTGTTCTCAAGTGGACTTGTTCGTAACTAGTGGACTTGTGAGGCACCTTCATGATGACAACGAGTTCGTGCAAGCTGTTCAGGAAAGGCTGCATTTCCCTGCGAGTCATGTCTTTAGTTGTGGTGCTGATGTTTTTTTTGAAAGCTTCCTTTTTGCTTAAGAGTTCTTCCCAACTGTTGTACTCTTCTGACTGCTGCCAACTTTCAAACTGCTGGGCTAAAACAGCAGGGTCTACCTTTTTGGCTTTAGCCGGCATTTATTTGCTTATTAACTTATGTATGGACTTCTTCATAGGATTTCTTGCTTAATTCCACTGACTTTTTGCACTCCGAACTCTCTGAACGCGGAGAGCTTTCAGAAAAAGAACTACTTTGTGGAGTGACCATTCCGTTCCTCATCCGCAGTATCATGATGTATTGATAAGTCGTAAGGCCTTTTTTCCACAGCCAAGTGTGTAGTACTATTAAGTACCCGTTGAGCAAAAGCAAACACCCACCCAAGACACAGTCAGCCACTATGAAAGTATAAGCATACTCATTTTCTACATGTCCACTCAAAGTCACCACTTCTATACCGAAGTTCAATGCTAAGTAAGTTTCAAGGCATACTATCAGAGCTATAAACAACTTGTAGTTCTTTCCTCCAATGCAGTTGTTGACCCACTTGCAGTGGTGGTCGAAGTTGTCTACACACCTTTTGCACTGTCCACAGTGCTTCGCACTTTCCGAAACAAACTTTCTGCACAAGGAACAAAACACTAAACTCACTTGGCTTTTTGATTGACAGTTGAAGTATACTGCAGTGGGGTTTGAATTAGTTGTTAAAAAGCCCAGAACGGTCACGAGGCCCAGGGCTGTGTAAAATACAACCAGTAAAGCTATTTTTGCTTGAATGCAAAAAAACAAGTAGATGCAGATTCCTGGCATGACTGAGTGCAGACTCATTACCACCCAAGACACCACTTGTAAAGGGTGGTAAGGTTTTTCGAACCCGTTCTTTTTATATTCCATTTATGTTAACTATCTCTGTGAGCATCCAAACAAACTTGCCAAAAACCCCTTTTTCTTTCTATTGTTGCTTTGAATTCCTCCGAAACTTTGTCTCTGGATTTTCTTTGTGAGTTGCTGGAGTTCTTCCATTTTTTCTTGAAGTGCACTTTCTGAAACGTCAATGCTAGCAGACCTAGCACTTTGTGGGTGTTCTGGTTCTTTTTTGCCATCTTTGTGGAACTTCTGCATCCAGTGTTCTCTAAAAATGTCGTCTATTACAAGTCTTTGTTTCTTGTCCGTTTTAAGTAGTTTCTTTATGAATTCTTGGGCTTCTTTCGGCACTTGGGGTCCCAAAGTAAAGCAGCCCTTTACAATGTTTCTGGCTTTTTGGGTGTCGTTGTTGCCTCTGAAAGGGGGTCTTCCTTGCAGCATTTCACACAGCAACACTCCTAAGGCCCAAATGTCGACTTCTTTAGAGTAGTCTTCTAGTTTAATTATTTCAGGGGCCATGTAGTCCAGAGTCCCGCAAAAAGTGTTCCGGTAATCACCTCCTTGTGCACTCCATCCAAAGTCACACAGTTTGAGGTTGTTGTTTCCGTCCAACAAAATGTTTTCAGGTTTAATGTCTCTGTGTATGAACCCGTTGTCATGCAGGTGCTTAATTGCTGTACAGGTTTGGGAAAAGAACTTCCAAGCAGTTCTTTCAGGCAGTCCTCTTCGTTTCCTGATGTAACTAAATAAGTTGCCTCCAGCAATCCACTCCAACACCAAGTAGTAGTTTTTTTCGTCTTCAAGAAAATCGTAAAGTTGCACTATTCTTGAGTGACTAATTGACTTGTGAACCGTCGCTTCTCTAAGTAGGAACTTCAAGGAAAGGCGTTCCTCAACTACTTCTTTGGGAATAGCTTTCATGGCGTACTTGAGCCCAGTAGGTTTGTGGACTACTGTCCTTACTTCTCCGTAACTTCCTCTTCCTAGTAAACTGGAATCTAGTTGGGATCTTTCGAATTCTTCCAGTGCAAACATGTGACTAGAGCACACCCTTTTGTGGGCTTCAATGTCTTGGTTCTGGCATTTTAAACTACAGTATTTTACTAATTTGCACTTGTTACAAAGTATCTGGTCGTCAAAATCATTTTCGCATCCAGTTCTAAAACACTCCATCTTTATACAGCGAATTTGTTATATATGAAACAAATAATAGGGGTGCTAGCAACACTGGTCCTGGTTCTTTTGGGAGTAACTCTTTTTCTGCAGAGTTTGTTGTTGAAAGTGGTTCTTTTGAACTTTGCCTTGCTCACAGGATTCAAGAACTACTTAACTTTTTTTCCCGTAAAGCAAATAAAAGAGTCAGGGTTTTCAATATTGCTCAGCATCAACTCTTTGGTCCTGGCCCATTTGCCTTTGAGTCTTTTGGCGCTTTTCGAACCCCTTGAAATTGACTCTAGAGTAGTTTCTTCACACGAAACATCTATTGTTTTGGTTCTAATGGGTTTTGCTTTAAGCACAGAAACCTACCTAGTTACTTTTGCTCCTGAAGACTCTTACTTAGAAACTGTTCTTAAAAAGAACTCTAAACACAACACTTTAGGTGCTATTTTAGCTTTGGGAGTTGGTTTGGGCTGGAGTAGCTTATGGACTAGACTAGTAGTTGCAACTCCAGCCTTGCTGACTAAGAACTCTGAAAGGTTCCAAACTTACCACAAAGTTTTTGTAGTAATTCAGTCTCTCCACTTAGTTAAAACTTTAGTAGTGTGCTCTTTGTTCCTAGTTGCTGAAGACTTACTATGGAGTTTAGTAAGCAGAGTCTTTGGAAACAAAGCTACGCACTCTGTGCTGTACTTGTTCTTAGACTTAGCAACGCCTTACCCTTACTCAGTTGCTTCTCAAGTTGCTGAAGTTCTGAGTTTTGCAGTGCTACACATTCTTTACTTTTGGGAAACTTCTGAATTCAAAAAGGTAACTCCTAAGTAGCTAAACATACTTCCTTTTCCAGTATTGGTGTTTGTGCTTGCAAACTCAGAAGGTTTGTTGGTGCTTTCTGCAGCAGTGGAACTTAAGATGCTTCTGGACTTAAAAGTATTATAAGTTTTAATTAGGAACTTTTTCTTCTTCGTCTTCAGTTAAACTGTCGTTGCTGCTTTCCTCTTCCTTGACGTAGTCGTCTATGTTGGAGTAGAGGGACTTAATTTCATCAAACCCGTAGTGGACTTTATAGTCACTTTGCGGTGCCTGTTGAGCAGCCCGTTTGGCTTCTTCAATGGCTTGTTTGAGATGAGGGTTGTTGGTTTTTTTGAGTTGCATGAAGGGGTTCTTTTGTGTATTGTTAGAAATACTGTTACCCAAAAAGCTGGACTTCCTTCTGAAGCCTGAAACTTGTCGCATCAAGGAATTCTTTCGTTCAAGTTCTTTTTCTTTGGTTTTTTGCCTCACGTCAGCTTTGAGTGTAGATATTTGGATTTCGTAGTTGGAAATCTTGGTGTTGAGTTCCTTGACTTTGTTTTTCTGGACAGCAACTTCCTTTTGCTGTTCTTCTACTGAAAGTTTTAAGTTGGAGTTTTCGTCTGAGAGTTTCTTGAGTTCAGTTTCTCTTTCGACTGAGTTGTTTTTGTTGGTTTGTTCTAAACTAAATATTTGTTCTTTGAGTTTGGAGACTTCTGAGTGGAGTTGGTCTTTTTGTTGGTTGGAGTTCTTTTTGTATTCAGTTAGTTCTTCTTGGAGTTCTTTGATTTGGGCTTTGAGGTCTTCGTTTATTTCTTTTTGGGTTTCGATGTCTTCTAAGTAGCGTTTTTCTTTGTCTAACTCAGTTTGGAGTTGGCGGTTAGTTTGGTCTTTAGCTGCTTCGAGGTCCTTGACTTGTTCACTCAAGTTGGAGTTAGAAACCTTGAGTTCCTTTGTTTCTTTGATGAGTTTATTGTACTTTTCGTTGGTGGACTTTAAACTAGCACTGAGTTTTTCTTTTTCTTCAAGTGCACTTGAAACCTCTGAGTTGGAGTTGTGGAGTTGGTCTTTTAACTGGGACACTTCTTCTTGCAAAGAACTTTTTTCAGTCTTCAAGCGTTCTATTGACTGTTCGTAAGTGCCAGTGACTTGTTTGAGGTGGTTTTCTTTTTCCTGAATAACTTCTTCCAGAGAAGAGTTCTTTTCCAGAATGTGGTTCAAAGACTCTATTTCAGAGTTCTTCTGCTGGAGCAAAGCTTTGAGCTCTTCGTTTTCACTCTGCAAACTGGCTTTGTCAGCTTCTAGTTTTTCAATAGAGTACTTAAAGTCTTCTTCTTTTTGTTTTGAGTTCTTTTGGAGAGTGTCTACTTCGAGTTTGAGTTTTTCGTTTTCTTTCTTGAGTTTTTCGATCAGTTGCAGCATGTCTTCTTCTTTTTCGTCAAACTCAAACTTTTTGTGCTGGAGTTCTTCAATGAGTTGTTGGTTGGAGTCAAGTGACTCTTGCATCTCTTTGTTGGTTGCTTGGAGTTTCTGCACTTGTTGTTCAGCAAACTTCAGTTTTTTTTCTAGTTTTTCTTTGTTTTTTTCTTCTTTTTGGGCTTTGGTTTCCAACTCGTTTGCCTTTTCTAAGAGACTGCTGGACTCTTCTTTGAGTTTTTCGTTTTCTTGACTCAAGTGGAAGGCTTCTTCTTGTTGCTTTGAAACTTCAGCACTCAGTTCCTTTGTCTTCTCTGAGTAGTACTCTAGGTCTGAGTTTGCTTGTTTGACTTGGGACTCAAAAGACTTGTTTTCGGACTTAAGTTCGTCAATCACGTGCTCGTACATAAGTCTTTGCTGTTCCTTTTCGTTAGTGATTTTGGCTATTTCGGCTTTGGACTCGTCTATTCTGTCCTGGTAGGCACCCATTTCTTCGTGCATTGCTAAGTAGTCTATGTTGTCTGAGTTAGCTTCTGCCTGCTCTAGTCTGGCTTGGAGTTCTTCAATTTGTCTTTGCGAAGAGTTCTTAAGGTTGTCGTAGTGTATTTTGAGTTCTTGGTACTCAATAGAACTGTCCTCTGCTGGTTCTGCAGTGCTTTCAGAGTCCGTTTCGCCTGCTAGTTGGCTTTTGAGTCTAGCTACTTCTTTCTTCAGTTTTTCTACCATAGCTTCTAACTCTGCGTAGGACTTTTTCACGTTGCTTTTGGCTTGCACCTGGACCATCTTGGCCCTTTCTGCAAACATCAGAGTCGAAATAGTTTCTTCCATGTGCACCTTTTTGCGCGACCCTGTGCAAATAAGGGTAGTTTTGGAGTTCCCGCCTAAGGACTCCTTGAGCAACAAAGTCAACTTACTTTCACGGAAAGGAACGTGTTGTTCTCCCCCAGCAGTAAGGGCTTTAATGCACCTCCCCAAAGTAGTTAAACTCAAGTTAATGTTTTGGGCTTCTTTAAGGGCCTGGCCCTTAGCCCCTGTTTTGCTGAGTTTTTCACTCCCTGCCAAGTCCACTAGGTTCAGTTTCGAGTTCTTAAGTGTCCCGTCAGCCTCCACTTGGTCCACCTGGATTATAAACACCGTGTGGGACCTGGAACTTCTGGCGTTTTGCCCTGTAGAGCAAGTAATTCGGTTTGCAGTTCCTATTGCAAGGCACTCAAAGACCTCTTCGGGACTAGCACAGCACTTCTCAAGCATTCCAATCACGCACATTCCCTTGTCAGGGTACTCCCTTAACTTAAGGTTGGTTGCTGAGGGGCACACCAAAATGTCATTGATCATTTCGTTGTAAATCTCTATGTAACTGCATCTCACGGTGTACTGGGTGCCTTGCTCAATACCCTTCTCTATCCTGTCGAACATGTGGAAAGTAGTTCGGGGAGTTATTCCAAAGAGTTCTTGAGTGGACTCAGGAATGTTGTCTGACTCGTTGACTAGGAGTTCAGTGACCTCTTCAGGTCCAAGCATAGAAAAGGTTTTTCCGGACCCCGACTGCCCGTAAGCAAATATTGTCGAGTTGAACCCGTCCATACTAAGTAGAACTTACAATGAATCTATGATTTTCCTTCCTGCTGCATCGTAGAGATCAGCCTGAGACTGCTCAGAAGATAGCACAGCGTCGAAGTTGAAGTCATAGTCCTTTTTAGGATGCTTGATGCTGGTGGGGTAAAGCTTCCAATCAGCAAATCCCTCGCCCTGGCCTACTTCCCCACCTCTGAAACGAATCACTACGTTAACAGCTTCCATTATTTCACCAGCTTTAAAGTTAACTCTTAGTTACCATAAAATTACCAGAAAAGTCCACCTAGGGCTTTTAAATATAAATGGTTATTGTGCTTTTGCTATTATGCTCAGCTTACGCGCAGCTTCAGTTTTCAACTCAACCCCCCTCAAGTGTAAGCTTTACTTAGGTCAACTTGGGTGAACCTTTCAACGTAGGTCTCGAAATCACTGACGGAACTGCCGATGAACCTATTTACCTAGTAATGGATGACGGAGTCCTCACGGGTGACATCCGCAAAACCGCCTCAAGCGGTTCGGTGACTTCGGCCGTCAAGGCTTGGAAACCCGGAACTCGCAAGATAGTTGCCTTTGGCGCAAACTTAGAAGCCGTTGAATCGACTACTTTCACCGTTTCGGATTCTAAGTACATCATAAGAGTCACTGGACCTAGCAATTTAGATGTGGGCAATGCTGGGATTTTCACGGCTAAT
>PR_CR_10_Liq_1_inCRDRAFT_1001056_pt1 | contig 16153 bp, 17 predicted proteins | sample PRCRCaboRojoPR_3_FD_10241 | JGI IMG/M metagenome (IMG submission 10241)
TTTGAAGCATTCAAAGTTTCTTTTCCGTAAATATCAAACTTGGGAGGTTTATGATCTACAACTACTTCAGCCATTTGAATGAGAGTTTAAATTAACAATTCTAAGCATTAATCAAGTCTCTGAAGTAGGGGTGCTGAAGGGCTTCTTGTGCAGTGATTCGGGATGAAGGGTCGTATTTGAGCATTTTGCTAAGCAAGTCAATTCCTTCGAGTTCAACTCCAGGGACTATGCTTTGCAGGCTCGTTGGACTCCAGTTAGGAAAGGTTTTTTTGTAGTCTCTAAGTTTACTTACTCCAGGCCAAATGCTTTCGCTAGGAGTCCCTAGCGTTCTGAAAATCCTGTAAAGTTGGTCTATTTCGGAGTCTCCAGCAAAAGCTGGTGTTTTAGTTACCATCTCAATAAAAATCACTCCAATGGACCAAATGTCTACAGCAGGCGAGTACTCTAGAGTCCCAAGTAGGATTTCGGGGGCTCGGTACCAAAGAGTGATTACTTCGTGGGTGTAGGGCCGGAGAGGCATTTGGAAAGCCCGCGCTAATCCGAAGTCAGCTAACTTGGCGTTTTGGTTGCTGTCTACCAAAATGTTTTGGGGCTTAAGGTCTCTGTGGAGGATTCTTTTGGAGTGCAAGTAACTTACTGCTTGGAGCATTTGAAAGGTGAAAGCTTTGATTAGTTTGGGGTCTATGGGTTGTTCTTTGGGAAAAGAGTCTATGAACTGTTTCAAGTCCTGGTTGACGAACTCAAACACCAAAAACAACTTGTCGTCAGTGGTAACTACGTCTTTGAGACTCACTATGTGCTGGTTTTGGAGTTCCCTGAGGATGCAGATTTCTCGGATTGCAGTGGAGGGAATCCCTTCGGACTCAACATCTAGAAGTATCTTTTTCAGCGCTACAACTTCGTTTGTTGAAGTATCTAGAGCTTTGTAAACTACACCGTATGTACCAGTTCCTATTTTGTCTAGCCTTCTGTACCTTTCAATTGTAGTTTCTCCGAAACCTGGCTGGAACATTTAATTTTACCGCGAAAATGACTGACTTCAACTTTCTTTTTGTCAAACTACTAACTAATTAACTTTTTAAGTGAGTCTTGCAAAGTTTGTCCAGTTCGGTAATCCTCGGCTGAAATTTCTAGTTTGGGGTTCTTTTCTGTGCTGATCTTTAAAAGTACTAAACTCTCTAGAAATTGGCAGTTCAACTCAGCTGAGGATTTGCTGCGGTGCACTACTGAAAAATTCAGTTGCTTTAAGTCTTCAAGAACTTGGTCCAACTTTTTACTTACTTCTATTTCAGACTTAAACTGGAAGGGCAAAGCACTAATTTTAAAAGGTTTCACTAAAAAGTCCCAAATACCTAAAGGCAATGCTAACGGGTAGTAATAATTGCGACTTCCAACTTTAAAACTAAGTTCTAGTACTGGACTTCCCCAAAACGCACTTTCGACTTTAAACAACACGAACCTCGAAGTTTGTGAAAAACTAGTTAGGGGGTAGGTGTCTTCTTCAGGGTCGATTCCTGCACACAGTCCTTCCACTGAACAGACTGTCGTTGCAACTTTATGCAATTCGCTCCGGCTTTTGTTTCCTATGTACATAGTTCCTTTGGCTGTGTTGCTTTTGGTTTCTAACTTAAACCCCACTTGAATAGTTCCATCTTCGAACAAAACTCCTTGTTTTTTCCAAGTTTTTATGTACTCAGTGTTCATGCACTCTATGCAGAGTTCTTCTTGGTAAGGCTTTTCTAGGTCTTCAAAGTCGATTTTTGCCTCCCAGTCCAGAAAGCTGAACTTGGTAGGGTTTTCTAGGTCGGAGTCTTGAGAGTCCGAAACTGAGTCATCTCCTTTGATTTGGTAGCAAACCTTTTGCGACTTCTGTCTTGCAACTACTTCTTTGGAGTGGAGTTTGGCAGAGTTTGCCCTGGTTAGGTTTCTCAGGAAGTTTTGGTTTTTGAGTTCTTTGTACTTGTTTTTGTACTTAGAGTACTCCCTTTCCATGTACTTGAGTTTGGCCTTTTTTTCTTCTTCAGAACTTTTTAGGTCCTTAATGCATTGGTTTAAGTTTTGGACTTCAAACTCAAGTTGGTCGTTTCTGTTTCTGAACTCCCTTGCAGACTCCCTCAAGCACTCATTTTGTAACTTAAAGGCTTGTATTTCCTCGTTCATTGCGTGGACTGTGACTTTCATGGAGTTAACTTCTTCTTTGCAGCTACTTAGTTGGTTTTCTAGTTGTTGGCGCAAAAGGTTGGTTTCGTTAAGGTTCATTTTGATTTCTTCCTTTTCTTCGTTGGACCTCAAGTAGTTCATCTGCATTTTTTTAAGGTCTTCTTTGTACAAGTGAAGCAAGTCTTGGTTTTCTTCAAACTGTTCTTTCAACTCAATGTACTCTTTGTCGTGGAGTAGTCTTTCTTTGGACTCACTGACCCCAGAAGGACGCTTAAGACCCTCAGACACTTCTCCAATGCTTTCTTCCATTGAAGTGTTGGGGTTACAAACCACTTCTGGCTTAGCAACTGGCTCTGCTACTTTCTGAGGTTTCTCACTAACAAAACTATTCACTGAAGGAGGAGCAGTTTGGAAGTGCTTTTCTTTGCGTTTGAAGTGGTTTGGTTCTTTCCACTCTTCAAAAAGGTTAAGTGCTTCAAGTACTTTTTCGTGAGTGCTTAAGAGCTCTGAAAGGTAAGTTTCTTGGGCAGTTGCGTCTATTTTTTCCTCTAGTTCACACTTCATTTTGCTGAGGCTTTTTGCTTTGTCCTTGACTTCTTGGTAACTAAACCAATTTTCAGTTATGCCTTTCCGAATCTCTTCTGCCAAAGCACAACACTCTGCACTGTGTTGTGTTTCAAAGTTAACTCCTTTCTTAAGTAGTTCGTCATAAACTAAGTAAAAGTCGTTGACTTGACCCTTTTCGTTCACCCCAAACTTAAAAGCCCACTCCTTCAGCTTCCAAAGTAGGGTTTCTAGAAACTCAGCTGAAACTTGTTTGTCTTCAGAGTCCACAGCTCCAAAAATATCTTGATGGGGCATGCACTGGAGACTGTACTCAGCGTAACTTTGAAGAACTCCAAGCAAGTTCTTAGTTGTATAGTAAAGGAAACTGTTGCTTGGGGTTTGCATGCAGTAGGATAGTAGGTTCAGTGCTCTTAGTTTGTGCTTTGCAGGTGAAGGGTGTCTCAGCACTTCTTTGACAAGTCTTATGAGTCTTCGGCACTGGGGGTAGTTGTCGCTGAGGTAGTACTCTTTTAATTCAGGAAGTTTGCTGGGATGTTGGTCCTCAACTAGGACTTTGTTAGCGATTTCTTTAAGCAAGGAGTCTTTCATGTTTATTATTATTTGTAACTTGGTTCTCACCTAAATGAATTTTGGTTTTCAGAGTCAATGGCATTTTTCAAACTGTCAGTGCTTTTCATCATGTCTGTGTACACTTTTTCACTTTGTTCAATGACTTCTTGGTACCTGTTTAGCGCCCTTTCTTTTTCTTGAAGTTCATTTTTAGCTGCTTCGAATTTCTTCCTGAGATTGGAAACTCTAGTTTCTAGGTCTTTGACTTCGCTTCTCTCGTTAAGTACTTCTCTGTTGAGTTGGTCTCTGTTTTCTTTCAAACTTTTTAAAGAGGCTTTGAGTTCCTCGAGTTGGTTGGCCATTTAATTACAAAGGATTTGACCTTAAACTATTTTCAACGCGTCCACAGGTTTCTTCAAGTAACTTCAAAAGGGTTTCTTCAGTAGACTGCCTTTCTTCCTTTTCAGTGTTGATTTCTTGGATGAGTCGGTCTTGCATTTCTTCGAGCATTTTGAGCATGGTGGAGTTAGTTTCTTCCCTCAACTTCTTTTCAGAAGAAAGTTCTTCTTCGAACTTGCTGAATTCTTCCTGCACGTGCGACTGCAGTCTTTCCAAGCCTTCTTCCCTTTGTGCTGCTTCTGACTCCACAGTGGAGTTGAGTCTGTTGATGTTTTCTTCTAGTTGTTGGGACTGTTGCTCTGAAACTTCTTCTCTGATCTTTTTTTCTTTGGCCAGTTCCAGTCTCAGGTTAAACAACTTTTCGTCAAGCAGTTTGTTTACTTTTGCTTCGTAGTCTTTTCTGCTTTGTTTCAACAAGTTCAAGTCTATGTTGAGGTTGTTTTCAACTAGTTTCAGTTCTTTGGTTTTCCTTTCGTCAAGTGTTTCTCTCTGAGTCCTTTCTTGACTTAAACTTTCGTTGAGTTTGGCTAGTTGTTCTTTAAGCAACTTAAACTTGCTGTCAAACGTCACTGTTGTCGAGTCAACTTTTGAGTCTAGGTTCTTGAGTTTGCTTTGGAACCCTTCCACCCGGGTGTTCCTTTCTACTTCAAGTCCGCTTTGCAAACTCAGCAGTCTTTCAGACAGTTGTTTAATCCTTAGTTTACTAGGGGACCCTTCCATTTATTATCAGTTACTCAATGTCCATAAACTCTGCTTTCTCTAAGAGGAGTTCTGGCGGGTTAAAAAGTGCATGGGACATCTGCCACACTTGGATCACGTTGTCTTCAGCAACACTTCCCATCATCAACTGGTCGTTTTCGTTCCAAGACACATCTGAGACCTTTGCAGTGTGGCCTGCGTGGATAAACAGCAGTTCAGGGGGTTCTTCTTTGTTTTCTGGTGAACTTGACAAACGACTTAAGTCCCAAAGCAGCACTCTGCGGTCGTTGCTGTACGAAGCAAGCAGTGTTGTACTGAAGGGTGCCCACTTGAGTCCCGAAACTGGTTCTTTGTGGAACTCCAAACTAGCTAGTTTCTTCTGCATGTTTCTGATATCCCAAACTGCCACTGTTTTGTCTGAACTTCCTGTAGCCAACAGGTTGGGGTCCTGCTTATTGAAGTCCAGCGAGTTAATTTCGTGCATGTGGGCGTCAACTTCTATGGAAGCTTCTTTCATGCGCGTGTCCCAAAGTTTAATTTTTCTGTCATCTCCTACCGACCCCAACAAAGTCACGCAGTAAGGAGACCAACTCACGTCCTCCACGACGCTGTTGTGTGAGTAAGTGTGCAAAGGCGGCAAAGCTAAGTTCTGTCCAGAGGCTGCTAGCACGTCCCATACGCACACTAAGTGGTCGTCTGAACCACTTGCCAACCAACCTTCTCTTATGCCACTCCACTCCAGTCCGTAGCCTTCTTTGTGGTGGCCTTCTAATGTTAGTTGCAGGTGATTTGATTCCTTTGTGTAATCAAACAAGTACACTGAACTGTTGGAGGACTTAGTAGCAATGATGTTGTGTTGTTGGGGCATGGCCCTAGCTCTGTTGACTTCTCCTTGGTGGTTGATGTGGACCAGGGGTTCTACTTTGTTTTCTGTTTTTGTGTAGTAGTTGATTTCGGATGGGTCATTTTCATGATAGAGTTTCTGGGTAGACAGGGTGTCTTCTAAAGGAAGTTTTACGTCTGCAATTATGAGTTGTTCTTGTTCTGCTTTGGAAGTGTGGGTTCCAAGCACTACTTTGTGAATAGCAAAGTCTGAGTTGGGAGGAACTTCTTTGATTGGAAGCCACTCTAGAGTGAGAGAAGGCCATTCTAGTGCATGGGTTATTAAAGCGTCGTACAGAAAAGGAGTGTTTTTCTTCCAGAGTTTGTACTCGTCATTGATGATCTGTTCTTCAATGTCATCATTGCAGTCCTGTTCTTCCTTCAACATTAATCTTATTATAAATGCGGAACCTTTCTAGCAGAGTTCTAGTGTAAAAGACTTGGAGAAATGGACTAGATTTATTTAAGACCTATTGTATTTGAATTTATGTTGTAGCCAAATTAAAGGTGGGGAATAAATATGTTGAAAACCGGTGTAATTGCTTTGTTCTTGATTGCCGTTCAAGGATGCACTCTTTGTGAAAAGTTTAACTTGCCTTCTAACCCCCAAACCAAAGAACTCCTAGAAAGCAGTTTCGGAGACTTCTTCTCAGGTTTCTACGAAGGAATTCAGTCCAACCCAGAATACCCCTCTCTCTGTGTCAAGAAACTCATGAGTCACGGAGGAAAGTTGCATGAAATCTACTTACACCTTGCTAACATGGTTGCTAACGGAGACAACTCAGAACTTTTCTTGGCAGCCCAGGCCTTTGCTGACTACGCTGAAAACTTAGAAGATATTGTCAACATCTGCCAATTCAATAGACTCGTTACCGAATTAGAAAACATCCGCACCATCAGTTCTGGAAGTCAGTTTGCAGTGAGAATTTCTGTCAATTTCAAAACCCTAGTTGACCACTGGAAAGACTTCGTGAAGTACTTTTTCGACGACCCTCAAGACTCGGGCAAGGCCTTGGGCAATATGATGTCCATCATTCTTAACTATGACCTTTAATAAAATGAGTCACCTCGATGATGAAATGAAACAAAAAAAGCAAGTTTTAAAAGAGACTGTTGGGGACATTAAGACTTACTCCATCCAGCTTAAGGGGGACTTAGACTCCGACAAAGAACGTCTCAAAAAAATAGCAGTGGCTTACGAACATTCTGGGGGGCTTTTGAGCAAGGCCAATCAAGCTTTGGACAGAGTTTTGGCTCAGAGTGAAGTTAGGGTTATAATTTACGTTGTCGGGATTATTTTGATGTTGTTTGTGGCAACTTGGAAGTTCTTTTTGTAACTAATGTTTTAAACAGTTAATTTATTGGGGTGGGTAGTTGTATGGAGGTTGGGGATATTGTTGAGGCGGATAAGAGTATTGTTGTGGAGGGTAAGCGTACTGTTGGGGTGGATAAGGGAATTGCTGCGGAGGAGCGTAATGCTGAGGAGGTGGTGCGTACTGGTTTAGTGCATTGGGGTTTAAGTAAGTTCCAGGCGACATATACTGAGGAGGAATGCTTTGGGGGTGCATAGGGGGTGCGTACTGAGGCATAGGTTGAGGGTACTGAGGAGCCATAGTTTGGGGAGGCATCTGAGGGTACTGAGGAGCCATAGTTTGGGGAGGCATCTGAGGGTACTGAGGAGGCATTGTCTGAGGCAATCCCCCTGCTATGTAGCTAGGCATAGCTTGCATTAAGTTCTGGGAAACTTGCTGGGTGCTTTCTTTTTCGTTTTTGCACCACTCTATTTCTAGTCGTATTTGGCCGGCAGACTTTCCTTTGTACAGCAGATTCACCCAGTCAAGAAACTTTCCACTGGAATACACATTATGTAGAGGGATTGTAATGCTGCCCACAAGATCGTCAGCACTGGCAGTGTCTGAGTCCCAGCACTCTATTGTGAGTAAGTCTTCTGAAGGGTTGTCAAACACAAGAGTGTCACTCCAACAAGGAAACTTCCCTGCAGAGTGATGGACAGCAGTTCTTTTCTTTTGGTTGCCTACTTTGACTACACAGTAAGGATCCATCTTGCCCATGAACTCTGTGTCACGCGTTAACTTGCCTGAAATCGGCTTTACGATTAAAGCTCCAGCTCCTTTCATTTTTATATCTACTGGACAATTAACTGAACATTGCTTCAAGAGTTGCGCCCTGTTAATGCAAATGGAAGATTTAAAATGAAAAATCTTATAAAGGCACAAGGAGTTAGTTACAGTTTTAGTCAAAAATCAACTTGTAAAAGTTCCAGCCTCCTTTGCCGTCGAACTTAAGAATGTAGTCGTGGTACTTAAGCAAAGATTCTCTATGAGAAACTGTAATGAGAGTAATCCCCCTTCTTTTGTACTCTTCGTAAATCTGTCCTTCGGCTTCAATGCTGACTGCACTTGTGCACTCATCAAGAATTGCGAACTTAGGTCTGTGGTAAAGCAGTCTGCACATTGCAACTCTTTGCTTTTGGCCTCCACTTAAAGTGTCGTTCCAAACCTCAATTTGGTCAAACCCACCTCTTTTGTCTATGATTTCGGACAACTGCACTATTTGCATGAGTTCTCGAAGGTTTTCATCAGTGACTCCTTGCCTGGCCATTTGTTCCTTCGTGTGGGGGTATATGATTTGGTCTCTGAGAGTTCCGTGTGGGAAGTAAGGCCTCTGTGGAATGTAAAACATTTCTTCCATGCTGGGCTTGTAAACTACGCCTTCGTAAAGTGGCCAGAGCTCCCCAAGTATCCTGAATAAAGACGACTTTCCACACCCGTTGGGTCCCTGGATAAAGGTGTGCATTCCCATTTCTATTGTTATGCTGAGTCTGTCTACTAGCAAATCTCCGTTAGGCGATACTATTGGCACGTCTTCGAAACCAATTTTGTCTGTCTGTACAAACTTGCCTTTCACAACTGCTTTTTTGTACAAGGAACCCTCAACCATTTCTCTTTTGAACTTGCCCTTTTCAAGGTCTTCTAAAACGTCTTTCATGTCGTAAATGATGCTTGTGTACCCAGAAAGTGACTGCAGGTCTTTGTAAGAAATAACAATTCTGCCGATTGCCTTAGCTAAGTTGATCAGCAAACTAGAGTTCCTGATGTAGTCTCTAGTGATGGCACTTGAGTCACTCCCTACTTTCGAAAGGTACTTTTGAGAGTTAGGTCCAAACACAGGCATGCCTAAAACGGCGTAGGCAGCCATAGTTGCCCCGTACTTAGCCAGCATGCCGTCAAAGATTCCCATGAAGAACTTTTTGGCTAGTATTTCGTTAACTTTGTTCACAAGGCTAGTGAGCATAGTTTGAGTGCGTTTGCGTTCCCATTGGTTTCCTTGATAAAAAGCAATTTCTTCAGAGTGGTTGACTAAGTCGGAGTGGCAAGTTCTGTAGTTGCCTTCTTTGTCTTGTTCTTCGGAAGCGAGTTTCCCGAAAGGCGGGGAAATAAAGCGAATCACTAGTCCTGATAAAAAGTACCAACCTATAATGATTCCAGGTCCTTGCATGCCTACTAAGTCAGAAAGTTTTTTGCTGAAAAGCAGTATGTCTAGGATGGGTTTGGTTAAGTTGGAGTACAAGTTGGAAAGACAAGTTGCCCACTTTTCGATGTCTTGAGTGAAGCGTTGGTCGGGGTTTGAGATCCGGGAGTCCAAGTTGGACATTTGGTAAAACACCATGCCCTGGAGGTACTTTTCGTTGAAGAACCTGGAAAGTCTTTGCCGGAACATAATGTATAGTTTGCCGTTGAGGTAAGTGAGTCCGCTGTTGACTACAGAAGCGGGGACTGCAAACATTGCAAGGTTGACGATCTACTTAGTTCTTACTCTTTTGAGGAAGGTTGGGAAGTCTTTTTGAACTATTGACTTAACTATTTTGCCGTTGATGGAAGCTATAGCAATGCTGATGACAGTTCTTGACACCAAAAGTCCACTGAGCAACACTAAACAAATTGCTTCGGGAGACTTAACTGAAGGCACTACTACTTTCAGGAGTTCTAAGAGCTTTTTGAAAAATTCCAAGTCCACATGGCCTCTTTTGCTTTTAGTTGTCTTGGAATCTCTGCTGGGTTTGCCGTGAGTAGCACGTCTGACAGCCCAAAGAGCTGCTAAAACGACTCCGGATACTGCTACTTTTTTGGTTTTTGAAGAAACTAAAGCTTTTAAAATAGGAAGAAGCTGATCTTCTAAAGCTCCTCGGAATAAACTAAGTTTCATCCCTATTTGATTATGACGTAATCAATGGTGTGGTTCTTTAAATTCGAAAGCGGAAAACACAACAACACCACTTTTAAAGTTTGCAAGCAAACTCAGACTTTTCTGAGGACTTAAGTTAAAACTGTTGGTTTTGAAGTTTAAATAAAAATATCGCTGACATTACTAGATCCATTTACAAATGCTGAAAAAACTTAATCGGCACAAACTGAAGGACCTCAAAGAACTAACCAAAACTGTGCTCTCAGCATACAACGCAGGTGTCGTTGGTGTGATGTACTACTATGGGTGTCCTGCCCCAAATCTCTTTGAAGGGGCAACAATACTAGGAGGCAGCTTCTTGATGGCTTGCAGTTCCCAAGCTATCAACCAAGTCATTGAAAGCGACACAGACAAACTCATGAAGCGCACTCAAGGAAGGCCTATTCCCACTGAACGCATGACCCGCAAAGAAGCTACTTTATGGTCTTTAGGACTAGGAGCCGCTTCACTTGCAATGTTTGCCCCTTTCAACTACTTAACTCCGCTAACTGCTGTTGCTATTTGGGGAGGGTACGTAGGGGCTTACATACCGCTTAAAAAACTAACACGCTTCAACACTCACGTTGGGGCAATTGTAGGGGCGCTTCCAGTGTACTTGGGGTGGGTTGCGGGTGCAGGCACTTTCGCAGGGATAGACCCCTTTTTAGTGAGTTTATTTATGGTGGCTTGGCAGTTCCCTCACTTTTACGGGATAGCTTGGACTTACAAAAAGGACTTCCAAAACGCAGGCTACCGCATGATAACTGACGTGGACCCCATGGGGACCAAAACAACTAACGCTTCAGTGGCAGCTGCACTTACGCAGTTAAGTGCTGTTTGTGGACTGGGCTACACAGGAATGATTACTTACTGGATGATTCCTTTTGGAGTGTTGTCTTGCTACAAACCAGTTGCAGAGGCCATCATGCAGTTCAGAAGTTACCCTAACAANCTTACAGGAGCTAAACTTACAGGCCAGAGTTATTACGTGTTGTCTAGACTGTTTTATTTGCTGCTTATTTCCTTTACGTATCAGTCCTTGAAAAAGAAATTTTTGATTCAGTTCGAAAAGTCCAAGAAAGATAGGAGGATCCACGAAGACTGGCAGCCCACAAAGACTGGCAGCAGTCCTAAGTGAAGTTTGACTCAAGTTAACTGTAATACACATTCTTAGTTAAGACTGAGTTTTCAGGACCTCAGAACTGCAGTTTAGGAATTCTTCCATTTGTTGGTTCAAATAGCTGATTCTTTCTTGGAAGTTGGGAACTTCTGTTAAAGACTTTCTGATGAGAAACAACTTCTTTTCCATCTTCATGCTTAAGTCGTAAAGCATTTCATCGTAACTGTAGTTCAGTTGCTTGCTGTTTTCTAAAACTTCAAGGAACTCTTTAGCTCTTTCTTTGAGTTTCCTGCTTTCTTGCAGTTTTTGGGGCAGGGTTTGTTTTGACTTGTAAACTAGTAACTGGCAAATAACTTTGCCAGCTGCCTTTTGGACTCCAAATGAACTTTTGGCGCCCTTAACTTTTAAGTAAGCTACTCGCTGGTTTTTGTCGAAGTCACTTGCGTAGCCCATGAATATCACCAACACAGAAACCAGAAGCATCCCAAAAATGCAAGCTACAGAGGTAAAGAACCTACCTAGGTGAGTAGAAGGGTACAGATCTCCATATCCCACACTAGTCATAGAAATCACCAAAAGCCACTGCACGTTTGTTAAGTGTTCCAGACCCTCCGCAGTTACTCCGCTCACATAACTCCTTTCAGAGATCCTAATAGCTGTCCCTATGATTACCAAACAGCTCACAAACGAAACCATTATTACTTGAAAGGGTCTTTCTTTTAAGTCTGACTTCACAGAAAAAAACAAGTTGGGCTCTACTGAAAAACGGCTGCAGAACTTTTTAGAGGCAGACTCAGTCCACCTAGAAAAGGACTTGTAGGCCCTGACTACTAAGTAAAACCTCAGAAGCATAAGTAAAAACAAAATGTCGTTCAGAGAGTAAGTGTAGTCTCCATGGAGCATTGAACCTGAAAAGGTGCTGTTGAAGTAAGGATAAGTGGTTACACTGCAGATAACTAACTCCAAGCACAAAGGACCTAGGACACCTGAAGAAACCAAAGTGGCTTCTCTGAAGTGTTGTTTTTCTTGCTTTTTAATATCCAAATCAAAATGGTATCTAAAGACCAGAAGCAAACCTAAGTTGGAATTACATAAAAAAACAGTAAGAACTACTCCTAGCCACCTCATTCTTTCTATGTCTTGGGTAGGGTAGTAGTTTTCTTCGAAGAAAGAGTCATTCTGCTTCGCAATTACTTCGTAGTAAGCCAGAGTCAAAGAAAAACTTGCAAGCAAAGCATTTCCTAGGTCTATGAACCTAAGCTTCTTGTGGGAACTTTCCAAGTCCACTTGGGCACTAGAAGACTTAATTAGGGGTAGTTCAGAGTTAAGTTCCATTTAATTAACACCAGCTCTGTTATTTTTCCACTTAGTTTTTTCACTCAGAATTCCGGGGTTTGTGCAGTACTCAAGCCTGGGTGCTCTCAGTAAGTTTTGGGCTGTAGTTAAGAACTGGCGTTTATCTTTGTTAAACCTGTCTCCAATAACAATATTAGAAGTGTTTTTGTAAGGAATTGGAGCTTCTTCGTGCTTGAGCATGGACCGTTGGGAGTTAGGAGAGTATGGTTCTAGCGGTTTTTTGCGCATTCCAGCGTGAGGAGAAGCCTTCACTCTGTGCATTTGGTGCGAAAGGCTTCTTTTCTCAGTAGACACAACTTTGGTGGAGTAAAGGCTTCTGTTTTGCAATTTGGGGTCGTAAAAAGGCTTAGCTATGGCTTGTCCGTTGCGGAAAACGATTTGGTTGCATGAGTCAACTTTGCCCTTTTCGAAATAACGGGCAGTTGCTTCAACTTTGTGCTGCATTTTTAAATGTGCTTATAAATATGCTTAACAGAATCAAAAGAGAGTTTTCTTCAAGGATCCCTTTGAAGTTCATGCAGAAAGTAGAGGACCCAGTCACTAGGTACTACCACAAGTTGACTTACGGCTACCCTTTTAAGTCAACAACTCCTGTCACCAAAGCCATAGTCAACTCCAGTTTAGTTGTTTTTTTGGCGTGGCAATTTATGCCTTACAAGTACATGTTTAGGCACTTCCAAGTTTCAGAGTACACAATCCAAAGAGGGTACTTGCACACAATTTTTACAGGGTCGATTTCTCACAGGGACTTTGGCCACCTCGTTCCTAATGCAGGAGTCTACTTGTTGTTTGGGAAACTCATTGAAGGGAAGTGTGGAAGTCGGCACATGTTTTACTTGAGTTTGTTTGGGAGTTTGGCAGGAATTGCAGCTGTGGTTTTGAAGGAAAAAGTTTTAGTCAGTGACGAGGACGTAGGCAAAATAGTTCCTAAGTGCAACGGAAGTGTAGTTGCAGGGGCTTTGGCAGGTGCAGTGCTGGCTAAGTACCCATTGACTTCTTTCAACCCTTTGCGGCTCAAACACTCAATTGCCAACGAACTCTTTATGTTCCCAATGTTTATTCCAGTAGTTTTTTGGCTGATGCTGGAGTACTACATGTGGAGTCAAGGTTACGTAGAACACATAGCGCCTGAGGCCCACTTTGCAGGGTTCTTGTCCGGGGTGCTTTACGCTCTAAGGTATTTAAGGTAATTAACTACGCTTTAAAAAGGATGAAACTAGCAAAGACACTCCAATTCCTGTATAAGCTGCATCAAAAATAACTATGTTGGCAGTAGAGGCTATAAAGGACTCGGTGTGGGTGCACTCTGTTCCCAAAACAAAGGCACCGTAGTGTCCTAGGCTATTCCAAGCAACTAAGCAAAACAGCAAAAAGCAGTGGACTGCCCAAAACAACTTGTCTTGGTCGCAAAGACTAAATGAATTGCATAGGTTTTCAGTTGCGAAAGCTAGAACATGGGTGACTGTTAAGATAATGAAAATAAAGTTCCAGGCATACAAGTTGATATCAGGACAGTCCTTTGAAAGAGAAGGGAGGTACAGCACTGAACTTGTGATTACTGCTAATTCGTAAAGTAGCAGTACTGAAAGGGTCCTTTGCTTGAGTGAAGGAGTTTCTTTAGGAGTTAAAGGAGTGAGTTCTGTAAGACTTAGATTCCTTTTCATATTCGTTTTATAAATGTGCAAGGCCTAACTAATACTCAGTAAGTCATTTTTATATATCACAAAATTAATGGAAAAAGAAATTAAGAACCAAGTAGCAAACACAGAACCAAGCGAAGTGACAGAACTAATTCTGGACAAGTGGAAAGGAAGCTCCATAAGCGAAGGAGATAAAAGTCTTTTGGAAACTTACGAAAACACCGAATTTTTGTCATTAACAGGGTGCGGTCTGCAGTCCCTAGAGAACTTCCCCAACCTTCCTAACCTGATCAAGCTGGAACTTAGCGACAACAAGGTTAAAAAAGACTTGGAAAACTTAATTCACCTCAAAGAGTTGCTTGAGCTTTCTTTGGCGGGAAATCAAATCACAACCCTAGACGACCTCAAAAAACTTGTGCCCCTAGAGTCACTGATCAGTTTGGACTTATTTGGAAACCCTGTAACGGAAACAGAGGGCTACAGAGACTGGGTTTTTGAGTCTTTCCCGAACATGCAAATACTGGACGGACTTGACCGAAATGGAGAAGAAGCTTCTCTTTCAGACAGCGAAGAAGAAGAAGACGACGAAGAGGAGAACTTCGAGGACTTTATTGAAAACGACAGCGAAGGTGAAGAAGTCTCTGAGGATGAACCAGAAGGCTTTCCTCTCAAAAGAACCAGAGAGGACGAAGAAGAACCACAGTCAAGCAAAAAAGAGAAACTTTAATATGAACATTAATATAGTCTTTTCTGAAGGTGCGACTCAAGGTGGTTGTTTGCTCCGTCCATCATAAAAAACATAATTGGTGTCCAGTCTTCTAAGAGCTTTCCGATGTTCTGGACTTCACTAATGGTGTGGTCGATGTCGGGCAAGGAGTACCTGAGTTTGTCAAGTGACTTCTTGAGTTCGTGTTTAGTCTGTTCGATTTGCGGGCCTGACTCTTTCATGTGTTGTTGCACGTAGCACATTCCCAAACTAGGTTCGTTGCACAGAGTTACAAGGAAGTTATTTAGGGTTTCAGGCAGGGAGTCTGAGGCTTTCATATTTACAGTTAAATGAATAGCAAAGAGTCTTTGATTGTTTCTTCTTCCATGAAAGACGAAAAGTTAGCTGGAAGGGACATTTGCAAAGGATTTGACTTAGCTAGTTTAGGACCCATGAAAGAACTCCTAGTGGGGGTTTGGCTTGAGTTGTGTTTGATGTGGTGAATGCAGTCCCTTGCTTCGTTGCGCACAGATTCTAGTTCTTTGTGATCCTTTTCAATGCTTTCGAGAAGTCTCAAGCAGTGCTTCCCCATGAGCATTCCAAGCAGGTAAACTGCGTCTTTCCTCAAAACTGAGTGCTTTTCCAAGTCAAATAGAATCATCTTCATTTCTTGGGAATTTTTGCTTCTAAAGACTTCGTAAAGTGCTGAGTACCTCTGACTCAAATTTGCTGAAGAGTCAACAGCTACGGTGTAGCAGTCTGGGTGCTTTTTGCAAAAGACTGGAAACCTAGTTTGGTTCTGGTGTTGGTGTTTAAAAGCCTCTTTTTGGCACTTTGTCAAGTACTTGTAAATAATGATTTCTCCCCTGCACACGTCTCTGGGAGTTTCCCCTTCAGAGTTTCTCAAGCAAACGTCAGCACCGCCTTCAACCAGCATCTGGACTATTTTCATGTTGCCCATGCTTCCAGCTAAGTGCAAACTCGTGAACTTGAGAGTGCCTCCCAAAGCATCTAAGTTAAAAACAGGGCCTTTCTTTGAGTTCACACTCAAGACCCAAGATATTCCTGCGTTTTGGGACCTTCTAGCAGCTAAGTGAATTGGAGCCCATAAGTCTGCATTCAGTTCGTTGGGATCGCTTCCAGCTTGCAACAGCATGTTTCCAATGAGACAAGCCCTTCTGTGGGACTTGTTGAAAACTCCAAGCAGTATGTGCAGGGGCGTGTTACCTTCGCTGTCCTTAGAATTGGCATCAGCTCCCTTTTTCAAAAACGCCCTTGTGAGCCAAGGTTCTGTTTTGTAAACTGCAAGGTGTAGTGCACTTCCCAAACTGCCTCCGCCTAGAGTTATGTCAGCCTCTCTTTCCAAAAGCAACTTGGCGCTAGCAATCTGGTCTTCTCTCAAAGCCAAAACTATAGGGGAGTACCCCTCGCAGTCTATTTTGTTGATGTCAGACCCTGAGTCCAGCAGTCCCCTGATGACTCCTCTGTCTCCATGCACTGCTGCAATGTGCAAAGCTGTTCTGCCTCGGTTGTCAGTTCTTTCTAAGAAAAAGTCTTTTTGTGAAAAGTGCTCTAGAAAGTTCAGCAACTCCAGTTCTGCTTTTTCTTGTTGAGTGCACTTGTTGCATAGTTCCCTCAAACTACCTATAATAGCTTCCCCAATGGGTCCTTTTAAAACCCTTGAAAGCGGAGGGGAAGTGTACCTGAACCACTCTAAAGTGAACTCTTCTAAGAACCTCAGTTTAGAAAGTCCCACTGGCAAGCAGCAGAAGTCGTTTCCGTGCAAATGCAAGGTTTTGAGTCGTTTCAAGTGACCAATTTCAGAGGTAA
>PR_CR_10_Liq_1_inCRDRAFT_1001057_pt1 | contig 16153 bp, 20 predicted proteins | sample PRCRCaboRojoPR_3_FD_10241 | JGI IMG/M metagenome (IMG submission 10241)
GGAAGGTGCCGGCGGCGGCTAGACCTGGCTCGGGGCCAGCCCCAGCCGCGCCAGCAGCGACTCGACCACCACCGAGAGACGCCGCTTGAGCGAGGGCGCGGGCTGGTAGTCCAGCTTGACCAGCTCCATGCGCTCGCGCCGCTCGAGCAGCAGATCATCGCTGGTGCCCAGGTCATCCACCAGACCCAGCTCCAGGGCCTTTTCGCCCATCCAGTGCTCGCCGGTCGCCACCCGGTCGAGATCCACCCGGGGCCGGTGCCGGGCGATATGCTCTTTGAAAAGGTCGTGGACTTCCTGGAGCGATTCGCGGAACTTGGCCCGACCCTCGTCGGTGTTGTGGCCAAAGACGGTGAGGTCGCGCTTGTTCTCGCCGGCGGTATGCAGCTCGAAGTCGATATCGTGCCGTTTGAGCAGGCGGTTGAAGTTGGGCAGCTGACCGACCACACCGATCGAGCCGATGACCGCAAACGGGGCGGCGACGATGCGATCGGCGACACAGGCCATTAAATAGCCACCGCTGGCGGCTACCCGGTCCACCGATACGGTCAGGCGGATCCCTTTTTCGCGAAGCCGCGCCAGTTGACTGGCCGCCAGGCCATAGCCGGGCACCATGCCGCCGGGGCTCTCCAGCCGCAGCAGCACCTCGTCATCGCTCCTGGCACTTGCCAGTACCGCGCTGATCTCTTCGCGCAGGGTCTCGGTGGCGCTGGCGCGCAGGTCGCCCTCGAAATCCAGCACAAAGAGCCTCGGCAGTCGCCCCTCACCGCTTTTGGACTTTTTCTGCCGGCGCGCCTTGAGGCGCTTGACCAGTCCGGGCCGTTCCTTGCCGGTGCCCTGTTCGATCCGCCGGGTCATGGCTTCGTAGCGGCGGTTGAGCGGTTCCACCTCGAGCTGTTCCCGCTGCCGGCCCCGGCGCTTGCCGGCGGCGCCGATCAGGCTGATCACCACCCCGATGGCCACCACCAGGGTCACGACCCGGGCCAGAAACAGGGCATAATCCTGGATGAACTCCATGCTGGGCTCCTTGTTGGATGGAACAACGCCAAATCGATCATTCTACGCCACCGACGCCGCCGGGTAAGCCTTGGGTGGCGAGGCCACCGAGGTGTCGGCGGTGAGTGAGCAGCCGCTGACATGGCAGGGCGTTGCGGTGTTGTCGCTGCGACAGATCGACCGGCTCAATGCCGCACCCAAGGGGACCGCCTTTCGGGCGTTCAAACGGGTTCGCGACACCCTTGTCGAGGGGCAGGATTTTTTTGTCATCGATCCGGCGGCGGCCGACGACGACGCGCAGGTTGCCGCGCTGATCGAATCGCTCGACCGGCAGGATGGCCGCTATGCCAGCAGCCGGGTGGTGGTGTTGCTCAGCGAAAGGGCCTATGCGCACATGAGCGCGGTTGCTAATCTCTCAGCCCGATGAACACGCTTTTTGAGTGGCTGCGGCCCTGGGAGCCTTCTGCCCCGGTTTTTCTCGCCTGCATCCTGGCCGTGGTGCTCTATGCCGCGGGTCTGCTGCGCGGCGCCCGTCCCGGGTTCTGGCCGGCGCTTCGTATTTTGCCGGCGTGACGCTGATCTATCTGGTCACCCAGACCCACTACGACTACTACTCGCAGTATCTTTTCTCGGCGCATCGCCTGCAGCATCTCATCCTGCATCACCTNGGCCCCTTTCTGATCGCCCTGGCCATGCCCACGGCGGTCCTCGCCGCGGGGTTGCCGGCGGTGGTGCGGCGCTGGCCCCAGGGGCCGGCGGCCCCGGTGTTCACCCTCCTGCGCGGGGGCTATCGCATCCTCCAGCAACCGTTCATCGCCGGTTTTCTGTTTGTCGGGCTGATCTATTTCTGGCTGACCCCGGAAATCCACTTCGACGCCATGCTCAGTATCGATCTCTACTGGTTGATGAACTGGACCATGGTGCTCGATGGACTGTTGTTCTGGTGGCTGATTTTCGAGCGCGGTGATCGTGGTGTGACGCCCCGGCTGTCGCCGGGTAAGCGAATCCTGGTGCTTGCGCTGGTCATGCCGCCGCAGATTGCCCTCGGGGCGTTCATCACCTTCAGTGATCAGAACCTTTTCGAGATCTATGATGTCTGCGGGCGGGCCTTTCCCATCGATCCGCTGCTGGATCAGCAAATCGGTGGGCTGATCACCTGGATTCCGGCCTCGATGATGAGTGTGGCGGCGGCGATCATCGTCCTGGCCTTTCGACTGGAGAAGCCTGATGGTCAAAAAGCTTCGCAATAGGGCGGCGCGCATCGCACTGCTGGGGGTGATGCTGGCTGTGCTGGTTGGCTGCGGCGGGCGAGATTACCAGACCAAGGGCATCGAGAACCTGCTGCCGCCGCTTCGCTTCGAGCTGACCGCCGAATCCGGGGAGCCCATCACCGAGGCGGCGTTCCGCGGCGCCCCGGCGGTGGTGTTCTTTGGCTTTACCCACTGCCCGGATGTCTGCCCCACCGCCATGGCCCGGATCGCCGCGGCCATGGAGGCGGCCGGGGCGCCGGCCTCGGATCTGCGGGTGCTGTTTGTCTCGGTGGATCCAGGACGCGATGATCCGGCCACGCTCAAGCGCTATACGGATTTTTTCAGTGACCGGGTGACCGGTGCCACGGCCGATGTCGAGACACTGCGCGAGATGACCAAGCGCTACCGGGCGACCTTTGGCTACGGCGAGCCCAACGAGTTTGGTGACTACAGCGTCTCCCACTCCAGCGCCATGTACCTGTTTGACGCCAAAGGCGAGGCCCGGGCGCTGTTCAGCCCGGATGACAGTGTGGCGGCCATGGCCGCCGACCTGCGGCGGGTGGCGAGCGAGGGGTAGGCCCGTGCGCCGTTCGACGCACGGGTGAGGGGCCGTCAGTCGTCGAAAAGGTCCTTGTCGGTCACCGCCCCGTGGGACGCCGAGCTCACCAGCTTGGCGAACTTGCCCAGGATGCCGCGGCGATAGTTGGGCGGCCGGGGCTGCCAACGCCGCCGTCGCTCGGCCAGGGTCTCGTCGTCAATGCGGATCTCGAGCAGGTTCTTATCGGCGTCGATCACCACCGTGTCGCCTTCTTCGACCAGGGCGATATTGCCACCGACGGCGGCCTCGGGGGCCACGTGACCGACCACCATGCCGTAGGTCCCGCCCGAGAAGCGGCCATCGGTGATCAGCCCCACGGCATCCCCCAGGCCCCGGCCGATGATCGCCGAGGTGGGGGCGAGCATCTCGCGCATCCCCGGTCCCCCCTTGGGCCCTTCATAGCGGATGATCAGCACATCACCGGCCTGGATCCGGTCGGCGAGGATCGCCTCCATGGCCAGCTCTTCGGAGTCAAAGACCCGGGCCGGCCCTCGATGCGGCGATGCTTGATGCCGCTGACCTTGGCCACGGCGCCTTCCTCGGCCAGGTTGCCACGCAGGATGGCCAGATGCCCTTCGGCGTAGACCGGGTTGTCGAAATTGCGGATGATTTCCTGCTCGGCCGGCGGATCCGACGGCACATCGGCCAGCAGCGCTTCGATGGTCTGGCCGGTGATGGTCATGCAGTCGCCGTGCAGCAGCCCCCGGGCCAGCAGCATCTTCATCACCTGCGGGGTGCCGCCGACCTCGTGGAACTCGCTAGTGACGTAACGCCCCGAGGGCTTGAGGTCGCAGAGCACCGGCACCTTGCGGCGAATGGCCTCGATATCGTCGATGGAAAAATCCACCTCGCAGGCGTTGGCGATGGCCATGAGGTGCAGCACCGCGTTGGTCGACCCGCCCACCGCCATGAGCAGGGTGGCGGCATTCTCGAACGCCTTGCGGGTCATGATATCGCGCGGCAGGCGCTGATGATGGATAGCGTCCACCAGCACCTCGGCCGCCCGGGCGGCAACGGTGTGGGCCTCTTCATCCACCGCCGAGACCGTGCTCGAGCCCATCAGGCTCATGCCCATCGCCTCGAAGGCGCTGGACATGGTGTTGGCGGTATACATGCCACCGCAGGAACCTGCCCCCGGGCAGGCGTTCATCTCGACGCCCTTTAGGTCCTCATCGGAGAGCCGTCCGGCGGCGGCCTCGCCCACCGCCTCGAAGGCGCTCACGATGGTCAGGTCCTTGCCCTTGTAGTTACCCGGCTTGATGGTGCCACCGTAGACAAAGATCGACGGGATATTGAGCCGGGCGATACCGATCATCGCCCCGGGCATGTTCTTGTCGCAGCCGCCGGTGGCGAGCACGCCATCCAGGCTCTGGCCGTTGCAGACGGTCTCGATGGAATCGGCGATGACCTCGCGCGAGACCAGCGAGTATTTCATCCCCTCGGTGCCCATCGAGATGCCATCCGAGATGGTGATGGTGCCGAACATCACCGGCATGGCGCCGGCGCTTTTCAATGCCTCGCTGGCCCGCTCGGCCTGGGCGCCGATGCCCAGGTTGCAGGGCGTGATGGTGCTGTGGGCGTTGCCGACACCGACGATGGGTTTGTCGAAGTCTTCATCCCCGAACCCGGCGGCGCGCATCATCGCGCGGTTGGGCGTGCGGGCGAGCCCCTGGGTGACGACGCGGCTGCGGCGGTTATCGGCCATGTTGAATCCTCGGTTCGGTGATTTCGCTTATGTTCCACCGGGCAAAATACGAAACTGCCGGGGCGCTGGCAATCTTCGCGGCCCCGATGCCGTGGCATAATCGCCACTGGCAAGGGAATGAGAACGGGTCAGCGCCTTGACGACGCCGGGTCAACGATACCAGCAGGATCTGACAGAAAGCGGGTTTCAGCCGGATGAGGCGCAGCGCCAGGCGGTCGTGGCACTGGAGGCGTTGTACGAACAGCTGCTCGAGACCCCTGAACCCGCCGGGGGGCTGCGGGGCTGGTGGCAACGCCGGCGTCAGGACCCGACGGGGATCCCGGGGCTCTACCTCTGGGGTGGGGTCGGCCGCGGCAAGACCTATCTCATGGATATGTTCTACGAGTGCCTGCCGGCGGCGGTGGGCAAGCGCCGGGCGCATTTCCATCGCTTCATGCAGTCGGCCCACGAGCGGCTGCGGGTATTGCGCGCCCAGCAGGATCCCCTGCGCCGGCTCGCCGCCGAGTGGGCCGCGGACACGCGGGTGCTGTGCTTCGATGAGTTCTTCGTCAGTGATATCGCCGATGCCATGGTCCTCTCGGGGCTGCTGCACGGGCTGGTCGAGGAAGGCGTCACCCTGGTTGCCACCTCCAACGTCCCCCCCGAATCGCTCTACCGTGACGGCCTGCAGCGCGACCGGTTTCTGCCGGCCATCGATCTGCTCGAATCCCACACCCGGGTGCTCAACGTCGATGGTGGGGTGGATTACCGCCTGCGGCTGCTCTCGCGGGCGCCGGTTTATCATGTGCCGGCGGACGAGCACGCTCACCGTCGACTGGCCGAGACCTTCGAGGCCATCTGCCCGGAGCGGGAGCACGGCGAGCCGATGCTGACCATCAACCAGCGGCGCATCACCGCCCGGGCCGTGGGTGACGGGGTGTTGTGGTGCGATTTTGACGCGCTCTGCAAAGGGCCGCGCAGCCCCGATGACTACGTCGAGATTGCCCGGCAGTTCCACACGGTGCTGCTATGGCGGGTGCCCATCCTGGATCGGGATCTCGAGGACGCGGCGCGTCGCTTTATCGCGCTGGTGGACGAGTTCTACGACCGGGGGGTGAAGTTGATCATCGCCGCCGATGCCGAGATCGACTGGCTCTATCGGGGCGCGCGTTTGCGATTCGAGTTTCGTCGCACCGTCTCGAGGTTGCGCGAGATGCAGTCCCATGAGTACCTGGGGCTCGCCCACCGGCCCTGAGGAGTTGTCCCCAGAAGCTGTGGATAAGTCTGTGGAGGAAATGGCCGATCGGCGTTGCAAGCGGCATGGCATGGGAGTTTGTGTTAGATCGGTGAAATCTTCACCAATTCAAAAATATTAATATAAACAATAGCTTGCGATTTATCTTGGCTGATCAGGCATTTAGCGTAGACAGTGAAGAAACGCCGCGCACTCCCGTGTGTATAACCGCATCTGTCAACCCCTGTCAGCGCATCAGACCGGCGACATGGGCGGCCACGCCCCGGCCCAGTGCCCCCAGGTCATAACCGCCCTCGAGCACCGAGCAGATATGGCCACCGCAGCAGTAGTTGGCCACCGCCACCAGCTCATCGGTGATCCAGGCAAAATCATCGCGGGTCAGCGTCAATCCGGCGAGTGGATCCTCGGCGGCGGCATCAAACCCGGCCGAGACGATGAGCAATTCCGGGTCGAATTCGATCAGCGCCGAGATGGCCTCGCCATGGAACTGCTGCCGATAGGCCGCCGAGCCCGTGCCCTCGGCCAGGGGCAGGTTGAGGATATTGCCGGGGCGGTTGTCGCGCCGGGTGCCGGTGCCCGGGAACAGCGGATGTTGATGCAGCGAGAGGTAGAAAAGCCCCTCGCGACCGCTAAAAAGCGTCTGCGTGCCGTTGCCGTGGTGGACATCGAAATCCACCACGGCGACCCGCTGGACGCCGTGCACCGCCTGGGCATGGAAAGCGGCGATGGCGGCATTGTTGAAAAGGCAAAAGCCCATGGACTCATCGGGCTCGGCGTGGTGGCCCGGCGGGCGGGTGGCGCAGAAGACCCGCCGGGCCAGACCCCCCTGGATGGCATCCACGGCCTGGGTGGCGGCGCCCACGCCGCGCATCGCGGCCGCCGCGGAGCCGGGGGATACCACGGTGTCGGCGTTGAAATGCCGGCGCCCGCGGGTCGGGATGGCCGCAAAGACCGAATCGATATAGGCCGCGTCATGGGCCCGGGCGATGGCCTCACGGGTGCCGTATTCCGCCGGCTGGCGGATTCAGATCGGCAAAGGCGGGGTCGGCCAGCGCCTGGTTGATGGCCTCGAGGCGCTCGATGCGCTCGGGGTGACCGCTGCCGGTGTCGTGGTGCTCGCAGTCGCTGTGGGTGATCAGCCAGGTCGACACCGGCTACTTCCCGGGATAGAAGGTCTGTTTGAAGGCCATCTCGAATGGCCCGCCACCCTCGTGCGGGTTGACCGTCACCTCGAAGATCAGCGAGTCCCCTTCGTCCACCGCAAAGGTGCCCACATAGGAGACCCACTGGTCGTCCTTGACCTGTCGAGCCGGGATTTCGGTGAGTTCATCGTCGACATCCCGTGCCAGGACATCCACCCGGCCGGTGACCGGTTCGCCGTTGCGCAGGATGGTGATCATGAGCATCCCGCGGGTGCGGCTTCTCAAGATGTCGTAGCTCTCGGCGACCTGGGCGTTGAGCATGCCGGTGGGCAGGGCGCTGTAGTGGATTTCGTAATCACCAAAGCGCTCGGCCTGCTGGCCCAGGGCGATCATGGGCAGCAGCATGGCGGCCGCGGCCACCGCCCGGGTCAATGCGCGGGCCGGGGAAGAAAACGAAAAACATCTCATGGCATGCCTCCATCAGGCGCGACAGATACGATACAGCGCCACCTCGCCGAAGAGGTTGGGCATCACCCGGGCGAGTACCGGCCGCTTTAGGTCATGGGATAACACGCGCCGCTCCAGAATGTGAATACCCAGCTCGTCGCAGAGCACCTCAAAGTCGCGGATGGTGCAGAAATGGATATTGGGTGTCTCGTACCAGGCGTAGGACAGGGCGTCGCTCATGGGCATCCGGCCGCGGACCGCCAGATGGTAGCGCAGTCGGTAGTAGGCAAAGTTGGGAAAGGTGACGATGCCGGTGCGACCCACCCGCAGCATCTCCTGGAGCAGCGCATCGGGCCTTTGCACCGCCTGGATGGTCTGGGTGAGGATGACCTGATCGAAGGCATCGTCCTCGAAATCGGAAAGCCCCTGATCGAGATCGCTTTCGATGACGTTAATGCCATTGGCGATGCTCTGGGTAATGCCCTCGGGGTCGATCTCGAGGCCGTATCCCGTGGCCTGGCGGCTGTCGAACAAATGCCGCAACAGCATGCCGTCGCCACAGCCCAGATCGAGGACGCGCTGTCCCGGTGCCACCCAGTCGGCGACGATCTGCAGGTCTTCGCGCAACGGGCTCATGCCCCCACCTCGGCGGCGACCCGCTGCATATACGTGGTAAAGACCGAGCGGTAGCGCGGTACCGGCATCAAAAAGGCGTCGTGGCCGTGGTCGGCGCGGATCTCGGCGTAGCTCACCGGTTTGTTGGTATCCAGAAGGGCCCGGACGATTTCGCGGCTGGCCGAGGGCGGGAACCGCCAGTCGCTGGTAAACGAGGTCACCATAAAGCGGGCCTTTGCACCGGCCAGGGCCGCGGCCAGATCGCCGCCGGTCGCCGCCGCCGGGTCAAAATAATCGAGCGCCTTGGTCATGAGCAGGTAGGTGTTAGCGTCAAACCGGTCGACGAACGACTGGCCCTGGTGGCGCAGGTAGCTTTCGACCTCGAACTCCACATCGTAGTGAAAGCCATAGTCGTTGGGCTCGCCACGTCGCTCGCGGCCGAATTTCGCCCCCATGGCGGCCTCGGAGAGATAGGTGATGTGGCCGAGCATGCGCGCGAGCATCAGCCCGGTGGCGGGCTGGTCACCGGCGGCGGCGTAGCGGCCTTCGTGAAAGGCCGGGTCAGAGCGGATGGCCTGGCGGGCCACCTCGTTGAAGGCGATGTTCTGTGCCGAGAGCCGCGGCGCGGCGGCGATCACGATGGCATGGGCGAGCCGCTCGGGCAGATCGATGGCCCACTGCAGCGCCTGCATGCCCCCCAGGCTGCCGCCGGCGACCGCCGCCCAGGTCTCGATGCCCAGGTGATCCGCCAGCCGGGCCTGGGTCTTGACCCAGTCACGCACGGTCACCATCGGGAAGTCGGCCCCGTAGGCTTCGCCGGTGGTGGGGTTGATGCTGGTCGGGCCGGTCGAGCCGTGGCAGCCACCGATATTGTTGCTGCAGACGACAAAAAAGCGGTTGGTATCAAGCGGCTTGCCCGGACCGATGCAGGCCTCCCACCAGCCCGGCTTGCGCTCGCCCTCGCGGTAGCCGGCGGCGTGGTGATCGCCCGATAAGGCATGGCAGACCAGCACGGCGTTGCTGCGATCGGCATTAAGCGTGCCGTAGGTTTCGTAGGCCAGGGTATAGCCGGACAGGGTGTGGCCCGACTCCAGCGACAGGGCCTCATCGAAGTGCACCGACGCCGGCTCCACATAGCCAACCGAATCACTGGGCAAGGACTGGGGCGTGCTCACATCATCAACCCGGGGGCAATGCGATCGAGGGGTGGGAGGATGAGCATCTTGGCCACCTGGATCAGGATGATGGCCACCAGCGGCGAGAGATCGACCCCGCCGAGCGGCGGGATCACCGAGCGCAACGGCCGGATGACCGGCTCGGTGAGGCTGAGCAGCACGGTGGTGGCGGGGTTGTAGTCATGGGGGTTGATCCACGAGAGCACCGCCCGGACCACAATGGCCACCAGATAGACATTCAAAAGCAGGCTGATGAGCTCGGCGGGTGTGCGCAGCAGCAGATAATCCATCCGCGGCGTGACCCCGGCGATCATCATCAAAAGCGCCAGGGCGATCATCTGCAGGATGATCATCAACACCAGCGCCGAGAGATCGATGCCCCCCCAGCCGGGAATCAACCGCCGAAAGGGGTGCAACAATGGTTGGGTGATGCGCACCAGAAACTGCGAGAGCGGGTTGTAGAAATCGGCCCGCGCCCACTGCAGCAGAAACCGCAGCATGACCGCCATGATGTAGAGGCTGAAGAGTGTATCCACTAAAAAGGCCAGTGGATTGGCAAGATACCCCGGCCCCATGGCTATTGTGCTCCCAGTTCGTCGCCCAGTTCGTGGGCGCGCCCCGCGGCCGCCCGCAGGGCCCGCTCGTAGAGCCCGGCCAGGTCACCGCCCTCGAGCTCGGCGAGTGCCGCCGCGGTGGTGCCGCCGGGTGATGTCACACGCCGGCGCAACAAGGCGGGTTCTTCGCTCGCCTCGAGCGCCATTCGCGCCGCGCCCAGGGCGGTCTCGAGGGTGAGCAGTCGGGCCGTGTCGCTGTCGAGGCCCAGCCGCTCGGCGGCTGCCTGCATCGCCTCCATGGTCAGGAAGAAATACGCCGGCCCGCTGCCGGAGAGCGCCGTGACCGCGTCCATCTGTGTCTCTTCGGGCAGCCATACCACCATGCCGGCGGCCCGCAGGGTGGTCTCGGCAAGATCCCGCTGCTCGGGGCGAACCGAAGGGTTGGCAAAGAGCGCAGTGGCACCGGTCTGGATGAGCGCCGGGGTGTTGGGCATGGCCCGGACCACAGGCACATCGCCGCCCAGCCACTCGGCAATGTCCGGGCTGCGCACCCCGGCGGCGATGGAAATCACCAGGCTTTGCTGATCGCGGATCTGCCCGCCCAGCTGGCGGGCGACGCCCGCCAGCTCGCCCGGCTTGACCGCCAGGATGACCGCATCCGCGCCCCGCGCGGCGGTGGCGTTGTCCTCGAAGCCCTGGATGCCGTAGTCACTGATCAGCGCCTCACGCCGCTCGGCATCGGGCTCGGCGGCCCGCAGCGCCGCCGGCGGATGACCGTCGGCCACCAGCCCGCCGATCAGGCTGCGTGCCATGTTGCCGCCTCCGATAAAGGCGATGGTTTTCTCGCTCACGTTGTCTTCTCCGGTCGAGGTCCGAATACCGCGGTCCCCAGGCGCACCAGGGTACTGCCTTCGGCGACCGCGGCCTCAAGATCATTGGACATGCCCATCGACAGGGTATCCAGTGCCAGGCCCTCGGCGATCAGCGCCTGCTGAATTGCCCGCAGCCGCGCGAAAGCCGCCCGTTGCGCGGCAAAATCCATGACCGCTTCGGGCAGTGTCATCAGCCCGCGCAGGGCAAGGCCCGGCAGTTCGGCCACCGATCGGGCCAGCTCGGCGGCATCCGCCGGCGCCACCCCCGCCTTGCTCGCCTCGCCACTGACGTTGACCTGTATACAGCAATTCAGTGGTGGCATGGCCGGCGGGCGCTGTTGCGAGAGCCGCCGCGCGATCTTGAGCCGGTCGATGGTATGCACCCAGTCGAAGCCCTCGGCCACCGGCCGGGTCTTGTTGGATTGCAGCGCCCCGATGAAATGCCACTCGATGGGTGCATCGGCAAGCGCCTCACGCTTGTCGGCGGCCTCCTGGAGGTAGTTCTCGCCGAACGCCTGTTGGCCTTGTGCCTGGGCCGCGCGGATCGCCGCCACCGGCTGACGCTTGCTCACCGCCAGCAGCTGCACGCTGCCCGGCGACCGGCCGTAGTCACGCTCGGCCTTTGCGATGCGCTCACGCACCGCGGCGAGGCGATCGGCAATATCCATGCTGGCGGTGGCTTCCATGCCGGGAATCATACGGCGGGCGGCAGAGTCTCGTCGAATCCTTGCCCCGGCGCGGCCCGGCCGCCTCGCGGCCGCGGCCCGGGGGATCCGAAACGGCGCCGCTACGGCGACGGCAACTCGACAAGCTGCAGAGCGCCGATGCTCGCCGCCAGCCCGGCCTGCCGGCCATGCAGGCTGCCCCAGGGGACGATGGCGACCACCGTGAGTGCCTGGCGCTGATCGGCCGAGAGGTCGCTGAGATAACGGCCCAACAGGTCCACGGGACTGCCTTCGTAGACGCCCGGTCGCTCATCGGTGAGGGCGATGCGTGATGGCACCGCCAATGACTCGAGGGTGCCCACCCCGGCAATGGCACAGTCGACCAGCGCCGGGATGTAGAACCGGGAAGGCACCAGCCGGGCCGGCACACCGTGCTGGCCGCCGAGCACCACCAGTCGGGTGGACTCGGGACAGCGCTCGGCAAGGGCCATGGCCGGGCCAATCCCCAGATCCTGGCCCAGGATGATCAGCCCCTGCCCGTCGGGCGCGAAAAGCGGCTCGCCTTGCAGCGCCGAGAGGCTGACGGCATGGCCGGGGCCGGGATTGCCGGGCAAGAGCGCGCTGGGGATAACGCCGGCGATCCAGCCTTCGCCGCTGTCGCCATCGCGAAAGGGCAGACACAGCCGCCGGCCATCGATGTCCATCCACAGCCACTGCCCGGGCCCGGGCAGCGGGTCGTGCCATTGCAGCCGGATCAGACGCCAGTCGTCGGATACGGCGCTCGCATCCAGCAGGCGGGCCGGCGTCATGAGCGGTCGATGGAATGGACCAGGCGGCCCTCGACCAGGGTATGACGGACACGGGCGCTGAACTCCCACCCCAGAAAGGGCGAGTTCTTGCCGCGGCTTTGCAGGGTGTCGGGGCGACAGAACCAGGGATCGGCCGGGTCGACCACGGCGATATCGGCGGCCGCCCCTTCGGCCAGGCGGCCGCCTTCGAGGCCCAGCAGACGGGCCGGTTCGATGGTCGCGGCGGCAAGCGCCTTGCGCAGCGGCAGGACCTCATCCTCGACCAGCCGCAGCAGCAGCGGCAGCAGGGTATCGATGCCGCTGGCGCCGGGGGCCGTGCTGGCAAACGGCCCCTCTTTGGCATCGGCGTCATGCGGCTGGTGATCGGAGCAGATGATCCGGAGCACGCCGTCGGCAAAGGCCTGGCGCAGGGCTTCGCGGTCGATGATATCGCGCAGCGGCGGGTTCAGATGGAACCGCGGGTCATAGTCCATCGCATCCTGATCGGTGAGAAAGAGCTGATGGATGGCGACATCGGCCGAGAGCTTGCGGTTGTCGCCCAGGGCATGGGTCAGGGCCCGGACCCCCTCGGCGCTCGAGAGCCGGCCAAAATGGACCCGGGCACCGGTGGCGCCTGCCACTGCCAGCTGCCGGCCCAGCGCCGCTGTCTCGGCGGCGGCGGGAATGCCGGGCAGACCCAGCCGGGTGGCCGTTGCCCCTTCGTTCAGGCAGCCCCCGGCAAGCGTCGGCTCGACCGGGGTCAGCAACCCGGGCAGCGCAAAGGTCGCGGCATAGTCCAGTGCCCGCCGCAGCACCAGCGCATCGGTGACCGGCTGCCCGCCGTCCGAGACCGCTGGGCAGCCAGCCGCCGCCAACCCGGCCATGCCCGGCAAGGCCTCGCCCTGCCAGTCCCCGGGTCAGGGCCCCCAGAGGGACCACCCGGGCACCGGCGGCCGACTCGGCGCGGTGGTGGATCAGCTCGACCACCGAGGGGGTGTCGATGACCGGGTCGGTGTCCGGCGGCATGACCAGCGTGGTGATACCGCCGGCGGCCGCGGCACGGGCCTCGCTGGCGATATCCGCCTTGCGGGTGGCACCGGGCTCGCGAAGCCGTGCACACAGATCGACAAGTCCGGGGATGACCCACTGGCCTTCGGCGTCAATCACCCGGTCGGGGGTAAAGTCATCGATGTCGCCGCCAAGCCGGATGATGCGGCCATCACCAATCGCCACATCCCCGATGGTATCCAGGTCGTCCGCCGGATCGATCAGACGGCCATTGCGGATGAGGATGCGGCTCATGTCGTCTCCCGTGGCGTATCCGGCTGGATGCCCAGCACCATGGTCATCACCGCCATGCGCACGGCGATGCCGTTGGTGACCTGATCGAGGATCACCGAGCGCGGCCCGTCCGCCAGCGCCGAGTCGATCTCGACGCCGCGGTTGATGGGGCCGGGGTGCATGACGATGGCCTCGGGGTGGGCGTTGCCAAGCCGGCTTTCGGTCAGCCCGTAGTGCCGGAAGTACTCGGCCTCGCCGGGCAGCAACGCGCCCTGCATACGCTCTCGCTGCAGCCGCAGCGCAATGACCACGTCCACATCGCGCAGGCCGGCGCCCAGATCGTTGTAGACCTGCACACCCAGGCTGTCGATATCCGACGGCAGCAGGGTGTTGGGCGCGACCACCCGCAACTCGCCCGCGCCCAGGCCGTTGAAGGCATGGATCTGCGAGCGCGCCACCCGCGAGTGGCGGATATCGCCGACGATGGCGATGCGCAGGTTCTCGAACCCGCCCTTGTGCCGGCGGATGGTAAACGCATCCAGCATCGCCTGGGTGGGGTGGGCATGCCAGCCATCGCCGGCATTCAGCACCGCCACGCCGGGGTCGACATGCCGGGCGAAGTATTCGGCCGCACCGCTTTCGCTGTGACGGACCACGAACATGTCCGCCTGCATGGCCTGGAGGTTGCGCATCATATCCAGCAGGCTCTCACCCTTGGTGGTGGTGGTATCCACGCTGACGTTGAGCACATCCGCCGACAGCCGCTTGGCGGCCAGCTCGAAGGTGGTGCGGGTGCGGGTGCTGCTTTCGAAAAACAGGTTGATCACGGTCCGACCGCGCAGCAATGGGACCTTTTTGACCGATTTGCCGATCACCCCCGAGAAGGACTCGGCGGTATCGAGGATGCGGGCAAGCAGCTGCGGGTCGAGTCCCTCGGTGGTGAGGAAGTGGCGCAGCTGACCGTTTTCATCGAGCTGGACGCTCATGCCCGGGCCTCCTCGATGACCAGATGGAGCGGATCCGGCCCCCGGAGCTTGACCCGCTGGCGCGGTGCAAGCTCGATGCGATCGGCGCTGATATCGGCGGCGATGGGCAGGTCCCGGCCCGGGCGCTCGAGCAGCACCGCCAGTCGGATGGCGGCCGGACGGCCATAGTCGAACAACTCGTTCATCGCCGCGCGAATGGTACGACCGGTATAGAGGATATCGTCCACCAGGATGATCACCCGGTCGTCGATATCAAGGGGCAGACGGGTGGGTCGGACTTCGCTCTGCAGGCCGGCGCGGTCCAGGTCATCGCGGTAGAAGGCGATATCCAGGGCGCCGGGCTCGCCATCGAGCCCCAGCCGCTTTTGCAATGCCCCGGCAAGCCAGAACCCGCCCTGATGGATGCCCACCAGCGAACAGCGGGCGCGCCCCTCGGATTCGATAAGGGCATCGACACGCTGGGTCAGGGTCTCCAGCAGGGGGTCGATTTCGGGCAAATGATCGGTCACGTCAACTGCTCGCCAAACCAGGTCTCGAGGATGATACGCGCTGCTTCGGCATCCAGCACGTCCGCGGTTGCCCCGCGCTCGCGCAGTGACTCGGCGGCGGCGTGGCTGGAGAGGTGTTCGTCGATGCGATAGACCCCAAGCCCGCTGCGACGGGCGAGTTCACCGGCAAACCGCTCGGCCAGCCGGGTGCTCGCCGATGCGCTGCCATCGGCATGGCGGGGCATGCCAACCACCAGCCCCACCGGACGCCATTCGTCGACCAGGGCATCGACCCGTGCCCAGTCGGGGACACCCGCGCGGCAGGGGACCACCATCAGCGCGCGGGCCTGGCCGGTCACGGTCTGGCCGACGGCGACACCGAGGCGTTTTTCGCCGGCGTCAAAGCCCAGATAGGTGCCGTCGGCGCTCATTGCCGCCCGAGCAGTCGATGCTCGATGACCGTGAAAAGCTCACCGGCCAGGTTGGTGTCCTTTTGGGCGTCGATTTCGCGCACACAGGTGGGGCTGGTGACATTGATTTCGGTGAGATAGCCGCCGATGACATCCAGCCCGGCAAAGAGGATGCCCTGCTCGGCGAGCAGCGGCTGGACCTGCTCGACGATCCAGTGTTCGCGGTCGGTGAGCGGACGGGCAAGACCGCGGCCGCCGGCGGCCAGGTTGCCACGGCTCTCGCCGGCGGCGGGCAGACGGGCCAGGGCGAAGGGCGCCGGCCGGCCGTCGATGACCAGAATCCGGCGGTCTCCCTCGGTGATCTCGGGTAGATAGCGCTGGGCCATGACATAACGGGTGCCACGCTCGGAGAGCTGCTCGATGATGACACTGGTGTTGGGGTCACCGGCGTGGACCACAAAAATGGCCTCACCGCCCATGCCGTGCAGGGGCTTGAGCACGGCGCGTTCCTGGGCGTTGATAAAGGCCTTGAGCGGTTCGGCCTTCATCTCGACCACGGTGGGGGTGCAGCACTGCGGAAACTGCGCGATCGAGAGCTTTTCCTGGACGTTGCGCAGCCCCGATGGTCGATTGACGACCAGCAGCCCGGCCCGTTCGGCCACCTCGAGGATCTGGGTGGCGTAGACATAGGCGCTGTCCACCGGTGGGTCCTTTCGCATCAACACCGCGTCCAGGTTGGTCAGTGGCTCCTCGTCGCGCTCGCCCAGGGTGTACCAGTCGTGGTTGTCGTCGCGGACCTCGAGCAATGCCCCGTCGCCATAGGCCACGCCATCGCGCAGCGACAGATCAGCGAGGGTCAGATAGCGGATTTCCCAGCCCCGGCGCTGCGCCTCGAGCAGCATCGCAAGCGTGGTGTCCTTGTACGGGGTGATTCCCTCGATCGGGTCCAT
>PR_CR_10_Liq_1_inCRDRAFT_1001058_pt1 | contig 16147 bp, 11 predicted proteins | sample PRCRCaboRojoPR_3_FD_10241 | JGI IMG/M metagenome (IMG submission 10241)
AGTCGTTGTTCGATGAGCCTGCACCGGTCAACAGCTATAGCCTGGGTGCAGCAGCGCATTTTATTGCTGAGATTGCGCCCAATTTGGGTGGCACAGACATTAGGCTGGCCCTGCGCCACGCTTGCCCCAAAAAGGCGAGCAAACACTCAAATGCCAACGTGCTCCTTATTACCGATGGCGAGGTCTATGACAGCCAGGAAATTATCGAGAGTAATCGCCATCGCGGTCATCGTATTTTTACCCTCGGTGTGGGTTCTTCGGTGTCGGCGTCGTTTCTACAGCGACTGGCCAGTGAAACAGGTGGCGCCTGCGAGTTGGTTGCACCCAATGAGCAGATGGCTGAGCACATTGTTCGTCACTTTGGTCGGATGCGGCAATTGCGGGTTAGGGAAGCTGCGGTTCGCTGGGGGAGCCAGTCCCTGTGGTCCGTGCCAAGCGACCTAAGTGGTATCTTCGCCGGTGACACGTTACATGTGGGGGCTGGGTTTTACGCACAACCCGAGGGTGATGCCACGTTGTTGATCACCTACGAGGATGAGTCCACGCAAATTCTGGAGACGTCTATCGTGACGGCTGATGTGGACAGCGCCGCTGCTGCCGCATTGCCTCGAGTGCTGGCTCATCAGCGGCTGCCCCAGTTGACCGATGCCCAGCGGGTAGCGACCGCCATCGACTATCAGTTGCTGACCGATGGCACCAAGTGCCTGATGACCCATCAGCGTACTAATAGGGAGAAGGCTGAAGACTTGCCGGCGTTACGCAATGTGCCCCATCAGATGGCAGCGGGTCATGGGGGCTTAGGTTCCGTGGTGGCTCGAGATGCAGAGCATGACTTCCTTGAAGCATTATGCGAGATGCCGCCCTCGAGCGGCTCAGATTACGCATCTGTTTCTCCTAGCTATGCATTTGATAGACCCATTCCCATTGATGAAGAGATTAGGTTCTCGCGCAGACGACTAACTATTGATGACGTAGCAGAGGACGCAGGTACACCGATTCAGAGGCTTACGGTTAGCAAAGCGCTCCAAAAGAAGCTCGTCGCTAAGTACATCCACACCGTAGAAGCGCTCATCGCCATGCCGAGTAGCGATTGGGATGCGCACCTTGGTCTCAACGACGCGGAGGTGGCTGAGTTGTTGCGTGCTCTTCGCAAAGCGGGTTTTAAGGTGAGGTGATCGCGAGGTGTATGTGTCGCATCAAGCGACATGACTAAATACACAGTGATGCCATTGGCGGCCAGACTCGCCTACGCTGAAAGGGTGCAATAGAGCTGCAACAGGGGAGGCTTATGAAAACCGATAAGGATTTACACGAGAACACCCGTCGCTTCTGGTTTGAGGCTCTCGGGTTGGTGGGGTTTGTGATGCTGATATTGCTGAGCACCGCAAGCTTCGCACAGTCGATGTCCTGCGACAGCTTTGGCAACTGCACAGGCGCGGGGATCAATACCTACAGCGATAGCTTTGGCAACACGACCGGGCGCGTGGGTGGTCAACAATACCGAAGCTACTCCGACAATTTTGGGAACACCACCGGTCAAATAGGCGATCGTTCGATTCAGACCTACCGAGATAATTTTGGCAACACTATGGGGCGCATCGGTAACGATCGCGTGCAGTTGTACAGTGATGACTTTGGTAACACCTCGGGCACGATCGGTGGTCAGCGCATCAACTGTTACACGGATAGTTTTGGCAATACGTCCTGCCGATAGAAGCCTGAAAGACGCTTGACTGATGAGTAACGTCGTTAAATTCCCGCGCAAGACCCACGCTGAGCACCAGGGCATCGCGCATGAATGTCTCAGCGGTACCACAAAATCAGCGATTGATACCCACGATGCATCCGTTACAGACGCTGATGACCAACCACCCTCGACCCTGTTTATCGTTCTGCCGCAGCAAAGAGATGCAAGCTGGCTGATTTTGGGTGCTCTCATTGTCGTTGCTGGTCTGTTGGGCTTCCTCATCGCCGCCGCCGAGGCGTGATCACGATGGATCTGTGGATACGATTCTGATGTTTGGCTGGGGCAAGAAAGACGAACATGGCCAGCAAACCCGCTTGGAGCATCGCGGCGAGCATATCCGAGCTTCACGAACGGGCGGGATAGCCGCACGCATTCAACGGCAGTTAGGCCCCATTAATGCCACCCTGAACACCTCCCGCGGGCTTCGGTTATCGACACGTATTGCTAAAGGGGCTCGGATTGGGTTTCAGAATGGGCGTGCTCAATTTATCGGCCGATGGCGCTCTGGTCCCCTCGCTTTCAATATGTCAAAGACCGGTGTATCGGCGTCAATTAAAAATCAAGCGGGTAGCTTTAATGTCGTCAAGCCAAGGTATTCCTCGTTTAAATTTGGTGGCGTTCAAATACGTGGGAAAAACGCAGCCACCGCACAACTGATTTTTATGAGCATTGTGCTGGTCTGGCAGGGCTTCGTAGCTACCGTGCAGATTACTGTGTGGCTGCTATGGTTTTTGTCGCTCGTCATCATTTTCTTGAGGGACATTGTCGCGGGGATCTTTGCCAGTGAAGATAGGTTGAGCAGCGCTGACCCAGTCGCTACTGACGCTGTTGATGCCAATAGCCAACGGCGTGAAGGTAGCAAATAGGTCATGATTAGCCCCAAAGATCAGTACCTTGAACACTTCCTGCAGATGGCCGTTGCCTTATATCGGTTGGGCGACGACAGGGATGGCTCGACCGAGTGGATTCGGGAGCAGACTCGACTGCGGGGCTATGCCGAGGCCGGCAGGGTTATCAGTCTCGTGAGCAGCAAGGAGATACAAGACGCAATCGACCGAGCACACGTGAAAGTATTAGTGGAAACACGACAACAGCGTCGATCTCGCGTGGGTGGCCCTCATGGCATCAACAGTCAGGATATCGACTGGGAGTTATTGGATAAACCAGCCTATGAGCGGCGGCGATGAGCGCATATGCTAATGGTGAGTTGCGATGTGCCAAGCGATGATCGGTAAGATAAGTTATCGGAGGTTTGATTGATGGCTTTTTGTTACCTTCTCAAGGTAACAAGCATGAAGTTGATCGTGGACGGAGCACACCATGTGGGCAGTTAGCCTTATGTGAGCGATGTGCGTCGGGACATAGTCAATCAGAAGTTCGCATTACGTAATAGATAGGCCTGAATCTTGAAGGTAATTGACAATATATCAGAGCTATTTGGCGACGACCTGCGGGTCTCGATCGGCCGCGGCTCGCGCCTGCGGATAGCAGCTTCCTGCTTCTCGATTTACGCCTTCGAGGCTCTCAAGTCGGAGCTCTCTAAGGTCGACAGTTTGCAGTTCGTGTTCACGGCACCAACATTCGTGCCCGATGAAGTTACCGACCGCCTTCGCAAAGAGCGGAGAGAGTTCTTCATCCCCAAGGCCAGGCGAGAGAGCGGCCTATACGGCACCGAGTTCGAGATTCAGCTGCGCAATCAGCTCACCCAACGCGCGGTGGCACGCGAGTGTGCAGACTGGATCCGGGAAAAGGCGAAGTTTCGCTCCAACACGACGAAAGCGCCCATGCAGCAATTTATGCACGTTTCGAGGGCGGACAGCGAAGTTGCCTACATGCCGATAAGCGGATTCACGGCAGTCGATCTCGGATACCAGAAGAGTGATGCCGTCTCCAACTTCGTGACCCGCTTCGATGATCCGGCGCAGGCAAAGATGTATCTCCAGCTGTTCGACCAAATCTGGTCAGATCCGGAGAAAGCCACAGACGTCACGGCCGCCATTTGCGAACACATCGAGTCCGTCTATAAGGAGAATTCGCCGGAGCGCATCTACTTCATGGCGCTCTACAACATCTTCCACGACTTTCTAGATGAGGTAGATGAAGACGTGCTGCCAAACGACCGAACGGGTTATCGGGAAAGTGCAGTATGGAACAAGCTCTATAATTTTCAGAAGGATGCCGCCAACGGAATCATCAACAAGCTCGAGACCTACAATGGTTGCATCCTCGCTGACTCGGTCGGCCTTGGAAAGACATTCACGGCCCTCGCGGTAATCAAGTACTACGAGCTTCGCAACCGGTCAGTGCTCGTTCTTTGTCCCAAGAAGCTTGCGGACAACTGGCGTAACTACAACACCAATCTCACCACCAACATCTTTGCCACCGACCGGTTCAATTATGACGTCCTTTGCCACACGGACTTGTCCCGAACCACCGGTGAATCCTTCGGCATTCCCCTGAATCGGGTGAGCTGGGGAAACTACGACCTGGTCGTCATCGACGAGTCGCACAACTTCCGCAACAACGACGTCTACAAGGATCGAGAGACCCGCTACCAGAAGCTCATGAACCAGGTCATCCGTGCTGGTGTGAAGACTAAGGTGCTGATGCTTTCCGCGACGCCGGTGAATAACCGGTTTACCGATCTCCGTAACCAGCTGGCCTTAGCGTATGAGGGGCAGTCCGAGGCGCTCAGCAAGAACCTGAAGGCGCAGGCCAGCGTCGAGGAGATCTTCCGACGGGCGCAGAAGGCGTTCAATGAATGGACCGATTTGCCTTCGGAGAAGCGCACAGCTGCCTCGATCCTCAAGGCACTCGACTTCGATTTCTTCGAGCTTCTTGACGCCGTGACGATAGCCCGGTCTCGAAAGCATATCGAAACCTTCTACGACACGAAGGACATCGGCGACTTCCCCCAGCGCCGCAAGCCGCTATCGTTCCATCGGCCGATTACCGAGCGATCCGACGTAATGGGCTTCAACGATATCTATGCGCAGCTCTCGGCCCTCAAGCTCGCGGTATACGCCCCGATCAGCTACATATTGCCCAGCCGGTTGCGGAAGTACGAAGAGATTTACGACACGCAGGTCGAGGGCGGACGCGGCAAGCTCAGGCAGGCCGACCGGGAGCGCAGCCTACAGGCGCTGATGACCACCAACCTGCTGAAGCGTCTGGAAAGCTCGGTCGCGGCCTTTCGTCTCACGCTTCGGTCTCTCAGCGCCAACATCCAGCGCACGCTTGAGGCCATTAACGACTTCGAGAAGACCGGGCGCAGCGACAGCGTCAGTGACTACCTGGCCGAAACCAGTGACTTTGACCCAGAAGACGACGATCTTGCCGGGCTCGACCAATTCACCGTTGGAAAGAAGGTCCAGATCAGCCTTGCAGACATGGACCTGCCATCCTGGAAGCACGAGCTGGCTGCGGACCTCGCGCTCATCGAAGACCTGGTCGTCTCAATGGATGAGGTGGAGCCTGCGGACGACGCCAAACTCCAGCATCTGCTCGGACTCATCAAGAAGAAGATCGATGAGCCGCTGAACCCCGGGAATAGGAAGGTTCTGGTCTTCACGGCCTTTGCTGATACAGCCAACTACCTCTTCGACAACCTCGCGCCGTTCGCCGCACAGATCGGGCTGCATGTCGGCAAGGTCACCGGGTCAGACGTACCCAAGACGACGCTCAAGAAGTCCTACGATTTCCAGAGCGTCCTGACGCTGTTCTCCCCGCGGTCGAAGGAAAAGGCCATCGTCTTGCCGAGCGAGCCCGGCGAACTGGACATCCTCATCGGCACTGACTGCATCTCGGAAGGCCAGAACCTTCAGGACTGCGACTTCCTAATCAACTACGACATCCACTGGAACCCGGTACGGATCATCCAGCGGTTCGGCCGGATTGACCGTATCGGATCCCCGAACAACCAGATCCAGCTAGTAAACTACTGGCCCGACATCACGCTCGATGAGTACATCAACCTCAAGGAACGCGTCGAAAACCGGATGGTGATCACCGACATCACCGCCACCGGCGACGACAACGTGCTCACCGCCAAATCAAGCGACATTGCCTACCGAAAGGAACAACTGCGGCGAATGCAGGAGGAGGTGATCGAGCTGGAGGACGCAAAGGCCGGCATCTCGATCACCGATCTTGGGCTGAACGACTTCCGGATGGATCTGCTGAACTACGTCAAGGAGCATGGCGAGCTCGACAATGTACCCTTCGGCATGCACGCTGTCGTCCCTGCGCAGCCGGAGCTCGGTCTGCAGCCCGGCGTCATCTTCGCCCTGAAAAATATCCACGACAGCGTGAACGTCAACCAGCAGAACCGGCTGCACCCCTTCTACCTGGTCTACATCGACAACGACGGCCAGATCGTCGCCGACCATACCGAGGTCAAGCGACTGCTCGACCTGATCCGATCCAGCTGCAAGGGGCGGGTCGAACCCATCCGCGACGTATGCCACGCCTTCAACGAGCGCACCGAAGACGGGCGCAAGATGGGCCGCTACTCCGATCTGCTCTCCAGCGCGATCCGATCCATGATCGAGGTGAAGGAGGAGAAGGACATCGACAGCCTGTTCAGCGGCGGCCGGACCACAGCGCTGACCCACACCATCAAGGGGCTGGACGACTTCGAGCTGATCGCCTTCCTGGTCATCGAAGGGGGCGATGCATGACGCTCTACGACTGGCCCCGGGCGAGCGCTTTCGGGCGCGTGATACCCAAGACCAAGATCTACGAGCAAGCCGGAGCGAAAACAGGCCTTAAGGACCTCTTCGTGCGTGAGGTGGACCAGATCGTCTGGTCGCACAAGCTGGCGCCCGAGACGGTCAATCTGGCGGCTACGAAGCAGGTGGCCGAGATACAGGTCCTCCGAATCGTCGCACGAACTCCCACGCTGGATGTTCGGGTGCTGCGCGCCATCGACATAGCCATTCCCCATCCGCTGATCTTTGAAGTCGCCCAGGGCGATCGCGTCAGGCTAGCTGCAGCTTACAAGCGACCGAGCGAGGCCGACAGCACCCGCTGGGTAGTTGGTGACTATTTCCAGGGGGACTGGCTGCCCACGGACGCGCCGCGCGCCTCACTTCCGGTAGCGCTGGACATGGTAGGGCTTTACGAACGGCTGCTCGAGCCTCTGGTTGCGGGGCAGACGTCCCGGCTGATCCCAGGTAAGGACAACGCGGCGCAGCCGGCCGTCACTTCAGCTGAAGCGGAGCGGCCCGTATCTCTGGAAGCGCGAATCGCGCAAGCCGAGGCGATCAAAGCGCAGATACGCGAGGTCGATCGAGTCAAGGCGCGGCTTGAGCGCGAGAAGCAATTCAACAAGCGCGTTGCGATCAACGCTGAACTACGCGCTGCTGAGAAACAACTGGATCGCCTCGTGGGAAGGCATACTGAATCGCAGCCTTCGCAAGCCCAAACAGAATGATGTATGTAAAATTGGGTGGGGTATTCACGAATAAGAGGACTTAAATCTTGCGAAGCTTTGCAATGACAGAGAGTCGATGGACCCTCGCCCACTTTTAGGTTGATCGTAGCAGCGTCAAGTGGCGACCTTGTTGCCAAAACAACATTAATTTAGTTAATCGGCACGCAGTGTCCGAGAGATCTTCCAACCATTCGATATTCCCCCCAAAAAAACGGAACAGAAAAATGAGTGCTGAAACCTCTAGACTGACGAAGCCAAAATGGGGCGCAAGACGGCGATCAAGAGACCCATCAGCAGTCATGCGAGAGGCAAGCATCGCTTATGATGACCTGAGGCTTTCACGTGAACTCCTACTACCTACGCTGCAATCAGTAAAGGATCACTTCCTGAAGCCGAGTCGATCATACTATTCATTGGCCGCTCTTAGTCGTCGATCGCAGTTAGATAATCACCTGAGAGCAGAGGCGAAAATGCTTCTATTTCCGTTACGCGCACTCTTAGAGGCAAGGATTATCGCGGCACTCCAAAGACTAGATAGCCCCCTTGATGTGGTGCTGAAGGCCGGATGTAAGTCATTTTTCGGAAAAAGCATTAAGCAGGGCATAAGCATTAGGTATCCTCTAAGTACATGCGTACCAACACAGCTGTGTGCTGGAGCTTGTTATGCACATGACGGACGAGATCGTGATTATCTCAAAGTTTTTAGAGGTGCGTTAAACGGCCTAGTTGGCATTCACTATGAAAAGCACCCTCACGACCGACCAATAATTATCCGTCGCCTATCTAAACAGATCGATGAAATTATTAAACTTTCAAGAGAAGAGGCTCTTAGAGCGAAAAGAGATGGATACGGTAGGAGCCCAAGAATTCGGTTTTCTCATGTGGGCGAGATGGCGGCTACCCCGATTTTCTCAAATGCTTTGGCCAGTGAGATTAAATCACGAGCGCCTGACGTCTCGTGCGTTGTTTATACTCGGCATCCTGAAGCAGCAAAGTTGGATACACAGTTATTCGTCGTAAACTACACTGTAGACGGGATTTCTGACGCCCGAATTCGGTTTCTCCCGATAAACGCTCGATTAGTGAGTAGCTCTTGGAACGGTGAGGTGCACCCAGAAGCAGCCGTAAACTTCTTGGAGCATCACGTCGAAAAGATGTCCAAGCCTTTGGGTAGAGGCAGTCTGTGTCCTGTTACCGAAAACCACAAAAAAACGCCTACGTGTGACTCAGCGCGCTGCGACATATGTTTTGTTCAACCACCGATAAATACAGCGGATAACGAAGAGTCACCATGAAAAAGACATTCAAGGCCATATCACTATTTTCTGGCGCTGGCGGCCTCGACCTCGGGTTCCACAGCACGGGTATGGTGACATCTTTGGCATGTTACGAAGTAGATCCAATTTTCTCAGAAACATTGAGAGTGAATGCTCACAGGCTGGGAGCTGGGTCCTCAGACTTACAACCAACAATTTATCAGGAGGATCTTTCTGATGAAGCTGTTTTAGAGCAGATAACAGCCCGTTCGAATGGGGTTGATATCATTTTTGGCGGTCCTCCATGCCAATCTTTTTCAATAATGGGAAAAAAGGATGGGATTAATGATTCTCGTGGTGCATTAATTTTTTCATTCGCCAAAGTTGTAGCTTCATTAAAGCCCAGGTGTTTTTTGTTCGAAAATGTCCCAAACTTCGCTTCGATTGACTCTGGTCGCACTGCACGCAATTTTATTCAAGCATTCGAAGAGCGTGGATACTCTACTTGGTCAGGAATTTTGTGCGCTGCTGATTTTGGAGCCTATACGTTCCGCCGCAGATTTTTTGTCTTCGGAAGCTTGGAGCGGACAAAATTGTCCTCTCCAGTTCCCACTCACTCCGAGTTGACCCAAGATGGGCTGCCTGGGATCGGTCTGGCACCTTGGCGAAAATGTGGAGAGATTTTCGAGGGTATTGAAGCGTGGCTCGCGAGGGGCTTGCCTCTTCTTAACCATGAGGCTGTGAAGCACAAACCAGAAGTTATAGATAGGTTTCGCGCACTTCACTACGGAGAGACCGATCCGGTTCGTAAAAGGAATAGATTGGATCCTCGGAAGCCGGCACATTCAGTTTATGTGGGTGGGGTGCCAGGCAAATCTCAGGCGAGGCCTCACATCCACCCCTATCTTCCAAGAGAGTTAACGCCTCGCGAATGCGCAGCAATTCAGGGTTTTCCTCTAGACTGGCAATTTTGCGGCAAATCTGACGCTGTGATGCTGCAAGCCGCCAATGCCGTACCTGTTCAGCTTGCTCAAGGCGTCGCTAACCATTTGGTGGGGATGCTTAGTGGGGATGAATAGCCATCAGCACAAGATGCATAACCAAAGGTAGTTAGAATCGTTGAGATCCGGTTGCCTCTCATTAGCTTTGGCAACTAATCATACGGACGGAACAAGATAACCGATAACACGGCAAGTGTTGGAACAAGCAATGGACAAGTTAAAGATGCACAGCCCTGATGGTAGCGAGAGCAATTTATTCAAGATTCGGGAGCTCTTTCCGGGATGCGTTACTGAGGGGCGGAATGAGGCAACTGGAGAGTATCGCCTTCTTATAGATTTCGATCAGCTTCGTCAGGAATTAAGCGATATCCTCGTGGAGGGCGAGCAGGAGCGATACCGACTAGACTGGCCGGGGAAAAGGGAGTCCCTAGTAATAGCGCATGGCCCAGAAGCGAAGACACTTAGGCCTTGCCGAGAGGAGAGTGTTCACTTTGACACCACCAAAAATATTTTTGTCGAGGGGGACAACCTAGAGGCTTTGAAACTTCTTCAAGAGTCTTACCTCGCCCGAGTAGACCTTATATATATTGATCCGCCGTATAACACCGGATCGGATTTCGTATATGACGATCATTTCGCGCAGGGCTCCGAAGCGTATTTAAAAAGATCAATGCAAACTGATGAATTGGGAAATCGCCTTGTCGCTAATCGCGACTCGATGGGTCGATTTCATTCCGAGTGGCTGTCGATGATTTATCCGCGTTTGAAAGTGGCCAGGACTCTTTTGTCCCAGGAAGGGGTTGTATTCATTAGTATCGATGATAACGAGCAGGCCAATTTGAAACGTGTATGTGATGAAATCTTTGGGGTAGAAAACTTTGTCAATACTGTTATCTGGGAGAAACGCTACAGCCCTCAGAATGCTGCCAAGTGGCTCTCAGAATCTCACGACTTTGTGCTTGTTTACGCGAAGGACAAGGCCAGCTGGCACCCGAACTTATTGCCCCGATCTGATGAAATGAATGCGCGTTACACCAATCGTGATAACGATCCACGTGGTGTTTGGAAGCCTGCAGATGCCACAGCTCAGGCAGGCCACGGGACTGAAAGTCAATTCTATGAGTTAGTCGCACCTAACGGGAGAAGGCACCGGCCGCCCAACGGGAGATGCTGGGTTTACACTCAAAAAGTTTTTCAGAAAATGGTAGAGGACAACAGAGTATGGTTCGGCTCTGACGGTAACAATGCACCTGCCATTAAGCGATTTCTTTCTGAAGTGAAGCAAGGAGTCGTGTGCCAAACCATATGGAAATATGGTGAGGTTGGGCATAGTCAGGAGGGGAAAAAAGAGGTCAATAATTTGTTTCCCGAAGCGTCAGTTTTTGACACGCCCAAGCCTGTTAGGCTGCTTAAAAGGATCTTACAAATTGCCACGAAGCCCAATTCAATAGTGCTCGATTTTTTTGCTGGCTCTGCCACAACGGCGCATGCTGCTATGCAGTTGAATGCGGAAGATGGTGGTAACAGATCGGTCATCTCAATCCAGATTGCCGAGGCTACTTCTGCGGGCTCTGCAGCAAGTAAGGCCGGTTATGGGACAATTGCAGACATAGCTAAAGAGAGAATCCGTCGAGCAGGGATTCTAGTTCTTGAAGGAGACACCGCTTCAGGCTGGAGTCGTGATGTGGGGTTCCGTGTATTGAAGGTCGATTCGTCCAACATGAAGGACGTCTACTATCGTCCGGACGAGCTAAAGCAGTCTGACCTGCTCGACATGGTCGACAACGTTAAGGAGAACCGCACGGCCGAAGACCTCCTTTTCCAGGTGCTGGTCGATTGGGGCGTGGACCTGACTCTACCCATCCGGAGCGAGACACTTCATGGCAAGACTGTCTTTTTCGTTGACGATAACGCCCTCGTTGCCTGCTTCGATAATGGCATCACCGAGGAGTTGGTGAAGGAGCTAGCGGGTCATGAACCTTTACGCGTCGTCTTTCGTGACAATGGATTCGTCTCGGACGCTGTGAAGATCAACGTCGAACAGATCTTCCGCCAGCTCTCGCCCACCACCGAAGTCAAAAGCCTCTGAGGGGCATCGCTGATGCTGTCCTACACTCCAGACGCGCTGCCGGTTACCGATCTGGACTTTCGGCACCTCCTGCCTCTGGTTGGGCAGGCCAATGCAGCGCTGGCGCGCTACGACGGATTACTGCAGGGCATCCCAAATCCGGCGGTGATGCTGTCGCCGCTGACGACTCAGGAAGCGGTACTGTCCTCAAAGATTGAGGGGACTCAAGCGACCGTTGATGAGGTTCTGGAGCAGGAAGCCGGCTTGATCAAGGAGGGCGAGAAGTACAAAGACATCCAGGAGATTTCCAATTACCGGACGGCCCTCTTTGCCGCGCGAAAGTATCTTGAGGACTACCCCATCCGCCTCGGTTTCGTTCGTGAGCTGCATCGCATTCTTATGGACTGCGTGCGTGGGCAGGATAAGGCGCCAGGCGAGTTTCGCCGCGAGCAAAATTGGATTGGCCGCGCGGGCTGCTCGATCGAAGAGGCCATCTTCGTGCCACCCAACCCGGTTCAGCTCCCGGACCACCTGGACGCGTGGGAGCGTTACCTCGACAGTGACGATATCGACTTTCTGATCCAGACCGCGGTCGTTCACGCACAGTTTGAATTGCTGCATCCCTTTAAGGATGGGAATGGCCGGATCGGGCGGATCCTCATCCCGCTCTTCCTCTACCAGAAACGTGCGCTGTCTCAGCCCATGTTCTACCTGTCGGAGTACCTCGAGGAGCATCGGGAGGAGTATTACCAGCGCCTGAAGGCCATATCGGCGGAAGGCGACTGGAACGGCTGGATCGCGTTTTTTCTGAAGGGCGTGAATCGCCAGGCTGAGCAGAACAGCCAGCGGGTACAGAGTATCCGCGCCCTGTACGAGGAGATGAAGCTAGCTATTCAGGAAGCCACCCACTCCCAGTATTCGGTCCACTTGCTGGATGCCATCTTCAGCAAACCGATCTTCCGGTCGTCAGACCTGGCCCAGCAACTCAACCAGGATTACGGGGTACACGAGAAGACCACACCAGGGCTGCTCCGGCAGCTCAAAGCCGCGGGGATCCTTCACGAGATGCAGGCCCGGTCCGGCAGACGCCCCGCCGTGCTCTGCTTTCCGCGACTGATCAATCTCGCGGAAGGCAGGCGTGTGTTGTGAAGGCTTGCGTAGTCTCTGTGCGCGACAAGCTTATTTTAGTAGTCTATATTTACCTTTGGGCTACGAAAATGAGCTTGAGTAGTCTAGACGCTACGAACGCGGTGCCAGCAGGAGTCGCCACTACGCCATGGCTACAGACCCCGACTCACGCGAGCAAGGCGGAATGCATAGCTAAAACAATGGTTTATATGTCTTTTCGAGAATTCCTGTCAGCACGGCAAGTGGTATGAACACAGATAGAGAGACGCGATGAAGCTCAAATTCAAAGTCCAGGCCTATCAGACCAATGCCGTGAACGACGTCGTTGAGTGCTTCGACGGCCAACCGCTGGCCTCTGGCCTCACCTACCGCATCGACCCCGGCCGTGGCCCGCAGACCAGCGCTTTTGAGGAAGGCTTCAAGAACACCGATCTTGCGCTGACCGATGCTCAGATTTTGGACAATATTCAGAAGGTCCAGCGACGGCAAAATCTTCCCATCTCCCAGTCGTTGAAGGATTTCACCACCCTCAACACGCGAGGTGAGCGTGTGCCCGCTCCCGCGACCTACACGCGCGACGCACTGGCCGCGACCCCCGTGCACCTGGACGTGGAGATGGAAACCGGCACCGGCAAAACCTACTGCTACATCAAAACCATCTTCGAGATGAACAAGCGCTATGGCTGGTCCAAGTTCATCATCATGGTGCCGTCGATCGCCATCCGCGAAGGGGTCCACAAGTCCCTCCAGATCACTGCCGACCACTTCACCGAGAGCTACGGAAAGAAGGCGCGGTTCTTTATCTACAACTCCAAGCGCCTGCACGAGCTGGAAAGCTTTTCGTCCGACGCCGGCATCAACATCATGGTCATCAACATTCAGGCGTTTAATGCACGCGGTGCGGACAACCGACGCATCTACGACGAACTCGATGACTTCCAGTCACGCAAGCCCATCGACGTGATCGCCTCGAACCGGCCTATCCTGATCCTCGATGAACCCCAGAAGATGGAAGGCAAGGCGACGATGGAGGCCCTGCCCAAGTTCAAGCCGCTGTTCATCCTGCGCTACTCAGCCACGCATCGTACCCAGCACAACCGCGTGCACCGCTTGGACGCACTGGACGCGTACAACCAGAAGCTGGTGAAGAAGATCGCGGTGCGCGGCATCCAGACCCGCGGCCTGGCGGGTACCAACGCCTATCTCTACCTCGAGGGGATAGAAATCTCGAAGAAGGCCCCCGTGGCACGGATCGAGATGGAAGTGAAGCTTCAGTCCGGGGAGATCAAGCGCCAGCTCAGGCGCCTCGAATCCGGCGATGACCTGTTCGCCAGATCCGGGGAGCTGGACCAGTACCGCGGGTTCACGCTCAGTCAGATCGACGCTGCCAACGATACTGTCGAGTTCACCAATGGCAAACAGTTGATGGCTGGCGAAGCGAGTGGCGACCTCTCCGAGCGCGACATCCGCCGTATCCAGATCCGTGAGACGATCAAAGCGCACCTCGACAAGGAAAAGCAGTTGTTCGCGCAGGGGATAAAGGTCCTGTCGCTCTTTTTCATCGACGAGGTGGCGAAGTACCGGGACTACGACCAGCCCGACGAAAAAGGCGACTACGCTCGCGTCTTCGAGGAAGAGTACGAGTTACTCAAAGACGAATACCTTTCAGAGCTCGCGATCGACAATGAGGCGTACCGAAAATACCTCGACGGGATCGATGCGGCCAGGACCCACAACGGATACTTCTCGATCGATAAGAAAACGAACCGCCTGAAAGACCCCAAGGTCGGCGCTCGTGCCGTGGACTCTGATGACGTCGACGCCTACGACCTGATCTTAAAAGACAAGGAGCGACTACTCTCTTCCGATGAGCCTACCCGCTTCATCTTCTCGCACTCGGCATTACGCGAGGGATGGGACAACCCCAACGTCTTCGTCATGTGCATGCTGAAGCACAGCGACAACACCATCTCGCGTCGCCAGGAGGTTGGCCGTGGCCTGCGGTTGAGCGTGGACCAGCATGGCGACCGGATGGATCACCCGGCCGTCGTGCACGAGATCAATGTGCTTACCGTGGTAGCGAGCGAGAGCTACAACGATTTCGTCGCCGGGTTGCAGAAGGAGATTTCAGAAACGCTCTCGTCGCGTCCGCGGCAGGCAACCGAAGAGTATTTCAGGGGCAAGACGCTGACAACGGACCAGGGTCCAGAAGAGGTGACACCTGCCATGGCCAAGCAGATCTACCGCTATCTGGTGAAGAACGACTACACCGACGATGCGGATCAGATCGCCGAGGCCTACCATCAGGCCAAGTCCGAGGGACAACTGGCCGAGCTGCCGGACGACTTGAAGCCTTTCGCCGAGCAAGTATTTCGGCTAATCGACAGCGTGTTCAGCGACGCGCAGCTGCCCAAGATCGACAACGGCCGCAATCCCAAGACCAACCCCCTCAATGCCAACTTCGAGAAGAAGGAATTCAAGGAGCTATGGGACCGGATCAATCGCAAGGCGGTCTATCGGGTTGAGTTCGACTCAGCGGAGCTGATCCGCAAGTGTGCCGCCGCGCTGGACAAGGAGCTTCGCGTCACGCCACTGCAGTACACAGTGCAAGTGGGGACGCAGAACGATGATTTGACGGATGAGCAGCTGCGCAGAGGTGAGGGATACCGAGTCCAGGAGACGAAGACCGAACACGGCGACTCGATTCATTCCCTAGTCGAATATGACCTCCCGGGCAAAGTGGCTGAGAACGCCCAGCTAACCCGAAAGACGGCTGCTGCAATTTTGGCACAGCTTGCAGCCCCCACATTCGATCAATTCAAGACCAACCCTGAGCACTTCATCGCGCAAGCATCTAGGCTCATCGCCGAACAGAAGGCCGCCATGGTGATCGAGCGACTCGCTTACGACGAGGTCAATGAACGATACGACGTCGACATCTTCACCGCGAACCAGACCGGGCAGGATTTCTCGCGAGCAACGGAAAAGTTACAGAACCACGTCTACGACTATGCGATCACGGATTCCGACGTGGAGCGGAACTTCGTCCAGGAACTGGACACGAGCAGTGAGGTGGTGGTCTACGCGAAGCTTCCGCGAGGGTTCCTGATCCCGACTCCGGTCGGAGACTACAACCCGGATTGGGCGATTTCCTTCAAGGCCGGGAGCGTGCGGCATATCTACTTCGTCGCCGAGACCAAGGGCACGATGTCATCGATGAAATTGCGCGAAATCGAAAAGACAAAAATCGAATGCGCCCGGAAGTTCTTCGATGAGATCAGCAAGCAAATCACCAAAGATCGTGTGAAATACGATGTGGTGACAGACTATGGGAAGCTTATGGACCTTGTTAGCTAGGGCGCTTTGCGTTGAGTTATCGTGATTTAGGTGCCGTGAACAAGACCTTGCAAAAGTACTGCTTTGGAGAGTTTTGATAATTTAGGTTATCGACAGCGATGCGCTCAAGGCAATTGTGCTGAATATTCGATACTGCATGTATAAGTCAGCGCTAGA
>PR_CR_10_Liq_1_inCRDRAFT_1001059_pt1 | contig 16131 bp, 14 predicted proteins | sample PRCRCaboRojoPR_3_FD_10241 | JGI IMG/M metagenome (IMG submission 10241)
GCCGGCGGCGGCGACGATGACGTCCCCGGGGCGCAGGCCTGCCGCCGCCGCCGGGCTATTCGGAAAGACGCGGCTGACGAACACCCCCCGGGGTGCGCGCACGCCGAAGCGCCGCGCCAGCCCGGCATCCAGGGTGTGGGCGCCGATGCCGATCCAGCTGTGCGCCGCGCCGCCCGCGTCGGTGATGGCCGCCACCACCCGAAGAACACGGTCGGCGGGGATGGCGAAGGCGACGCCCTCCGAGTAGCCGCTGTCGGACATGATGGCGGTATTGATGCCCACCAGCCGGCCGCGGGCGTCGATCAGGGCGCCGCCGGAATTGCCGGGGTTGATGGCGGCGTCGGTTTGGATGAAGTCCTCGATCTGCGTGAGACCGAGGGCAGAGCGGCCGAGGGCACTGACGATGCCGAAGCTCACCGTCTGGTCGAGGCCGAAGGGGTTGCCGATGGCGAGCACGACGTCGCCGGGGCGCAGGGCCGCGGGGTCACCGACGGTGATGGCGGGACCGGGCACCTCATGGATGCGCAGCACCGCGAGGTCCGTGGGGGCGTCGATGCCCAGCAGCTGCGCATCCAGAATGCGGCGGTCCGGCATTTGCACGCCGATGGCATCGGTGCCGGCCACGAGATGGCCGCTGGTCACCAGCAGGCCATCCCCGGACAGGAGCACCGCGGAGCCACGGCTCAGGCCGGGTGCGGCACCGGTCTGCGCCGATGGCGCCGCTCCGGGGTTGGCGTAGCGCTGACCGAAAACGCGCAGCACGGCCGGCGCCGCGAGGGCGACGGCATCGGCATAGGAAATGGTCGTGGGCGTTGACAAGGGTGCGGGTTGCGCCGTCGATCCGCCCGGCCGCGTCACCACCAGAATGGCGACGACGGCCATCGCACCGGCGCTGAAGCCCGCCGCCGCGACCGCAAGCATTTTGAGCCGATGGGTCATGGCCGTTAAGCTAGCACGCGTCAGGTTGGATGCGCATGAAGGTGCGCTCAGCGACGTGTTTCCGCGGTCAGGGTCCATCAACAGCGTGAGATGCCACCAGCGATGACGGATAGTATCGAGATTGCCCGTTACTGCGATGAACTGCTCGGGGCAAACGCCATCAGCGACTATTGCCCCAACGGCCTACAGCTCGCCGGTGCGCGGCCGGTGCGCCGGCTGGTGAGCGGGGTCACCGCGAGCCTGGCGCTCATCGAGGCGGCCGTCGCCGAGCATGCGGATGCACTCCTGGTCCACCACGGCTGGTTCTGGAAGGGCGAAGACCCGCGCCTGGTGGGCATGCACGGTCGCCGTGTGGCGGCGGCGGTGCACGGTGGTCTGGCGCTCCTGGCCTATCACCTGCCGTTGGACGTGCATCCGCAGCTCGGCAATAACCGCCAGTTGGCGGCGCTGCTAGGCTTTACGGAGCCGGCGCCGGCCAGCGCCGACGGCCTGCTGTGGACCGGATTGCTGGTGCCACCACAGCCGGGTGCGGCGCTGGCGGCGCTCGTGGCCGAGCGCCTCGGGCGCACACCGCTGCACGTGCCCGTCGTGGATCGGCCGGTGCGGCGCGTCGCCTGGTGTACCGGGGCGGCGCAGCGCCTGATCGATCAGGCGGCGGCCCTGGGCGCGGACCTCTACCTGAGCGGAGAGGTCTCCGAGCCCACCGTCCATCAGGCGCGTGAACTGGGGCTCGACTACCTCGCCGTTGGCCATCACGCCAGCGAGCGCTACGGGGTGCAGGCGTTGGGCGAGCATCTCGCGGGCCACTTCGGGCTCGCCCATCGCTTCATCGACATCGATAATCCGGCCTAGCGCCGCCGCCGTCGGCACTCACAGATGATTTTGGGGTCCTATAATCCACTAATATTTAGTGGTTTTTGCGCTTTGTCGTCGTCGGCCGGCGCACTTTTTCGTGCAATGAGGGTCTCTTGGAGACGAGCGCCGCGCCGGCGCCGACGGCGCCGCTGAAACCACACCAAATTAGGGCAATCCTTGACCCGGTGCGGATCAATCACGGACAATGTGCGATTCGTCGAGAAGAGCTTTCCGATATTCTGATTTTCTTTTGACCGCCCGACGTTTTCGCGGCCCCGACGTTTCTGGATGGCGGGTCGTCAGGCATCGGGCCCAGCGGGGGTCGACCAGACAATGAACGCAGAAGGCGTGGATCAAAAGCGCAGACGGGTGCTCGTCACTGCGACGAGTGCCGTCGGTGCCGTGGGCGCAGGCTTCATCGCCGTGCCCTTCATCTCTTCGATGAACCCGAGTGCCAAGGCGCGGGCCGCCGGCGCTCCGGTGCAGGCCGACGTGAGCAAGCTGGAACCCGGCGCTCTGCTCCGCGTCAAATACCGCGGACAGCCGATCTGGGTCGTCCGGCGCACGGAGAAAATGCTCCAGGCGCTGCCGACACTGGATGCCAAGCTGGTGGATCCGGACTCGGTGCTGGCGACCCAACAACCGGCGTACTGCGCCAACCCGACGCGGTCGATCAAGCCCGAATATTTCGTCGCCATCGGCATCTGCACCCATCTTGGCTGCTCACCCACCTATCGGCCGGAGTTCGGACCCGACGACCTCGGTGCCGGGTGGAAAGGTGGCTGGTTCTGCCCTTGCCACGGCTCGAAGTTCGATCTTGCGGGTCGCGTGTACAAAGGCGTGCCGGCGCCGACTAATCTGGTAATCCCAAAACACCAATACGTCAACGAGAACACCATCCTCGTCGGCGAGGATGAAGGAGCGGCCTGATGAGTTCCGATACCACGGTTACCGCTGCGGATCAGGTCCCGGGGGGCTTCCTCGGCTGGCTTGACAAGCGATTCCCTGTGATGGCGGTCTGGAACGACCACCTCGCCCAATACTATGCACCCAAGAACATGGGCTTTTGGTCCTTCTTCGGATCGCTCGCCCTCGTGGTGCTGGTGCTGCAGATCGTCACCGGTCTGTGGCTTGCCATGTCCTACAAGCCCTCTGCCGCAGAAGCCTTCGCGTCGGTGGAGTACATCATGCGTGACGTCAACTGGGGTTGGCTGATCCGCTACATGCACTCCACGGGTGCCTCGTTCTTCTTCATCCTCGTCTACCTGCACATGTTCCGCGGGCTGATGTGGGGCAGTTATCAGAAGCCCCGCGAGCTGCTGTGGATCATCGGCGTCGTGATCTATCTGGCGATGATGGCCACCGCCTTCTTCGGCTACCTGCTGCCCTGGGGACAGATGTCCTACTGGGGCGCNCAGGTCATCGTGAACCTGTTCGCCGCCGTGCCCGCCGTCGGGGACGATCTATCGACCTGGGTACGCGGTGACTATGTGATCTCCGACACCACGCTGAATCGGTTCTTCGCGTTTCACTTCGTGATCCCATTCATCCTGGCGGCCCTGGTGTTCCTGCACATCGTGGCGCTGCACACCGTGGGCTCCACCAACCCCGATGGCGTCGAGATCAAGAAGGGGCCGAAGGGCAACAAGTGGAGCGCCAACGCACCGGCGGACGGCATCCCCTTCCACCCGTACTATACGGTGAAGGATATCGTCGGCCTCGTGGTGTTCGCGGCCATCTTCTCGGCGGTGGTGTTCTACGCGCCGGAGCTCGGTGGCCTGTTCCTGGAGGCACCAAACTTCCAGCCGGCGGATCCGCTGAAGACACCGGAGCACATTGCACCCGTGTGGTACTTCACACCCTACTACGCCATGCTGCGTGCGGTGCCGCCCATCGGCGGATCACAGTTCCCAGGCGTCGTCGTCATGTTCGGCGCCATCCTGATCATGTTCCTGATGCCGTGGCTGGATCGCAGCCCCGTGCGCTCCATCCGCTACAAGGGCATGCTCTCGAAGATCGCCCTCGGTGCCTTCGTCGTCTCCTTCGTGGTGCTGGCCTATCTCGGGCTGCAACCGGCGACGGACTTGTACACCCTGCTTTCCCAGATCTTCACAGTGGTGTACTTCGCATTCTTCCTGCTGATGCCGATCTATACCAAGCTCGAGAAGACCAAGCCAGTACCGGAGAGGGTGACGACATGAGAACGCTACTGATCGCCAGCATCCTGCTGCTGCTTCCCTTCACCGCCGGTGCCGCCGGCGGGCACGGACCGGAGCTCGAGGATGCCAACATCGACCTCAAGGACAAGGCGTCGCTGCAGCGCGGTGCCAAGTACTACGCCAACTACTGTCAGGGCTGTCACTCGCTGAAGTACATGCGCTACAAGCGCATGGCCGAGGACCTGGGGATCCCCGACGACGAGTTGCGCCAAAATCTCATTTTTGGTGATGCCAAGCCGACGGACATGATGACCAACGCGCTGCAGCCCGCGGACGGTGAGCGGTGGTTCGGCACCGAGATCCCGGATCTGAGTCTCGTGACACGTTGGCGTGAGCCGGACTGGGTCTACACCTATCTCAAGAGCTACTACGTGGACCCGTCGCGACCCTACGGCGTGAACAATCTGATATTTCCCAAAGTCGGCATGCCGCACGCGCTCATTAACCTGCAGGGCGTGCAGAAGCCGGTCTATGCCGAGCATCACGGCGGCGGTGAGCCACAGGTCGTCGACGTGGAACTGGTGGAGCCCGGTGAACTGACGACAGAAGAGTACGACACCATGGTGAGGGACATTACCAACTTCCTCACCTATGTGGGCGAGCCCTACAAGCTCGAGCGCCGAAGCCTGGGTCTCTATGTGCTGCTGTTCCTGGGCCTGATGTTCATCCTGGCCTTCTACCTGAAAAAGGAGTTCTGGAAAGACGTGCACTGAGCGTCAGCCGGGACATGACCTGGACCGGGTGATGTCTCGGTCTCCACACACCGCCGCTGACGGCGGCGGACAACGCCCGCGTTCTCCGGTCACTGCACCGGGCTCGCGGGCGTTGTCGTGTCGTCGCCGGCGTGAATCGCTGTCCGGGCCAGACCTCTGCGGCCTGGTCGACGACTGGCGGGGGCCTCGGGCGCCGGTCCGCCATCCCGAGCCCCAAGGTGAGCGGGTGCACGGCGTCCTCCGCCAGCCGCCACCCGGCCGGCAAAACCCAAAAACCCCGAGGTACCGCGTCGATGCCGCCGCGGTCACCATCGCCGATGCGGCTCCAACCCCGCGAGCCGAGGCGGCGCGCAAGACAATGGATACTGACGTTTCGGTGTATCCTAAAGATCTGGATGCCGCTGGCGGTCCGCGTGCCGCTGCGCCGGCGCACCATGCGTTCGTAGGACTCACGCCCCTGGGTCGCTGGCAACCAGGCAGGCGGTGTCGATGTGCCCTGCCGGCGGCTGCCGAGAGTTGAAGTGTGATGACGCTCTTCTCCGATCCCAAATGCCCCTACTGCCACCGTGTGCGCATGGTGCTGGCGGAAAAAAAGATCAGCATCGAGGTCGTCGATGTGGACGCCCAGGACCTGCCGGCCCAAGTGCTCGAGGCGAATCCCTACGCCACCGTGCCGACGCTGGTCGACCGGGATTTGGCGCTCTACGAATCCCAGATCATCATGGAGTATTTGGACGAGCGTTTCCCGCATCCGCCACTGCTGCCGGTGGATCCGGTGGGTCGGGCGAATGCCCGCCTGCTGATGTACCGGGTCGACCGCGACTGGTATGCCCTGGTGCGTCAAATCGTGCATGGTGATGCCAAGGCTGCGGCGGCGGCACGTGTGGCGCTGCGGGACGGCCTCGCCACGTCGGCACCCATCTTTGCCGCGAGCCCGTTTTTCATGAGCGAGGAATTCTCGCTGGTGGATTGCTGCATCGCGCCCCTGTTGTGGCGGCTGCCGGCGCTGGGCGTAGACCTGCCGGCCGGCGCCGTCGCGGTAACGGAGTACAGCACGCGTCTCTTCGAGTGGCCGTCGTTCCGACGCAGCCTGTCGGAGGCCGAGCGCGAAATGGTCGCTGACTTGGCCTGACCTTGGGCGCTCCGAGCCCTGCTGTCTACACATCGCCAGTGCTGTCAATCCGGTGACTGCCATGACCTCCAACCGTCCCTACCTCATTCGCGCCATCTACGAGTGGATTATCGATAACGCCAGCACGCCGCATTTGATGGTCGACGCCGAGCACCCCAGCGCTGTCGTGCCCATGGAGTTCGCCGAGAACGGGCGCATCGTGCTGAACGTCGCGCCGCAGGCGGTGCATGGTCTCCAGATCGGCAATGATCTGATCCGTTTTTCCGCGCGCTTCGGCGGGCGGCCGTTCGCCGTCGAGCTGGCGCCACAGGCTGTGATCGGCCTCTTCGCGCGCGAGAATGGCCAGGGTATGCTGTTCCCGGACGAAGAGCCGACCCCGGCCCAGGACGCTGATGCGGGCGAGGGCGAGGGCGAGGGCGCAGATGCTCGCACGCGGGATGCCACCGGCGGTGACGAGGACAATAAAAAGCCCGCGCGTCCGAATCTGCGTGTCGTCAAGTAACGTGGCGCAGGTCGCCTAGGGCTCGCAGCGCCCACGTGCTGCGCCGTGCTCGTCCGGAACCTGTCCGGTATCCGTTGGGTCGGTCTGTAACCACAGCGACTCCAGGCTCAGGCCAAGCAGGATCAATTGGCCGGCGCGCCGCGCCACACCATCGGCGCTGAACTCGAAGCCGTAACGCCTGCGCAGGCGCAAGCCCCGGGGAGTCCACACGAGCCCCATGCCGCGTAGCGCCACCGCCTGATCCAGCAACTGCACGCCGGCGCGCTCGCAGGCGCGTCGCGCCCGCACCAATGCCAGTTCCCGGGCGCGCAGGGTATTGAGCCACAGCCAACCGGTGAGCAGGATCACCAGCAGTCCGAGCAGGCTGTCGATGGTGAGACTCACGACTTGTCGTCCAGGTGTTGCGTCGCGCTGACCGCCGGCTCAGGCGCGCCGGCCCGGCGCATCGGAGTCGCCGTGCTCAGGCAGCGTCAGCGACAGCGAGCGCCTGTGATCCGCCGCCATGAGGGCTCTGGCCTCTTCGGCCGGGCCGAGCATCACGGCGATGGGATAGGTGTGGGGGTTGGCGCCCAAGGCGATTTTCAGCGCCATGGTGAGGGGGACCGACAAGAACATGCCCGCGGGCCCGAGCACCCAGCCCCAGAAGACGAGCGACAGGAATACCACCAGCGTCGACAACCCCAGGCCCTGGCCCATGACGCGCGGCTCCAGGAAGTTGCCGATGCCGATGTTCACCAACATGTAGCCGATGGTCACCAGTAGCGCTTCCTGGAAGCCGAGCTGGATCAGGGCGAGCATCACCGGTGGCACGCCGGCGATGATGGAGCCGATCGTGGGCACGAAGTTGAGCAGGAACGCGAGCATGCCCCACATGGCGGGGAAATCGACGCCGAGGACGCCGAGCCAGATCCACAGCAGCACCCCGGTCAGCAAGCTGGTGCAGAACTTGAGGAACATGTACCGGTTGATGGTGTGCATCACCTCGTGCAGATGTGTGAGCGACGCCTCCGGTTGACGCAGGGCTGCGCGCAGCTTGCTCGGCAGACTGTTGGCCTCGAACAGGATGAAGATCACCGTGAGCAGAATCAGGAAGGCGTTGGTGAGCACGCCGCCGAGGCCGCGGATCAGATCGGTGGCCATGCCGAAGATCCGGCCCGGGTCGACAATCGAGTTGAGCGCTTGTCGTGACACGTGGATGCCGATGCCGTCGAGCCAGGTGTCGAGATCTCCGGTCAGACCCTTCACCCGCTCCTGGTAGTGCGGCAGAGCGACGTTGAAATCGCTCAGCGAGCCGCTGAACAACCCCACGACCACGCCGCCGGCCCCCAATAGCAACGCCACCACCAGCAGCGTCGCGACCCAGCCGGGCAAGCCGTGACCGCGCAGGTACTGAAGCGGCGGTATCACCAGCACTGCGACGAATATCGCCAGCAGGAAGGGCGTCACCAGATTCGACGCCGACTTCAGTCCCGCCACCACCACCACGAGGGCGCCGGCCACCAGCAAAAAGCGTGCGGCGGGGGTAAAGCCATCTTGCTGCATCATAGATATGCGTGTCGCTCACAGCGCCGGCCAACGCCATCTGGGGCGCCGACGATCAGAGCAATTACGCTATCATGCCGCGTTTCACCTCGAATAGCCCATCGTCGCCGTGCCAAGCCACCCGGATCAGTTGCAGGATCGCCAACAGCACAAGCGCGAGGACGCCGCAGCGCCGGCCGCGGCAGGGCCGGAGCCCACCAGACACGTGCAGGTGAACGGCGCCCAGCTGCACCTGCTGGGCACGGCGCATGTCTCGCGTGCCAGCGTGGCGCAGGTGCGTGCGCTGCTCACCGGCGGCGATGACACGCCAGGGTTCGACGCCGTTGCCGTGGAGCTCTGCCCGAGCCGCTTCGAGTCGCTGACCGATCCGGATCGGTTGAACCGCATGGACTTGTTCGCCGTGGTCCGCGAGCAGCGGGTCTATGTGGTGGCGGCGAGCCTGGCGCTGGCTGCGTACCAGCAGCGGCTCGCGGATCAGTTCGGCATCGAGCCCGGCGCCGAGCAGCGCGCCGCCATGACGCTGGCGCACGAGCGTGGCCTGCCGGTCCTGCTGGTGGATCGCGATATCGGCGTCACCCTGCGCCGCGCTGCGGCCAATCTCGGCTGGTGGAAGCGCATCAACCTCTTCTCCGGCCTCCTGGCGGGCATGCTCTCGCGCGAGTCGGTGAGCGAGGAGGAGATCGAGCGCCTGAAGCAGGGCGATGTGCTGGAGACCACCTTCGCCGAGTTCGCCGCGGATCGCGCGGATCTCTTCGGGCCGCTCATCAGCGAGCGTGATCGCTACATGGCGGCGCGCCTGCGCCAGGAGCTCGCCGCCGGCGGCCATCGCCGCGTGCTGGCGGTGCTCGGCGCCGGCCACCTCCAGGGTGTCGCCGCGCAGCTGACCGAGCCCGGGGAACTGGCCGCGGACGCCGCCGCAACCATCGCCGCACTGAACCGTGTGCCCCCGCCGTCCCGCGTCTGGCGGGCGTTCCCCTGGGTGGTGGTGGCCGTGATCCTGGGTGTCTTCGTCTACGGCTTCACCCGCAGTCCGGCGCTCGGCTGGAACCTGGTCTGGGACTGGGTGCTGATCAACGGTGGGCTGTCGGCGCTGGGGGCGGCGATCGCCGCCGCCCATCCCCTGACGGTCCTGGTGGCCTTCTGCGCGGCGCCGCTCACGTCGCTGAACCCCACCATCGGCGCAGGCATGGTCACCGGCGCCGCCGAGCTGATGTTGCGGCGCCCGAGCGTCGGCGACTTCGGCGCGCTGCGCGACGATGTCACCACCCTGCGCGGCTGGTGGCGCAACCGTGTCTCCCGCGTGCTCTTGGTGTTCATTCTCGCGAGCCTGGGCTCCGCCGTCGGCACCTATGTCGCCGGGTTTCGCATCGTCGGCCGCCTCGTCGGCGCCAACTAGGTGGTGTTCGTGGCGGCGGGCGGTCTCGAACGCGTGATCGCTGCCCAAGACGACCCCAATGCCCAGCCCGCGCCGTCGCCGACGTCCAGGGCCCGCGGGACTGGCCGGCGCCAGGGCGAGCCCGGCGCATGTCCCGAGACGGGTGGATGCCGACGCAGGGCTCGGGCGGCTATACTGCAGCCCCGATCGGTCACGCAGGAGGACTCCCGCCATGCCCGCGACACCGCAGACCCCCACCGAGCGGGTGGAGCAGTTGTTCGAAGCACTCACCGCCCACTACGGCGCCGGCGACGATCGTGAGCTGCGCGCCGCCGCCAAGCTGCTCCTGGTGGCGCTCGATAAGATCCGCAGCCACGGCGGGCACAACTGGTCCGGCCTGCTCGACGAGTACGTCCACATCGTCAAGCACGACCCGGAGCGCTTCGCGCGCATGCTCCAGTCCAACAGCAGCCGCTCCTCCGGCGAACTGCCGGCCTAGCATCGCCGGCCGGTCGCCCGCCATGGCCAGCGCCAACCCACAACCACCCATCGGCCGTCACGGTCGGGCAGGAGTTGCAATGGACATCGCCCAGGCGAATGAGGAATTCGGCATCGCCGGTGTGCTCTCCATCTGCGCCGGCAAAGGCGGCTTCCCGGTGATCGCCATCGATAACGAGCACGCCCGCGCCGAAATCTGCAGCTACGGCGGGCAGGTGCTCTCCTATCGCCCGGCGCGGGCGGCGCATGACCTGTTGTTCGTCAGTGGACATGCCCACTTCCAGCCAGGCCAAGCCATCAAGGGTGGCATTCCGGTGTGCTGGCCCTGGTTCGGGCCGGACCCGCAGGCCGAAGGCCGCCCGGACCACGGCTTCGTGCGGGCGCGGCAGTGGACGCTGTTGGGCACCGAGGCCATGGTCGACGGTGCGACGCGCGTTCGCCTCGGCTGCCGTGACGACGCCGCCAGCCGCGCGCTTTGGCCGCATCCGTTCGCGCTCGAGGTGGAGGTGACGGTGGGCGATACCCTGGCGGTGGCGCTCATCACCCGCAATACCGGGGCGGCACCCATCACTGTCACCCAGGCGCTGCACAGCTATTTCAGCGTGGGCGACGTGCGCCGGGCGCAGGTGCTCGGGCTCGCCGGACACGAATACATCGACAAAGTCCCGCACGGTGCGCCGGGCGCCGCTGATCCCGGACACGCGAACGCGCACATCAGGCAATCCGGGCCCATCAATTTCGACGGACCGGTCAACCGCATCTATCTGGACACGACTGATCGGCTGGTCATCGATGACCCGTCGCTGCAGCGGCAGATTCGCATCGACCGGGAAGGCAGCCGCTCCGCCGTGGTCTGGAACCCCTGGATCGGGCAAGCCAAGCAAATGGGCGACTTCGGCGACGACGAATACCTGAACATGGTCTGTGTCGAGACCACCAATGCCGCCACGGACGCCGTTGCCATCCCCGCCGGCGGCAGCCACCGCCTCGCCAGCCGCTACGGGCTCTTGCATGACTAATGGAACCGCCGACAGCGCAGCCGCGACCGAGAGCGCCGCGGCTGGCCACTGGCAGCAGTGGCTGGACTGGGCGCGCGAGCACGCCGTGGCGGTGCCCGATGAGGCCGCCTTTCACACTGCGCGGGCCCGGGTTTGGGCCGCCAGCGACTTTGCGGCCCTCACCGCCGCCCGCAGCCCGGAGACGCTGGCCCGGCTCATCGCCGAGGACGCCCTGAGCCGCGCGCCGCAGCCCGATGAGCTCGACCGTCTGCTCGCCAAGGAGCTTGAGCCCCTGTTTCCGGACGTCGCCGACGAGCCGGGGCTGGCCCGGGGTCTGCGGCGCTTTCGCCGCCGGCAGATGCTGCGCATTGTCTGGCGCGACCTCGCCGGCTGGGCGAGCCTCGACGAGACCCTGGAGAGCCTGTCCGCACTGGCGGATACCTGCATCCAGCGCGCCCTGGCGCTGCTGACGGCCTGGACCGAGGCCGAGCTCGGCGTGCCCGAGGACGCCGAGGGCCATCGCCAGCGCCTGCTGGTGCTGGGCATGGGCAAGCTCGGCGCCCGCGAGCTCAACCTCAGCTCGGATATCGACCTGATCTTCACATTCCCGCACACCGGCGAGACCCGCGGTGGGCCCCGCACCATCACCAACGAGCAGTTCTTCACCCGCCTCGGTCAGCGCCTGGTGCAGGCGCTGGATCAGGTCACCGCGGACGGCTTCGTGTTTCGCGTGGACACGAGGCTGCGGCCCTTCGGCAGCGCCGGCCCGCTGGCCATGAGCTTCGACGCCATGGAGGGCTACTACCATGCCCAGGCCCGGGAATGGGAGCGCTACGCCATGACCAAGGCCCGGATCGTGGCGGGGCCGCCGGGGCCGGCGGCGGAGCTGATGGCGATGCTGCGCCCCTTCGTCTACCGGCGCTATCTGGATTTCGGCGCCATCGAGTCACTGCGCTCGCTCAAGGTGATGATCGCACGCGAGCTCAAGCGCAAGGGCATGGAGCACAACATCAAGCTCGGCCCCGGGGGCATCCGCGAGATCGAGTTCATCGGCCAGTCCTTCCAGCTGATCCGCGGCGGGCGTGACCCGGAACTGCGCGTCCCGGCCATTCAGCCGGTGCTGCAATTGTTGGGCGAGAAGGATCTGCTCAGCGCCGGCGACGTGGACGTGCTGACCTCGGCGTACCGGTTCCTGCGGCTCACCGAGAATCGTCTCCAGGCCTGGCAGGACCGCCAAACGCACGTGCTGCCGGAAAAGCCCGAAGCCCGGCAACGACTCGCCCACAGCATGGGCTACGGCGACTGGTCCACCTTCCTGGCGGCGCTGGATGCTCACCGCGGGCGCGTCCAGCGCTGCTTCGAGGCCATTTTCGCCGAGCCCGGCGGCGGCGAGCATCCCCTGGCCACGCTCTGGAGCCGGCACCCGGACCCGGCCGCAATGGAACGCCTCCTGGCCGAGCATGGCTTTCGGGATGCGGCGGCGGCCGCGGCGGCCATCGCCGGCTTCCGCGACACCGCCACCCGCCGTGGCCTGAGCGCCCGCGCCGCCGAGCACCTGGATCATGTCATACCCGCCCTGCTCGCCGCCGTCACCGCGAGCGACGACCCGGATCTGGCCCTGCCGCGGGTGCTGCGGGTGCTGGAGTCGGTGCTGGGGCGGACGGCTTATCTGGCGCTGCTCGCGGAGCACCAGGACGTACTGCGTCAACTGGTGGTGCTGAGCGCAAAGAGTCCCTGGTTTGCGGAGCGCACCGCCAAACAGCCCTTGCTGCTCGATGAGCTGCTGGACCCGCGCCGGCTCTACGAGCCGCTGCGCCGCGCAGAACTGGAGCAAGAACTGGATGATCTGCTCAGCACCGTCGGCGATGACGACCTGGAACAGCGCATGGAGCGTTTGCGCCAGTTCGTGCAGGGCAACAAGCTGCGCACCGCGGCGGCGGACATCAGCGGCCTCATCCCGCTGATGGTGGTGAGCGACTACCTCACGGAGATCGCCGAGGTGGCCACCGAGCGCAGCCTCGCCATCGCCTTTTGCGATCTCGCAAAGCGCTATGGGCTGCCGCCGGGCACCGAGCTGACCCAGCCCGGCCTGCTGGTGCTGGGCTACGGCAAGCTCGGTGGCATCGAGCTTGGCTACAACTCGGATCTGGATCTGGTCTTCCTCTACGATGAGGCGCTGACCACAGAGAGCACTGCGCCCACGGCGGCGAACCAGCGCAGCGTCAGCGGCAGTCAGTTCTATGTCCGGCTGGCGCAGCGCGTCATCCATATCATGACCACGCCGACATACTCCGGCGTGCTCTACGAGATCGATACCCGCCTGCGGCCCGATGGCGACAAGGGCATGATCGCCCGCACCCTGGCCTCCTTCGCCAACTATCAGCGCGAAGAGGCCTGGACCTGGGAGCACCAGGCGCTGGTGCGCGCCCGGCCGGTGGCCGGTGACGCCAGGCTCGCCGAGCGCTTTCGGCAGGTTCGTGCCGATATCCTGCAACTGCCGCGGGAGCCTGAGGAAGTACGCACCCGCATCCGCGACATGCGCGCGAAGATGCGCGCGGCGCTGGACAAGAGCCGGCGGGGGGATTTCGACCTCAAGCAGGGCCGCGGCGGTATTGCCGATATCGAATTCATTGTTCAATATGCGGTACTGCGCTGGGCCGCTGCGCACCCGGAGCTCACGGTCTGGACCGACAACGTGCGGCTGCTCGAGACCCTGGACCGGCTCGCATTGCTGCCGGGTCACGCTGCGCAGGACCTCACCGACGCCTACAAGGCCTTGCGCGCCGCCTACCATCGCAATGCCCTTCAGGATTCGCCCGGGCTGGTGCCCGATGCCGAGCTCGCCGCCGAGCGCGAGGCCGTCACCCGGCTCTGGCAGCAGCTGATGGACTGAAGCGCTCAAGCATGTCGAGGTGCGAGCCCCCGGCGGACGCCCTGCACGGTCCTCGCCAGCCGATGCCGGCAAGCGTCGTCAGCCGGGCCTGATGGCGCCCCGAGCGCTGTATAACCTGTCCCAACGGAGAACGATCATGAGCATGGCCGACCGCGACGGCGTGATCTGGCACGACGGCGAGCTGGTGCCCTGGCGCGATGCCAACACCCACGTGCTGACGCACACGCTGCACTACGGCATGGGCGTCTTCGAAGGCGTACGCGCNTATGCCACCGAGCGCGGTGCGGCCATTTTCCGGCTTCAGGATCACACCAAGCGACTGTTCAACTCGGCGCATATCCTGGGCATGCAACCGCCCTACGACGTCGAGACGCTGATTGCGGCCCAACTGGCGGCGGTGCGCGAGAATGGGCTCGAATCCGCCTACATCCGGCCGATGCTGTACTACGGCCCGGAGGGCATGGGGCTACGTGCGGACAACCTGCGGGTGCACTGCGTCGTCGCCGCCTGGCACTGGGGCAGCTACCTGGGCGAGGAGAACATCAGGCACGGCATCCGCATCAAGGTGTCGTCCTTCACCCGCCACCATGTGAACATCACCATGTGCCGCGCCAAGGCCAACGGCAACTACATGAACTCCATGCTGGCCTTGCAGGAAGCCATTCGCGACGGCTACGACGAGGCGCTGCTGCTGGACTCGGAAGGCTATGTCATGGAGGGCAGCGGCGAGAACGTGTTCGTCGTCCGCGACGGGGTCATCTACACGCCGGACCTCACCTCCGCCCTGGACGGTATCACGCGCAAAACGGTCATGGCTCTGGCGGCGGACATGGGCCTGCAGGTGATCGAGAAGCGACTCACCCGGGACGAGGTCTACATCGCCGACGAGGCCTTCTTCACCGGCACCGCCGCCGAGGTGACACCCATCCGCGAAGTGGACGGACGTGCCATCGGCAGTGGTACCCGCGGCCCCATCACCGAGCGGCTGCAGACCAAGTACTTCGACGTGGTGCATGGCAGAAGCCCCGAACACCTGCACTGGCTGACCCAGGTCTGAGAGGTACCCGTCACACCTGGATTATCGGTTGTCGCAGGTTGAAGCCTGCGCCGGCAATCGACGAATGCCGGGGATACGCCGTCGCCCCGCACGCACGCCATAATACCCACAAGGAGCCCCATCCATGCTGAAGTCGCGACGCGAGCGTCCCGCCAAGCCCGCGAGCCCGCCGCCAGCCGCCGAGCCGTCGGTGCGTGTCGTCACACGCAAGGATCTGCCGCTGTCCTGCCCCATGCCGGATGCACCGGTCTGGAACATGCACCCGCGTGTCTACCTGCCCATCGAGGACGACCCGAGCCACGAGGCCACCTGCCCGTACTGCGGGGCGCAGTACCGATTGAGTGACGACTGACCAGGGGCGAGCTTGGGAGACGTCCTTGCCGGCGGCACCCACACGCTTCCCCGAAACGCGTCACCCGAAACCCTGACCCATGACCGCCGCCGACGCCACCCCGACCCACGACTTCGCGTCCTACGACCTGGCTGAGCCGCTGCTGCGCGGCATCGCCAAGGCCGGCTTCGCGGCACCGACCCCGGTGCAGGCGGCGGTGATTCCGACGGTGCTTTCGGGGCGCGATCTGATGGCGGCCGCCGCCACCGGCTCCGGCAAGACCGCGGCTTTCCTGCTGCCGGTCATGCAGCGACTGCTGGCATCGCCGGCGCCGCGCACCGGTACCCGGGCGCTGGTGCTGGTGCCGACCCGGGAGCTGGCCTATCAGGTGCTGGATCATTTCCACCGCATCGGCAGCTACACGCAGCTCACGGCCGCCGCCATCGTCGGCGGCGACCCGCGCGGCCACCAAGTGAACGCCCTGAGGCGTAATCCGGAAATCCTCATGGCCACGCCGGGGCGCTTCCTGGAGCACCTGGAGACGGGCGAGGCGGACCTCACCGATCTCGGCTTCCTGGTGCTCGATGAGGCGGACCGTATGCTGGACCTGGGGCTCGCCGAGGACGTGTTTGCCATCCTCGCCCGGGCGCCCGCCGCGCGCCAGTCCATGCTCTTCTCGGCGACACTGCACCGCCGCGGGGTGCCCGCAGTGGCGGCGCACCTGCTGCGGGATCCCCTCACCATCACACTGGACCATCACCGCAACGCCCACCCCGACATCGACCACCAGGCGATCCTCGCCGACGACCGGGCGCACAAGGCGCGGCTGCTGCACCAGCTGCTGTCGGCGACGGACTACGCGCGTGCGCTGGTGTTCACCAATACGCGCGCCGGCGCCGAGGCGGCGGGGGCGCAGCTCGCGGCCTCGGATATCCGCTGCGCCGTGCTGCACGGCGAGCTGGACCAGCGCGAGCGCCGACGGGTCATGGGCTTGTTCCGCGCCGGTACGGTGGCGGTGCTGGTGGCGAGCGACGTCGCCGCCCGCGGGCTCGACGTGCCCGGCGTGGAGCTGGTGGT
>PR_CR_10_Liq_1_inCRDRAFT_1001060_pt1 | contig 16102 bp, 5 predicted proteins | sample PRCRCaboRojoPR_3_FD_10241 | JGI IMG/M metagenome (IMG submission 10241)
CTTCATCGCCGAGCCCGGCCCCAACGGCGGGCGCGTCAACATCGGCGCCTACGGCAACACGGCCGAGGCCGCGCCCAGTGCCGCCGGCGAGCTGGTGCAGATCCTCACGCCGAACGGCCTGGAGAAGATCGAGCAGGGTCAGACGCTCAGGATCGACTGGCAGAGCAGCGGCCTGTGGGCTGAGCAGCCCATTCTGCTCATGAACGCCGGCGGCGGCGCCACTGACGGCGGTGTCGCGGGCTGGTGGGTCGCCGACGACTATGCCGAGGGCGGCAACAGCACCGCCAGAAGCGACAGCATCGACATCAGCGGTGTCACCGACGCGGCGCCCGAGTCCGTGTACCGGAGCTACCGCTACGCCGCCAACGGCGTCGGCAACGGCTTCGGCTACCGGCTGCCGGTGGCCGACGGCGACTACCGGCTGCGCCTGCACTTCTACGAGCCCTTCTACGGTGCCGGCACCCGCAGCTTCGACGTGGCGCTTCAGGGCAGCGTGGTGGATGCGGCGCTGGACATCAGCGACCTCGCCGGCGGACAGGACCGGGCGCTGACGCGCAGCTACGACGTGACGGCCGCCGCCGGCGGCGGCATCGCACTGACGCTGACCAACCTCACCAGCACGCCCGCCATCCTGAGCGCCATGGAGCTGATCGCGCTCAACCCGGGCGCCGGTGCGGACCCGCTCGCCACGCTGTCCATCTCCACCGACGGCGGCGGCAGCTGGAGCCCCGTCGCGACGGATCTGGCCTTCGACCGCTTCGGCGGCGGCCGCTTCGACTGGACGGTGGACGCCGCAGAGACCGACAACGCCCTGATCCGCATCGAGACGCAGGGCGGGGCGCTGTCGGATGTCTCAGACGCGCCCTTCCTCATCACCAACACGGGCACCGACTACTACATCAACGTCCCGGACGATGCGGACCTGACGGACAACGAGTACACGACGGTGGCCGGCGACAACGCCAATTCCGGCAAGCGCCCGGATGCGCCCATGGCGAGCCTGGCGGCACTGCTGCGGGCCTATGACCTGGGCCCCGGCGACACCGTCCACATCGACACCGGCACCTATCGGCTGAACAGCGACATCGTCATCGACGCCGCCGACGCGGGCCTGGTGCTGCAAGGCCCGCAGCAGCCGGGCAACACGGCGACGCTGGACCGCGGCAACACCACCAACGGCGCCGATGTCATCGAGCTGGTGGACGCCGATGGGACGCAGCTCAACGACCTCACCCTCACCGGGGGCTATCGGGGTCTCTTCGCCGGCACGACCTCGGACAGCGACGACATCGTGCTGCGGCGCGTGGAGGCCACCGGCAACACGAACACCGGTATCCAGATCAGCAGGAGCAACGAACGCCCGGCGCTGTACGATCTGAACCTGCACGCCAACGGCGACTATGGCCTGCGCGCAGGCGCCGACGGGCTGCTGCTTCAGGGCGGTCAGTTCCATGACAACGCCGACTATGGCGTGACCCTATCCGGCGACAACGCCCAGGTGGACGGCGTGGCCGTCTTCGGTAATCGCGGCAGCTACGGGCTCTCCGTGAACGGCAGCGGCAGCGTCGTCACCGACAGCGACGTCTACGACAACACCAACACCGGCCTCAACCTCGGCACCGGTGTGAGCGCCACCGGCAACCGGATCTGGGGCCATACGGGCAGCAACGACTACGGCATCCGCACGGCCGGATCGCTGGTGCAGGACAACGAGGTCTGGGGCAACTATCACGGCGTCTACGCCAGCACCAACGCCGAGGTTCTGGGCAACCGGGTCCACGACAACCTCGGCATCGGCATCGTCAACGCCGGCAGCGACGGCGAGATCCGCGGCAACCGGGTCCATGCCAACAACGTCGGCATCCGCAGCGACATCTACTTCGCCTGGGACAGCGACATCGCCAACAACGTCGTCTTCGGCAACACGAGCCGCGGCATCGATGTCTTCGACGGCACCAACCAGCGGGTCATCAACAATACCGTGGTCCAGTCCGGCGGCATCGCCCTCTATGTCGCCGACAGCGCCGACACGGCCATCCTGACCAACAACATCGTCCGCATCACCGACGGCGTCGGCATCCAGGTGACCGCGGACAGCCAGCACGGGTTCACCAGCAATTACAACCTGCTGGATCTCAACGGCAGCGCGGTGCTCGGGCACTGGCAGGGAGTGGACTATGCCGACCGGGCCAGCTGGCTCTATGCCACGGGTCAGGACCAGGACAGCAGCACGCCTGCGCCCGGTGCACTCCAGTTCGTCGACACCGCGGCCGACGATTACCGGCTCGCCCCCGGCTCCGCCGGCATCGACGGCGGCGCCCCGGACAGCCTGTACTTCGCGGAGCCGGCCCCGAACGGCGGGCGCATCAACCAGGGCGCCTACGGCAACACCGCAGACGCGGCGCTGAGCGCGGCTGCGACGCAGATGCACCTGATCACGCCCAACGGGCTCGACAAGCTGGAGCAGGGCCAGTCCGTCGCCGTGGAATGGACCAGCAGCGGCCTGCTTGCGGCGCAGACCACGGCGCCGCTGAACCTGGGCGGCGGCGCGGTCGACGGCGGGGCGCTCGGCTTCTGGCAGGCCGGGCGTGACTACGCCCGTGGCGGCAATACCAGCTCCACCAACAATGCCATCGACACCAGTGCTGTCGCTGTCCCCGCGCCGGAGGCGGTCTACCGCAGCTGGCGCGAGGCGGCCTGGGGCATCGGCAACAGCATCGCCGTTACCATCCCCGTCCTCGACGGGGACTACCGCATCCGGCTGCACTTCGTGGAGACGTCTTATGGCACCGCCGGCTCCCGGGTGTTCGACGTCGAGCTGCAGGGCGCGGTGGCGGAAGCCGGCTTGGACATTGTCGCCGAGACCGGCGCCCGCGACCGGGCGCTGACGCGAAGCTACGACGTCAGCGCCGTGGACGGTGGCGGCATCGACCTGCGATTGGTGAGCCAAACCAATCCTGGGGCACGGCTCAGCGCCGTGGAAGTCATCGCCCTGAACCCGTCCGGCGCGGCGGACCCGCGCGCCACCGTCGCGGTCTCCACCGACGCCGGCACCAGCTGGTCGCCGGTGGCCGCCGGTGTCAGCTTCGACCGCTTCGGCCGCGGCCGGGTGGACTGGAGCGTCGATGCGCCCTTGAGTGACCAGGCGCTGCTGCGGGTCACCGCCAACACGGCCGACAGCCCAAGCGACAGCTCGGACGCCGCCTTCACCATCGCCAACGCCGGCACCGACTACTACGTCAACATCGCGGGCGACGCAGACCTGTCCGACAACGAGTACACCACGGCACCCGGCGACGATGCCGAGAGCGGCAAAACGCCGGATGCGCCCATGGCCAATCTCGCGGCGCTGCTGCGTGCGTACGATCTGGACCCGGGCGATACCGTGCACATCGACACCGGTACCTATGTGCTGCCCACGGACGCCTGGATCACCGCCCAGGATGCGGGCGTCACCCTCCAGGGGCCGCAGCAGCAAGGCCACAGGGCCACGCTCGACCGCGGCAACACCGGCAACGGCTTCGAGACCATCGAGCTGATCGACGCCGACGGCAGCACCATCCAGGACCTGGTTATCACCGGTGGCTATCGCGGCATCTACGCCGGCACCGGCGCCGACGCCGACAGCGTGGTGCTGCGGCGGGTGGAGGTGCACGGCATCGACCGCAGCGGCATCGAATTCGCCTCCGGCAACGATGATGCCCGCTTCGAGGACCTGGTGGTCCGCGACAACGGTGATTACGGCCTCTACAGTCTTGCCAACCGCACCACGGTCATCGGCGGGCAGTTCCACGACAACGCCGACTACGGCATCTACACCACNGGCAGCGACAGCCGGGTGGAGGGTGCNGAGATCTTCGCCAACCGGGGCAGCTACGGGCTGGCGATGAACGGCGGCGGCAGCGTTGCCACCGGCAATGTCGTGCATGACAACGAGAACGACGGCATCAACGCCGGGGGCAGCGTCTCGATCGTCGGCAACCGCGTCTACGGCCACGACGGCAGCGGCGACTACGGCATCCGTGCCGGCGCCTCCCTGGTGCAGGACAACGATGTCTACGGCAACACCAATGGCATATTAGCCGGCACCAACGCCGACATTGTCGGCAACCGGGTCTATGCCAACACGGGCATCGGCATCTACGGCAACGGCAGCGACATGGAGCTGCGCCGCAACATCGCCTATTCCAACGCCGTCGGCATCCGCAGCGACATCTACTTCGCCTGGGACGGCGACATCGCCAACAACCTGGTTTACGCCAACACCGAAACCGGCATCGACGTACTGGACGGCAACAACCAGCGCGTGGTGAGCAACACTGTGCTTCAGCCCGTGGGCGATGCGGTGCGGGTGCGCGACGGCGCCGACAACGTGCTGCTCGCCAACAATGTGCTGGCCGCCAACGAGGGCACGCTGGTGCATGTCGCCAGCGACGCCACCAACGGCTTCACGTCCCGCTACAACCTGTTCCACCGCGGTGAGCTGGGGCTTGCGGACCTGGGCATCTGGGCCGACACGCAACAGATGCTGCTCGCCGACTGGCAGGCCGCGAGCGGGCAGGATGCCGCGCCCTTCAGCGCGGAGGACGACCCGCTGTTCCTGGACATCGACGGCGCCGACAACATCTTCGGCGGACCGGGCGTGGCCGAGGGCAGCGGTGCCGACGACAACTTCGGCCTGGACCGCTTTTCGCCGGCCATCGACAGCGCCGATGCCTATGTCGCACCGGGCCAGGACCTGTTCGAGCGCCCGCGCCACGACGACCCCACCACGCCGAACACCGGCGACGGGCTGGACCTGTTCGTCGAGAGCGACGTGGCGGCGGGCTTCGACCCCGCCGGCGGCGTCGCCCAGAACTGGCGCTCCAGCGGCTGGCGCTGGGAGTACGATCTGCCCTTCGGCTTCGACTTCTACGGCAGCGTCTACAACGCCGTCTGGGTGAGCAGCGAGGGCTTCCTTCAGTTCGGCTCCCCGGACAACGCCAACGACGGCGGCAACAGCATCGAAGCGCTGACGCAACAGGTACGCATCGCCCCGCTCTGGGACAACCTGCGCACCGACCGCAGCGGCGACGACATCTTCATCGACGAGTCCACGCCGGGGCAGGTGACCATCCGCTGGGCCGCCGAGCTTCAGGACACCGGCGGCGAAGTCAACTTCTCCGTCACCCTGTTCGCCGACGGCACCTTCCGCTTCGACTACGGCGCCAGCAACGACGGCCTCACGCCGACGGTGGGCATCTCCGCCGGCAACGGCGACACCTTCGTCATCTCTGACCACAGCGGCGCCGCCAGCCTGGCCTCCGCCCAGAGCAAGGCCTGGGCGCCGACGCCGGGGCTGGTGTACTTCGACAAGGGCGCCTTCGAGTTCCAGGGGGACTCCGGCGATGTGACGCCGCCGCAGGTGACGACCGTCAGCCCGCTGCCCGCCGACGGCGGCACCACAGACCTCGCCTTCACCAGCATCCAGGTGGACTTCAGCGAGTCCCTGGACCTGGTCTCGGCCCGCAGCCCGGCCAACTACCGCCTGGTGGGGGCGGGTGCCGACGGCATCCTGGACACCGTGGACGACCTGACCATCGACCTGGCGCCGGCCTACTCCTTCCCGGAGACCAATCTGGTGCTGGACCTGGCGGACGGCGTGCTGGCGGATGGGCTGTATCGGCTGACCCTGTCCGGCACGCTCGCCATCTACGACACCGCCGGCCTGCCGCTGGACGGCGACGGCGACGGCAGCGGCGGCGACGACTATGTGCACCTGTTCAGCATCGACCGCAGCGCCAACCAGGACCCGGTGGCGGACGCCCAGACAGTGAGTGTTGACGAAGACGGCAGTATCCTCATCACGCTGACGGGCGACGACCCGGATGGTGACGCGCTGCGCTTCGGCATCCTGTCCTCGCCGGCGCACGGCACCCTCTCCGCGCTGGACCCGGTGACGCGCCAGGTCACCTACACACCCGACGCAGACTTCAACGGCAGCGACAGCTTCGGCTTCCAGGTGGACGACGGCCGCACCGGCACCGGGGATGCGCTCATCACCATCGATGTGCGGCCGGTGAACGACGCACCGGCGGCGCTGGACCAGACCACCTCCGTGCCCCAGGACGCCCCGCAGGTGATCGTGCTGTCCGGCACCGACCTGGAGACGGCGGCCTCGGCGTTGACCTACACCATCCTGGACGCACCGGCCCAGGGCTCGCTCACGCCGGTGGCGGGGCAGCCCAACGCCTTCACCTATGATCCGGTGGACGGGTACATCGGCGCCGACAGCTTCAGCTTCACGGTCACCGACGGCGGCGACCCGGACGGCACACCCGACAACCAGCGCACCAGCCCCGCGGCGACGGTGACCCTGGACGTGGTCAAGCGCAACCTGGCGCCGGTACTCATGGACCCGGGCCCCGTCAGCGTCGATGAATACGCGAGCCTGACGCTGGATCTTGCGGCCAATGACCCGAACCCGTCCGACACCCTCAGCTTCAGCCTGGTGAGCGGTCCGGCGGGTGCCGCCATCGACCCCGACAGCGGTCGCCTCACCTGGACCGCCGGCGACGGGCCGGACACCGCGCGCTTTACGGTGCGGGCCACCGACGACGACGACACACCGCTCAGTGCCGATCTCAGCTTCGACGTGACCGTGACCAACGTCGCGCCGACCATCGCCCTGACCGGTGCTGCGAGCGTCGCGGAGGGCGCGACCTATGCGCTGACCCTCGGCGCTGTCACCGACCCCGGTGATGACACGGTGAGCACCTACCGCGTGGACTGGGGCGACGGCAGCGTCGAGGACTTCGGCAGCGCCGGCGAGGTGACGCACGTCTACAGCGACGGCGACGCCAACCGGCAGATCAGCGTCACGCTCATCGACGAGGATGGCAGCCATGCCGATGCCGGCACGCTCGATGTCGCCGTGACCAATGTCGCCCCCACCATCGCGCTGTCGGGTGCGGCGAGCGTGGAAGAGGGCGCAGAGTACGCGCTGACCCTCGGTGCCGTCACCGATCCCGGCGACGACACGGTAAGCACCTACCGCGTGGACTGGGGCGACGGCAGCGTCGAGGACTTCGGCAGCGCCGGCGAGGTAACGCACGTCTACAGCGACGGCGACGCCAACCGCCGGATCAGCGTCACGCTCATCGACGAGGACGGCAGCCATGCCGACGCGGGCACGCTCGATGTCGCCGTCACCGATGTTGCGCCGACTATTGCCCTGTCCGGTGCTGCGACCGTGGCGGAAGGCGCGACCTATGCGCTGACCCTCGGCGCCGTCACCGATCCCGGTGATGACACGGTCAGCATCTACCGCGTGGACTGGGGCGACGGCAGCGTCCAGGACTTCGGTGCCGCCGGCGCGGTGACCCATGTCTACAGCGACGGCGACGCCAACCGGCAGATCAGTGTCACGCTCATCGACGAGGACGGCAGCCATGCCGACGCCGGCGCGCTGGATGTGGCCGTCACCAACGTCGCACCCACCATCGCCCTGAGCGGCCCGGACACTGTCGCCGCCGGTGCCACCTATGCGCTCACCCTGGGTGCGGTCACCGACCCGGGCGACGACACGGTAAGCACCTACCGCGTGGATTGGGGCGACGGCAACGTCTCGGACTTCGCCAGCGCCGGCGTCAGGCAGCACATCTACGCCGACGGCGATGTCACCCGCCGGATCAGCGTCACCCTGGTGGACGAGGACGGCACCCACGCCGATGCCGGCACCCGCAGCGTCGATGTCGGCTTCACGCCGCCCAGCATCGCCCTGGACGGCGCGGTCTCAGTGGACGAGGGCGCCGTCTACGCGCTGACCCTGGGCCCCGTCAGCAATGCCGGCCCGGACCCCATCCAGACCTATCGGGTGCATTGGGGCGACGGCACCAGCAGCGACTACGCCGGCACCGGGGTCGTGCAGCACACCTATGCCGACGGCGCTGCCGTCTACGACATCAGCGTCGACCTCATCGACGCGACCCGCACCTACGCCGACGCCGGCAGCCTGTCGGTGACGGTCGACAATGTGGCGCCCACCATCGCCCTGTCCGGTGCCGCGAGCGTGGCAGAGGGCGCAGCGTATTCGCTGACCCTCGGCCCCGTCACCGATCCCGGCGACGACACGGTGAGCACCTACCGCGTGGACTGGGGCGACGGCAGCGTCGAGGACTTCGGCGCCGCCGGCGAGGTAACGCACGTTTACAGCGACGGCGACGCCAACCGGCAGATCAGTGTCACGCTCATCGACGAGGACGGCAGCCATGCTGACGCCGGCACGCTCGATGTCGCCGTCACCGATGTTGCGCCGACTATTGCCCTGTCCGGTGCCGCGACCGTGGCAGAGGGCGCAGAGTACGCGCTGACCCTCGGCGCCGTCACCGATCCCGGCGACGACACGGTCAGCACCTACCGCGTGGACTGGGGCGACGGCAGCGTCGAGGACTTCGGCAGCGCCGGCGAGGTGACGCACGTCTACAGCGACGGCGACGCCAACCGCCGGATCAGCGTCACGCTCCTCGACGAGGATGGCGAGCACGACGACGCCGGCACGCTCGATGTGGCCGTCACCAACGTCGCACCCACCATCGACGGCCTGACCGTCACGCCCATCGTCGACGAGGGCGGCACAGCAACGCTCACCGGCAGCATCGTCGACCCCGGCAGTCAGGATGCCTTCACGCTGGACGTGGACTGGGGCGACGGCACCATCGAGCGGTTCACTTATGCCGCCGGCACCGCGGCATTCAGCGAAACCCATGTCTACGCAGACGATCCGGCCGGCACGCCGGACAGCGTCCAGGTGCAGGTGACGCTCACGGACAGCGACGGCGCCGGCGACAGCCAGAGCACGGCGCTCAGGGTGCGCAACCTGATCCCGCAGCTCGGCGACCTCGCGGTGACGCCGGCGGAGGAGGGGCAGTCGAGCACCCTCACCGGCACCATCGCTGACGCCGGCGCGGACGACGGCTTCACGCTGCTGGTGGAGTGGGGCGACGGCAGCTCGGACCTGTTCAGCTACGCCGCCGGCACCGCCGCCTTCAGCGAGCGCCACGCCTACGCCGACGACGGCGACTACGATGTCACCCTGACCCTCACCGACACGGACCTCGGCCAGAGCCGGGAGACGGTGAGTGCGACGGTGGCCAACACGGCGCCGACGCTCACCATCAGCGGCGCCCCGGACACCACCACAGGCCAGCCCTACACGCTGAGCCTGTCCAGCTTCGACCCGGGCGACGACACCATCACCGGCTGGGCCATCGACTGGGGCGACGGCTCGGCCGTCCAGATGGTCGTTGGCGATCCGGATGCGGTGGCGCACGTCTTCGACGCCGCCGGCGACTGGACCATCCTCGCCGCCGCCATGGACGAGGACGGCCAGTTCGCCGCCAATCCCCTGGCGGTGACCGTCAGCGCCGCGGCGCCGGACTGGTTGGAAGTCGATCAGCTGGTGGTCACCGCCTCGGGCGTCCGCCTCGCCTTCAGCGATGCCTTCGACCCCGCCGCGCTGAACCTCTACGAGACCCGCGCCGGCGGCGAGGGCGCCGCGGATCTCAGGTTGGTGGGCCGCAGCACCGGGCCGGTGCAGGGCAGCTTGATCCTGGACCCCGCCGACGGCCTGCTCCAGTTCGTCAAGACCGGCGGCCCGTTGTTGCCCGACACCTATGACCTGTGGCTGCGCGGCGGCCCGGCCGGTGTCATGGACACCAGCGGCAACGCCCTGGACGGCGATGCGGACGGCGTCGCCGGCGGCCATTACGCCGCCAGCTTCAGCGTCGCGCCCACCACGGGCGCCACGCTCAGCCTGCCGGACATCGCCCGCGGGCCGGGGCAGGGCATCGACATCCCGGCCACCGGTGCCGGGCTGCCGCTGCGCATCGACGCCGCCGCCGGGCTCCAGCGGGCCGTCTTCCGCATCGACTACGACCCGGCGCTGCTCCGCATCGACGGCGCCGCGCTGGCCGCCGGACTGCCGGCGGGCGCCGGCCTGGCCTTCGGCGGTGAGCCCGGCGCCCGCACCCTGGAGCTCACGGGTCTCGGCGGCCTGCCCGCCGGCGCCCGCGAGCTGGTGGTGCTCGATGCCAGCGTGCCGGACGACGCCCCCTACATGGCCCAGCAGGCGGTGCACATCAGCGCGGTCACGCTGGAAGACACCGCGGGCAACGCACTCGCCGGCCGCGGCGAGGAGGCCATCCAGCTGGTGGGCTACCTCGGCGATATGAACGGCGACGGCCGCTATACGCCGGCGGATGTCCAGGCGCTGCTCGACCACATGGTGGGTCTGGACCGGGGCATCGCCGCCAACAACCGCGCGGACCCGAGGCTGCTCGGGGACATCAATGCCGACGGCGATGTCAGCATCATCGACGGCATGCTGCTGCTGCGGGAGGTGTTTGCGCAGATCCTCGGCAACCCGGCCCTGGACCGGCCGGAGATCCCGGACCGGCCGACGGGCATCGCCCTGAGCCATGGCGGCGGCGATGGTGACCTGAGCCGCCACCACGGCGGCGCCGATGCCCCCGCAGCGGGTACGGCGCTCCCCGCCGCCACCACCAGCAGTGACGCGCCGGCGGCTGAGGTCGGCACACGGTCTCTCACGGACATCTCCGCCACCGCATCACCCGGGCCGGAGCAGAGCAGCCTGCAGCTGCGCCTGAAGCGGCTCAAAGGTGAGCTCGCGGACACGCGCGACCAGCAGCGCGAGCAGCTCATCGAGCGCCTGGATGCCCAGCGTGCGCAGCAGGAGGCTGTCGCCGCCGCAGCGGCGGCCGCGGAGCCCAAGACAGCGCAAAGCGACTGGCGCCGCGCCTTCGTCAGCGACTATCGCAGCCTGACGCCGGCGGCCGAGCCCAACCGCGACATCGCCATCCATGTCGAGGCCGAGCCACAGGACGCCGTGCGACAGCCGGCCTGACACACCGACAGGATTCCCAAGAGCACATCAACCAGCGAGACCATCTCATGCGCAAGCCCATGCCTCTGTTCCTCCTGGTGTTGCCACTGGCCCTCTGGGGCAGTGCCCAGGCAGCGCCGATCCTCAGCATTGCCGGCCCGACGACGGTCACCCAGGGCCAGAGCAACGTCGTCTACGACATCGACGTCGCCGACGACGGCGGCGGCATCGACATCGGCGGGGCCGATCTGTACGTGACCTACGACCCGAGTGTCTTCGCCTACGTGAGCGCCGCCGCCGGCAGCCTCATCGGCGGCGTCGACACTTTCAGCGCGAATGACCTCGGTACGGAGATCAATTTAAGCGTCGCCTCCCTGTTCGGCATCTCCAGTGCCGGCAATCTCGGGCAGATCACCTTCGACGTGCTGTCGGATGCACCGCTGCCGGGCACAAGCCTGACCTTCGACACGGGCCAGTCCAGCCTTCTCGACAGCGGGTTCCAGCCGGTGGTGCCGGACTACGCGGGACTCGACGTCGCCGTCACCGGCGCAGTGCCGGCGCCGGGCGCGGCGCTGCTGCTGCCGCTGGGATTGTTGGCGATGCGGGCGGCGCGGATGAAGGCCGTGGGGCAGAGCTGACGAGAGCCTCGGGGTTGGTCTTTTGGTCGATGTCTTGTGCACGGCTTGGAACGACGCGCGACGGCATGGGGCCCTGCCGTCGCTGCCCGCACCGGTCGCTGACCCTGCGCCGGGTGCGGGGCGCCCCGCTCAGGCCGGCCGCCCCGCCAGCAGTGCCTGCATGCCGGGTCGTCCCTCGCGCAGCGCGTGGCGGATGCGCACGCGGAAGGCGCGTGTCGTGAGGTCCTCCAGGGTGCCGCCGGCCTCGAAATGCTCCATCAGTACCTTGCCGGTGGCATAGCTCACCAGGCCCGCCAGCGTGGAGAGGGTGCCGGCGGCGCCCAGCGTCCCGAAGCCGGGCCACAGCTTGAGCCCGGAGAGCCCGAGCCCCGCCGCCAGCACCGGCAAGGCACCGGTCAGCAGGGAAGCGGCGATGCCCCGGTAGACCTGATCGAAGGGCAGCCCATAGTGGTCCGCCAGGCGCCCGATGAGATTGAGCTGGAGGTTGAACAGCAGGATGCCGTCGATGACCGGCAGTGGGGCCATGCTCAGCGTGCTGCCGAGGATGACATGGTCGCGAATGATGCTTTCCGCCTCCGCACGGGTGAGGCGCGCCTGCGCCACCGCCAGCCGCACCTCCGGGCTCAGCACGTGCCGGACACCGCCATCGGGCCCCCCGGGCTCAGTCGGTCCACTCACGGGATAACCTCCTGTAGGCCTTGCGGATCTGATCGGTGCGGTGGGTCGCCTCGGCCAGTGCCTCGGGCGACGGGTTGCGATGGGCGAGCTTGTCCGGGTGATGGCGGCTCAGCAGGGTCCGATAGGCGCGGGTGACCTCATCCCGCGGGGCATTGGCTGCCACGCCCAGCACCTTCGCCGCTTCACGCTTGGAGAGCCCGCCATCGCGCGGGGGCGTGCCGTGCCGTTGCGCCCCCCAGGCGGCCTCGAAGCGGCCCAGCCGACGCGGGCTGATGCCGAGGCGGGTCGCGAGATCGCGCAGCAGCATCCGCGCCGGCGCGGCCTCGTCGAGGTCCTCCACGAGCGGCATCAGCGCGGCGATCAAGGCCAGCGTAATGTCCGGTCGGCGCTGGAAGGTGCGACGGAACTGGCTCACGACGGCCGTCAGCGGAAAGTCCGCGCGCTGACCGTCGCGGAACAGCGCCGTCGCCCGCGCGCGCCCGGCGGCATCCAGTCCCGCGTCCGCCAGCAGCGCCTCCAGCAGCGCAGCCCGGCGTGCAGGCGGTCGCCCCGCTGCGCGCACCAGCGCGCCGGCCAGGCAGAACAGGGCCGTGCGCCTGCGCCAGAGGAGCCGCTCGCGCCGTTCAGGGTCCCGCACCGGCGCGTAGGCGCGGAGCAGTCCGCCCAGGTCGCGGTCCATCTGATGGCCGACGCCCACTGCGGCGAAGGCAGCGATGGGGCCGCCGATGAGTCCGGCGAGTCCCACCGCGAACAGCTTGCCCCACCAGAGCATCTGCGTCAGGCCGCCGGCGCTGCGGCCGCAGGCGAGGGCTCGCGGCGCGCGTCCAGGCGGGGCCGCACCAACAGCCCGGGCAGCAGCCGCAGCAGCAGCCCGAGACACAGGCCGCCGCCGCCGCCCAGCACCAGGGCCACGGCCGCGCCCAGCAGCTGTATGGGCAGGTCCTCCGCCACGGGTACGAACAAGAAGCCGTCGGGTCCCACCAGCGCCGGCGCCAGCGCCGCTGCGAGGCCGCCGATGGCGAAGGCCGCCGCCAGCTCCCGGCGGCCATCGCCACGCTCCAGGGCCCGGGCGATGAGCCCGTGCAGCAGCCCGACCAGGGCGCCGAAGATCAGGGGGACAGCCATGCCCGACGGCGCCGCACCCGCGGGCGCTGCAACGATGCCCGCGAGCAGGGCGGCCGTCACCGCCTCCAGCCGATCAGAGCCGGCGCGAAAGAGGGCGTAGAAGAGCGCGGCCGCCGCCAGTGCGCCGGCCGCGGCGGCCCAGCTCGCCAGCACCAGCGCGATGGCGTCGTCCGGCGCGGCGGCGAGCCGCGGCTCCAGCCAGCCGACCCAGATGAGCAGCACTGCCACCACCAGGAGCGCGGGCTCATGGCCGGTGTCGCCGGCGGACTTCTCCGGGGGTCGGACGACGCGCTCCCGGCCGAGACCCAGGGCGAGCCCGAGCGCGGCAGCACCGCCCACCAGCGCACTGCCCACCACCCCACCGGTATCGCTGAAACCGAGCCCGGCGAGCCAGCCGGCGCCCGGGCTGCCGGGCGCTGCGGCGGCACCGCTCCAGTGGCCGAACAGGGGCAGCAGCAATGCGCCGATGCCGAGGCCCAACAGCAGCCCGCCGGGGCCCGTGAGCCGGGTGCCGGCGGTCACCGCCGCGAGTGCGGCCATGGCCACCACCAGCGGGAGCTGTGCGAGCAGCGGCCCGGCGACGGCGGGGAGCGGGGCGTCCGGTGACAGGGCGAAGAGCTCCGGCAGGAAGCTGAAGGGCATGCCCATGATGCCGCCGAGGCTCGTCCCGTTACGGATGCCGATGCCCACCAGCGCGAAGCCGAGTATCGCGCCGACCAGCGCGAGCAGCAGACCGGCGGCCGACGGCCCGCCCAACGCGGAAGCCGACACCGAAGCCCGGCGCGCCCCCAGCGAGCGCCCCAGCGGATAGAGGAGGATGCCGGCGGGCAGCAGCAGGCCCAGCGCCAAGGGCAGCAGCGACATGCCCGTATCGGCCCGCTCGCCTGCGGCCTCCGGGGCGACTTCCCCCTGCGATTGCCCCTGCGCGGGTTCTGTCGTCGCCGGCCCTGTCGCCGCGGGCTGTGGTGCAGCCGCCTGACGCTGCAAGCGCGCGCTCAGTTCCGTCAGCGACTGCTGGATGTCGTCAATGCCCATCAAGGTCTCGTAGAGCTGCACCGAGTTGTCCTCGATGCGGGTCTCGTGCTTCTCCAGCAGTTCCTGGGCCTGTTCCAGCTGCTGGGACAGCGAGTCGAGCCGGAGTGCGATGGGGTCCATGCGCTTGAGCTCCGCATCCAGGCGCTCCGACTGCCCGGCGATCTCCTCCCGGTTGAGCTCCGCCTGCTCCTGCAGCGTCTTGATGCTCTGGTCCAGGCCGTCCAGCTGCTGGCGCAGTGCCGCCAGCACTGCCGCCGGCGACTCAGACTCGCCGTCGCCTGCGCTCTCCGTGGCAGCGTTGTCGGTGTCTGCGGCAGCGTCCTCAGCGTCCGCGGGCGCCTGAGCGAGCGCCATCGGGAGCGGCAGCAAAGCCGCCAGCAGCGCATAGGTCACGAGCGCTCGCGCCCGCAGCTTGTATCCCCCGTGACGGCGGCAGGCGGGCTGTCTCGCAGCGCAATCCGTCATTGTGACTTCTCCTGGGCGCGCCGCTTTTTCGGCGGTGGATCGGCGGCGAGCACGAACAGGAAGCCGAGCAGCGGTGTGAACAGAATCGATGACCAAAGGTATCCCCAATAGCCCCATTTGCGCCGGCGCCCGAGCAAGGCCACCAGCACCGCGGCGCTGAGGTAGATCCCGATTGCAAGTATGGTGTGTAGGGGGTGCATTATCCTAGAAGGAGCGGTTGGACGGTCGTCAGGGTGCGTCCCGCGGGGTGCCGGGCAAGGCACAACGACGAGGAATAGTTGTTCTATTCCGAGGAGTTGTAACGCTGCCAGGCGCCGCGCGGGGCGTGCCATGGCGGCCGTAGCGGCGTTCACCCGGATGGTGGCGCGAAAAGTACTTCCGACGTCCGCGAGGCTCAGGCATTTGCATGTGCTTTGAAGCGGTCAACTGCTCTTTCTAGGATTGTTGTCGTCGGGCTCAGTCGTTTGCGCCGGCTTCGGCCGCTGAAGCGCCAGCGTCGTCGGTGTCGACATCCGCGGCGGGCGACATGGGCGGCTGAGCGGCCGGGACACCGGGCTCGATCACACGGGAGACCAGGGTCAGCAGCCTGGGATCGGGCCGGATGCCGAGCTCCGCGAAGGCGTCCAGGTCCGCGCCCACCGCCGGCAGGTTGTTCAGCTTGCGATTGAGTGCATTCACCCGCAGGCCCCGCAGCACACCATTGAAGCGCAGTGCCACTTGCGGGTCGTCGAGATCGACGCCGGAGGGTATCAGCGCCAGGGTCAGGCCAAGGTCGGTGTCGAGGGTTTGTGTCAGGGCAAAGGCCGGCACGCCGAAGCGCCGCAGCGTCCGGTTCAGCCGCCGCACCAGCTCCGGGCGCAGGCCCGAGTCCGGTACCACGAGCAGCGTGTCGGTGCTGCGGGCCAGGCGGGTCCAGCAGCGCACCGCGGCCTGCTCCAGGGGGGCGGCCGCGGCGACTCCGGCCAGCTCCCGGCGGGTCAGCTCGACGGCGTTGAGCGGCTCCGCCGCAGGCGCATCGGGCGCCGGCAGCTCGCAGATGTCCACCTGGAAGTCGCGCGCTTCGCCCAGGGTGCGGGCGAGCCCCACTGCGGCGCTGCCGGCGCCCGTCTGCGGCGCCACCAGCCCGAGGCGCTCGAAGCCCAGGATCTCGTGCGCCAGCGTCAGCCAGATTCGGGCGCGCTCAGCGGCGCTGAGACGGGCGTCGGTGAGCGCCTCGAAATCGAGCTCGGCGTCGGCAGAGGGCTCGCCCGCTGCGCCTGCGGTGTCGGCGGGCGCCTGC
>PR_CR_10_Liq_1_inCRDRAFT_1001061_pt1 | contig 16097 bp, 16 predicted proteins | sample PRCRCaboRojoPR_3_FD_10241 | JGI IMG/M metagenome (IMG submission 10241)
CCCGCCGGTGCTTGTCCGACCCCCTCGGCAGGCGCAGGCGCTGTCTCTGCGGCTGGGGCACCGGGCGCTTCACCGGGTGCTTCACTCGGCGGCGCAGCCGCAGCGATGGTTGCCTGCTGCGGCTCTTGCCTCTGCGCCCGCACCTCCGCCTCACGGCGCTTGCGCGCCTCTTCCTCGGCGCGGCGGCGTGTCTCTTCTTCGGCGCGCAGGCGTTCCTGTTCCTCCTGCTCGGCCAGGCGGCGGGCGTCTTCTTCGGCCCGGCGGGCTTCCAGCTGGGTGCGGCGTCGCTGCTCGTCGGAGACACCGCGCTGCGGCTTGCGCTGGGGTGGTGGCGGTGGTTGTGGCACCGGCGCCGGCTTCGGCGCCGCCTCGGCGGGCGCCGGCGCCGTCTGGGGCTCGGGTGCCTTGGGCTCGTCGCGTCGCAGCTGCGTGCGCTTGCGCCGGACCTCCACCGAGACCGTCTTTTGCGTGCGCTGGGCGCCACCGCCGCGGCTGCTCAGCGTCGGTCGCGATGGGCGCGTCTGCGCACCGCGAGCGCGCGCATCCGGAGACTCGCGTCGGTGCACCGTCGCCTGACGCTTCGCCGGCTCTTCGGGCGCTTCTTTTTTCGCGTGACTGCGGCGCAGATAGTTCAGGAGCTGGAGCTTCTCCTGCTCCGTGATGGTGGCCTCGGCGGCGTCGGCCTGAATCCCGGCCTCATTCAGCTGGGCGAGCAGGCGCTCCACCGGGATGTTCACCGTGGTGGCAAGTTGTTTGACCGTTACATCGCTGCTCATAGACACCTCCGCAAGCTAGGCCTGTTCCGACTCGGCGAACCAGGGCTCGCGCGCGGTCATGATGAGTTGGGCGGCCCGTTCTTCGTCCATGCCTTCGATCTCCATCAGCTCGTCCACAGACTGTTCGGCAAGCTCCTCCATCGAGGCGATGCCGCGCCGCGCCAGGGCGTAGGCCAGTTCGTCATCCATACCCGTCATGCTGAGCAAATCCGTCGCCGGCTGGCCTTCGTCGTCGTCGGTGCCGGTGATGGCGCGCGTGAGCAGCACGTCCTTGGCACGCTGGCGCAGGATGGCGATGATCTCGTCATCGAACTCGGCGATTGACTGCAGTTCCGCCGTGGGCACATACGCCACTTCTTCGATGCTCGTGAAGCCCTCCTCGACGAGCACGAAGGCGACGTTCTCGTCGACTTGCAGCTGGTCCATGAACAGCGAGGCGATGCGCCGGGCCTCCTCCTCGCCCTTGGCGGCGGCGTCCTCCTCGCTCATGACGTTGAGCTCCCAGCCCGTGAGCTGGCTCGCCAGGCGCACGTTTTGGCCGCCGCGCCCGATGGCCTGGGAGAGATTGTCCTCCTTCACCGCCACATCCATGCTGCGGGCATCTTCGTCGATCACGATGGAGACCACATCCGCCGGCGACATGGCGTTGATGACGAATTGCGCCGGATTCTCATCCCACTGGATGATGTCCACGCGCTCGCCGTTGAGCTCGTTGGAGACCGCCTGCACGCGCGAGCCCCGCATACCGACGCAGGCGCCGACGGGATCGATGCGCGCATCCTTGGTGCGCACGGCGATCTTGGCGCGCAACCCGGGATCGCGTGCTGCGGCGAGGATCTCGATGGTGCCCTCGCCCACCTCCGGCACCTCCAGCTTGAACAGTTCGATCAGCAGCTGCGGCGCCGTTCGGCTGACGAAAAGCTGGGGGCCCTTCAGCTCGGAGCGTACCTCGTAGAGCAGACCGCGCAGCCGATCGTTGGGCCGCACGTTCTCGCGCGGGATCATTTGGTCCCGTGGTACCAGCGCCTCGGCGTTGCCACCCAGATCCAGGACGATGGTGCCGCGCTCGGCCTTCTTGACGATGCCCGTCACCAGCTCGCCCTGGCGGTGCTGGAACATCTCCACCACCTTGGCGCGCTCGGCCTCGCGCACCTTCTGCACGATGACCTGCTTGGCGGTTTGCGCAGCGATGCGCCCGAACAGGACGGATTCCACGGGCTCTTCGATGTAATCACCGAGGTCCAGCGCGGGCTCGAGCTCCTTCGCGGCGGACAGTGTGATCTGGCGCTCAGGCGCCTCGAGCGGCTCGCCGTCGGTGTCGGGGACGATTTCCCAGCGCCGGAAGGTTTCGTAGTCGCCGCTCTCGCGGTCGATGGCGACGCGCGCTTCGATGTCGCCGCCGTGCTTCTTGCGGGTGGCTGAGGCCAAAGCGGCCTCCATGGCTTCGAAGATGATCTCCTTGGGCACGTCCTTTTCGTTGGAGACTGCCTCCACCACCAGCAAAATGTCTTTACTCATAGTGTAAACCGGTAATCAGAATTCGGGCACGAGCCGCGCCGACTCAATCTGCGCGAAGGGCAGCGCAAGGCGCCCGCCCTCCGCGTCGAGCCACACCGTTTCGCCGTCGACGCCGGCGATGCGCCCATCGAATCGACGGCGTCCATCGAGCTTCTCGGCCAGCCGCACGCGGACCCGCGCGCCGGTGAAGCGCTGGAAGTGCTCGAGCGCGAACAGCGGTCGGTCGAGACCCGGCGAGGACACTTCCAGATCGTAGTGACCGGCGATGGGATCAGCGACGTCGAGGGCGCCGCTCAGCTGGTGGCTCACCGACTCGCAATCATCGAGCCCGATGCCGTCGGCATGGTCGATATAGACCCGAAGCACTGCGGCGGCGGCCTCGTGCTCGACGCCGACGCATTCGTAGCCCATGGGCTCCACCACGGAGCAGACGAGATCGCGGAGCTGAGATTGAACGCCTTTCATGCTGTGCCCGACGCCGTCGGGAAATACCTCTTAGCCTGCCGTGCAGGTGTCCGTGTGAGCGGCTGCCGGGCCCCATGGATCGATGGCATGCGCCGCCGCGACGTGCCGGTCGCCGCTGGCGTGACCGCCGGCCATTGACCACGCACGGCGTTTTGCGTTTCACCAGAAACAAAAAATGGGCCGGCGGCCCAATCGTTTGTGCCCGAACCTGTCGAGCAGGCGGTGTCAGCCTCCGCGAGCGGCGCAGACCAGCATCACCGCACCTTTGGCCGACCGTTGGCAATGCCTGTGGCGCTGCTCGGACGCGACCTGGGGGTCTGGTGCCCAAGCCGCGGAATAGTACCCCGACTCCGCACTTTCCGCAAGGTGCACGCCAACTTCAGCACATCCGCCGCTCGACCCGCCAGGCATGCGGGCCGGCTCGATCGACGCGACCACGCCGGCATCCTGAGCGCGCCGTCTGGACAGAGCGCATGGATTCCCGTGTAATCCGTGCCATGACGATCTCGTGCGTGCCAACCCCCGATGCCAGCCCCGACGCCGGGCGGGCAACACCCGCTGCGGTCGGCACGCAGGCCGACGCTGGCGAAGCCGCGCGGGAGCGCGCCCTGGCGCAGACCACGGCGCTGCTGGCCGCCGGCAGCACGCTCATCGCGCGACCCGTCCCGCGCCCACGGATCACTTTTGATCTGCGCGGCCGCTCGGCGGGCCAATTCCGGGTGGACGGCGGCGAGGCCAGTATTCGCTACAACTGCGCGTTGCTGGCACGCGAAGAGGCGCAGTTCCTGGCCCAGACGGTGCCGCACGAAGTTGCCCATTACCTGGCTTATCTGCGCTTCGGCTGCCACATCCGCCCGCACGGCCCGCAGTGGCAGCAGCTCATGCGCGCACTCGGCGCCGATCCCCGACGCTGCCACGATTTCGATGTCGCCGGGCTGACGACGAGACGCCTGCGGCGTCATCCGTATCACTGCCAGTGCGGCGAGCATGCACTCACGAGCATTCGCCACAACCGCATCCTGCGCGGTGCCCGCTATCGTTGCCGCGCCTGCGGTCAGGCGTTGCGCCCCGGGCGTGCACCCGCGGCGGCTACGGAAAGCTGACGCCGCCGCCCCCATCTAAGTCGACTCCGGGCCCGCCGAGGCCCCTCGCAACGCCGAGATACCGAGGCGCGAACAGGACACAAATCACCATGCTCAACAGCATTCGTACTTTTTTCAATACCCACCTGTCTCGTCCCAGCGAGCGCGCCCCCGAGGCCGCAGAGCAGGCCGTGCGCCGTGCGGCCGCAGCGCTGCTGCTCGAGATGACGCATATGTCGGAGGAGCCCCAGGCCATCGAGCGTGAAACGGTCATGTCCCTGGTGCGCGAGTGCTTCGGCATGACCTACTCCCAAGCCGAAGCCTTGCTGGGCTGCGCCGAGGCCGAGCGCAGCGCATCGACTGACTATTTCCAGTTCACCTCGCTGATCAACGAGCATTACGGGCCCGAGGACAAGGCGCGCCTGGTGTCTGCCTTATGGCAGGTCGCCTATGCCGACGAGCGTCTGGGCTGCTACGAAGAGTATTTAGTCCGCAAGCTCTCCGAGCTACTCTATGTGCCGCACAATGTTTTCATCCACGCCAAGCTCCAGGCCGAGCAAGCCGTGGCCGCCGGCGGGGGCTGAGCACGGCGCTCCGCCCTGACCCGGCGACCGGCAACCGGCGTCCCACCCCCGCATGCCCACTGACCAGGAGAGCAACATGAGCACCGACTCCAGCACGCTGCTACCACCACCACCGCCCGTCTTCGGCGAGCTCGAAAGGAACTGGGGCTGGCTGTTGCTGTTCGGTCTGGTCTCCATCGTGCTGGGCACACTCGGGCTTGGCATGACCTTTTTGCTGACCGAGTTCTCGGTGGTGTTCTTCGGTGTGCTCCTGGTGGTCGGCGGCGTGTTCCAGCTGCTGGATGCGATCAAGTGCCGCGGCTGGAAGAGCATCGCCTGGCATGTCCTCATCGCCCTGCTCTACGTGGGTACCGGCCTGCTGATGCTGCTGCAAACCGAGCTCGCCGCATTGTCGCTCACGCTGATCATCGCCTACGCCCTCATCGCCGTCGGCATCCTGCGGGCCGTCATGGCCTTTCAGGTGCGCCCGTCGAAGGGCTGGTGGTGGCCGCTGCTATCCGGCGTCGTCTCGGTGCTTTTGGGTGTGATGATCCTGCTTGAATGGCCACAGTCCGGACTCTGGGTCATCGGCCTCTTCATCGCCATCGAGCTGATCTTCAACGGCTGGGCCTATGTGTTCGTCGCGCTGGCGGCGCGCACGGCGGCCAAGGAGCGCAAGGCCCGGGGCTCGGTAACCGCCTGACCCGCGCCTGACCCGCGCCATCGCGTCGTGCCGTCTGTCTGAGTCCCACCCCTGCACCATGGCACGCCTGCCGGCGGAGTGGGAGCCGCAGTACGCGGTGTTGCTGACCTGGCCGCATCCGGCCACGGACTGGGCGGCGCAGATCGACGCGGTCGAGGCGGTTTACCTGCAGATCGCCGCCGCCATCACGGCCCGCCAGCGCCTGCTGGTCGTCTGCCACGACACCGATCACCGCCGGCACGTGCGCGCGCGCCTCGTCGCACACGGCATCGCCCCCGATGCGGCGGCGCTCGCCATCGCACCCAGCAACGACACCTGGACACGGGATCACGGCCCACTCACGGTCCTGGACAGCGCCGGCGGGGCGCGGCCGGTGGATTTCCGTTTCAACGGCTGGGGCGCCAAGTTCGCGGCCGACCTCGATGACCGCATCACAGGGCACCTGCACGCCGGCGGCTGGCTCGGGACGGCGCCGCTGATCACGAGCCGGCTCGTGCTGGAGGGCGGTGCCGTGGATACCAACGGCGCGGGCACGCTCCTGGCGGTCCGCCGTACGCTGCTGGACCCCGCACGCAATCCGGGCTGGCAGCAGGCGACGGTCGAGGCGGAGCTCGCGAGGACGCTCGGCATCCGCCGCTGTCTGTGGCTGGAACAGGGGCAGCTCGACGGCGACGACACCGACGGTCACATCGATACCCTGGCACGCTTTTGTGCGCCCGCCGTCATTTGCCATGTCACCGCCCACCCGAGCGCCTCTGCGACGGAGCGGGCCGCCCTCGCCGGGCTCCGCTCGGAACTGGCCGCGCTGCGCGGTGACGACGGCCGTCCCTACCAACTGGTGCCGCTACCGGCACCGGCGCCGCTCACGGATGCGCACGCGCGTGTGCTGGCCGCCAGCTACGCCAATTTCCTGATCATCAATGGCGCGGTGCTACTGCCGGGCTACGGCGATGCCGCGGATGCCGTCGCCGCCGAGCGACTCGCCACCTGCTTTCCCGGGCGTCGCGTGGAGATCATCGATTGCCGGGCGCTCATCCGCCAAGGCGGCAGCCTGCACTGCATCACCATGCAACTGCCCCGGGCCGCCGGGCAATGGCGCATGGCGTCACCCGCCGTCGCCACCACCGGTGCCTTGGTCCAGGCGGAACAAGCCGCCACCTGGTAACCGGGCGGGGTCCGGAGCGGCGGTGGCGTCGGGGGTCTGGGCCACCAAGGGCACCGATGACTGCGCGACGGCGACCGTTGCGCCACCTTCGGCCGCCACCTGGCTGGCCGCGGCGAGCACCAACGTCAAACCACTGGCGACCAGCGAAGGAAACATGACCACCTCCTGCGACGACAGCAACCGTTCGCCCCGGCCCATCGGCCGGCGGCATCTCAATCGGTACATTAGCATAAGCTTATATTATTGCCTTGACCCAGATCCTGTCCCGCCGATCGCTGTGCGGCGAGCCGCGCTGTCTCGGCTGATAACGCGTACCGGCGCCGGTCCTACCCGGGGCGCCCGGTTCGGGCATCTGCCCCCGCCACTCGCCACCGCCTGCCCCTGATGCACACACCGCCCCCGAGCCAGCCACAGCTTGTCGCTGACCGACGTCGCGGGACCCGAGCGGCGCTGGCGGTGGTCGCCCTGCTCACCTTGTGGATCCTGGGCTGGCCGGCGGCCGCCACCAGCGCCATCGGCGCCATCACCGGCGCGATCGTGGATACCGCCGGCTGGCTGGTGCTGCTGTTCGCCACCGCCCTGCTCGTGCTCGGCTCGCTGATCGTCGTGAGCCCGGCGGGGCGACTTCGCCTGGGCCCACCGGAGGCGACACCAGAGTTTAGTCTGCTGTCCTGGCTCGCCATGCTCTTCGCGGCGGGCATGGGCTCGGGCCTGGTCTTCTGGGGCGTCGCCGAGCCCCTGACGCACAGCCAAACCCTGGCCGCCGGCGCCGTGAGCACGACGGGTGCCGAGGCGACGGCCATGGCCATCACCTGGTTCCACTGGGGCCTGCATGCCTGGGCCATCTACGCGCTGGCGGCGTTGGCCATCGCCTGGTTTCATACCCGTCGCGGCCTCCCGGAGACGCCATCCGCCAGCATCGCCGCCGGCTGGCGCGGCTGGCTCCCCGGGCCGCTGTGTCACGCCCTCGGGCGCGCGGCGGATCTGGTGGGCGTCGCCGCCGTGATCTTCGGCGTCGCCGGGGCGCTGGCCAACAGCATCATCCTGCTGCAGGCGGGCATCGACTCTGCCATCGGCTGGACGGCGTCCAGCATGGGCCTGCAGCTGGCCTTGCTGGCGCTCCTGGCGGCGGCCTTCACGGGCTCGGCGGCCACGGGTATCGGCGGCGGCATCCGCTGGCTCAGTAATCTGAATCTGGCCACCGCGCTGGCGCTGATGCTGGCATTGCTGGTACTCGGCAACCCCGCTGCGGTGGCTGCGCTCGGCGTCGAGGCGTTGGGCACCTGGCTCGCCGCCATGCCGGACTGGTCGCTGGCGCCCATCCGTATGCACGCCGCCGATGCGCCCGCCACGGACGACTGGGCCGGCGACTGGACCATCACCTACCTGGTCTGGTGGATCGCCTGGACACCCTTCGTTGGGCTCTTCATCGCCCGTATCAGCCGGGGGCGAACGCTGCGTACTTTCCTGCTGGGCGCGATCCTGGTGCCGACGCTGGTCTCCATGCTGTGGTTCGCCGTGCTCGGCGGCGGTGCCCTGGCCTACGATGCGGCGGAGGGCGAGCTGCTGCGCGCATCCCTGGCCGAGCATTACACACGCCCCCTGTTCCTGTGGCTGGATGCCCTGCCATCGGGCAACTTGCTGGCATGGCTGGTGTGCGCACTCCTGTTCATATTCATGGTCACCAGCGCGGACTCGGCCTGTTTTGTGCTCGGTATGCTGTCGAGCGGCCGCACCCAGCCGGACCTGACCAGCAAGCTCGGCTGGGGCCTGTTACTGACGGCGCTCACCGCCGGACTCCTGCTGCGCAACGATGTCGATGTGAACAAGGCCGTGGCCATCATCGGCGCCCTGCCGTTCACGCTGTTCCTGCTGCTGCAGGTGGTGGCATTGGTGCGTGCATTGCTGGGCCGGCAACACGGTGAGCGTGCACCGGCAGCCAGCACCTGAGCCGCGTCGACCGAGCCGGGCACCGCCACCACTGGCATACCGATGAAGCTGCGACGGCCACTGTCATGACGAGCCAGTCCCCGGCGAGCAGCGGGGCGCCCGCGGCCGACACAGGTCGCCGAGCCCCGCGCGCAAGCGTTCCCGACATCGCGACCCCACCGCTCGATTTACGCCTGGATCTGCATTGGCGCAGCGATGGCGTGCAGCACTGCGACAGCCTCGTCCTGCCCCGGGCGCAACTGGCGCAGGCCGTACTGCCGGAGCCACTGGCGCAAGCGGTGACGGACACGCCCGCAGGCGCTGTCACGACCCACCGCTTCGCGCCCGGCGAGCTACTGGCGGACTGGGATCCCCAAGGCCTCGTGACCGTACAACCGAGCACATTCGATGGGCGCGATCTCGGCGGGGGGCCGATACAGCCGCGGCGGGGACGCTTCTACCCCGGAAGCCTCCTGGTGACCGCCCGGGACCAGCCCGGCGGCGGCGCACCCCTGCGCGTCGTCGATGTCGACACCCACAGCCTCAGGATCGACTTCAACCACCCGCTGGCCGGCAAGCCCCTGGAGGTTTGTACCGGCAGCATCTCCGCGCCGACGACGGGCCCGGTCGTCGCCGGGGAGGACTCGCCCAAGGACCTTCGCGCGCTGCTCACCGCCAACGGACCCGGCATGCAGGGCCGCTGGCGGGACCAGCCGACGGATTTCTTCGCCGATGAGCCATTCCTGCGCGCGGATGACGACGACCCGGGGTTTTACGCCCGCCCACGGCTGGTGGACCACCTGGACAGCGCCGCCATCGCCGAGATCCGGGCACTGTACGGCCGCCTCATCCCCCGCCGCAGCCGCATCCTGGATCTGATGGCCAGCTGGCATTCCCACCTGCCCGCCGCGCTGGCGCCGGCACAGGTCGCCGGCGTCGGCATGAACGCGGAGGAGCTGGCACGGAATCCGGCGCTCACGCAGCGGATGCTCCACGACCTCAACACCGAGCCACGCCTACCTTGCGCGGACGCAACCTTCGACGCCGTCGTTTGCACCGTGTCGGTGGAATACCTCACCAACCCCTTCGCGGTGTTCCGTGAGCTGGGCCGGGTGCTCCGCCCGGGCGGCATCGCGGTGATGACCTTCTCCAATCGCTGGTTCCCCACCAAGGCCATCCGCCTCTGGCAGGAACTGCACGCATTCGAGCGTCCCGGGCTGGTGCTGGAGTATTTCCGCGCCACGGACTGCTTTCGGGCCCTCAACACCTGGAGCCTGCGCGGTTTGCCGAGGCCCGCGGACGACCGCTACGCGCGCAGGCTCACCCTATCCGATCCGCTGCATGCGGTCTGGGCGCGGCGCAGCGGGTAGTGGCGATCGTGGCCGCAGTTGGCCGGGGACGTCTCGGCGCCCGGTCAGTCCCGCGGCGAGGCCGCCGCACGGCTGACAGGGTCACGGCCGCGAAAGCCTGAATCCAGCCAATCGTTCAAGCTCCATCGCCATTGATCTGTGTCTTTGTCCGGCGCACGCCAAGGGGAGTAGCGTAGGCGGGCGATCATCAGAGGAGGTCACCCCATGGCACGTATTCTGATTTTGGGTGCCGGCATTTCCGGACACACAACCGCCCGCTATCTCGGCAAGTGGATCGGTAACGAGCACGAGGTCAGCGTGGTGTCGCCGAACGCCAAGTGGAACTGGATCCCATCGAACATCTGGGTGGGTGTCGGCGAGATGACCGAAAAGCAGGTCACCTTCGCGCTCGCACCGATCTACCGTAAGATCAACGTCAAGTTCCACCAGGCCCGGGCGTTATCCATACACCCCGATGGCGGCGGCGCCATACGGGAGCCGCACGTCACCATCGAGTATACGGACCCGGACCGCGCCGGTGAGACCACGACGCTGTCTTACGACTATCTCGTCAACGCCACGGGGCCCAAGCTCAACTTCGGCGCCACCCCGGGCCTGGGGCCGGACGGCGGCTATACCACCTCCGTATGCACACCGCAGCATGCGCTGCACGCCAACGAGCAGCTGCAGGCGGCCATCGCAGCCATGCGACAGGGCCAGCAGAAGACCTTCGTGGTCGGCACGGGGCACGGCATGTGCACCTGTCAGGGCGCCGCCTTCGAGTACATCTACAACGTCGACCACATGCTGCGCCAGGCCGGTGTGCGCGACAAGGGCCGGCTGGTGTGGATCAGCAACGAGTACGAGCTCGGCGACTTCGGCATGGGTGGCGTGCATATCAAGCGCGGTGGCTACATCACCAACGGCAAGGTGTTCGCCGAGTCGCTCATGGTGGAGCGTGGCATCGAGTGGATCGTGCGTGCCGCCGTCAAACAGGTGCAGCCCGGCGAGCTCACGTACGAGCTGCTCGACGGCAGTGAGCACACGCTGGCGTTCGACTTCGCAATGCTGATTCCGCCCTTCGCCGGCCAACCGCTCAAGGCCTTCGACGCCGGCGGAACCGACATCACCGCCGAGCTCTTCGCCCCCAACGGCTTCATGAAGGTGGACGGCGACTACACGCCGAAGCCCTACGAGGAGTGGAGCAAGGCCGATTGGCCGCGCACCTACCAGACGCCCAAGTACAAGAACATCTTCGCCATCGGTATCGCCTTCGCACCGCCCCACCCCATCAGCAAGCCCATGAAGAGCCCCAGCGGCACGCCCATCAGTCCGACGCCGCCGCGCACGGGCATGCCCTCGGCGGCCATCGGCAAGGCCGTGGCGGAAAACATCCGCGATTTGCTGCAGGGCGCCACCGAGCTGAGCCACTCGGCCTCCATGGCGGAGATGGGCGCCGCCTGTGTCGCCTCCACGGGCTTCCATGTGCTCAAGGGCACGGCGGCCACCATGACGGTGTTCCCCGTGGTGCCGGACTATGAGACCTACCCGGAGTACGGCCGTGACATGCACCTGACCTTCGGCGAGATCGGTCTCGCCGGCCACTGGATGAAGTACATCCTGCACCACGTCTTCATGTATCAGGCCAAGCTGCGCCCGGGCTGGTCTGTGCTCCCGGACTGAGCGGACTGGGACGCGCCTTACACCCGGGCGAGCACCCGTGGCCCCGGCGGCACCGCACAGCGGTCGGCCCGGCTGCGGGCGCATCGGATCCACCTAATCCTGTCATGCATGCAGAGGTTGCGCCATGTCCACCGACACCCTGACACCAAGGCCCAAAAACAAAGAGCCCTATCAGCAGGCCTACTATCCGCCGGTGCCCACCAAGCTCGTCCGTTGGCTGCGCACCAGCATTGTCTGGCAGTTCTTTCGGTTCTGGATCATCAACTTCAAGATTCTGCGGCTCTTGCTGAAATCGCATCATTGACGCCACCAGCCAAGCCAACAGGCACGGCCCGGAAGGCGGCTCAGTCGCCGATGGCCGCGTCGCCGGTCATCGGCTTCTGCGCGGATGCCACAGCCGCGCCGCCCGGTTCGACGCCGGGCGGCGCCACCGCCGCCAGCCAGGCCAGGAACAGCTCATAGCCCAGGGCCAGGATCACGGCACCCACGAACAGGCCGATGATGCCGGCGGCGATGAAACCGCCGATGGCGCCGATGAAGATCACCGGCATGGGCACCGCGGCGCCACGGCCCAACAGCACGGGCTTGAGCACATTGTCGATGGAGCCGACGAACAGCGACCACAGGGCGAACAGCACCGCCGTACTGAGGTCAGCGGTATAGAACAGATAGATGATGACCGGCAGCAACACCGGAAAGGCGCCAATCTGCACCACCGCCAACAGCAGCGCCACCAGCGCCCAGAGCCCCGCCATGGGCACGCCCGCGGCCAGCATGCCGAGCCCCGCCAGCACCGCCTGGATCAACGCCACACCGAGAATGCCGCGGGAGACACTGCGCACCACGTCCTCCGCCAGGCGCACGAAGCGCAGACCGCGTCTGCCCGCCAGGCGCCAGCCGATGGCATCGGCCGCGCGACGGCCGGTATCGCTCTTCGCGAGCAGGACGCCGGCGATGAAAATCGCCAGCACGAAGTGCAACAGGCCCATGCCGGCACTGGTGGCAAGATGTAGCAGCCAGCCGCCCATCGCCTTCAGCTGCGGCTCGAGCGAGCGCAGGGTGCCCTCGATGTTGGTCGTGGCGTCGCGCCAGAGGGACTCGAGATCCGGGCCGATGAGGGGCACGCCGCTGAGATCGGGCGGCGCCGGCAAGCTGCAGATCACCACTCTGGAATCCCTGCGCGAGCCACTCCGCCCCATGGGCCACGGTGCCGCTCAGCATCGCCACCGGTACCAGCAGCACCAACAGCGCGATGAGCACGAACGCCACCGACGCGAGCGCAGGCCGTCCACCCAGCAGGTCCAGTAAGCGCCGGTAGCCCGGCCAGGTCGCCACCGCCAGGATAATGCCCCAGGCGATGGGCACCAGGAAGGGCTCCATAATGCGATAACACAGCAGCAACAGGGCACCGAGGAGCCCGATACGGATGGCGGCTTCCATGGCCGGGTCGTGTTGTGCACGCGGCAGGACCGGCGACCGGGCCGGTGCTTGGGCCTCGGTGGTGTGGGTCTCGCTCATGGCGTCGTCACCCGTTGTCAGTGGTCGTGGGCGGTGGGCCTTGGTGGTCCGGGATTACCGTCGAGGCGGGCCAGGACGCGTGGCGTCGCCGGGTGCTTCGGTATCCTCGGCGGGCTGCCCGCACCGCGCTTCGCCACACACAGGCGGTACCGGATCGAAGCCCGAGTCGCCCCAGGGATGGCAACGGCAGAGACGCCGCAGCGTGAGCCAGCCACCGCGCACGGCACCGTGCCGGGCCAGCGCCTCCAACGCATAATCGGAGCAGGTGGGCAGGAAACGACAGCGCGGGCCGATCAGCGGCGAGATGATGTACTGGTAGGCCTTGATCGGCACCACGAGTGGCGCGAGCGCAAGCCGCCGCGCCCAGGTCTGGCGGTACGTGCTGACCTTGGTCATGATCGGCTCAGCCAGCCGCCGCCGACAGCAGTCCCTCGCGGCGGACCATGTCCACCACCGCATCCAGGCCCTCGCCGGTGCGCAGGTTGGTGAGCACGAACGGACGCTCGCCGCGCATGCGCGCGGCATCCCGCGCCATGACGTCCAGCGACGCACCCACGTAGGGCGCCAGATCGATCTTGTTGATGACCAGCAGATTCGAGCGGGTAATGCCAGGCCCGCCCTTGCGCGGGATCTTCTCTCCCTCAGACACGTCGATGACGTAGATAGTGAGATCGGCGAGCTCCGGGCTGAAGGTGGCCGCCAGGTTATCGCCACCGCTCTCGATGAAGATGATGTCGAGCGCCGGAAAGCGTGCCTGCAGGTCCTCGACGGCGGCGAGATTCATGGAGGCATCCTCGCGGATCGCCGTGTGCGGACAGCCGCCGGTCTCCACCCCAACGATGCGCGCGGCGTCCAGCGCCTTGGAGTGGATCAGGAACTCCGCGTCCTCGCGGGTATAGATGTCGTTGGTGACCACGGCGATCTCGTACTCGCCGCGCAGGCGTTTGCACAGGGCATCCAGCAGTGCCGTCTTGCCGGAGCCGACGGGGCCGCCGACGCCGACGCGCAGGGGATTATTGACAGTCATGATAGGCGTGCTCGACGGTAGACCAGTCGTATCCGGAAGTTGCATCAAGAGCGAAACAGCCGCGTGTACTGGCGCTCGTGGCGGGCACTGGCGATGGCCAGCGCCGGGCTGGCGGCGCCGATGTCGTCATCGGCCAAGGCCAGCGCCAGTGCAACGGCACCCGGCACCTGCGCGGCGATCCGCGCCAGTGCCCGCTGCCCATCGCTCTGCCCCAACGGCACCGCCTTGACGGCGGCGAGCACCAGGTTTTCGGCCCAGGCGAAGGCGAGCCCGCCCAAAGCGTCCGCCACCGGGATATGCCAGCGCTCGGCCGCGAAGGCGAAGCCCGCCGTCTGGCTCTGGGCCAACAGCAACCGCCACTCGGTGTTGCCCGGCAGGTCCCAGACACGCAGCAGATCAGCCATGGCCCGCCCGCGCTGGCGCTCTTCGGCGCGCAGTTCGGCGCTCTCGCGGCCGGCGAGCAGCAGATCGACCCAGTGCGCCAGGGCGTCGCGGTCGCCGGCCGCCACCGATGCCATCATGCGTGCGGCCACGGGCAGGTCCAGATGGGCCAGTGTCGCCCAGAGCTCATCGCTGAGCCAGCGCTCGGTGTCGTCGGCATCGCCGATCCATCCCGCCTCCACCGCCCATTCCAGCCCTTGGGAGTAGGTGAAGGCGCCCACCGGCAGCGATGGGCTCACCAGTTGCATCAGCCGCAGCAGTGCGGGCGGCACCCGTGACGCCGTATCCGTCATGACCCGATCAGTCGTGCCCGTGTCCGTGCCCGTGCCCATGGCCGCCGCCATAGGCGCCGGGCTCGGGCGCGAAGGCGGCCTGCATCCGGCTGACCCGTAAGCCAAGACCACGCACCAGGTCGTCCAGCACATGATCATGGAGCCAGCACAGCCGCCCCGGCGCGATCTGCAGCGACACATGACGATTGCCAAGATGGTAGCAGGCCCGCGCCAGCAGCAGCGGATCATCGCTCTCGGCACAGGACAGTGGCTCGGCTGCGGCGACGATACGCACGGCCCGCCCATCCTCGGCGCCCAGCACATCGCCGTCGCGCAGCACCTCCCCCCGGGGCAACAGGACGCCCGCCTCACGGCCGTCGTCCAGTCGGATACGCTGGCGCGAGCGCCCGCGTTGCTCCAGGGTCAGGTGCGCCGTGGTGCTCACCTCGGTGCCGGCGGGCAGGCGCCGCGTCAGCATCGGCAGGCCAAGCTCAGACATGGTGGTACCCGGTGTGGATCAATTCCTCAAAACAAAAAATACCGCTGCGCCATGGGCAGCACATCCGCCGGCTCGCAGGTGAGGAGCTGCCCGTCGGCACGGACCTGGTAGGTCTGCGGGTCCACCTCCAGGTGGGGCAGCCAGGCATTGTGGACCATGTCCGCCTTGGTGACCTGACGCACGTCGCGGGCGACGCCGATGAGCCGCTTCAGGTTCAGCTTCTGCGCCACCGCATCCTGCATGGCCCAACCGGAGACGAAGGTCATGCTGGTCCCGCCCACCGCACGCCCCACCGACGCGAACATGGGCCGGTAGTGCACCGGCTGCGGCGTCGGGATGGAGGCGTTCGGATCGCCCATGGCGGCGGTGGCGATGAGCCCGCCCTTGATGACGAGACTCGGCTTGGTGCCGAAAAAGGCCGGGCGCCACAGCACCAGATCCGCGAGCTTGCCCACCGCGACGCTGCCCACCTCATGGGCGATGCCATGGGTGATGGCGGGATTGATGGTGTACTTGGCCACAAAGCGCTTGGCGCGGGCGTTGTCGTGCTCGGCGGGGTCGCTGAGCCCATCCGGCGATGACAGGCTGCCGAACTGGACCTTCATCTTGTGCGCCGTCTGCCAGGTGCGGGTGATGACCTCGCCCACCCGGCCCATGGCCTGGCTGTCGGAGGCGATCATGCTGAAGGCGCCGTAGTCGTGCAGGATATCCTCGGCGGCGATGGTCTCCTTGCGGATGCGCGATTCCGCAAAGGCGACGTCCTCCGGGATGGACGGCGACAGGTGATGGCAGACCATGAGCATGTCCAGATGCTCATCGACGGTGTTCACCGTGTAGGGCCGCGTGGGGTTGGTGGACGACGGCAGCACGTTGGCGAGCCCCGCCGCTTTGATGATGTCCGGCGCATGGCCGCCGCCGGCGCCCTCGGTGTGGTAGGTGTGGATACAGCGGTCTTTGAAGGCGGCGATGGTGTCCTCGACGAAGCCGGACTCGTTGAGGGTGTCCGTATGGATCGCCACCTGCACGTCCATCTTCTCGGCCACGCCCAGGCAGCAGTCGATGGCGGCCGGCGTGGTGCCCCAGTCCTCGTGCAGCTTCAGGCCCATG